>Ga0247817_10000010_pt1 | contig 368266 bp, 334 predicted proteins | sample UWRJL212509R1_FD_178010 | JGI IMG/M metagenome (GOLD analysis project Ga0247817, IMG submission 178010) | Plant litter microbial communities from Arlington Agricultural Research Station in Wisconsin, United States - UWRJ-L212-509R-1 | ecosystem: Environmental > Terrestrial > Plant litter >... | reverse complement strand
CACAATCAAAAGACCATCTCAAAAGGATGGTCTTTTTTTGTGTGTACATCTTTTACAAGATTGCGTGGCTTGAATGCAAGCCTGCCCAAAACCGACAATGATACCGAGCTGCGTAGGCCGGGAGACGCTCTCTTGAACCAGGCGTTCCCGATAAAACCTGCGCGGTCATCGTGACCCGGCCCGGCCTGCGCGGTCCGACCTGGGAAAGTAGGGGGCACGCCTAGTGCGGGACGCCGAGTCTAGCCGCCACAATACCATTAATCCAATCCCATCTTCACAAGAGATGGGATTTTTTTGTTATCTAGGCTTCTATTTTTAACCTTAAATTTATTTCTGATTCCTTTGCTTGCCGGCGACTTATAATCTTCCAATAAATTTAATTGTCCTTTTGATCATATTTTCAGAGCATACTCGCATAACATTGACCGGTTAACCCAGTAATCCTTTTCGCCGAGCGAGGTAAATGGCTTCGATGGAATTATTCACATCCAGTTTTTCCAGAATACGCTGTCTGTGTGTATTGACAGTATGCACGCTAATTGAGAGTAACCAGGAGATCTCCTTGCTTAATTTGCCATCGCTGATCATTTTAAGAATTTCTCTTTCTCTAATTGTGAGTGGATTTATTTCCTGTTGATTTGAAATAATAAGATTAATGAATTCCCCGGTCTGGAAATTATGTATCTGAGATTTTACACCTTCCAGCGTATGTTGGTTTGGAGATATGTCAATAACTCCTAATGACAACCAGGTATTACCCTGAGCATCCTGTTCAAGAATTTGATGCTGTTCAATAACTTGTATGTAAACTTCCTCTTTTGATAAAATCCTGTATTCATTCACCATTTTGTAAAACAGACGCTGCTCGGGCGGAAGTGACGTTAGAAATTTCACTGCCATATTTCCGTTTTTAGCAAGCGCTTGAATGTCATCCGGATGGACCTTTTTATCAAAAATTTCATTTTCAATCTCTGTTTCATTTGCGAATATTTCGTAGCCAAATAACTGATAGAAATTTCGTGAAGTATAAATATGAACCTTTTTGTGCAAGTCATAAATAGTAACACCACTACTGCTAACCTGCGCCATCGCTTTAATGAGAGAAAGTTTTTTTTTCAGGCGACTTGAATCTATGCTGGCAAGGTCAAAATACTGTTGACTGTCTGATTCCAACGGCTGTTCATGACTACAATACTCCTGTTTCTGTAATTCATGTAATGATAAATCAGTATTTCTTCTCATTTAAAAGTCGCCTTAATTTGTAAACGATTCGGCGGTTTAATACTGCCGGGTTTTACTTATGACAACTCAGAAAGGCTTTACCTTTAACTGCCTTCTGTTATTTATTAAAACCAAAATTAGCCATGAATTTTTCAGTAATCAGAAACGCTAATACAGACCTGGGAAACGCCATTGCCATAACACTGGCTGATCTTGGAAGACATTTGATTTTATTGGGAAGCGATTTGATAAGCCTTGAAAAAATGGCAGAGAATCTGAGGACTAGCCGTAAAGTCAAAGTTTTCTCTATCTCAGCAGATGACAGCTCGATGCACAGTATTTTAAAAGCTTGTGAGATTATCAACAACGATTTTCAAGTTGATCTTTTTATTAACTATTCGGAAATCAATTTCTATGGAAAGTTTTCGGATCAAGCGGTTCAAACACTCGATTTTAATTTAAAAAGAAATTTCCTTACCGGTCCGATTTACACACACCAGCTGCTGCCGAATCTGATGTTGCATGCAAATGCCTATGTGCTCAATCTTTACAGCAGTTATAATAGTAAACCATCGCAATGGACAACAATTTTGAATGAGCAGAATATTAATTTTTCAAATTATCTGGGTGAGGATGTGGAAGACTCGGGAGTAATTGTGAAGGCCTGCACGATCGAGATCAATGATATCAGAAGTAACACGGGTGACTGTGGCGAGCATTTGAAAATCGCCCAAGCATTACTGGATAGTTTATTCCATAATCAGGCGATGGCTCCTGCGCTTTAACTAATTATTCTTTAACAACTTATTCTCCCCAAACGGTAGCGATAAAATGTCGGGAACTGCCATAATCACGATGTTCGCATAGATAAATACCTTGCCAGGTTCCGAGGGCAAGTTTGCCATTTCGAACCGGGATCATAACCGAACTGCCCAACAGGGATGATTTAAGATGCGCAGGCATATCGTCAGATCCTTCATAATCATGTTCATAATCCGGATCATTTTCACGCACTGTTTTATTAAAGAACATTTCGAAATCTTTTCTTACCGTCGGATCAGCGTTTTCATTGATGGTCAGCGAAGCGGAAGTATGCTGGATAAAAACCTGACAAATCCCTGTTTTGATATCCGCTATCTGAGGTAAAGCAAAGAGGATTTCATTCGTAATAATATGAAATCCTCTCTTCTTTTGCTTTAAACTAAATGCCTGCTGATATATTTTCATGAATATTCCTGATGTGACTTACAAGAATAACCAAATTTCAGGAAAGACTTATAATCCTTTGGCAGTTTTTGCTTTTACGTCAGCCAATGACGCTTTAATATCACTTTGCTCCATCACATGCCCTTTTACAACCACTGCATGAATTTTCTCGGTTGCTGAAATATCAAGAACGGGATTTTCATTCAATAAAAGTATATCCGCTTTCTTTCCCCCTGCAATACTGCCATATTCAGTTTTGTTCAAAAAGAGCGGCGAGTTAATAACCGATGCTTGTAAAGCTTGCAGCGGGGTTAATCCACTTTGAACCATCAATTGTAATTCTTTATGAAGTCCGATTCCTGGATAAACAAAAGAATTGAGATAACCACCATCCGTTCCAGCCATGATTCTTACACCGGATTTTTGGAGCAATGGTAAAAGAGCATTTGATTTTTCATTGATCTGCTTTCTGAAAGTAATGGCCTCTTGATCATCCTTCATAGCTCGTTCCACTCTTCCAACATAGGTTTTCTGTAAGCCTTTTCCTATATATTGGAGATAATCATCTTTACTATGATCGTCCTCATCGATTCGGGAAAGTAAATAGGGGAGTGACAAAGTGGGCGTAACGAAAACATTGTTTTGAGCCATTTTTTTATATGTAGCTAACGCCGCCTTCTCGTCAAAATCAGTCAGGATTTTAGTGCTTAGTTCGCGTCCTTTCAGTTTTCCGGATGCGGAAAGTTCCGCGATTTCCTTTTCATTTTTAGTCGCAGCCCGGAGAATATAGGACATATGTTCGATAGAACCGATTCCGGCAGTCATTACATCCTCCATTGTTAATACAGAAGGAATATGACCGGAGACTTTGTACCCGCGTTTTGTGGCCTGACGGATGCCTTCCAGAAACAACTCAGGTTTCATCGTATTGTCTGTGATTTTAACAAAATCAACTTTTAACCCATCCAGAGAATCCAGCGCTTTTGGAAGTTCTTCCGCAGTTGATATTTCAATATCACCTAGCCATACCGATTTATAACCTTCCAGTTTCGGACCTGATGTGAATATGGTTGGTCCCATCAGTCTCCAGTTTTTGATTTCTTCTCTCCATTCGAGCACACTGTTGCTGATATCAGCAGAGCAGTCACGAACCGTAGTTATACCATAAGCAAGGTATAATGGAAGCAGATTTTTGTTTTCCTGAATCAGGGCTTCACCTCCGCCAAAATGCACGTGCATATCCCATAATCCCGGAATTGCGTATTTGCCGGATGCATTGAGATTTTTTTGAGCTTCGAAACGTGAAATTTTATTTTTTGAAAAAACACCGATAATGCTGTCTTTCCTGATAACAATGTATTGGTGAGGCTGGACTTTTCCGGTTTGGACATCAATGATGCTGACATCCGAAATAATCAAGTCAGCCTTTGTCTTTTGACTGAACGCGGTGGTTGAAAAGAGAAAAATGAATAGGCAGGACAGAAGTTTGTTCATCGGTTTTATATAAGTAGTAGCGTGAATGATTTTTAATGGGCTCCCGCTTTTTCAAGCAGCTTGATTATGTCCTTATAGCCATTACGGCGGGCATGAGTGAGTGCTGTTATCCCTTCTTTATCGGGAATGTTAACATTACATCCGGCATCAATAAGTAATTTGGTTATTGATGTCTGTTTTTCAATTCCGCCTTTACCGATGACCATAACCTCCATTAATGCAGTCCAGCCCAGGTTATTGACATGGTCAATGGGAAATTTTTTGTCTTTTAATAATTCAATTACTGTTTCAACATGACCCTTTTCACATGCCGGAATAAGCGCTGTTCCGCCAAAGCGATTATAAATTTTATAATCCGCTCCGTTTTTTACACACATTTTCACAATTTCAGTATATCCAGAGGCACCGGCATATAGAAATGGGCTGTTTGCCATGTCATCCTGTGTATTTACGTTAGCGCCCGCGTCTATGAATAATTTTGCGATAGAGATTGCATTCTCATAGGTGGCAGCCATGAGTGGTGTCTGGCCTTTTTTATTTTTCACTTCCAGACTTCCCTTCTGATCTATAAAACGTTTGATTTCATTTATATCGGAATTTTCTATGGCGAGAAAAATATCCTTTGAAGTTTTGTCCATAGGTGTCAATTTTTGCGGCTGAGCGTTGCAACCCGACGCTAGTACGAGAAGCGATAAAGTAACCAGTGACCGCGTTAATGATAAACTCATATCGGATTATATTTTCATGCAATTACACTACAAAAATAACCGTTGAAAGTCTGCTGGAATGGCACAGATTAGCACATTAACGGTACATACTATATTTTTTTGCGAAAGGTGACCGGAGTTTGTTGGGTATATTTCCTGAAAAAACGTGAAAAGTAAGAAGTGTCATTGAAACCCAGTCCGAAGGCGATTTCCTTGATATCTGAATTGGTGAGGGTTAACATACGTTTTGCTTCAAGTAAAATTCGGTCCCGGATTTGTTCTCCGGCTGTTTGCCCGGATTGTTTTTTGCAAACGTTGTTTAGATAACTAGCCGTAACGTGAAGTTTTTCAGCATAAAAAGCGACACTGCTTTGATGCTGATAATGTGCTTCGAGCAAGGCTAAAAAGTTTTGGACGAGCCGGCCATTTTTTTCGACAGGAAGATGCAAGTAACTTTTTTCGTACCATCGTTTTAGTAGTGATAGCAGAATTTGGAGGCGATTTTGTATGATAGCATCAGCATACGCAAATCCTTTCGTAACTTCTTTTTGGAGCAAGGAAAGTTCGTTTGCGAGTTCATGATAATCGGTCTCTGCTAATCTGAGAAACGGAACTGATTTGGGTTTGAAAAACGGTAGATCAGTATTTCCTTTCAATAAGAACTCCGGAGAGTACAATAGCTGATAGCCTGTGGTGTCCGGTGATAAATCCCACTGATGTGCCTGTCCGGGAGCCAGAAAAAAAATGGTGAAATCGCTGACTTCATAATTCTCAAAGTCGATGGTATGCATTCCGTAGCCCCGTTCAACGAACAGGATCATGAAAAAATCATGTTTATGCGCATCGGTGATCAGAGGCATATTGATAGGCTCATGGTGCATAATTTTAAAGGATTCCGTAGACGACGGAACCTGCATTATTTTATCAATTCCCAGAGTCGGTAGCATAAAGTAAAAATAGCCCAAGTTTTATTATAACACAAAACCAGCTTTCTGATCGCATGATCTGAAAGCTGGTTTTGCGTTTTACGGGAAATATTTTTTATAATCCTTTCACTATTTTCCGGAAAGCCCTGTCATTCCCCTGTTTTATTTCAAGAATATAAACACCGGTCGGCAGGGTTGAAATGTCTATTTTTTTCATTTCAGAAGAATTTCCTTTTTCAATACGTAACTGCTTATGAAGCCTTCCAATACCAGCATCGAACAGATTTATTTCGATAGGCGCATTGGTTTTGTTTTTCATGTCCACAGTAATATAACTGACAGTAGGATTTGGATAAACCTGCACGGAGTTATGAAGCGTAGTAATATTTTCATTCGTTACAGCCACTGTATTGGCAATTATAGCAGAATCGACCACTGCCTGCCGCGCATTGGAAGATGTTGATGGAATAATAAAGGCAGGCGTTTCCGTAGCAGTAAAGGTCAGGTTTCCCGCTACTGCTTCCACTTCTTCCATATCCATGTTATCGCTTCCTGCTTTCGGACGATAGATTTTGGCACCCGTAAAGTTACCGATATTAAAAGTATGGCTGGCTGTTCTACCTTTTTCATCCGGTACTGTAACGATGTACAGCGATTTTCCATCCAGTTCGTAGCGGTCTACAATCGGATCCTGGTGGGTAGTTTCCTTATAAGAATATTCACCAAAAAGTTTGTTGGCCTGGTAAAAATAATCAGCGGCCGGGCGGCGTGACAAATCTGCATTGACCAGACCAGAGCTTCCGAACATTCCCCCGGATAAATTATCATCGTACATCTGATAAAAGAATACCTTTGAAATCCCGTGACGGGCAGAGAATAATGAAGTTCTTAAAATCCAGTCTCCCTGAGTTTCCAAAGCAGTCTTATTCCCGATTGGAATTGCTTTTAAAGGACTTTCCTGATGTACGTCAAAACCGGCTTCTGTAATCCAAACCGGCATATCCTGGGAAATATCATGCGATACTTCTACAAATTTGTCGAGAATGGTGTTGGCAATGGTAACTTCCGGAGCAGCACCACGGGTCGATTGGCCGCTTTGAGAAGAAGAGCCGTTGTCGGTGTACAAGTGGAAATTGACAATATCCCAGCAAAGATTTACCGATCCGTCTGCTTTATAACCACGGAATTCCTTACACCAGTCTACCATTCCTTTGACGTAATCCGAACCGGTAACCAGTCCGGCAATGACTACTTTCATATTGGGGTCTGCATTTTTTACGCCAATGGCTGGGCCCATTGTATTTTTATGTCCATCATAAAATGCAGATAAATTAGCCGCATATTCACGGGCAGTCTGGTAGCCTTTCCGGCCTTTCCACCATTTGTCACGCTCGTTGTCGCATTCAATGTATTTGATCAGATTCAGACCAATTTTTACAGTATTGGGTGTATCGCCGAACCATCTTGGAATCGTATGGACACTAAGCAATGTAGGGTCAACGGCGGTATTACTTCCGTAACGGGCTGCATAATGAAAAGCGATTCTGGCTTGTTCGATATAAGATAATGGATCAGTGAAATCTTTTCCAAAACGAACAGGAACATTTTCACCATCTCTCTGATCTTCCGGATAGGTATTTTGCATCCATTCCGGGATTGTTTTCAAATCTGCCAGTACTTCTATATTTGCGGCTTTGCAACGTTCGTATATGGCGTCATAATTCCAGCCTCCGGCCAATGTCGGATTAAAGGAATACACACCTTCCGACGATTCCAGTTTTTGCCAGTCCATGTAATGTCTGATACCGGTAAAACTTTTGACCACATTCATCCGGTCCTCGTTGATCTGCCACGGTGTATTTCCATCCTCAAAATTCCATTCATAGGCATTAACACCAAACAGATCTCTCAGTTTAATTTCCTTTTGAGGGATTGGCGTTACCGGTTTGGTTGCGCCTGTATGTGTTCCGTATAATTCCATTTCTGTTGGCAACCCGCTGCGGATGGTCAATACCAGATAGCGAATATTGGAAACCGGTGTATCAAGCTTAAACTGTGCATTGCCTGAAAGCTGTCTGTCCGGATAGGGACCCACCCAGCCGTTATATATTTCTCCTGTAAATGTGGCGACCGGAATACGTTCCCATTGATCGGTAATGACGGACAAAGTCATCGGATTGTCTTTGAAAATACCCGTGAAGTCAAAAAACTTGATGCTTTCCAACGTTATTTGCTCGCCGTCGAGCAATGGATAATACGCGTCCCAGCTATTCAGGGCAAGTCCCCAGCCAAGATGAACTTCTGTTTGTGTATCGCCGTCAAAAAGTTTGTCCAGGCCATTGGCGGTATTATTCAATTGATACCAGCGTTTGGGATCCAGCGTGATTTTCTCACCGTTCAAGGGCTCTTCCGGCGTTGAGACCGCCTGGATAACCTGATTTCTGGCTACGTTAGCTGCTGCAAAAAAATTAACGTTTTCTGCTTGTAAAGCAGTAATGGTAACGGATCCTTCTGCGTGAATGGTCGCTTTCCAGCTACCGGATTCATTGGATACCGAAACAACAGAAGGATTTGAAGAACTAAAAGTGATCGGCGTTTCAGTGTTCGTACTGGTGGCTACAAGATCAAAAACACCTTCGTCCACGCCTTTTGCCGAAAGTTCTGAGAAAGTGATAACGGCCTGTACTTTCTCCGGCGTTGCTGCATCTTTTACAACCTCAAACCAGTTAAAATTGAATGCTCCTTTGTTTGCATAAATTCTCAAAAGCTGGGTTCCAGCGGTTAAGCTTGCCGTTGTACTTATCGTGTTATAAGTTTGCCAGCCACCGGTGTGGGGCACATCCACCTGGCCTAAGACAGTGCCAATGGAATTTTTAACCTGAATAATACCATCGCCATAACTATTTGAAACCCGAAAATTGAAAGTATATAAACCTGACGAAGCCACGTTGACATTATAATCTATAAAATCTTCGTCGTCGATATAACTTACATTTTTAACGCCATCTATATCGCCGGTGTCTTCCGTTCTGATGTCGCTTGACACGTCATAATTTTCCGCTTCAATTTTTCCGGGTATGGGTTTAGAACCAACTGCTTCAAACCAGTTCAGACTAAAAACTCCTTTTTTTGCAAAAACACGTATAACCTGATCGCCTGCTGGCAAAGATGCCGTTAAGTTCGTGGTGCCCCAACCTTGCATTCCACCGGTCCGTGGGAGATTATTAATTGTCCCTAACACGGTTCCGTCCGCCGCGCGGAGTTCAAGCGAGGCGTCATCGCTGAAACCGTTGGCAACCCGAAAACGGAAAGTGTAAAGGCTGGCTGTTGCTACTTTGACGTTGTAATCGAGCCAGCTATTATCACCGATCCAGCCTACATTCAGCCCGCCGTCTGCATCTGCCGTGGTTTCGGTCCCCAAACCACTTGTTGCTGAGAAATCTTCCGCTTCGATTTTTCCGGGAATCAGGTTTACCTTCTTAGCCTCGAACCAGTTTAAATTGAAGGATCCCCGATTTGCATAAATCCGGATAATCTGACTTCCGGCAGTCAGGGGAGCTGTTGTACTGACGTTGGTGTACGTTTGCCATCCGCCTGTTTGCGGTACATCTACATTTGCTAAAACATTTCCACTGGCATTTTTTATCTGAATATTTCCGTTACCCCAACTGTTTGCCACTCTGAAATTGAATACATAATTTCCGGCAGAGGCAACATTGACATTATAATCCATGTAATCGGAATCGTCAATGTGGCTCACATTTTTTGCACCATCCACATCTCCGGTATCTTCCGTTCTTACATCACTCGAAATGTCATAATCTTCTGCCTCTATTTTACCAGGCAATAATTTTGAGCCTTTTACTTCAAACCAGTTCAAACTGAAAATCCCCTTTTTTGCATAAATGCGTAATGTTTGCGTTCCTGCCGGTAAGTATGTCGCCAGACTGGCGTGTCCCCAGCCTTGCATACCGCCTGTTCTTGGAAGATTATTGATTTCACCCAGTACCGTTCCGTCCGATGATTTCAGGGCAAGGGAGGCATCGTCACTGAATCCGTTGGCAACACGGAATTTGAAGGTATAAACGCCGGCGGTTAAAACTTTCACTTCATAATCAATCCAGCTATCATCGCCAATCCAGCCAATATCCAATCCACCGCCGACATCTTCGGTAGTCTCTGTGCCTGCTGTATGAATAGCGGAATAAAATTCTGCTTCTATTTTTCCAGGAATCAGATTTTCCTGAACGGCTTCAAACCAGTTGAAATTAAATAAACCGCTTTTTGCAAAAATTCTGACGGTTTGACTTCCGGAGGGCAATGTGGCCTGTGTGCTTACAGTTGTATAGGTTTGCCAACCGCCTGTTTGCGGAATACTAACTTGTCCAAGAACATTGCCTGCCTCGTTGCGTATTTCAATAATTCCGTTGCCATAATTGTTGGCGACCCGGAAATTGAAAGTATAAGCGCCACTTTGAGATACGTCAACCTGATAGTCGAGCCAGTCATTGTCTTCGATGTAACCAACATTTTGTCCGCCGCCGGTATCACCTGTATTTTCAACAGATATGCCGTTCATTTGCGTGAAATTTTCCGCCTCCAGCCGTCCGGGTAAAACGGGAATACTCTGGGAATAACCCAGAAATGCACTGCAAAGAAAAATGAAGCTGAGGAGACGTTTTTTCATATCTTGATGTTTTGAAATTTTTCATCTAAGATACTGTTTGTAAATTATTTATGTAGACAAAATTTTATAATTGTAGAAACTGTTCGCATTGATAAAAAAGCAATAGCCCCGACTGACAAAAAAATACGCCGTGCTTGTTAAAACACGACGTCTAATATTTTTCAAATAGCGTTTGCAGGTTATTTTCTTATATTTCTACCATTTGATAACACGCCTCTGCGCATCTGCGACACGCCGCCGCGCAGTCTTCACAATGTTTCATACCCATGGCTGCATGCTTTTCACATTCTTCTGCGCAGGCGTTGCATACTGTCGCACAAACCTGGCACAGGTCATCGGCAAATTCGCTTTCAAGTGTTAATAACTGTGCTGTTGCATAACATAGTGCAGCACATTGTAAATCCAGATTGATACATTTTGCCTGCATGTTTACATCTTTTTCTTTCAAACAGGCGCTTGCACAATAGTTGCACGCGGCCGCGCAGGCGTTACATAAGTCGATGCAGTTTTGTAGTGATGCGTTAATCATGGTTCGTTGGTTAAAGGTATGGATGAATGCTGTCGGTCTTTAATAAAATCCTGCCAGGAGCTTTCTTGTTCGTAATGTTGAAAAAGCGCCACGAAATGCCGGGCAGAAGTTTGGCGCAGAAAGATTATCTTTATGGAAATTTTGAAATTGATTTAACTATGCTATTCAAACAAAAACACCTCGAAGGGATCAAGGCAGGCGAGATTTCACTGGCATTCCGTAAATGGAAAAAGTTAACAGCAAACGCCGGAAGTCTTGTAAAAACCAGCGTAGGTGTAATAAAAATTATTTCGACCCAGGAAATATCGCTTGGTGATATAACAGATTCGGAAGCCAATAAGGCTGGATTTTCAACTGCCCAGTCATTAACGCAGCTTCTGGAAGGTCAGAAAGAAGGGAAAATTTATAAAATTGAGGTAGCTTTTGATTCAGAGGATCCGCGCGTCGAACTGAGAGAAAAAGTAACGATAGAGGAAGAGGATTTTGAAGAACTTAAAGCAACACTGGATAATCTGGACAAATTCAGCAAGGTTGGGAAATGGACTACAAAAACTTTGCAGGTAATTCAGGAAAACCCGAAAATGAAAGCTGCGGATTTGGCAGTTAAGGCCAAAAAGGAAAAAGAATGGCTGAAACTGAATATCAGAAAACTCAAAGGATTAGGCTTGACCATCAGCCATGAGCCGGGCTATACTTTATCGCCGCGAGGTGAGGAGTATTTAAGACTTATCAGCAAATGATTTGATATAAACCCGGAATTTCCGGGTTTTTGTTTAACCGTTAAATCGATTTACATCAGATGGCCTTGCTCATCAGCATCAGGAATGGTTATTTTAGACAGGATTACCAGGGTATTTTAAATTAAATCTCAACTATGATTAATGCCGGACGAAATACTGAAAATATAACCTAAAAGTTATGAGCGAACTGTCATCTAAAATCGAATTAATAAGAGGAGATATTACCACATTATCCGTTGATGCCATCGTGAATGCAGCAAACTCGTCCTTGATGGGTGGAGGTGGGGTGGATGGAGCTATTCATCGGGTGGGTGGGCCCGCCATCCTGGAAGACTGCCGGAAAATCGTGGCCCGGCAAGGAGGTTGTAAAACGGGCGAGGCAGTCATTACAACGGCAGGAAAGCTACCTGCCAGATTTGTTATTCACACCGTTGGCCCTGTGTGGAATGGCGGGCAAAACGGGCAATCTGAAAAACTGGCTGCCTGTTATATAAATTCGTTACAGCTCGCTGTCATTAACGATTGTAAATCCGTAGCTTTTCCCAATATCAGTACCGGTATTTATGGTTATCCGAAATCCGAAGCTGCGCAGGTTGCTGTGAATACGGTTGCTAATTTTCTTTCAAAAAATAATAAAATTGAAAAGGTGATTTTCGTTTGTTTCGACGAGGAAAACTTTCTTTTTATTGAGAAGCAATTACATCTGCTGGATATATATTCCAATTAATAAAACTTTTCCATTGAATTATTTAAATAAGAAAATTTAAATAACCCAAAATCCTCTGTTGTAAAAACAATGCGTTTTTTTAGAACTCAGACTGATAATTATTGTTGTTTAAATGTAGGCTAACCCATTTATGGTCAGGGTTGGTTTTCTCTAACCAATTTGAACAACACGTTGAAATTACCAGAAAAGCACGACGCATATTCCGCACTTCGTTTTCCCGAATTCCGCTACTTTTTAGCCAACAGTTTTTTGTACAGATCTGCACTTCTGATTCAGGAGGTTATTATCGGTTATGAACTCTACCGGCTAACGCATGATCCGCTTGCGCTGGGTATGATCGGGCTGGCCGAGGTGGTACCGTTTATTTCCATTTCTCTTTTTGGAGGACACGTAGCCGACCGGTATGACCGACGGATTATTCTTCGGGTAAGTTTGTCGGTGATCATCGCCGGATCAGCTATCCTGTATTTCCTTTTTCAACCCGGGTGGATTGCCGCTTTGAGTAAAGAAGCGCATTTGTGGTATGTGTATTCCGCATTTTTTCTGATCGGGTCGGCAAAAGGATTTTATTCTCCAGCCTCTTCCTCATTAAAGCCATTTCTGGTTCCAAGAGAATTTTATTCGAATTCGTCTACCTGGAGTAGTACGTTTTCGCAGGCAGGCGCCGTTTTGGGACCTGGTATTGCGGGCTTTTTATACGTTTATTTGGGTCTGACGCATACTTTGCTGGGTATTATGGTCACCATGATCGTTTGTCTGGTTCTGATTACCCTGATAAAAACCAACCCGATTAATGTTCGTAAAGGATCGATCACGATCTGGGAAAGTTTACGGGATGGGCTGCGGTTTGTCTTTCGTACCAAAATCATTTTGTATGCGCTTTCACTGGATATGTTCTCTGTTTTATTTGGAGGAGTAATTGCAATTTTACCTGTTTTTGCTGAGGATATTTTACACGTCGGACCGGAAGGGCTGGGCCTATTGCGCGCCGCGCCTTCTGTTGGCGCATTGATCACGATGTTTGCAATGGCACATTTTCCACCGACACACCAGGCCTGGCGTAATATGCTGATCGCTGTGGCTGGTTTCGGAGTTTTTACGATAATATTTTCTTTATCGACAAACTTTTGGTTATCCTGCGCGGCCTTATTTGCAACCGGTATTTGCGACAGCATCAGTGTTGTGATACGGCAAACTATCATGCAGATTTTTCCGCCGGACGAAATGCGGGGGCGAGTAGCATCGGTGAGCGGAATTTTTGTAAGTTCTTCCAATGAACTAGGCGCGTTTGAATCAGGATTAGCGGCCCGTCTGGCTGGGCCTATCCCGACGGTGCTCGCAGGAGGAGCCATCACACTGCTGGTAGTAACCTATGTTTATTCAAGATCGAAAGACTTGTTTGCTATGCGGCTTACTTGATAAAAGGTAGATATAAAACAAACGGGGCTGCATTTCATGAAGAAATACAGCCCCGTTTGTTTAGGATACAATCACTAATTTTTGAAGAATTTTGAAAAGAATAAAACCTGATATCCAATGGCATTACTCCAATATTCCCAGTTATGCGCACCTTTGCGGCTGATGAAATCATGCGGAATATTCGTTTCCAGGAGCTTGTTATGAAGTTTTACGTTAACGGGATAAAAGAAATCTTCGGAACCGCAGTCGATAAGTAATGGGAGGGTTTTGGGAGTCAGTAAATGCGTTAAGTTGATCACACTATGCTTGTCCCACCTTTCCGGAAATTCAGCATACGATCCCAGTTTTTTTGCCAGATCCCAGTTTAAAGGAAAGGGTCTCAAATCCACACCGCCGCTCATGCTGCCGGCCGCTCCAAAAATATCCTGATGTTTAAAGGCAAGATACAGTGCACCATGACCACCCATACTCAATCCGGTAATAGCGCGTCCTGAGGGCGAGGCGATGGTTTTATAATGCGAATCAATCCAGGCGGGAAGCTCGGTACTTACATAGGTTTCATATTTCAAACTGTTATCAACGGGACTGTCAAAATACCAGCTGGAAAAATTTCCGTCAGGGCAAACGATGATCATTTTATACGTATCCGCATAGTCAGCAACAGATTTTACCTTACTGATCCAGTCGGCCTGATTCCCGCTGTATCCATGCAAAAGATAAAGCACAGGTAATTTGTCGGCAGATTTTGCAATATCAGGTGTGATGACAACGGCCTTGATATTTTTTTTCATGGACGGGCTGTAAGTAGAAACGGTGTCAACCTTTGACGCTTGTGCGGAAATGAAACCGATACAAAGGAATAGAAACGTAAGCTGTTTTTTCATTTCTTAATGTATTGTTTAATTGAAATTGTGATTAAGGTTTGGGAGTGATGATAAGTTTGGCAATGTAACAAACGGTAAATTCATCGTTTGTTAATCTATATAAAATTATATTTGTTATGTAATTATTCTATATTTGGGCAATAAGCTCTCTTAATAAGAAAATTAAATTTTTTATGGAAACCGATTCTATCCCATCCCGTCAGATTACTTTTTATGGCGAAGGTAGTAAACTGTTTGGCATCTACATTGTCAATTTATTACTCATCATTGTTACACTCGGATTATATTATCCCTGGGCAAAAGCGGCCGTGCTGCGTTATGTGTATCAGGAAACAGAGTTTGAAGGCAGCCGGTTTTCGTTTCACGGCACGGGGAGAGAAATGTTTAAGGGCTTTATCAAAGCGATCGGGATTTTCATTGGCATTTATGCCATTCTTATCGGCGCGATGTTAACGCAGAATAAAGTTATCATTTCCCTTGGGCTGCTGTTATTTTATGCGGCAATCCTTTTGCTGATTCCCATTGCCATTCATGGTGCGTTGAAATATCGGTTATCCAGAACTTCCTGGAGGGGAATACACTTCGGTTATCGCGGTGAGCTCAAAAAATTCGTGGAGGAATTTGTGATCGGCGGCCTGCTGACCATTGCGACGATAGGAATTTATTCTTTCTGGTTTACGATAAAACTGCGGCAGTATATCTTCGGCAATATCCGCTTCGGCAATATTCAGTTTTCTTATAAAGGTGATGGTAAAGATTACTTTATGCTGAACCTGAAAGGTTATTTCCTAAGCTTTGTTACGCTTGGCGTTTATTTCTTTTGGTTTGTCAAGGACTTATTCGCCTATTTTATTGATAACATGGAGATGCATCAGGATGGACAACTGATCAAATTCCGCTCCACAGCTACTGCCGGCGGGTATTTCAGCCTGATCGTCGGAAACATTTTTATTGTTTTATTTACTTTGGGTCTTGGAACTCCCTGGGCAACGGTTCGCACGATCCGGTTCGTTGTTTCCAACATTGTTATTGAAGGAATTCTTGATGTGGATGCCATTCAGCAAACAGAAATGGATTACAGAGATGCCACAGGAGAGGATATCTCGGATATGATCGATATCGGACTGATTTAAAATTACTGCATGCCGGCATTTGATATTTTGTATTATGATGGGAAAACATCAGTTTCCCACAAAGCTTCTTTGTCTTTGCAAAGCGATCGTTGGCTGATCTCATTTGTGGACAGGGAACTGGAAGAATATACTGTTTATTGGGAAATTAACCAGATTGAAAGAGATATGGGATTTACGTCCGTTTATATTTTTCGATACGGCGATTTTCCACAGGCAACCATCGAATGCAAAAACCAGGATCTTCTACCTGTTTTGAAGCAGCTTTATCCTGAAAAGCCCTTTTTTGACAAAAAAACAGATCTTTTGCTCCGTCAGAATTCGACCGTAATTGTTGGGTTGACGCTGGCTTTGATCGGTTTCCTGGCAGGCTGTTATCTTTTTATTTTGCCGTGGTTTGCCGAAACTGTGGCAGGACAAATTCCCCTGAGTATGGAAAGGAAACTGGGGGAGACGATTTTTGAAAATACCATCCTTCATTATCAAAAAAATGATTCACTGACTGCCCGCGTTAATGATTTTGTAAAGGCTGTGGATTTTAAAACGGAATATCCTGTTAAAGTAACCGTGGTACATGAAGATGAAATGAACGCTTTTGCTTTACCGGGTGGCAATATTATCGTTTTTGATAAGATTCTCGGTAAGATGAAATCCAAGGATGAGCTCGCAGCACTGCTTGCGCACGAAATAGCGCATGTGCACTACCGGCATTCTTTGAAAAGCATATTCAGGTCATTATCCGGATATTTGTTCGTTTCCTTGTTGTTCAATGATGTCAACGGAATTGCCGCGGTGATGGCTGATAATTCTAATATGCTGTTGAACCTGAATTATTCAAGAAGTCTGGAAAAGGATGCGGATGAAAAAGCGGCAGAAATTTTGAAAGCAAATGGTCTGGACCTGAATGGATTCGTGGAGTTATTCGTTTTACTGCAATCCGGATCGACCGAAATTGAACCTTTCAAGTTGTTAAGTACGCATCCGCTTACCAAAGAGCGCATCGCTTTTGCAAAACAAGCTGCCGCGAAGCAGGGGGAAATATCAAATAATGTAAGCCTGGAAAGGAAATGGAAGGCCATTGGCGCAGAACGTATTCAATAACTTTTTTGCTAAATGGCACCATTTTTGAGATACTAACTTAATAATGTTTAAGTTAGATAAAAATACAGGTATGAAAACACTCACAAAGGAAGGCCAAAGCAAAATAGAAGATATAGCAGCCCGGTACGAATTGAGCAAAGACAGCGTGCTGTCGTTACTTAAAGCGGTGATCCATGGAAATGCCACGATGGCTCAGTTTAATATTCCTGAACTTGGAGGAAGCGGGCAATGGATGAAAGGTGGGATGACAATGGTTGGCGATATGTTTAACCGTCCGCTAAAAATTACAGTAGATCAGCTTTGCTCAGAATTGGCAAATCTGGTTTCGACTGAAATTTTATTTGATGGTACAGAAGAGGTAGTTTCTGAAAATGTATCCAATGGGGATAAACCCTGGCCGGCTGTTTTTGGCAGCCCTACGGCAAGCGGATCGCAGAACAATTTCCGTTATGCCTATTTCGCTTCGGCTCGCCGCCTTGTTATTGAAACCAATGGAAGCCGGGCTATTTATGATACCAAGCATCATCAGATTTCCGGTGTTTCCCAGCAGCAGGGTGCTTCGCAATCGTATATTCTGACAAGCCAGGACGGGCCGGTCGATTTATCGAGTTTACCGCTGATCTCAGAGCCGGGAACATTGACGCAGTCGACACCGGAGTTACAATATGACGTGGTATCTTCCTCAGGATGGAAAGATACTTCTGCTACGCCGGTTTCTGAGGACGCAATTTTTGCAACCATTGAAAAACTGGCATCGACGTATGAAAAAGGCTATATTACTGAGGATGAATTTAAAGCCAAGAAAGCAGAATTGCTTGGGCGCTTATAAATAAACAGGTAAGTCTGTCTGTTTTGGATTTACTATCATAGGCACAAAAATAAACCGGACTGAGAATTTCTCAGTCCGGTTTATTTTTGTTGTTATTGCTTACAAACTATTTACAGCTTTGTGCGCATCACGGTATTTTTTTATCAGGTTATGCGAAGTTAACAAAGCAGCTTTTTGATCTGTAATCATTTGTCTGACTGCTACTGACAGATCGGCGTCGGTTGCCAATGCATCTTCGTATGCTTCCTGCGCGGCATCTTCTCCATACTCGCAGCTTTCAAGTACCGACTGTCTGTCATGGCCTGTAAAAGTTGCTTTCACATCCATCCACACACGGTATATTTTACCTGAGCTTGTAGTTCCGGTAGCTACCTCGCCACCCAAGCCCAGCACTTCACCTGTAAGTTCTGATACATATTCACGGCTTTCGTTCGCCATTTTTTGAAATAAACCTTGCAGGTCTACATCGATATCGTCAGTTTCCTTAATCGCTTTTTCGTATCCCTCAATACGGTCGTTGTTGATACGGATTAAGTCATTTAATGTTTCTATAAGATTATCGTTCGTTGACATGATGATGATGTTTAAGTTAATAATAATCAACAACTTAAAAAGTTCATGCCATATTGAGAAGGAGTGATTTTAAGGTGTTTTACTTCGAAAGTGTTGCCGTTTTTCCCTTTGATGCGGAATACGTCACATTTCTCGTGGAAGCGTTTCCCGAGGAAAATTTACACTCCTGAAACTGTGTTAAAATGCCACACCAATTTTGATTCCTCCCCACCGATGGGTTTTACCCTGTTTGAATTCTCTGCTTAAAAAAGAGCGATAATATTCAAAATAGAGATTCCGGACGCTCAGTACCATTCCCAGGGAATTTTGAAAGGTGAAGCGATTTATTTGAGCTGATTTTAAAGTATACTGACTTGTACGATTTAGCAACCCGCCTTGCAAAGAGGCGTCATATCCGACCAGACTGACAAGAGGCTGCAAATAGAAATAGAGCTGATAATTGTTTCGGATCGTTTTTTCTTTTGGTACAAAAGGAGAATCAAATCTTCCGAGCGTCAGCGTTGCTCCCGATTGTATTTTGTCGGACAAAGTACCAAGTCTGATCTGTGAATTGGTGTTCAGAGAAAAAATATTGGGCAGGTTAAAAATTTGCTTTTCGTAGTTCAGTTCATAATTGACTATAAAGTCATTATGAATCTGGTATTGCCAGCCTATCGGTTCTGGATCTCCCGTCCAGCTATGAATTTTCTTCTGCATTTTTCCAGCGAAGGCGGCGGGGCCGATCATACCCGTACTCAGTACTGACGATAATCGTGATTTGTGAAGTGTATCCGTTGAAATTATAAAACTTTTAAGCAAGATAACACCGGCAAAAGGGCGGTCGTTATGCAAAATCTGATTGCTTTTTATACTGGTTGGTGTAAATCCGTAGTGCTCAAAAGCGATCCCGTACTTCTGCCTGCTGTTTTTAAGTCGCAATAAAACGGATGATAGCGGATTCTTTTTTAAAAACGGACTGACCAGTTCAAGATTATAACCCTGTGTGTAATAATAATCCGTTTTTCCCCAGAAATCATTGTCGTAATGAATTCTGAAATAATGATCGCCGGTTATATTCCTAAAAGAGACAGGGTTGTCTATCCTTTGCGCGAAGGATAATAGCGGTAGCAATAAAGTAAGGAGACAAAATAATTTTTTTAGCATCGTATTTCATATACGATTACCCGGCTGCTATGGATGTATCCGGATACATCAGGCAGGATGTGCCAGTAAGGACTTTACATGCTGTTCATTTCCGGAAAGAAAAGGAAGTTCGCTCACTTCCTTATTCAGTATTCGCTTAATTTTCCCTTTTTCATAAGCTACAAATACTGCCGGATGAACATAGTATTTTTTGCAAACCGTCCGTGTATTTCCCAAATGTGCCGCCACAGCATCCAGGCAAGTGTTGACCGTTCGGGTATATTCCCGTTTGGTTTTATATTCCATATGCTGGCTCAGGTATTCGAATGCCGTAACCGTTCCCATCCATGTACGGAAATCCTTGGCTGAAAAATTCGCTCCGGTATGGATTCTGATGTACTCATTTACATGCGCAGCAGATAAGGCACATTTTTCTCCATTTTCATTGACATATTGAAAAAGTCTTCTACCGGGCATTTCCTTGCATTGTTTTACGAGCCTTGCCAGCTGCATATCTTTTAGCGTGATATCCTGCTTGATTCCCTTTTTACCTTTGAATAAAAATCGTATTGTTTTACCCTTCACAGTGGCATGTCTGGCATCCAGCGTAGTGATTCCTGAAGAGCCATGTTTGATTTTATAGCGTTGATTACCAACACGGATACAGGTTTTATCCATAAGCTTAATGACCAGCGCAATGGCTTTGTCCAGATCAAAAGTTCTTCTGCGCAGATCACTTTCAACTTTTTCACGCAATTGAGGCAGAGCTTCGGAAAAAGTTAACAGCCGGAAATATTTTGTCTGGTTACGCACCAGATTCCAGTGCGGATGGTAACGGTATTGTTTGCGTCCCGCTTCATCGATTCCAGTAGCCTGCAAATGTCCTTCCGGATCACTGCTTATCCATACCTCCTGCCAGGCAGGAGGCAATACCAGTGACTTAATTCTTTTAATCGCGTCCTTATCCTTGCAACGGCTCCCGTCTTTATCCGTGTAATAAAACCGGGGAGCTTTTCCTTTCCTCAAATATCCCGGAGCATCACTCCCGGAAATATAATTCAGTCCTGCCGCCACGGCCGTAAGTGCAGGATCTTTCTTTAATTTTTTAAATTGTCGGATAGAAATAACAGGTGTTTCTGTCAGTGTTCCAATGGCTAAGGCTCCGGACATTATTTTGTACAGTTAAGTGATAGATAACTGTAATAATAAATTGATACCAGAATTAGCAGTATGGTTTTTTGAAGATTATTTTTAACTTAATATATTGAAAATCAGTTTATTGGTTCAATTACTCTAAACGCGATGAATTGCGGAAGTATATACTCAATACGCTATAAGGTGGGAAAAATGGGAAAGGCTTAAACGATCATTAGTCGTGTGTGATGAGAAAATCAGTTAAGGCGGGCCTGTTGACAAGTTGATTCTTTTTAAGAAGACATTTTTTCAAAATAGCAATCAGACTGGAAAAGCTTGTGGGCTTTTGAATGTATAAATTCGCTCCTGCGTGGTAGGCCGATTCAAGAAGATATCCTGCAATTGAAGTTGATAAAATTACAATTGGCGTTTCCTGATAGGTCTGTGATCTGCGCAATTCCATAAGGCATTCCAAACCATTTTTAACGGGCATGTTCATATCAAGAAAAATAAGGTCGGGCGTTTGCGGGCTAGCATTTAGTTTTTTCATCAGCTCAATACCATTTTCTGCAACGACCAGCTCTGTAGTCAGAAGAATTTGTCCTAGTGCTTCCTCAAACAGGAAGGTATCATCTTCATCGTCGTCGGCTAAAAAAATGTAACAGGTTTCGTTTAAGCTCATGTCAGGGTTTGGGGAGCGCGTAGTCAACATAATTGGAAAACAAAATTAATAGAAGTTTTGCAAAAAACATTTGTTGCAGCATTTTGATACTATCCTGACATCTATCCCGGCTGACTTGTAGGTTTTTTTATGTAATGGTGAATTATATCAACACTATGGGTCAGAGAGTATTCACTAAAAAGTACAAAATTTCCTGAAAAAATGTCTTGTGATACTGCATACCGATTTTATACTTATGGCACAGATTTTTATTGTTTTAGAAAAATAATATCACTAAAAATGAAAATAATTATGAAAAAGATAACATTAAGCGCACTTTTTCTGGCAAGCATTATCACCTTTTCAGCTTGTAACAGTTCAGAGAAAAAGGATAGTACTGAAACGGCAGAAGAAGCAAATGACCAGAAGTTTGATGATACCAAACTGGAAGATGATACCGAGTTTGCGGTTGCAGCTGCTGATGGCGGTATGTTTGAGGTTGAACTTGGAAAACTGGCTGAGAAAAAAGCAGTTTCAAAAGATGTGAAAGACTTTGGAGCGATGATGGTTAAAGATCATTCGAAAGCTAATGACGAATTCAAAGCACTTGCAGCTCAGAAAAATATTACTTTACCTGACTCGTTAAGTGAAGATAAACGTAAAAAATACAATGATCTTGCTGAGAAAAAAGGAATGGATTTCGACAAAGCTTATGTGTCTTTAATGGTTGATGATCATAAAGAAGATATCAAGGAGTTTGAAGAAGCTTCAAAGGATTCGAAGGATGCGGAAATAAAAGCATGGGCTGCTGGAAAACTGCCAACTTTGAACCAACATCTTGAAACCGTTCAGAATTTGAAAGATAAATTGAAGTAAGTAGCTATTGGGAATTAGTTGTTAGTACTTAGCAGTATAATCAATTAATTGGCAACTGATTATAAAAATAAATAATCTGAAGTAATTTTTCTTTAAAACTTAATCACTAATTGCTTCGCAGAAAAGGGAACAATCGAAAGGTTGTTCCCTTTTTCGTATGCATGGATATAGCTTATTTTTACTAATGTTTGTTTTTTGAAATGTTATCAGGTTATTTTGTCTACTGGTTTTGTAGAGTATTTGTATCGGGTTGGATTGATCCGTCTTAAATGAATCTGAATTAACTGATTGTGCGAAAAACTGAATACGATGCCATTGTAGTAGGGTCTGGACCGAACGGTCTGGCTGCTGCCATTACCTTACAGCAGCAGGGGCTTTCTGTATTGTTGGCAGAAGGTAAAAAAGAGATTGGCGGTGGGATGCGTACCAAAGCGTTGACACTTCCCGGATTTATCCATGACGTTTGTTCTGCGGTTCATCCCATGGCAGTACTTTCTCCATTTTTGAAAAGCCTTTCACTGGAAAAATTTGGTTTGGAATTAATTCAGCCAACATATGCCGCTGCTCATCCATTTGACGACGGTACCGCCGGTGTTTTGCAGCGATCCATCGAAGCGACGGCGGCCGGACTGGGAAATGATAAGGATGCATATCTCGAATTTATGACTCCGGTTGTAAAGGATTTACCACTGCTACTCCCGGAATTACTTGGGCCTTTTCCATTTCCAAAACATCCTGTTGCTCTGGCAAAATTTGGGTTAAAAGCGCTTCCTTCGGCTACATGGCTAGCGGGAAGATTTAAAACCAAACAAGCGCGTGGGTTATGGGCAGGTATGGCAGCACATGCGATTCAGCCGCTTGAAAACCTGACAACTTCTGCCATTGGACTGATGTTGATGGCTGCTGGCCATGCGGCAGGATGGCCTATTCCCAAAGGTGGTTCACAATCCATTGCAGATGCTTTGAGTTCCTTGTTTTTAAGTATCGGGGGAGAAATACAAACTGATTTTATGGTCAGATCCATAAGCCAGTTGCCACCAGCCAAGGTTGTTTTGTTTGATACCACGCCAAAACAATTGATAACAATTGCCGGTGAAAAATTAAGTGCTTCCTACATAAGCAGACTGAATAAGTACCGTTATGGTATGGGGGTGTACAAGATTGACTGGGCGTTAAGCGAGCCTATTCCTTTCACAGCGGAAGCTTGCCGGGGTGCCGGAACCGTGCATATTGGCAACACAATCGAAGAAATCGCAGCTTCGGAAAAGCAGACTTCGGAAGGAAAACAGGCGCATAATCCTTATGTTCTTCTATCGCAGCCGAGTTTGTTCGATGTTACAAGAGCACCGGAGGGAAAACATACAGCCTGGGCTTATTGTCATGTTCCGAACGGATCAACCGAAAATATGACTGAAATAATAGAGCATCAGGTGGAACGTTTTGCACCCGGGTTTAAAGATGTAATCATAGCTCGCAGTACGATGAATACGGCCCAGATCGAAGATTATAATCCGAATTATATTGGTGGTGATATTAATGGTGGAATTCAGGATATTTTTCAGTTATATACCAGGCCAGTTTTGAGCATTTCGCCATATAAAACTTCTGCGGATAATATTTATTTGTGCTCATCTTCTACACCGCCCGGCGGAGGCGTGCATGGCATGTGTGGCTATCATGCAGCAAAGCGTGCATTAAAAGACGTATTTAAAATAAAATTATAAAGTAATTTCGTACTGCCGGCTCAATTGGAAATAAGATAAAGGATTGAAATGAAGTTTTTAAAGAATTTTTACCTGTTGATTCTTCTTACGGGAATCAGTTTTAACTGTCAGAAAAAACAAACCGCCGCGGAAAAGACAGCAGACAGCCTTGCGCATTGTGCTGCCGACGGAATGCCGTCACGGGCTGCCGCAATTTTAGCAAGCAATACCGCAATTGCAGAAGGGAAAGGAGATACCGCAGGTATGGTTCATATCAGTGGAGGTAAGTTTTTGATGGGATCGGACGAGTTTCCGGATTCAAGGCCTATGCACGAAGTGACGGTTGATCCGTTCTGGATGGATGAACATGAAGTTACCAACGCAGAATTTGCCAGATTTGTATCGGCAACAAAATATAAAACGGTGGCAGAACGTCCATTAAATCCGGCGGATTATCCGGGTGTTCCGGCCGATAAACTTGTTCCGGGTTCAGCGGTTTTTACGCCGACAATACAAAAAGTTTCGTTTGAAAATCCCTTGCAATGGTGGAATTATGTTCCTGGCGCGAGCTGGGCACAGCCGGAAGGAAAAGGTAGTTCTGTTAAAGGAAAGGAAAATTATCCGGTCATTCATATTTCATATGAGGATGCAGCAGCTTATGCCAAATGGGCAGGGAAAAGGCTTCCTACCGAAGCGGAATGGGAATTTGCAGCGCAGGGAGGAAAAGGAAACCATACCTATTATTGGGGAGATCAGTTGAAACCGAATAACAAATGGGTTGCCAACATTTATCAGGGCAGTTTTCCGGACAATAACCTGAAAGAAGATGGTTATGCTGGTGCAGCTCCGGTAAAAACATTTCCTGCAAATCCATATGGCTTGTATGATATGGATGGAAATGTGTGGGAATGGTGCGAAGATTTGTACCGTCCGGATTACTATCAAAAAAGCCCATCGAAGAATCCGAAAGGTCCAGCGGACAGCTACGATCCTGATGAGCCCGGTGCTGAAAAACATGTACAAAGAGGTGGTTCTTTTTTGTGCAGTGATGAATATTGTATTCGCTACAAGGCGGGCAGCAGAGGAAAAGGTGAAACTACAAGCGGAAGTAATAATCTGGGTTTTCGCTGCGTAAAATCTGTAAAATTGTAATCGGGAATTTAAGTCATTGTAATACAGGTTTTTAATGTCATAAATCTGTATAGCTAAGTATTCAGTAATAGATTAAAAATATTTATTTTTAATCTATTAAATAAATAGACTATATATACTATTGTTTATTTGAATAATAAAGCATTACTTTGTGACAGAGCATTTAGCTATCGGTTTAGAAACCAATTGAAAATAAACAGACCAGCATAGTATACTATGAGTACTCGCTTTCTGACAGTTCCTGGCTTGGCAGGCTCGGGGCCGCAACATTGGCAAACAATTTGGGAAACGCAGCATCCCGATTCTTTCACCAGAATTGAACAGGATAACTGGGACTGGCCAGTAAAAACCGACTGGGTTGCCAGATTGCAGGAAGTAATAAGCGAGCTTACAGAACCGACCATTTTAGTAGCACATAGCCTGGGATGTATCACGGTAGTGCATTGGGCCGCTCAGTTTTCATCTCCCTGGATTGAAGGCGCTTTACTGGTCGCACCGGCGGACGCAGAATTGTCTAAACGATTAAATTTCGTAGAAGGCTTTACACCAATTCCGGCCATACCATTGAATTTTAAAAGTATCGTTGTTGCGAGTACAAACGATATTTATGCAAGCATAAAACGTTCGCAGGTTTTCGCAGAGGCGTGGGGAAGCGAGTTTATAAATCTTGGTAAAAAAGGCCACATCAATGCAGTTTCAGGTTTGAATGACTGGCAGGAAGGAAAAACAATATTGAAACAACTGGTGAGTTCGGAGCTTGCGGGCATGTAAAATCCAGACAAAAATTGTTCAAGATTTTGCATATCAAGTAGTAATTGGGCTAGTACAGTGTATCGGGCATGTAAAATCATGCCCGTTTACCTTTTTTAAGCATCATATTCCTTATATTTATACATTCTTTAATCCATTTAATTGTCAAACAATCATGAAAAAAGTTATTCTATTTGCATTGGTAGGTCTTTTTGTAAATTCTGCCGTAATAGCAGGCGGTCCGGAAAAGTCGAAAGCAGCAGATAAAACATTAGCAGTTGATTCAAAAAGCAGTAAAATAACCTGGGGAGCGAAGAAAGTAACGGGTACACACGCCGGGCAAATTCCTCTGAACAGCGGTTCCCTTATTGTTGACGGCGCGAAGTTAAAAGGCGGCAGTTTCGTATTTGATGTTAAAAACCTTACGGTTACTGACGTTACGGATGCAGAAATGAACGGCAAGTTAACAGGCCATTTAAAAAGCCCGGATTTTTTCTCGGTGGAAGCACATCCGCAGGCTAAATTCGTGATCACTTCGGTGACACCAAAAGGTGGTGACGTATATGAGGTTGCCGGAAAACTGACAATTAAAGGAATTACGGATGAAGTTAAGTTTCCTGCAACCGTAAAATCAGACAGCAAAAAAGTTACAGCTGATGCAAAAATCGTTGTAGACAGAACGAAATATGATATCAAGTTCCGTTCAAAAAACTTCTTTGAAAACCTTGGAGACAAGGCGATCGAGAATGATTTCACATTGGACGTCAATCTTGTAGCGAATAAATAATTTTGGCTTACCGCTTTTAATATAGAGCTTAAAAGCAAAGCATGGATCCTGCCCGGTAGCATTCGGGCAGGATTTTTATTTTTACACGCTTCCGTTATGACAGTATCGGAGTAAAGATTTTAACTTTTGAATCCGCGGAAAGGGTAGGGAACAGCACTTAATTTCTTTGATAAATAGCTTATCATCCTAAATACAAAATGAGATATTTATTAAAAGGACTGTTATCGGGACTACTTCTGATTTCGATTCAGGTTCAGGCGCAGACCAGAAATTCTTTGCCTGACTGGGCTTTTGGTGGATTTAAAAGACCTGCACAAGTTAATCCGGTCATTTCCCCGGATACGAGTTCGCACTTTTTTTGTCCAATGACTAAAAAGATTGTTGACTGGGAATCGAATGATACATTTAATCCAGCAGCAACCATTAAGGATGGAAAGATAGTGGTGTTGTACCGTGCAGAAGATAAAGCGGGAAAAGAAATCGGACATAGAACTTCCCGTCTGGGATATGCTGAGAGTACGGATGGGATAACATTCAAACGTAAAAAAACACCGGTATTTTATCCGGATGAAGACGGACAGAAGGCAAACGAATGGCCGGGAGGCTGTGAAGACCCGCGCGTGGCCGTGACCGAAGATGGAACTTATGTTTTGATCTACACGCAATGGAACCGCGATAAGGCAAGGCTTGGTATTGCCACGTCGAAGGATTTGATCAAATGGGAAAAACATGGCCCCGCCTTTGTAAAAGCTTATAACGGAAAATTCAATAATATCTGGTCGAAATCGGGATCGATTGTAACAAAGCTGGTTAACGATAAACAGGTTATTGCCAAAATAAACGGTAAATACTGGTTGTATTTTGGTGAAGCAAATGTGAACGTTGCCACCTCTACTGATCTGATTAATTGGACGCCACTCGTGGATGATAAAGAAAATCTGGTCAATTTGATTTCTCCCAGAAAAGGATTTTTTGATAGCAATCTTACTGAATGCGGCCCGCCGGCCATTGTTACAGACAAAGGAATTGTACTGTTATACAACGGGAAAAATGACGCAGGTGCAGACGGTGATCTGCGTTATACGCCTAATAGCTATTGTGCAGGACAGGTTTTATTTGACAACAACGACCCGTCAAAATTAATAAGCCGTCTGGATATTCCCTTTTTCCGGCCGATGGAAGCCTTCGAAAAAAGCGGTCAGTACGCTGCCGGAACGGTATTTATTGAGGGCCTGGTTTACCATAAGAAAAAATGGCTTTTGTATTACGGCTGCGCAGATTCAAAAGTGGGTGTTGCCATTTATGACCCCGCTATCAAATCGCCGGGAGATCCGATTCCTGCAAAATTATAAAAAGTTGTTACCTGCATGCTGAGACTGTTTTTCTGCTTCAAACTATGTTTGTTCAGAAAAACAGTTTTTTTTATTTTCTGATTAATATTTTTTCTTTTTATAAATCAATCCAAACGATTGTTTTTAGCGTAAATGGATCAAATATCAACAAACTTTAATTCCATTATGAAGACGCTTAAACTAAAATTTACAGGATTGCTTGCAGTAGTATTATTGACTGCATTCGGAGCTTTTGCTCAAAAGGAAAAAACGGTAATGGTGGGAGGCGCAGCAATGTATCCTTCTAAAAACATCATTGAAAACGCCGTAAATTCAAAAGATCATACCACGCTGGTAGCAGCTGTGAAAGCCGCTGGTCTGGTAGAAACGTTATCCGGTCCGGGACCTTTTACTGTTTTTGCTCCGGTTAACGCTGCTTTTGCAGCTTTGCCTGCGGGAACGGTCGATAATTTGTTGAAACCTGAGAATAAAGAAATGCTTACATCCATTTTAACCTATCACGTAATTCCGGGAAAGGTAGATGCAAAATCCGTGATGATGATGATCAAGGATGGCGGCGGAAAAGCGATGGCCAAAACGGTTCAGGGAGAAGAGTTGACTTTTTCTTTGAATGGTAAAAATGTTATTGTGACGGATTCAAAAGGAAATATGGCAAAAGTAACAACAGCTGACGTGTATCAGTCAAATGGTGTGATTCATGTAATTGACAAGGTATTAATGCCTTAATATCAGTGAATGTTCGTTGAGTAAGTTGTGATTGTTGAATTTTTAGCCCCTTTCAGCACTGGATTATTTCAGTGAGGTTAGGGGCTGATTTGTTGAATGCATATCAAGCAGGATTGTACCGGATAACTTTTAAGGAATTTATAAGTAAAATTGCTCAACTTAAATTCCTTAAAAATGATTTCTATTAATTTTCGAAGAAAAGTCTTTTTATTCAGCTGCCTCCTTTTTCTTTTGGGTTCTGCGTATTCTTTTGCACAAACAGCATGCATGACAAAAGACCTGAAAACAGAATATCTTAAAAATCCGATCGGTCTGGATGCAACAAATCCACGTTTTACATGGCATTTGGAAGACAATAGAAACGGAGCCAAACAAACGGCTTATCAGCTTTTAATAGGGACAGATTCGTTGTTAACATCAAAAGGAATTGTCTGGAATTCGGGAAAACTTAATTCTGCCTCCAATCTGGTTTCTTATAATGGCAAGACGCTAAAACCTTTTACAAAGTACTTCTGGCGGGTTGAGGTCTATGATAAAGACGGGAAAAAATCATCTCTTTCGGAGAATGCCAGTTTCGAAACCGGGATGATGGAAATGGAAAACTGGCAGGGCGCCTGGATATCGGATGGAGGAGATGTAAATCTCAAACCTGCTCCCTATTTCAGAAAAGCTTTTGAAACGTCAAAAAAAATAAAATCAGCGCGCGCCTATATTGCTGCCGGCGGATTATATGAGTTATCTATTAATGGTAAAAAAGTAGGAAACCATCGTCTGGATCCTATGTATACCCGCTTTGATCGTCGTACCCTTTATGTGACTTATGATGTTACGAATGATTTGAAAAGCGGGAAAAACGCAATTGGCGTTTTGCTGGGAAACGGATGGTATAATCATCAGTCTACCGCGGTTTGGTATTTCGACAAAGCACCATGGAGAAACCGTCCTGCTTTTTGCCTTGACTTGAAGATTACCTATGAAGATGGTTCATCAGAAACCATAACTTCGGGAAAAGATTGGAAAACGTCATTGAGTCCGGTTGTTTTTAACAGTATTTATACCGCTGAGCACTATGATGGCCGTTTGGAACAAGCCGGCTGGAACACGGCAAATTTCGACGATTCTAAATGGAAGGAGGTTATTTATCGTGCCGCGCCTTCTGAAAATATTGTGGCCCAGGCTTTACATCCGGTTCGGAATGTAGAGGAAATTGCGACAAAAAATCTGAATAAAATTAATGATACTACGTACGTTTTTGACCTGGGAAGAAATATTTCCGGCGTTAGTCAGATCAAAGTAAAAGGTGAGTCCGGTGTAACACTTCGGCTAAAACATGGTGAAAGATTGTACCCGAACGGCCATGTGGATATGTCCAATATCGATGTTCATTACCGCCCGACAGATGATAAGGATCCTTTTCAGACCGATATTTTTATTCTGGGAGGAAAAGGCGAAGAGTCTTTCATGCCGCGTTTTAATTACAAAGGGTTTCAATATGTGGAAGTTACCAGCACCAAACCGGTATCGTTAACCAAGGAAAGTCTGGTAGGTTATTTCATGCATAGCGATGTGCCGCCGGTTGGCCAGGTTAAATCCTCCAATCCGACGCTCGATAAAATCTGGTATGCGACCAATAATTCCTATTTGTCTAATTTGTTCGGCTATCCTACTGATTGCCCGCAACGGGAAAAAAACGGGTGGACAGGAGACGGGCAGATTGCCGTTGAAACAGGATTATACAGTTTTGACGCTATAACAGTTTATGAAAAATGGCTGGCCGACCACCGTGATGAACAGCAGCCAAATGGTGTGTTACCCTCTATCATTCCAACCGGTGGCTGGGGTTATGAATGGGGCAACGGCCCTGACTGGACCAGTACAATCGCGATCATTCCCTGGAATATTTATCTGTTTTACGGCGATACCAGGCTTCTTGCTGATTCATATGAAAGTATCAGAAAATATGTAAACCATATTGAGGAACTTAGCCCATCTGGTTTGACAACGTGGGGTTTGGGTGACTGGGTTCCGGTAAAATCGAAATCACCGGTTGAGCTCACTTCCAGTTGTTATTATTTTGCAGATGTTACCATTCTTGCTAAAACCGCGAAAATTCTTGGAAAACAAGAAGATTTTATAAAATACACGGCACTGGCTAAAAAGATTAAAAATGCTTACAACGCCAAATATCTTAATAAAGAAACCGGTATTTATGGTTCTGGTTTACAAACGGAACTGAGCGTTTCCTTATTCTGGGGACTTGTTCCGGATGAATTTATAAGTAAAGTAGCAGGCAATCTGGCTAAGCGAGTTGAGGCGGATAACCACCATCTGGATGTTGGCCTACTGGGCACCAAAGCGATCCTGAATGCATTGAGCGAAAACGGTTATGCCGATGTAGCTTATAAGGTGGCATCGCAGGAAACATTCCCGTCATGGGGCTGGTGGATCGCAAATGGCGCAACGACGCTCTATGAAAACTGGCCGATTGACGCAAAATCCGACATTTCGATGAACCACATTATGTTTGGGGAAATCGGTGCCTGGCTCTACAAAGGATTGGGGGGAATTAAACCGGACGTTTTGCAGCCTGGCTTTAAAAACGTACAGTTGGAGCCGCATTTTGTTCCCAATCTTGATCACTTCGAAGCTTCACATGATGGTCCTTATGGTAAAATTATTTCCTCCTGGAAAAGGATAGGCAAGGGTGTCGAATATTCAGCTGTTATTCCTGCCAATTCGACAGCAACGGTCAAACTTCCTTTTTTAGAGGGCGTAAAATTGTATGCAGAAGGCAAATTGGTGCCAGGTACTTCAAAAATTGTAACCCAGAATTTACAGTCAGGGAAATATACATTTCTATGGAAGTGAAAATCGGGTAAAACCACTCCGGAAAATCACTATTCTAACTTTTAAATTTACTTAAGCAGGTTAGTACAGGATAGTACGGTCAATAATTTTAGGAATTTTTGGATATTATTTTCTTCTTTTTAAAGAGTAGTATCACGAAAATACGTCTTGATCGAAGTAAGAGGTAAGGGTATTTAATTATTCAGAAGTCTAAAAATGTATAAAATGCTGTCTAAAATGAGTTCCAAATTGAATATCATCGCCGTAGGCGCAATGCTTGTGATTACTCTTGTCTCCATTCAGAATTCCTGCGTGGCTCAAAAGAAGGAAAAAGGCTACGTACAAATCTTCGACGGAAAGAGTTTAAAGGGTTGGGAAGGTGATACGAAATACTGGAGGGTTGAAAACGGGAATCTGGTAGGCGAAATCACACCGGAAACACTGTTGAAAACAAACTCGTTTATTATCTGGAAGGGAGGCGAGCCGGGAGATTTTGAACTAAAAGGATCTTTCAAAATTACTGAAAAAGGCAACTCTGGCATCAATTACCGCAGTGAGCAATTGACAGATGTACCAAATGCATTAAAAGGTTATCAGGCTGACATTGACGGTGCCCGCCGTTATACCGGACAAAATTACGAGGAAAGAAAAAGAACAACGCTGGCTTACAGAGGAGAAATCGTTACAATAAATGAACCTGCCGATAAATCGCCTGAAGCTTTCAAAGCAAATCTTAAAAACAACGCATGGCTTGGAAGAACGGTAACGGGTTCATTAGGCACATCGGACGAACTAAAAGAGAAGATTAAAAGTGAAGAGTGGAATGAATTTCATCTTGTAGTGAAAGGAAACCGGTTGCAGCATTTCATCAATGGCGTTTTAATGAGTGATGTTACAGACAATGATACGGTAAATGGTAAGACTAAAGGTCTTTTAGGTGTACAGGTGCACGTAGGACCGCCAATGAAAGTTGAATACAAAGACATTCGTATCAAGCAGTAATTGTTTTGATTTTAAACGGTTTGTGGGCATAATGTCTCAAACCGCTAATTGCCAATAGCTACAATCATGAATAAAATAGGATTTAATGTACTTGCCTGGACGGCAGCAGTGTCGGACGATTTATTCCCAATCATTGACAGATTAAAAAACATCGGGTATGACGGCGTAGAGTTTTATCTGGGTGCTCCTGATATTGCGGCCTACAACAGAATGGGAGATTATACCCGTGATCTGGGCTTGCAAACGACTGCTGTGATGACGATGGGAAAAGATGATAATCCTGTTAGCGAGTCGGCGGAAATTCGTGGAAAAGCCCTTGATAAAATCAAATGGGGAATTGACCGTGCACATGCTTTAAATGCTAAAATTATTTGTGGCCCTTTTCATTCTGCGCACACGGTTTTTGTTAACCGGCCGGCCCAGGATTTTGAATATGCATTGGCAGGAGAAGTATTACATACGGCTGCGGAGTATGCAGCTCAGGCCAATATTGTCTTTGCACTTGAAGCGCTGAACCGTTTTGAGTGTTATCTGTGCAATACCATGGAACAGCTTTTGAAGCTGGTCAAAGCAGCGGATCATCCCAATGTAAGAGCGATGTTTGATACCCATCATTCCAATATTGAAGAGAAAAGTTATGCGGCAGCGCTGGATACAATCGCGCCTGTTCTGGCACACGTCCACATCAGTGAAAATGACAGGGGAACACCCGGGGAAGGCCAGGTTTTATGGGACAACGCGTTTTCATCTTTGGCAAAAATAAAATACCAGGGCTGGCTCACGATCGAAGCATTTTCAAGAAACGATCCTGATTTTGCCAACGCGATCGGCGTTTGGCGAGAATTTTCAGACCCATGGGATATTGCCGAAAAAGGTTACAAATTCATCAAAGAAATGAGCCAAAAACACAACCTGTAACCAATCCTCAACCCAAAAGGCTTATCACCTTAACCCAGGGCAATGCCCTGTGGACAGAAGCAACCATTAACAATTCAAAAAATAATGTCACAAAAACTCCCATTCCGATTCGGTTCAGAAGTTTATACCTGGTTTATGAGCAACAACGGACAAACCCATCAGGGACGTCTGGGGCATATGATTGAAGTGATAGCAAAAGCTGGTTTTTCCGGAATTCAACCCATTTTTACCTGGATGGGAGATTTGATAGATCCGGCTCTTCTGGAAGGAAAATTAAAAGAACAAGGCATTGAACTGGCTGCGCTGGCCCTGGCACTGGATTGGAATGAGGCAGAGGAAACAGAGCGGGAAAGAGAAGTAGCAGATCATGCTATCCGTGTTTTACAAAAATTCCCCGGCGCTGTTTTAAATACCGTACAGATCCCGACAGGGCGCCATAACATCGTTGAACGTCAAAAAAATCTCATCAATATTGTCAACAGGGTTTCGGCGAGAGCGGCTGAAAAAGGTGTCCCTTGCAGTTATCATCCCAATTCACCGCACAGTTCAATCATCAGAACGGCAGAGGATTATAAGATCGTTCTTGAATCTCTTGATACGACCGTGACCGGCTGGACACCCGACGTGGGACATATCATCAACGGCGGTATGGATCCGTTGGAAAAAATGAAAGAGTATCAGGCATTGATCAATCATGTGCATTTTAAAGACTGGGATGGAAATCCTGAATTTGCACTGATGGGAAAAGGAAAAGTTGATCTGTTAAGTGTGACACAGTGGCTTAAAGATATTAATTACAAAGGCTGGATTATTTGTGAAGATGAAGGCGAAGAGGCACTCGAAAATCCTGATTTTGTGACTTTACATGATGGGAAATGGATTCAGGAAGATTTGATACCCAAACTTATTTAGCGATTGGCTTTTAGCGATAAGCATTTAGCTGTTGCTCGAAAAAATATCTGACCATTTGCTAAAAAAAGTTCGAATTGGAATGCTAACCGCCAACCGCTAAAAGCTAATATATGCCTTTAATAAAAACCAACGGAATACACTTGCATTATGAAGAACGCGGTTCGGGAAAATCTCCTGACCACGTTCCTGTATTATTGATCATGGGTATCACTGCGCCAGGTTCCGTCTGGAACGTGCATCTGGCGGACTGGCAATTCCATTTTCGCTGTATTATCGGGGATAACCGGGGTGTCGGATTTTCAGACAAACCTTCCGGTCCATATTCTTCGGAACAAATGGCAGATGATTATGCCGGATTACTGGATGCACTGGAAATTGAAAAAGTGCGTGTTGTGGGTTGTTCGATGGGTAGTACAATCGCGCAGCAACTGGCAATCCGTCACCCCGACAAAGTACAGTCGCTGGTATTGATGTGTCCGTGGGCACGCTGTGATAACTATGCCAAATCTTTATTTCAGCATATCATGAATTGTAAGGCGCGTTTCAGGCCGGAAGAATTCAGTTTGTATATTCAGCTGCTGATCTTTTCCAAAACTTCCTGGGACAGTTCAGAAAAACATGAAGAACTTGAAATAGGCAGGAAACAAGATAATGCCAATCCTTTCCCCCAACCGCTTCATGGTTTGGAAGGGCAGGCAGCGGCATGTATCAATCATAATGCACTGGCGGATTTAGGTAAGATTCAGAAGCCAACCCTGGTTATAGGAGGAAGGCAGGACATTTTTACGCCGGTCTGGATGGCAGAAGAGGTTGCGAACGGCATTCCGGGTGCAGAACTTTTTCTGTATGAAAATCTCGGGCATGCCTTTCATTTTGAAAACACAGCCGACTTTAATCCAAGGGTCAGAACCTGGCTGTTAAATAATTAAAGTTGATTTTATTACAGTAAGCCGGGTTAAACAAACTGAATTGTTGCCTTTTTTGATTAGGATAATATTTTTAATTAATAAAAAGAAATGAAGGATAACGTTGCCGTAAACCAGGACTGGAAAGACAAAATATCCAATCATGCGCAAATAGGCGGAATTGAAACTTCGGTACTTGATAATGGTGCAGGACGCGGAACAAGAATTGCGTGGGTAAATACCGGAACAGGCTTACGGTTCAAAGTGGTGATCGACCGTGCTATGGACATAGCAGATGCATTTTTTAACGAACATAGCCTGGCCTGGTTAAGTCACGGTGGCATCACTTATCCTCAACCATTTTCTGATCAGGGTATTAACTGGCTTAAAACTTTTGGTGGTGGTTTGATGACAACGTGTGGGTTGACACATTTTGGCGGACCAGAATCTGACGAGTTCGGAGAAAGAGGTTTACATGGTCAGGTGAGTAATATACCTGCCGAAATCATATCCATTATTCAGCCCGACCCGAGAACCGGTAGTCTGGAAATGAGCATAACGGGTATTATCAGAGAAACAAGGCCATTCGGGCCAAGTCTGGAATTAAAACGGACGATATCAGCTACCCTCGGAAAAGCGACGATTCGTATTCATGACGAAGTAATAAACAGAGGGAATACACCTTCGCCGCATATGCTGCTGTATCATTTCAATTTTGGCTGGCCACTGGCCGACGAGGATACGGATATTCTCTGGAAAGGAAATTGGAAAGCGAAAAACGGGGAAGAAAATGCGGTTATTTTTAAAGAAGGCAATGATTTTAAAAAATGCCAGCCTCTGCTTGACGACCATTTGGGAGGTGGAGAAGAGGTAGTATTGGTGGATATAGAGGCTGATATTTTTGGCCAGAGTATTTGCGGGTTGTCGAATGCTAAACTGGGTTTGGCTGCTGTTTTGAAGTTTAAAAAAGAACAATTACCCTGGTTTGCCAATTGGCAGCATTTTGGAAAAGGGGAATACGTAACAGGGCTGGAACCGGCGACGCATCCGCTTACCGGACAGGCAAAAGCCCGGGAAGATGGAACATTAATATTTATCGAACCGGGAGAAAAACGAGAGTATGATGTGGAGTTGGAAGTGATTGCGGATGATGAGTTGATTAAGGAGTTTTTGGTTGATTTTAAGTAAAAGTTGAAGTTGTTTTATTTCGGTGTATTGCACCTATTGAATTACAATTCAATAATTTATCTACAACTATTACGGTGCTCTGCACCTTGCCAGGTATGGTGATTTTTGTAGCAATTGGAAAGGATAATAACTCTGGGATTTATGGACTTGGCTAAGGATAGGGTAGCGAGTTATGAAGCTCTAAAATAGCTTTCAGAAATTTTAGCCGATATAGTAAAACGCCAGGTGCAGAGCACCGAAAGATTTGTAGAAATATAAGTAACAAAGCATTTGAAAAGGTGCAGCGCACCGCAATAAAATCTTTTCAAAAATTAATATTAATAACTAAACCAAATTTCAAAAATTAACCAATGGGACTTTCAAGCATTGCAGCAAAGGCATTAGAACAGGGAAAAGGAATATTGCGTTTGGCTCCGACATGGGTGCCAAGATCATTTTGTGTGCCTGGGCGCAGAATCAAACTTCATCCGGATGATTATTACGTATTAGGCGGAGAACGTGGAGGTATCGACGAACGTTGGTTGTCTTCAACTACTCCGGCAGAGAACGGTCCGCTTACCGGCGAAAATGAAGGTTTGAGCCAGATCGTTTTTGAGGATGAGTCAGGCGTTCAAAAAGTGACATTGCGGGACGCAGTAAGTGAGCTGAAAGGCGAAATTATAGGTGAAAGACTTTGGGATGAATACAAAAGCTGGCCAATGTATTCCAAGTTTTTTGATAACATGGGTCCATTGCCTCACCATATTCACCACAGAGATGAGCACGCTGCTATGGTTGGCCAGAACGGAAAACCGGAAGCATATTATTTTCCTCCACAGCTCAATAACCACGGCGGCGATTTTCCATACACATTCATCGGTATCGCTCCCGGCACCTCGAAAGAACAGATAAAGGAGTGTCTGATGAACTTTACCAAGGGTGATAATAAGATTACCAACTACTCGCAGGCGTTTCGTCTGGAACCTGGAACGGGATGGGATGTTCCTCCTGGCATGTTGCACGCTCCTGGCAGTTTGTGTACCTATGAACCTCAAAAAGCATCCGATATTTTTGCAATGTATCAATCGCTTGTCAATGAAGCGGTTATTCCCGAAGAACTGCTTTGGAAAGGAACGCCAAAAGACAGAATTGGAGATTACGATTTGTTAATGGAAGTGATCGACTGGGATCTGAATGTAAATCCTAACTTGATGGAAAAGCATTTCATGCGTCCCAAACCGGTAAAAGATGTCGAAGAGATGGCGGCAGAAGGATATAGTGAAAACTGGATTTGTTATAAAAACGAGGCTTACAGTGCTAAGGAGCTTACCGTTTTTCCAGGACAGACTGTCACCATTACAGATGCAGCTGCATACGGAATGATCGTCATGCAGGGTCATGGTAAGTTTGGTGTTTGGGATATAGAAACACCGGCTCTTATTCGTTACGGACAATTGACAAATGACGAGTTCTTTGTTAGCGAAAAAGCAGCAACAGAAGGCGTTGTGATAAGCAATCCGTCAGCAAACGACCCGATTGTAATCTTGAAGCACTTTGGCCCGTTGAACCCGGATCTGGTGTTGTAAGCAGTCGGCTGTCGGCGATCGGCTTTACGACTGCCGAAAGCCGATCGCCGAGGTTGTATTATATTAATAAGTATCTAATTGTTTTCCTAACCAAACAAAGCTAATGGCGGTCCGCCGCGCGGCTACTCGCTATCAGCTATAAGCTAAAAGAATCCATGCCAGAAAATAATTATCCTAAGCTTCACAATGCCACGTGGCCTGGTATTGTTGGAAAAGGTTCTGATTCAGAGCCGGTTATTTCTTTTGATACAATGCTTGAAAAAACTGCCGCGGCTGAGGTCAACGGTGTGAAATTTGATGGTATTGATATAGGCCTTTTTGATCCTCATATCGATCTGGATATGAGTGATGACGGAATTAAAAAACTGGTTGATAAAGTCGGCGGTCTGAATCTTGAAATCGGCAGTCTGGTGGCTCCGATCTGGAGTGGATCTGCAATGGGTAGCAAAGATGCGCGTGATGAATTTGTAAATCAGGTAAAAAAAGCTTCCATTTTTGGTCAGAAACTAAGAAAGCTGGGCATTCGTCCAAACGGAATTGTTCGAATTGACTCATCCAGCAAGCCGGAAGACTGGGCTCTGGATCCAGTAAATAATACAAAATTAATCGCTGAAACTTTCAGACGAGCCTGTGACGTAGCGGCGGAATATGATGAAAAACTTGCTGCCGAAGGTGAAATTTGCTGGGGTGGTATGCAAAGCTGGAAAACGATGATTGATACGTTGGAAGCGGTGGATCGTCCGAATATTGGTTTTCAGGCAGATATGTCTCATACATTTCTTTACCTTTTGGGTTATAACCGTCCTGAGGATCGTGTTTTGCCGGTCGATTTTGAATGGAGCGACCGCGCTGCTTTGGAAGAAGGTTTGAAAAAAATGACAAGTGCCTTACGTCCATGGACGATTGACTTCCACGTAGCGCAGAATGATGGAACCGTGCACGGAACTGGTTCCCATGATAAGACCGGACGTCACTGTCTGGCCACCGATCCTAATGGAAAACTGGATATTACGCATGATGCTGGCTACTGGCTTCGTCACGAAAATGGTGAACTGACCAAAGCTTTCCGTCATATCTGCTGGGATGGCTGTATGTTCCCGAATTCAGTAATGACAGATCAGCAGACCTGGAATGATATCCTTGCAGCAATGGTAAGGGTGCGTCAGGCGCATGGCTGGTATGAGGCTTAGGAATTGTAAAGTCAAATTGAACCAAACGCATTTTACATTATGTCAAAAAAGAAAGAACTCAGAATTGGATTGATCGGTACGGGTTTGATGGGTCGTACGCATTCCAATGGCTATAACAGAATTGATAATTTTTTTCCAGAACTGGAATATACGCCGGTTTTAAAAGCAGTTTGTTCACGTAATGCACAAAAAGTGCAGGAGTTTGCTGATCAGTGGGGATATGAATCAATAGAAACGGATTGGAAAGTTTTGGTTGCCCGCGAAGACATCGATGCCATCGACATTTGTACGCCAAACGATACCCATGCAGAAATTGCAATCGCTGCTGCGGCAGCTGGAAAAATGATTTTGTGTGAAAAACCTTTGGCAAGAACGCTGGCGGAGGCGCAGACAATGGTGGATGCTATTGAAAAAGCTGGCGTTAAAAATACGGTTTGGTATAACTACCGCCGTGTGCCGGCCGTGACTTTGGCAAAACAGATTGTGGATTCGGGTAAGCTTGGCCGGATTTTTCATTACCGTGCAAATTTCTTACAAGACTGGACGATAAATCCGGATGTACCACAGGGTGGCGCCGCAACCTGGCGCCTGGATGCTGAGGCTGCGGGGTCTGGTGTTACCGGAGATTTGCTGGCGCACTGTATTGATACAGCCATGTGGATTAATGGTGGTATTAAAGATGTTTCGGCTGTTACGGAGACATTTATTAAAGAACGTGTGCATCAGGACAGTGGCCAGGTGCAAAAGGTCGGGATTGATGATGCCTGTATTTTTCATTGTCATTTTGACAATGGATCATTAGGACTTTTTGAGTCTACACGTTATGCACGTGGACATAAGGCGCTTTATACTTTTGAAATTAATGGTGAACATGCTTCCATCCGTTGGGATTTGCACGATCTGAACCGTCTGGAATATTTTGATCATTCGGATGATTCTATTGTTCGTGGATGGCGGTCGATCCTGGTTACAGATGCTGATCAGCCATATATGAAAAGATGGTGGATTCCCGGAACGAGTATTGGTTATGAGCATTCTTTTATCCATCAGGTTGCGGATTTCTTTGAAAGCTTGCAGACCGGAAAGGATTGCAGTCCAACGTTTAAGGATGCTCTGGAAACACAGAAGGTTTGTGAAGCTGTGTTGGATTCGGCTAGTTCGAAGAGCTGGAAGGATACTGGTGTTGAATGGGCGGGCTGACATGATCATCGAAAACATAGGGCGGTGCCGTATGTGAAAATAATAACCCTTTCAGGGTGGTGTTTTGTGCAGGGTCCTGAATGGGCATAATCATCGAAAACATAGGGTGGTGCCCTATGCGAAAATAATAACCCTTTCAGGGTGGTGTTTTGTGCAGGGTCCTGAATGGGCATAATCATCGAAAACGTAGGGTAGTGCCCTATGCGAAAATAATAACCCTTTCAGGGTGGTGTTTTGTGCAGGGTCCTGAATGGGCATAATCATCGAAAACATAGGGCGGTGCCGTATGTGAAAATAATAACCCTTTCAGGGTGGTGTTTTGTGCGACGCCCTGAAAGGGCATAATACCTTAGGATGGGGCATCGCCCTATCGATCTATCAATTGGGAATATCGGGAAAACCCATTCCCATATTATAATTAGACACACATTATAAGCCTCCGGGCAACAACAAAAATGCCGCAATCATTATCAAAGATCTGTACACACATCGTGTTCAGCACTAAATATCGTCAGCCGTTAATTGACGATAAAATCGAAGCTGAACTTCACCGTTACCTAGGCGGTATATGCAAGAAATTCGATTGTCTGCCAATAGTAGTTGGCGGATATGTTGATCACGTTCATATTCTCTGCGTTTTATCAAGAAAAATTGCCGTGATGAAATTGCTTGAAGAAGTGAAAAAATCTTCTTCGAAATGGATCAAGACGCAAGGCTCAGACTATGCCAATTTTTATTGGCAGGATGGTTATGGAATATTTTCAGTAAATCCTTATGAGCTGGACGTTGTGGTCAGGTACATTGAAAATCAGAAGATTCATCACGAGAATAAAACTTTCCAGACGGAATATCGTGGATTTTTGAAAAAATACAATGTCGAATATGATGAACGCTATGTCTGGGAATGATGGTCAAGTCAGTAAGGCGGTGCCCCGCGAAAAAATATAGCGCCCTTTCAGGACTTTTTTGTTGAACTATGCATGACGATATTCTTCATATAACCAATCTTTCGAAATCTTATTCAGGAGTTAAAGCCCTGGATAATGTTAAGCTCACCGTAAAAAAAGGCGAGGTTCACGCCTTGATGGGGGAGAACGGAGCTGGCAAATCCACCTTCATGAAAATTCTTGCCGGACTGGTTATTCCTGATTCGGGTGAAATTATACTGGATGGCGAGATGCTGAAAAACACACGTGTCAATGACGTTATCAAGAAAGGGATTTCCATGATTCATCAGGAAATTCTGATTGTTCCGGAATTGACCGTGGCGCAAAATATATTCCTTGGAAGGGAAAAAAGTATTACCGGAACGAAGATTGGATGGACTCAGGAGAAAATTCTGACCTCCAAAGCTGTTGAGCTGTTAAGCAAAATGGACGTGAGTATTGCTGCGGATATCAAAATGAAATATTTGAGTGTGGCGCAAATGCAGATGGTCGAAATCGCCAAAGCGATATCCAATGATGCCAAAGTGATCATTATGGACGAGCCAACATCGGCTATTTCCAATAAAGAAGTTGATACACTTTTCAGGATTATCAGAGAATTAAAAAGTAATGGCGTTGCGATCATTTACATTTCCCATAAGATGGATGAAATATTTGAAATCGCTGACATGATTACAGTGTTGCGGGATGGGAAATATATCACTACCAAAAATGCTACCGAGCTTACCAACGAAACTTTGATAGCCCTGATGGTCGGACGGGAACTGAACAGTATGTTTCCCCAGCCGGCCACTCCATCTGATAATGGTATATTAGAGGTGAAAAATTTAACACGAAATGGCAAATTTTCAAATATCAATTTCACAGTACATGCAGGAGAAATATTTGGTATTGCCGGACTGATGGGGGCAGGAAGAACGGAAATTGCAAGGGCTATTTATGGACTGGATCCGTTGGACAGTGGGAAAATTTTGATCAATGGAAAATTAGTAACGATAAAAACCCCGCGTGACGCGGTTGCTTGTGGTATTGGTTTTGTGAGCGAAGACAGGAAAGGATTAGGTTTTATTCCTGAATTATCTGTGAAATATAATGTGACGCTTGCAAGCTTACCAGAACATCGTCGCGGAATTTTTCTTAGTAGTGAAAGTGAAAATAAAGCCGCCGATCAGATGATAGCTGACCTCAAAATAAAATCCTCTGACAGAAATCAAAAAGTGACACATCTCAGTGGAGGAAATCAGCAAAAAGTCGTCCTGGGAAAAGTATTGTTATCGTCACCAAAAGTAATCATTCTGGATGAACCTACACGTGGTGTTGACGTCGGAGCAAAATTTGAGATTTATAAACTAATCCATAATCTGGCGGCGAAAGGTATCGCAATCATCATGATTTCGTCCGAATTACCTGAAATTTTAGGGATGAGCGATCGGATTATGGTACTTTCAAAAGGTATTCAGACAGCAATTTTATCTCGTGCAGAAGCAACTCAGGAATTGATCATGAAATATGCTGTTCATTAAGTTTCGGCTTTTTAATTTAAAAAAGCATTTCAAAAATACACTTTAAATACGATCGGGTGGAAAACAGATTTACTTCAAAGTTTCGGAGTTTTGGACAATATGGCATCTTTCTGGCCTTTGTGATTATTTGCATCGTTTTGACATTCAGTACTTCTAAATTTTTTACGGTATCAAATCTGATGAATATCGGAACGCAGGTTTCGATCAATGCACTGCTTGCTTTCGGAGTAACTTTTGTTATTATCACGGGCGGAATTGATCTTTCTTTGGGATCCATGGTGGCTGTTACGGGTGTAGTCGCCGCCACTTTTGCACATCCAGATACCTACCCGGTTATTGTTCCGCTTTTTGTTGGATTAGCCGCTGGTGTGGGTTTGGGTGCCTTTAACGGATTAGTGATTACAAAAAGCAAAGTGCCACCCTTTATCGTAACCTTGGGAACAATGACGATTGGACGGGGACTGGCATTAATCCTTAGCAAAGGCAGGCCCATTTCTAATTTATCAGACTCTTTCAACTTCATAGGAGGAGGAAATATTTTCGGCATTCCGTTTCCCATTATTATCCTGATTCTGGCCTTTATAATCTGTTCGCTTTTGTTGAATAAGACAATTCTGGGCAGATACATGTATGCGGTTGGAGGGAATGAACAAGCCGCACGAGCATCAGGAATTAGAGTGAATCGCGTGAAAATGTGGGTATATACCCTATGTGGATTGCTTTCAGCCTTGGGAGGTATTTTACTTACTTCCAGAATTACCACGGGACAGCCAAATGCCGGCGCAGGATTTGAACTTGATGCGATTGCCGCCGCTATTATTGGAGGGACGAGCACATCCGGTGGCACGGGAACCATGACAGGAACCTTGATCGGCGCCTTGCTGATTGGGGTTATCAGTAACAGTCTTGACCTGCTAAACGTCACATCTTATTACCAGCAAGTGGTTATGGGAGCGATTATTATCGGAGCGGTTGTTTTGGATAGTATGGGAAAAGACAAGAATTAATCCTGAATTCTTAATAAATAGACCAGCGTTTACATTTTTTGAAATCAACCCATTATGAAACTAAAACCACTTTTATCGCTCGTACTTTTTGCCTCAGTTCTCGTTGGCTGTAACCAATCCAAAACCAGTGAATCCGGAAAGGAAGATTCAGGTAAAAAACTTGTCATTGGCAGTACCATGTTAAGTATGCAAAATGAATTCGTTGTAAATGTGAGCGATGAGATGGAAGCAAAAGCGAAAGAACTTGGTGTCGAATTAATCACTGTCGATGCTGAACGTTCTGCTTTAAAGCAGGTGGAGCAGGTGCAAAGTTTTATTGCACAGGGAGTTGACGCCATCGTGATGAATCCGTGCGAAGTTGAGGCAAGTTCGCCGGCAGTAAAACTGGCATTGGAGGCAAAAATTCCTATCATCAATGTCAACTCGGAAACGAGTTCCAAACCAACAGCATTTGTAGGTTCTGACGATACGGAATCAGCCCGGATTGCTATGAATTATATTGTTAAAAAGCTGAATGGAAAAGGAAATGTAATCATGATGCATGGTTATATGGGCCAGGCAGCGCAGATTAAAAGAGATAAGGGTGCAAAAGAAATACTGAAAGCAAATCCCGGATTGAAACTTCTGGCAGAACAATCAGGAGAATGGGACAGAGCAAAAGCGATGTCATTAACAGAAAACTGGATACAATCTTTTGGTACACAAATCAACGCCATTTTCGCGCAAAATGACGAAATGGGTATGGGTGTTGTGAAGGCGCTGGAAGCTGCGGGACTGAAAAATAAAATTATAGTCGTAAGCATCGACGCAATTCCGGACGCGTTGCAAGCTGTCAAAAAAGGAACATTGGACGCGACGGTTTACCAGAACGCAAAAGAGCAAGGTGGAAAGGCTATTGAAACTGCGGTTAAAGCGGCCAAAGGAGAGAATTTTGAGAAAGAGGTTTTGATTCCTTTTCAGTTGGTTACTAAGGAAAATTTGAGCGGGTTTTTGAAGTAAGAGTATACATTTAGTATCCCGTAACAATAAACTGAATTTTTGATTTGCGATTTGCAAAAAGCAACCGGTGAGGCAGAACATAATTCTGGCTCTAAATCTAAACGCACAGAGCGAATAGAAAGAATGTGGCAAGCTTTTCTTTAATGATACTACTATTTTGCAGTGTATTAAACAGGTTTTCAAACCTCTGAAAAAATCATAACAAATGAAATTTTTATCACAATATATTAATTACGGGCATTTTTTAGTTTAATAGATATCTGAACGCAGGAATTAAACCTTTCCTCTTTAATGTTGTCAGATATACCGTAAACTAAAAATTTATCAACTGTATGAAAAGGATATTGAAAGTGACGAAATCCATCGCAATGATGGTTGTGGCGGGGGCATTAATGCTAGCATGTAGTCAGGCACTTCAAACGAGTTATGATTATGACTCATCCGTAAATCTGAAACAATTTAAAACTTTCAACGTAGAACCTGAAAGCAAAAACGAACAGGACCCTTTATTGGGAAGTGAGCTGAATAAAAGAAGATTGAAAGATGCGGTAGTTGAGGTAATGCAGGCAAAAGGTTACAAACTGGATAATAATCCTGAAATAATCGTTCGTTTTATGACGGACGTAAAAGAACGCCAGCAAGTGCGTTCAAACAATATGTATTCGCCTTATATGTGGTGGTATGGAGGCGGTGGAAATAATATTTCTACTTACAATTATCAGGAAAGCAGATTTATCCTGAACATCTACCAAAAAAACAGCGACAGAATGATCTGGCAGGGCTGGGCGTCCGGTAAAGTGAAAGCACCAACCAAAAAAGATGACCGTGAGACGATGGTGAAAAACACGATGGCAGATATCCTCAGAACTTTCCCGGAAGCTACGCTCGACACTTACAGCAGAAAGCAATAATTGTAATAAGGTAAATATGATGAAGTTACGGCACGACTCGCTGTAACTTCTTTTTTATGCGCTCTGGTCTAATTAAAATGCTTGGAGAAAGGATTCTGAAATATGATATCAAAGCATGCATAAGAAACCGGGTCCATATGGCCGCCTGCTTTAAACTGCTCCATTATACCTACATCCACAATCATGTCTGCTTTCTGGAAAACGTGGCGAAAATAAGCGGTAAATCTGTCTTCCGTGAAATGATAATTTGACCAGGTATGGTGATGATCAGCCGGTATGGTCGATTGGTATTCGTCCACAGCGGTTAAAAACTCGTTTCCACCAATGATAAGATTGGTCTTATCGCGGTTTAAAGGGATACTGGTCGTGGCTTTCAAACGAATACGAAGTTCGAACGGATGGGAAGAAGCGTTCCAGTCGGAAGAATAAAAAGTCCTAGCTTCCGGACGAAATGCGTAATTCATTGAAACTTTGTTGAGCTGCTGACGATAATAAAGTCGTCCATAATATCTTAATTCGTAGCGGTAAGAAGGATCTTCCGCTTCATAAGGAGACTCTTCCGAATATAAGTTTTGCACACGAAAACTGTTCGCTACGGAAGCCTGCCATTTTTTACTGAACTTATAAAGTAACTCGTGGTTGTAAACCGCTATGCCTTGTTTATGTGTCAAAGACCAGCTGTCAGGATCGCTGATTCGGGCTACTCCGCCATAAACCGTCAGGTTCAACTTTTTGCTGAGCGCCTGGTTAAACCCAACGACTCCCCAGGCCACTGCGTTTGTTCCGTCCATTCCCGGCGGAGATACCTGAGCGAAAATCAAAGAGGCGTAAAGTAAAAGAAATAGTGTTGAATAATACTTTATGAACTTCATGAATCTTGATAGTAAGGTGTCAGTTGGGTATAAAATATTGACTTAAATTATATTTTATGCAAAACTATATCTGAATTCCGGAAACATCCGGGAATAAAAACATTCTGCAAAGCAAATTTTTAAAATTTGCTTTGCAGAATGTTTCAATGCCTGTAAGAAGGAATCACAGTAGATTCAAAAGAGTCAGTCGGTTACTTACCTGTTGCCTTGATAATATCTTTCTCCAGAGTTTTATTATTAGGAAATTCCTGAGGTATCCAGCGATCAACAATTTTTCCCGACGAATCCAGGACTACAAAAGGATAACGGATATCAACTGCATAATTTTGTTTTAATAACTCGGCACTTTCTTCAGACGCCCATAAATGTTTTACGCCGTTTCGTGCTTGTGTATAAGGCTTCCAGCTGCTGAAAGGCATTCCCGAAATGACCGTTACATAGGCAAAGTTTACTTTATCGGCATATTTTGTTTCCAGTGCTTTCATCGTTGGCTCGTGTGCGCCTATGTTAAAGGCAAATACCAGAACGGTTGGTTTTCCTTCCAGTTGTTTCAGGGAGACAGCAACACTATCCCGGCCAAGCAAAGTAAAGTCAGGAGCGGCAGAGCCGGCAGTCAATTTTGATTTTGTCGCCAGAAGTTTTGTGAAATAGTCAGTATATTCTGACTTTGGATATTTTGCTTTATAATCTGTCAACAAAGTCTGGCTGGTTTCCAGGGTAGGAATAGCCGTTGCTGCATAATTGAGCCAGTAAGTCAATAAATATTCCTGTTGTTTTGGATGGCTTTGCAGTTTGTCTTTGCTGAAATTATAAACATCGGTGATGGCTTGCGGACTTAATTCATAACGTGTAGCTGAGTCCAAAGGGAATTTTCTTGTAGTCGGTATCAAAGCCCAGTTGCGAAGTTCGTCACGGTAGGACTGGCTCAGCAAAGCTTCATCCGGTAAAATTTTGAAATTGTTTAAAGTCAGATCTTCCAGTTCTTTTTGCTGTGCAGGTTCCAGTTTTTTTGCTCTGTTTCTACGCATGATCTTTTCCTGCAATAACCTGTGAATAACAAAAGGTTCCGTGGTTGTTGTCGCATTTACATAAGCTTCGAAAGCAGGAACCGGTGCATTTGCGGTTTTGAAAGCTGCATAGGCATTCTGACGTATTTTTTGCAAACTATCACTTTGCTGTGCTACACTTTTGTTATCGATTTGTGATGGTTTATAGCCAAAAACCGGGAGGTATTGATATTGATTTTCAAGAAAATATGTTTTCAGGAAATCCTGGTAATTTGCGTTTTTACCAGAAAAAGTAACATTGGCATTTTCAGAAAAAGCAGCTGTTAAATCATCGCCGGGTTGTACGAATAACATCCAGGTTTTATTGACACCGCCACCGCTGTATTGCAAACGCATAATTTTTGGCTCATTCAAAGCGGTGCTTACTTTTTCAGTCGTTTTTTCCTGGAAGTTGATCATCGTCAAAGGTTCCAGCTTAACATCCGCTAATCCTATGCCCAGATTGGGGTGAAAATGGACATCTTCCAGCACAAGTGAAACGATGGCCTGCTGCGGTTTACCGGAAGTCAGTGTTATCGTGGAGGTCTTTTGGGCAAAAGATAACAGACTGGAAAGTAGAAAAATAAGTGTGGTAATTTTTTTCATATGTAGCTGGGATCGGTTTTTAATTTAAAAATTGAATAATGGATTAATATTCAAAGGATTATGAATGATAATTTCATATCTGTCTGACAAATAATTGTGCCAATATCGGATTTCTTTTCGTGATTATGCGTGATCTTGTTTTGATCGTTCCGTTTTTCCTGCTGTAAGGTTATCTTTGGGTATTAAAACAGGTCACCTGAACGATAAGAAAATACTTGCATCTGCAAGTGCAGCATAATGATGAACCGCCTTGCCTTATTAGATTTTAATTCTCTCAAAAACGGATTTGAAGGAGAACTTTATTACGACGACTCCACTGTCCATACTGCCCAAAGACATATTTATGCAACCGATGCTTCGGTATATCAGGAAATGCCGGTTGCTGTGGCGTTGCCGCGAACGGTGGAGGATATCCGTAAGCTGATCAGGTTTGCGAATGAAAAAAAATTAACGCTGATACCAAGAGCAGCCGGGACTTCTCTGGCGGGACAAGTGGTTGGAAAAGGGATCGTGGTGGATATTTCCAAGCACTTTGGGGCAATTCTGGAAGTGAATGCGGAGGAAAAATGGGTAAGAGTGCAGCCGGGCGTAATCCGCGATGATTTGAATAAACATCTGGCACAGTTCGGGTTATTATTCGGGCCGGAAACTTCCACGGCAAGCCGTGCCATGATCGGTGGGATGATCGGCAATAATTCCTGCGGTTTGCACTCAATAACCTGGGGCGCAACCCGCGATCATTTGCTGGAAGTTAAAGCTTTATTATCGGATGGAACAGAAACTGTTTTCAATAATTCGTCCACCGCAGATTATGTAAAAAAAGTTGCGAAATCTGGTGCCGGCAAACGCGAACAAGCGATTTATGCAGGTATGTGGGGAATACTTTCAAATCCGGTTGATCAGGATTTGATCAGAAAACAATTTGCCAAACCGACTGTGACACGCCGGAATTCGGGTTATGCGCTGGATGCGCTGGTCAGTAATTTTGAAAAGGATCAGGTCAATTTATGTAACCTGATCGCAGGTTCGGAAGGCACGTTATGTTTTGTAACCGAAGCGAAAATAGCGCTGGTTGATACGCCGCCAGCTTCGGTTGGTGTGGTTTGTATACATGCCAATTCGCTCGCGGAGTCTCTGCATGCCAATCGGGTGGCGATGAAACATAATCCCAAAGCATCGGAACTGGTAGATCGTTACATTATGGATTTTACCAAAGGCCATCATATTTATTCCAAAAACAGATTTTTCCTCGAAGGTGATCCGGCAGCTTTGCTGATGGTGGAGTTTTGGGGCAATACGGATGAGGAAGTAAAAGTGCAGGCAGATGCCCTGATCGCGGATTTGCTCAATGAGCAATTGGGTTATGCCTATCCGTTATTATTCGGGGATGATGCAAACAAAGCCTGGGAAATCAGAAAAGCGGGTTTGGGATTAATCAGGAATCTGCCGGGTGATACGCAGCCTGTGAACCTGATCGAGGATTGTGCAGTAGCGGTTGAAGATTTGCCCGCTTACATTGATGATCTGGAAAAACTGATCGAAAGTCACGGTTTGCACGCGTCGTATTATGCACATGCAGGAGCTGGAGAGCTGCATGTGGAGCCGATGATTAATCTTAAAACTTCCGAAGGAAAACAGAAATTCAGACAGGTACTGGCAGATACCGCGGTTCTTGTTAAAAAATATAAAGGTGCACTTTCCGGAGAACATGGCGATGGCCGTCTGCGTGGAGAATTTATTCCCTTTATGATGGGGGAAGAGGTCTATGAAATTTTCAGGCAAGTGAAAAGAATCTGGGATCCGAATGGCATTTTCAATGCAAACAAGATTGTGGATACTCCGCCGATGAATGAATTTCTGCGTTTTGATCAGGATAAGGAAAAGCCGGTTATCAATACCACCTTTGATTTTTCGAAGGATGAAAGTATGCTTCGTCTGGCTGAAAAATGCAGTGGATCCGGAGATTGCCGGAAAACCGAACTGACCGGCGGTACGATGTGTCCAAGTTACATGGCGACCCGCCGAGAACGCGATACCACACGTGCAAGAGCCAATATTCTACGCCAATATTTAACACCTGGTACGGCTCAGGATGAAAGTGCAACAACACCGGAAATGGTTAAGGAAGTACTGGATCTGTGTCTTTCCTGCAAAGGCTGTAAATCGGAATGTCCGTCAAGCGTGGATGTCGGGAAAATGAAAGCAGAGTTTACCCAGCAATATTACGAAACGCACGCAATTCCTCTGAGAACCAATTTGATCGCTAATTTTGGCAAGCAGATGAAACTAGCATCCATTGCTCCATGGGCATATAATGCGGTTTTTGGTACTACGGCAATAAGAAAAATGGCCAATAAAATGGTCGGTTTTCATCCCGACCGGTCCATGCCTTTGCTTCATAACACAACGCTTAAACATTGGTGGACAAAACATAACAGGAAGAAAAGTCCGAATAACAATCCGCATTCGAAGGTCTACCTTTTCTGCGATGAGTTTACGAATTATAACGACGTTGAGATAGGTAAAAAAGCTGTGTTGCTGCTTGAAAAATTGGGTTATGAAGTGATCATTCCCGAACATGAAGAATCAGGCAGATCGTACTTGTCAAAAGGCCTGGTGAAGGATGCACAGAAACTCGCAGTCCGTAATGTAGAATTATTAAAGACTATTATTACTCAGAAAACGCCTTTGATTGGCATTGAGCCATCTGCAATTCTTTCTTTCCGGGACGAATATATTGATCTGGTTCCTGAAAACTTAAAGATTGACGCGCAGAACATCGCGACACATGCGTTATTGTTTGAGGAATTTATTTCCAGAGAAATTGATGCGAAAAGAATAACCAAAGATACTTTCAGCAGTGCGCATCGCCTGATTAAACTGCATGGACATTGTCATCAGAAAGCGTTATCATCTTTGACAACTTCCAAAAAAGCATTGTCGATTCCTGAAAATTATAAAGTACAATTGATTCCATCGGGCTGCTGTGGCATGGCTGGATCTTTTGGTTATGAAGAAGAGCATTACGATGTTTCAATGCAGATAGGAGAATTGGTGCTTTTCCCAACGGTGCGTCAACAACCCGAAGACGTAATTATTGCCGCACCAGGTACAAGTTGCCGGCACCAGATTAAAGATGGCACCGGTCGTAAGGCAAAGCACCCGATCGAGATTTTGTGGGAGGCGCTGAATTAATTTATTCAGTGCCTCGTACACTTTTCATGATCGTATCCGGGTGAACTTCCATAGAGGTATCAGATGCGGCCGTGTCAGCAGGCATGGTTGCATTTTCTGATGGTGTATCCGATTCCTGAAAATTTTCATCGTGATTTAAAAAGCCACCCCAGAAAGCAATCAGCATCAATACAATTCCAACACCCAAGATCCATTTCCAAACGTTCTTGGTATTTTTGGTAGCTCGCGCTTCTTTATCTGTTTCTTCCCTGTCCATGATAGTTGTGATTTGGTTTACTATAATCAGTACCATTTTTGTACCAAATCAAAATGTTACCATTTAATAAGGTAAAGGTGAAATTGTGTTGAAAAAATTACCCTAAAACATATTAAAACGAACGAATGGTATACTAAAATACGTTGGTTCAATGTTTAGCTACTTAGTGAAGTAACTAAATTGCGATTATATGTTTCTTTATAAAATTCACTCCCCTATGTTAAAATTTTCGTTTGGCTTTTTTGTCACAATCCTATGCTTGCTGTTGCTTCAAAATGAAGAAGTTAAAGCACAGGATACAAGAAATTTCTTTTCTGTGACGGGGGGATATAGTCTGCCTGTCGGAGAACTTGCTAAGGAAAAATTGAATGACCCTCTGGCTGGTTTGGCAGGGTCTGGTTATTTTGGACAAGTCAATTACGATCACAGGATTGCGCGCTGGCTGGGTGTACGTATATCGGGTAGTCTTAACCAGAATACGACAAATTCCGATCCTATTATCGATAAAGCAAACTCGTATGTTCAGGCAACTGGCAAAACGTATAGCTGGGACAGCAATGTCTCTAAATGGAAACTGGGAGCGGCTATGATTGGTCCGGCTATTTATTTGAATATGAACCGCGTGCAGATCGAAGCACACGTTCAGGGTGGGATTGTCAGAGCAAGTACTCCTTCTGTTCTTTTAACAGGGCAGGAATTGAATGCCAGCGGACAAGTTGTTGAAGGCAGCCAAACGATCAATGTCAGTCTCAACCATGCCACCGTTAAGCCTATTGGTTTTGCTGCCGGAGCAAGTTTACGGCTTCCGTTATTTGGTGCTTTATTCTTTCATCTGAGCGGCGATGTGATTGGAGCCAAAGCAGAGGTGAAAGACCTGGCAATCAAGGCGAAATTTGGTACTATTGAGGTAAACGACCGCATTAACGAAAGCCGGTTTATTGGCGTAGTTAATATCGGGGCAGGTTTAGGTATTGCTTTTTAAAGACTTTCTGACACTACATTTTTACAGATTAAGCAAACAAAAAAAGCACATGGGTCACTCCATGTGCTGTTTTTGTTTAATAATTATAAAGCTGTTATCTGTTGTTCGCCTTTTATTTAGCAAACCACAATTTCAATTTCATATCGTTTTTCCCACCTTGTTTTTTCAACGCAGCATCGAAGTTAGCAAAGTTTAGTGATTCTTCTGAGCCCGGATAAGGCAGACGTGTTGGAATAACATTCTGGTTTGTATTTCGCACCGGTGGTTTCAAATCAGGAATGCCGGTTCTTCTGTATTCAGTCCATGCTTCAAGACCTTGTCCAAAAAGAGCGATCCATTTTTGCTCCATAATTTGTTTATACCCGTCTTCACCTGCTTTCAAAGCATTTGCAGCAAGGTACGCTGTGGGTGCAGGTAATTTGTATTGTGCGAAAGAAGCTGTAATTGCATTTTCATAATTGGCTGAGGCCGATCCCGCTGCTGTAATTCCTTTGTATGCAAATTCTGATTTCAGGAATAACAATTCGGCATAGCTCATGATCACGCCCGGCGCGGTAGCTGCAACAAAAAAATCACCAACTCTGGATGTACTGTCAAGTCCCAATTTTCCGGCTTCTGAAGAAGATAATCCATTGGGTACTCCTACGTATACACTTTTAAGCTTAGGTTTATTCGCATAAATCGGAAGTCGTGCATCGTTTAGTGCTGTCAAACGATTTACGAGTGTAGCACTCACGCGGTGGTCATCACGGGTTTTGCGGTTTACCATTACCGGATTCTGATTGTTCAGATCCGACAGATAATTCAACTGGATATTGTCAGATACCGAAGCTAGTAGAGGATATTTAACGGCATCGTTCAAAATTCTGCTAATCTCTGATTTTACATCGATAGGTGCATCTGTTTTATCAATCATTCTGCTTAGTATCCGCAAGCTTAACGAATTGGCAAACTTTTTCCATTTAGTCATATCGCCATTAAGTAAGATATCGCCTGTAACCGGATTACTTGTATTGGCAGTATTTATAGATTCACCAGCTACTTTCAATTCAGCGATCAGACTGGCATAAATATCTTTTTGAGAATCATATTTAGGCAGAAATTTGGCATCCACACCCTGAAGTGCATCCGTGTAAGGTATATCGCCGTAAACATCCGTTAACAAAGAGAATACCCAGCAGCGCATAATTTTGGCAACAGCCTGATAATTGGTATTGCCAGATTCAACGCTCAGCTTTTCGATCCGGTTGTAATCCGCCAGTGCTTCAATATAAAGTCCCTGCCAGGCAGCGGTATAAACGTCACTCGAAACGGTATACTGATCAATATCCGTGTATTGAATCCTGGCCCAGTGTTGCGCAAAACCGTCGCCAATATCCATGCCCAGTGAGCCGCCCCAGTAGATGTCAACGGCACTCTGGATGCCGTGAGGAAGCAATAGTTCAGCAGTTCCGTTAATCGGGTTATTGGGTGTTGTATTGATTTCATCAAAATCACCAGTACAGGCTGATGCACAAAAGAATGTAGCTGCCAATAATATTTTTGAACGGAATGAATATATTTTGTTTTTCATAATAATCAATTTAATAGTACTTATAGATTGAAACTGATGTTAAAACCGATATTTTTTGTTGTCGGAATCTGACCATTTTCTATTCCTTGTAAATTACCGTCGTTATAGTAGCTTGTTTCCGGATCGATATGAGGAACGTTACTGTGTAAAAGTGCAAGATTCCTGCCCACTACCGATACTGCTATGTCGCGGAAAGGTAGTTTTTTGAAGAATTTTCCAGATAGCATGTAGGTAAGTTTTACTTCGCGGAGCTTCACATAACTTGCATCGAAGATTGTGTTTTCGTTGTTTGTAAGCAGGTAATATTTGTGGTGATATTCTTCCGAAGAAATACTTTTTGTGTTAGGTACATAATTAGGATTGTCTGCCGTACCCGTGTTTACTACTCCTTTTCCTACTATTCCGGTTTCGCGGCCAAGTGTTGTTTCTGCCAATACACCTGTGTAGCGACCCACGTTAACAGATTGAGAGAAGATATCCCCACCTTGTTTTACGTCGATAAGGGTGCTTAATGTAAAGTTTTTATACTTGAAGCTATTGGAAATACCGCCGATCCAGTCGGGAGTGAAGTTTCCAAGTACTCTGCTGACAGGATCAATCATAGGATATCCCTGGCTGTCATAAACGATTTCTCCTTGCGGGCTGCGTAAGAAACCTTTACCGAAGAAGGTTCCATAAGCCTGTCCAACACGTGCTTCCACGGATAGTCCTCTAAAAGAGTTCGTAGTTGTTTCCTGATTAATCGGATTATAGCTTGTATTTAACTGGTAAGTTGTCAGGTTGTCAGCAAGCGAAACAACTTTATTCTTGTTCTTGGCCCAGTTTACAGAAATATCCCACTGGAAGTTATCTGTTTTAACAGGTGTAGCAGTTAGCTGAAGTTCGATTCCTTTATTTTCAATTTTACCTGCATTCAATAGTTTTGACAAATACCCACTCGCATTCGAAACGTTTACATCAAGAATCTGATTTTTTGAAATCTTGTTATAATAGGTAACGTCAAGGCCTACACGGTTTTGCCAAAGACGAACATCTGCCCCGATTTCATAGGATGATGTAATTTCAGGCTTCAATTCAGGATTTAACAAGGCGTTGGTTTCTGAAATACTTGGAGACGTTCCCCATGCATTTTCAAATCTGAACGTATTGGCCAAACGATATGGATCTGTGTCATTCCCAACCTGAGCAAGACCTGCTCTAAGTTTTGCGAAAGACAAAATAGATGATTTTACATCAAACATATCAGTTATGATCGCACTCACAGCAGCCGAAGGGTAAAAGTAAGATCTGTTATTGCTTGGCAGAGAGCTTGACCAGTCATTACGGGCAGTAAGATCTACAAACAAATAATTACGGAAGCCAATGTTTGCAGAAGCATACAAACTGTTTACCGTTTTTTCGATGTAGGAATTTTCTGCAACCGGGCGCTGTCTCGAATTACGCATATTCCATACTCTCGGAATTGCAAGCTCAGTTGCCGCCATGTAGTTTCTTTGTGCAAAATTGGTCCGGTGGTTACCTCCAATGTTTGCTGTAATATCAAATTCTCCAAATTTACGTGTTGCATTTAACAGGAAATCTGAGTTTGATTCACGTACGAATACGTTTTCTTCGTTGTAGCTGTCGAAAAGTGTCGAGGTTCCAATGGTGGACTGACGTGCCGCTGTTTTGGATTTACGACGATCTTCATAAAAATCAGTACCTGAACGACCTGTTAACGTCAGCCAGTCTGTAAACTTGTAAGTAGCGGCAATATTTCCATACAAACGGTCACGCTGATTTTCTTTTGTACTAAGATTGGTAAGATAGTACGGGTTTGTCCAGTAGTTGTCATTCCAGTTGTTTTGATAAATGCTGCCAGGCTTCTGGAAAGTTTTAAGCGAGTTCATGTCAACCTGGCGACCGAACCAGATGAAGTAAAGACCGAAGTTATTCCGGTTGTCGCTGCCATCTTTTACATATGTTGCATTGACGCGTACGTTTAATTTATTTGTAAGATTCCAGCCTGCATTTAATGATGCTGTCTGGCGTTTATAATCCGTATTAGGCAGAATACCGGTTTGTTTCAGATTGGTAAAAGACAGACGGAAATCTGCTTTTTCGTTTCCGCCCGTGATACCGATGTTGTTGGTAAATGTTTTGCCTGTTTCATAAAATTCATTAACATTGTCTGGGTGTGCGATCCAGGGAGTTGGTGTTCTTGTTCCATCCGCAGCAATTGGAGAATCAAACTGTGGCAATAATCTACCGTCCAGTTTTGGCCCCCAGCTTTCATCAACACCGTCAGAAGTTCCGCCACCTTTGCCATCTTTATAAGAGAAAAGACCATTGGTGCCTTGGCCGTATTCATTTTGCCATTTTGGTTGACGAAATACGGTTTCAAACGATGTGTTGGTGTTGAAGGAAACGCCAATACCTTTGGAGCCTTTTCCGCTTTTACTTGTGATCAAAACAACGCCATTTGCACCACGTGATCCGTAAAGTGCAGCTGCGCTTGGTCCTTTCAAAACGTTGATGGATTCAATATCATCCGGGTTAATGGATGCTGCTGCATTTCCATAGTCAACACCAGTACCCGAGCCGAAGTTACTATTGTCAATAGGTACGCCATCTACCACAAAAAGTGGCTGGTTATTACTTCCGATTGAACTTGCTCCGCGAATAATCATACGTGAAGAAGCGCCGGGAGAACCATTGGAATTCGTTACCTGAACACCCGCAAGTCGGCCGGATAATGAATTGATAAGGTTTGTTTCCCGCGCCTGAGTCAATTGTTTTCCATTCACTTCCTGAACAGAATAACCCAAAGCTTTCTTTTCTCTGGCAATACCGAGTGCAGTTACTACGACTTCGTTAAACTGCGTGGCATCTTCATCCAGTATAATATCCAGCGTGGTTTTTGACCCAACGGGAACTTCCAGAGATTTGAAGCCAATAAAAGATACAACCAGTGTTGCTGTCGGAGCTGCGCTGATTGTAAACTCTCCTTCCGCATTTGTAGTGCTTCCACGGCTTGTGCCTTTAATTAATACACTGGCACCGGGTAGCGCGCCGCCGTCTCCTTTGGATACTACCTTGCCTTTGATGGCCAGTTCCTGTCCGTAGCTTACCATACTCAGCAGCATCAGAAAGGATAAGAAGGTTGTGGTAAATTGTTTTTTCATTAGTTAGATTAATAATGGTAAATAGTAATATTTGAATAAAAGTGATGGGAGTGATTATTTTAGTATTAATTTATTTTTAATCATATATGTAATATTGTTATGTTAAAAGTTTAAATAATGAGTTATAAATGGTCATTTATTTGTAATAAAATACAGTTAATTGAATTTTAAGTTTATAATTAATTAAATTTAATTCAGAATATTATTCCATAAAAGTAAAATATTTAAAAATAAAAAACTGATAAAATTGAAAAACTTGAAATTAAAAATGATAAAAAAATATATTATTAAAATATAATTTTAGTTAATCTTGAAATTGTCTAAGTTTTTATCAATTTGTTATTTTAATTGTATTATACTTATTTATTGTGTCTTAATGTTTTGGTGAAAGAAGATTTTTCTTTCAATTGAAATCAGTTTACAGGCAGCTGGATTTTCCGGTGAGAAAGGCAGGAATGTTAGCAGGGAATCGGCGGATACTGAAATCGCAGAAGGAACTGAAAAGTAAAGCCGGATAACTTACCCGTGCTTTTCGTTCTTAAAATCAACCTATAAGGCGTTTGAATTACTATATTTGCAACCTGGTATTTGTGAGCGTCGGTTAATGCTCATATCAATTTCGTTCATACGTAATAGCTTTAAATGAAGGTTCTCAAATTTGGCGGCACGTCGGTCGGCTCGGTCGATAGTATCAAGCAGGTAATCGGTATTCTTGAAAATAATCTGTCAAACGGCGAAAACATTGCCGTAGTTTTTTCAGCCATGGGAGGTGTCACCAACCGCCTGATTGAAATCGGAAAAATGGCAGCTTCCGGCAATAATGACTATGTGGAGTTTCTGAAAGTTGTAGAAGAACGTCATTTTGTAATTGTACGCGGATTAATCAATGTCAAAAATCAAAGCAGCACGTTTGCTGCGGTACGTGGCCTGTTTAATGAACTGGGAGATATCCTGAAAGGTGTTTCCTGGATTCGTGAACTTTCGACCCGTACAATGGATCTGATCATGAGTTTTGGCGAAAGACTGTCGACGCTGGTAATTACAGAAGTCCTTAAAAGCAAAGGAATAGCTGCCGAATTTTGTGATGCCCGCCAGATTATCCGTACCAATGCTACGTATGGCATGGGTGATGTGGATTTTGAAGCCACAAATCATTTGATTTTAGAATATTTTGCCAAAGTGACTTCTCTGCAATGCGTTACCGGATTTATTGCGTCAACAAAAGACGAAATCACTACAACGCTTGGCCGGGGAGGCTCTGATTATACAGCTTCTATTATTGCTGCTGCACTGGATGCCACTTCCATTGAGATATGGACCGACGTGGATGGTATGATGACGGCGGATCCGCGGAAAGTTAGCAATGCATTTACAATTCCTTCAATTTCCTATGCAGAAGCCATGGAGCTCTCACATTTTGGTGCGAAAGTGATTTATCCGCCAAGTTTGCAGCCTGCTTTTGCAAAAAATATAACGCTGAAAGTTCTGAACACCTTCAATATCGGTTTTGAAGGGACGTTTGTACAAAAAACGGCGGAAAAGAAAGACTATCCGATTACCGGGATATCTTCTATTGATGAAATTGCGCTGGTGAATATTCAGGGAAGCGGGATGATTGGCGTAGCAGGTATTTCGGGGCGTCTTTTTACAGCCTTGTCTACCAATCATATCAGTGTTATTCTTATTTCCCAGGCCTCGTCTGAGCATTCCATCTGTTTTTCCATCGATCCGAAAGATGCGCTGAAAGCCAGTGAAGTGCTGGAAAACGAATTCTCGTCAGAAATTACCTACGGCTACATCGATAGCATTACCATCGAAAAGAACCTCTCGATTATTGCCATTGTTGGTGAGGGGATGAAAAAAAGCACGGGTGTTTCCGGTAAACTTTTTTCTGTGCTGGGTAAAAACGGTATCAACGTTGTAGCTACGGCACAAGGCTCATCCGAGTTGAATATTTCGGTTGTCATTTCTAAAAGTGACTTATCAAAAGCGCTGAATGCAATCCATGGGGTATTTTTCCATTCCGAAACGCGTTCGCTCAACCTGTTTATTGTGGGTGTGGGTCTGATCGGGAAAACGTTGCTGGACCAGGTTAAAAACCAGACGAAATATTTAAGAGAAGAAAAATTCCTGAATCTGAATATTGCCGGACTTTCCAATACGAAAAGAATGCTTCTGGATCCTGACGGGATAAATTCAGAGCATTGGCGCGAAAGAATTGAGGGTGAAGGTGTAAAAACCAGTTTACCTGCTTTTGTGCAGCGCATGATTGAGCTCAACCTTCCAAACAGCGTTTTTGTAGATTGTACTTCGGATAAGGATATTGTACAATATTATAATATGTTGCTTGACGCGAGTATTTCGGTGGTTACGCCAAACAAAGTGGCTAATTCCGGATCTTATGCTGAATATATTTCCTTGCAGCGTACCGCTTTGAAACGCGGTGTCAAGTTTTTGTATGAAACCAATGTCGGTGCCGGTTTGCCTATTATCAATACGATTCAGGGATTAATGGCCAGCGGGGATAAATTCCTGAAAATTGAAGCGATTCTCTCCGGGACGTTATCCTATATTTTCAATTCTTTTGGCCCGGGCATTCGCTTTGTCGATGTGGTGAAAGAAGCAAAGGCAAAAGGATTTACGGAACCTGATCCGCGTGATGATTTGAGTGGTGCTGATGTGGGACGTAAAATATTAATTCTGGCGCGTGAGGTTGGTGTTCCTCTGGAATCCGAGGATGTTAAAATTGCCCAGCTTTTGCCCGAAAACTGCTTGCAGGCTCCGACGGTGGAGACGTTTTTTGAAGAATTGATTATTTCAGACAGTTACTTTGCCAAACTTCAGGCGGATGCAGAAGCGAACGGCGAAGTTTTACGCTATATCGCAACGCTTGAAAACGGTAAAGCTGTTGTGGAACTGAGAACTGTGAATCAGCAGCATCCTTTTTATACATTGTCTGGAAGTGATAATATCATTTCATTCACAACGGAACGATATAAAGACCGTCCGCTTGTTATTAAAGGTCCGGGTGCTGGTGCAGAGGTAACAGCTTCGGGTGTGTTTGCAGATATTATGAGCATCAGCAGTTACCTGGGATAGAAGAAGGATGATAATTTCATGCTGCGTGAAGTTTTAAAGGAAAACAATTTTTTACAGTGAATTATATAAAAGTTTTTGCTCCTGCTACGGTTGCCAATGTCTCCTGCGGATTTGATATTTTCGGTTTCGCTATTGAAGAACCGGGTGATGTGGTAGAAATTCGGCGCCGCGACGAACCTGGTGTTGTTATCAAAGATATTTTTGGAGATGAGGGCAGATTGCCCCGGAAAGCTGAGAAGAACTCGGTAACCGGCGTTATGCTTCACTTGCTGAAACATCTGGGGATAAAAGATTTTGGCTGTGAAGTTACCTTGCATAAAAACATGCCGCTTGGAAGTGGCATGGGATCGAGCGCAGCAAGTGCGGTAGCAGGTGTTGTTGCCATGAATGAATTGCTGGATTGCCCGCTGTCAAGAACCGAACTTTTGCCTTTGGCCATGGAAGGGGAGCGTATTGCATCAGGTTCGGCGCATGCGGATAATGTAGGACCGGCGCTATTGGGTGGCTTTGTTATTATCAGAAGTTACACGCCGCTGGATGTTTTTTCAATTCCTGTGCCAAAAGATCTTTATTGTACATTGGTTCATCCTGATATTGAGATTAATACCAAAGACGCAAGATATATTTTGAGAGATGAGGTGTCTCTGAAAAACACCATTTCTCAGATGGGAAATGTAGCAGGACTCGTCGCTGGTCTGATGAAAGAGGATTATGACCTGATAAGCCGATCGATGGTTGATGTGATCATAGAGCCGGTTCGTTCGATACTGATCCCGGAATTCGACTTTGTAAAACAGGCTGCGCTGGACAATGGAGCATTAGGATGCAGTATTTCAGGCTCGGGGCCTTCTATGTTTGCTTTGAGCCGCGGCGTTGAAAATGCCCGGAAAGTAGGTGAGGTTATGAAGCAGACTTTTCTGAATGCCGGGATCGATTCCAGCACGCACGTATCCTTAATCAACCAGGGCGGACCAATCGTTCTGGATCGTAAATAACCTTTTGATAACTCACTGCTGAATTTTTATCATTTCTAATTGTCTTTTTTTAATTTAGAGGTTGAAAGATCAACTCTCTAAATTAAAATCGGCGACTATGAGTCAACAGGCTTACTCAATGAATCTTCCCTGGATTGATTCACCTTTTTTCTATCAGGAACTGGAACAATCCACACTCGACAGCACGACCAAGGAGCAGGTAAAACATTATGCCGAAAAAGGGTATTTGATTGTTGATACCGAATTGCCGGAATCTACATTCGACCGCATCGTAGAGCTTTTAAAACCCCATTACACTTCTCCAAGATTACAGGATGCCTGGAATATTACCCCTTTGGTAAAAGATATCGCAGGTTGTCGGAAAGTACTGGATATGCTGAGGGTTTTATATCGGCGGGAGCCTTTCCCTTTTCAAACCCTTAACTTCCGTGTGGGATCTCAGCAGAAAACACATAGTGATGCTATCCATTTCTATTCTGTTCCGGAGCGGTTTATGTGCGGAGTCTGGGTGGCATTAGAAGATATTGATGAAACCAACGGACCTCTTCATTATTATCCGGGTAGTCATAAGTTACCTTTTTATAATATGTCGGACATCAGTTTGGCGGGATCCAAGGAACCGGGAGCCTATTCCCAGTATCTGGAATATGAAAATTTTGTTCAGAAACTGATGGAAGCAACGGGACAAAAGAAGGAGGTTTTTAAAGTAAAAAAAGGACAGGCGTTGATTTGGTCGGCCACTTTGTTTCATGGCGGTGAGCCGATTTTAAGAGAAGGAAGCAGTCGGCACAGCCAGGTTACACATTATTTTTTTTCGGATTGTATGTATTATTCGCCATTATGGTCAGATATGCCCGTTGAAAAAATGTTCATGCGCCGGCCTGTCAACATTCTTACCGGAGAAATTATAGAAAATAAATACCTGAACGAGGAAATTATGGGTGGAACAGGACTAAGCCCTTTTACAGACTATAAACAAAAAATTGAAAATAGCCTGCGGAAGTTAAAAAGGAGTTTGGCGAAATAAAGGTGAAAAGGTATTGGTCATTTCCTGAACTTTCTGCTTAATTTTAAACGTTATATAGGCCGAAAGCAATAAATTAAACGATCATGGTTACTGTAAGTGATACTGCGAAGAATAAAATCATAGAATTACGTAAAGCCGACGGCCACGAAGAAGATTATCAGATTCGTGTCGGTGTTTTGGGAGGTGGTTGTTCGGGATTAACATATAACCTTGAATTTAACTCTGAAACCAATGCAAATGATATGGTTTTTGAAGATAAAGGTGTTAAAATTATCGTCGATAAAAAAAGTATTCTTTATCTGGCAGGTACAACATTGGATTTTTCTGATGGACTAAATGGTAAGGGATTTCAATTTGTTAATCCAAATGCCACACGAACTTGTGGTTGTGGCGAAAGTTTTGCCGTATAAATTTTAGATTTTGTGGATAATAGTAAAGGCGTTGTGACTTATCACGGCGCTTTTTTTATTTAATAACAAAACCAAAAAGCCGGAAGTAGTATATTTTCCTTATTTTATTGTTTTTTTGTGCACGGAATAAAATTGCCTGTTCGTCTCATTGCGCAGATCATAGAAGCGGTAGGCAACGGTTTGTCTGATTCATTTTCAGATCCATTTCAAAAGTGGATCGTTTCGATTTTCAACTTTTAATTTAAATAAATGAAACCAACTCTTTTAATTTTGGCTGCCGGAATCGGAAGTCGTTATGGAGGTATAAAACAACTTGACCAGTTTGGTCCCAATGGAGAAACCATTATTGATTATTCGTTATATGATGCCATTCGCAGTGGCTTTGGTAAAGTAGTATTTATCGTCCGCAAGGAGATAAAAGAAGAATCGGAAGCGCTGTTTGCTCCAAAATTAAAAGGGAAAATTGATTATGATTTTGCAATTCAGGGCGTGCAATCTTACGTACCGGAAGATCTCGGAACAGTTGAACGCGTAAAACCATGGGGAACAGGTCATGCAACGTTATGCGCCTGGGAGCAGACCGACACGCCGTTCGCCGTTATCAATGCAGATGATTTTTACGGACGCGGCGCTTTCGCAACGATGGCCGAGTTTCTGAGTAACGATACCAATGATAAGCAGCACGCCATGATTGGTTACGAATTGAAAAGAACGCTTTCTGAAAACGGTACGGTTTCAAGAGGGATTTGTATCGAAAGAGAGGATCAAAACCTGGCTTCGGTCGTTGAAAGGACGAAGATTTTTGATGAGAACGGTACTATTTATTTTGAAGAAGAAGGTGAAAAGACAGAGCTTGCTCCCGAAACACCGGTGTCAATGAACTTCTGGGGTTTTAAACCTTCGATGTTCCCGATTACAAAAGAATTGTTTGAAGAATATGCACGTGAAAATATAAACACGCCAAAAGCTGAATTTTATATTCCTACCGTGATGACTCATATTATTCAAAAAGGCCTGGGTGATTGCCGCGTATTCCGCAGCTCATCTGACTGGTTTGGTGTTACTTATCCGGAAGATAAACCAAAGGTGCAGGCATCATTATCGGCCTTGCATGATGCCGGAGAATATCCTCAGAAACTTTGGGAGTAGGATACTGGTGGGATGTTAAGGCAAGGAATTAATGGATATAAAAAGAAGTCAACTTTTAAAAAGTTGACTTCTTTGGTTTTAATGCATATCCGATATAAACTGAAACCTTATTTTTTCAACAGGGCTTCCATCATTTTCTCAGCCAAAAACTTGTTGCCCGTTTCATTCAGGTGAACGCGGTCGGTTGTTAAAATCTCCTTTTCTTTATTGTCAGGATTGTTTTTTGACAGATATTCCTGGAAATATTTTCTGAGATCGCAAACCTGAAGGCTGTGTTTAGCGGCAATATCACGGATTAGCTTGGAGTACTGGTTAAGATCGCCATCCTGCATGTTGGAGTTATCGTTTTTCTCACCGATCACGGTTGGCGTACAAAGGATCACTCGAATATTTTGTGCTTTCATTTTTTTGATCAGTGCTTCATAAAACTTGACATATTTGTCTGGATCTGTTCCTGTTCCCGACGAGCTTTTGTGCCATACGTCATTGATACCTACATAAATAAAAACAACATCAGGTTTTTTTGAAAGAACGTCGTCTTCCAAACGAAGGTAAAGGTCATATACTTTATTTCCTCCAATGCCCGCGCCCATCAATTCGAATTGCCCGCTCTGATTATTACTTTTTAGCGTCTCGGTCATCATCGTGATATACCCCTTTGGCCCAACACCAGCCTGCGTGATCGAATCTCCGAAAAAGATAACGCGCAACGGTTTATCCTGGCGCATGGCAAGTAAAGGGAAGGCTACAAGGGCAATTTGTAAAAGTCGAAAAATAATTCTCATGGATTCGAAATGATTAGTTTTTAGAGGAAAAGACAGGGGGATATTAAAATTACCCTTACAGGTTTTTTCAAATTTGGAATCGGCGGGTATGGCGTTATTTTATTAATTCAATCGCAGCCTGATCTAATGAATAGCGCAATGCAAAAGAACGGCCAGGAGACATTTCAGAGCGCCAGTCGAGTGGTAATTTAAGATTTCGCACAGCTTGCTGAATCAATGCGTTTACCAGCAGATGATCCTCACAGACAGTGCACGACAAAACTTCTCCGTACAATATCAGTTGATCATTGACTTCGTTTTCGGGTAAATAGACTTCTGATGGTGTGCCCTGGCTGACGATCAGTCCATTTTCTATTACCAGAACCTGATGCGCCATTTTGAAAATTTCACCTAAGTCATGGGTGACAATGATCATGGTAAAACCGAGTTGTTTTTGCAGACTTAACAAATATTCCTGCAACCGCCGCCGCATGTGATGGTCCAAGGCAGCAAGCGGTTCATCCAGAAGTAATAAGTCAGGTTTGCGGACTAATGCTCGTGCCAGTGCAACACGTTGCTGCTGGCCGCCGGAAAGCTGATGCGGTTTCCGGTCTGCCAGTTGTGACAACTCTACTGCCTTTAAAAGGTCATCAGCAATGGCATTGTCCGAGTTTTTATCAAGGGCAAAAAGAAGGTTTTGTTTGACCGTCAAATGCGGGAAAAGCGCATAATCCTGAAATACAAAACCAATATTACGCAGTTGGGAATATTGCGAAACCCGGACGGAGGTATCCAGCCAGGTATTATTGCCATACCTGATATGTCCGGAATCAGGATTGATTAATCCCGCGATCTGCCTCAATAAAGTTGTCTTTCCCGCCCCGGAAGGTCCTGTTATAGCGGTAATGCTTCCTTGCTCAGCTACAAAAGAAATTTCCATGGGAAGAATTCCGTTGGCTGTTTGTAACGAATGCCGGATGGAAATATCAAGAACTTTGTCGGACACTTAGCAGGCGGTTATTGATCGAATAAACTAAAAGCAAGATAATGAATGTGATTCCAAAAAGTACCAGCGCGTATTGATTGGCACCGGCGTAATTCAGCGCTTCAACCTCATTGTAAATAGCAACAGATGCAACTTTGGTGACGCCGGGAATGTTCCCGCCGATCATTAAAACGACACCGAATTCGCCAACTGTGTGAGCAAATGTCAGCACGAAAGCCGTTAGTATGGCTGATTTGCAATTGGGTAATAGTATTTTGTAAAACGTTTCCCAGCGCCCTTTTCCCAGGGTATAGGATGCTTCACGAAGTGATGAGGGCAATGATTGCAGACCTGCTCTTAATGGATAAACCATAAAGGGAAGACTATAAATGACGGACCCTATGACGAGTCCGGGGAACGAGAAAACAAGTCTTAATCCCAACGTATTTTCAATCCAGGAGCCAAACCAGTATGATGGGCTGAACGCCAGTAACAGGTAAAAACCCAAAACAGATGGAGGCAGCACCAACGGCATTCCGATAATCGCTTCAACAAAACCCCGCCCCTTAAATTTTGCAAACGCGAGCCAGTAAGCCAGCGGCAGGGCAGTCACAAAAAGAATTGACGAAGTAATGAATGCAAGCCGAAATGTTAGCCAAAGTGGTTGCCAATCCATTTAATTTTGAATGATAGAATGAGTGAATGATAGCATGTATCGTCTGAAAATGAGTTTTTTAATGTTGTTTATTTATATCCGTATTTTTTGAAAATGGCTTTTGCTTTTGGAGAAAAAAGGAAGTCGTAGAATTTTTGACTGATTTCTTTTTTAGGGGAGTTTTCACTGTGACGGAGCAATAATGCTGCCTGAGCAATAGGCTTGTACGATGCGGAATCAATAATGGTGTAATGGCCTTTTCCTTTCATTTCCGATGCGAGTATAACGGATAAAGCCGTAAAACCAGCTTCTACGGATCCTGTGGTAATGTATTGCGCTGCCTGTGCAATACTTTCGCCGTAAACGATTTTGTTTTTTATCGGTTCCAATAAATTTTCCTTTTGCAAGGCCTGAACAGCTGCTTCACCATAGGGTGCCAGTTTTGGGTTTGGAACAGCTATTTTTTTTACTTTATCGGAATTTAAGACATTAAGATTTAACGCATTCTCCGGAATGGACAGCGACCATAAGGCCAATGTGCCATAGGCGTAAATTTTTGGTTTTTCATCTGATCCGCCATTTTTGAAGATTTCTTCGGGGTATTTGGTATCTGCGGAAACAAAGACGTCAAAAGGCGCGCCTTCGCGTATTTGTGCCGTTAATTTACCGGAAGAGCTTACCACAATTTCAATTTTCTTGCCGGATTCTTTTTCAAATTCAGTTTTCAGTTCTTTCATCACATACTGAACATTGGCGGCAGTAGCCACAATAATCTTCTCTGACGGCTTGGAACAACCACTCAGAATAATCAGAACAGGAAGAAATAAGCGTATAAAGTTCATTTTGCTAATTTAAGGGATTGCCGGGAATCTTCAACCAAAATGCCTTGAAAGGGCGCGTTATCTCACCGCAGGGCATCGCCCTGCGGTATTTCTTTAATCCATTGTGCCCATTGCCGTTAAATGTCGTAAATTGCGTCCCATTTTGACCGGCACAACCGGAAATAATAATTAATGCATTAAACAATGATAATAGAAACTGCCCAGCGCACCCGGCAAACGTCCGAGTATTACTTTTCAGTAAAGCTGGCCGAAGTAAGAAAACTGATAGCCGAAGGACATGACGTGATCAATCTCGGGATTGGAAATCCGGACATGATGCCTTCCGAGCAAACTCTCACAGCACTTTCAGAGGCGGCTTTAAAGCCTCAGGCGCATGGTTATCAACCGTACGTCGGTACTGTATCTTTTCGGAATGCCATTGCAGAATATTATCAAAGAACTTATGGTGTACAATTAAATCCGCTTTCTGAAATATTGCCGTTAATAGGCTCGAAAGAAGGGATTACACATATCTCATTAACCTTTCTGGATCCGGGCGATGAAGTACTGGTACCCGAATTGGGTTATCCTGCCTACCGTGCAGTCAGCCAGATGGTTGGTGCTACGGTAAAAGAATATCCGCTTCGGGAAGATTTCGGCTGGCAGCCGGATTGGGAAGTAATGGCTGGATTGGTCACACCGCGTACGAAAATTATGTGGCTGAATTATCCGCATATGCCAACCGGAGCTCCGGCGACATTAGAGCTGTTTGAAGAAGCAGTAGCATTTGCCAAAAAACATAAAATACTGCTTTGTCATGATAATCCTTACAGTCTGGTTTTGAATAAAAAAGACCCGATTAGTTTGTTATCCATCGAGGGAGCGAAGGACGTAGCCATCGAGCTTAATTCCATGAGCAAGTCGCATAACATGGCAGGTTGGCGTTTGGGCTGGCTGGCTGGTGCAAAACCTTATATCGATGCTGTGCTGACGATCAAAAGTAATGTCGATTCAGGTATGTTCTGGGCTTTACAGGAGGCGGCTGTGGCTGCGCTTGGAAATCCTCAGGAATGGCACGATCAGAGAAATGCTGTTTATCAGGGTCGTTTGGAAGCTTCCGAGGCATTTCTGAACGCCGTTGGATGCACCTGGGATACGAAGCAGGAAGGTATGTTTTTATGGGGGAAATTACCGGATTCAGTGGAGTCTGCTGAAAAGCTGGTTAATGATCTTCTTGTTCAGAAACATGTTTTTATTGCGCCTGGATTTATTTTCGGGCCCAAAGGGCAGCGTTATATACGTCTTTCTTTATGTATGCCCAAGGAAAGGATCTGGGAGGCTGTGGAGCGTCTCAAAAGTTAATTTATTATTCTTACAAAATCTCATATCCTGCAAGACATCTTCTTGCAGGAAAATTTTCAATATACATGATAATCAGCATTATTGGCGTTGGCCTGTTAGGCGGCTCATTCGCATTATCGCTTCGGGAAAAATACCCGAATATGAAATTTATTGGCGTAGATCAGTCGCTTGTCAATCAGAAAATTGCGTTGGCAAAAGGCATTGTTGATGAAATCATGACGCTCGAAGAGGCTTTGCAGGTTGCAGAGCTAAACGTGCTGGCTACACCGGTTGATGCTATTACCGGCTTATTGCCGAAGTTGCTGGATCAGCTTCCGGAAGGTCGTACAATTATGGATTTTGGTTCGACAAAAGAACTGATTTGCCAGGTTGCGGATGCGCACCCGAAACGTGCTCAATTTGTTGCTGTTCATCCAATGGCCGGGACTGAAAATTCGGGGCCAGGCGCTGCGTTTAAAGAATTGCTGCCGGGGAAAAACGTAATTATCTGTGATAAAGAAAAAAGTAATCCCGATGCTTTAACGCTGGTGGATACGTTTCTGCGTGACGTTGGCATGAAAATTCATTATATGACACCTGTGGAACATGATTTACATTTGGCATATGTGTCACATCTTAGCCATATCAGTTCATTTGCATTGGGGCTGACGGTTCTGGAAAAGGAACGGGATGAAAAAGCAATTTTCGATATGGCGAGCACCGGTTTTTCGTCGACTGTCCGTTTGGCCAAAAGTTCACCGCAAATGTGGGCACCGATTTTTGATCAGAACAGAATCAATGTTTCAAAAGCACTGGGAGATTATATCGAATTTTTGAAAAAATTCAAGGAAGCCATTGACAGCAAGGACCTAACGACGAGCCTGGATTTTATGTCAAAAGCAAACGACATCGGCAGGATTTTGAGTGGAATTGAGAAAAAGTAAACCATCTGGTGTTTATAATTTGTTATATTTCGTAATCATTAGAAATGTATCCTATGCAACTACCGCTGATAATACGTCCCGTTGCCGGTTTGAACGAAGAGATGTTCTTCGATCTTTGTCAGGCCAATGCGCAGCTATTGATGGAACGGGATAAAGACGGAAATATAATTGTTATGGCGCCAACAGGATCCGATACGGGGAATTACAATTTTGAGTTTGGACTGGAGTTAGGGCTTTGGAACAGAAAAACCGGAGCAGGATTTGTATTTGATTCATCTTCCGGATTCACATTGCCGGATGGAGCTGTAAGATCGCCTGATTTATCATGGATATCCAAAAGCAAATGGGAAGCTCTCCCGGAAATCGAACGCAGGAGATTTGCAAAAATTTGCCCGGATCTGGTTGTTGAAATTATGTCAATGAGTGATGATTTGGATGACCTTCAAGATAAAATGAAGGAATATCAAGCGAACGGTTGCAGTCTTGGCTGGCTGATTGACCGGATAGGGAAGAAAGTTTATATCTATCGCAAAGATGGCTCTGTGGAAAGTAAAACTATGCCTGCGCGGTTGAGTGGAGAAGATTTGTTGCCCGGGCTAATTATGGGAACGAATCTGTAAGATTTTACCAAGCTATTATAAACGAGAAAATCCGGCAAATTCTGTTTGCCGGATTTTCTCGTTTATAATAAATGCAGATACTAACTTTTCCTTTTTACTTCAACAACGACTGCACCGACAATCAGCGCAATCAAAAGTAAGGAACTTACCAGATCAATTTTACTTCCAACTGCTATTGAAACCGGCTCGAAATGGAATTTAATCGTATGTTTTCCCGCAGGAACGCGAAGTGCACGAAGTACATAATCAGCACGTAACATATCCGCCGGTTTTCCATCAATCGTTACTTTCCACTCGTCGCGGACATTGTAGTAAATTTCAGAAAAAACGGCCAGTCCTTCATTTTTCGCATTACTTTCATAGATCAGTTCATTTGGTTTATAGCTGATCAAACTGATCTTATCCGTTGAGTCTGCCTGTAGCGTCAAACCTTTTAATTTTTCTGCGAAACGTTGATCCAATACAGCCGTTTCTTTTGGTCTTAATGAGTCCAAAGCAGCCATTTCGCCATCAGCATTGGGAACAATTTTGTATTCTTTTACAAACCATGCATGCCCAAAAGCATCCGGATTAGGCTGAACCGCCTGTTGTCCTTGCTGGTCAACGGTAAGAATATACTTGGTATTCAGCATATTTAATATCCCCGGATTTGCATTTTGTTTTGCGATCTGATGTTCAAATAATTCCTGATAACGTCTCAGCTTGGCACCATGGTATCCGCCCAGAGATTTGTGAAAATAAGAAGCGTCAGCACTGTTGAAAGTACTTCTCGAAACATCCAGTACGCGGTAATCGGGATCAGGGTCAGCCATGATCCGCTCATCAGCGGGAGAAGGCGCAAGTGCTGCCTGTGCGGCGCTTTTACTAATAAAATCAGCGTTATTAAGGTAACGTTTATCAATACCGAACATATCCACGATCATCAGCAGGATAAGTACCGGATATAAAATCGTAGGTTTAATTTTATCCTTTACCCAGAGCCATACCAGGGCAGCTGTGGCCAAAACAAAGAATAAAGTACGGAAGGCATCCGTACGCATCAATCCAGCACGATCCTGAACGATTGCATTGACGATCTGCTGACCAAATGCTTTATCGTTGGCTTGCTGTGAGAAACTATCCGCTAACTGCTGATCACTTAAACCCTGAAAGTTGAAAAACAGTGTAGGCATCAACGCCATAATCAGGGAAATTCCGCCTGTGATCCCCAGACTTATCAGGAATGGACGTTGTAATTCTTTCCACGAAATCTTTTTCTGTGCCAGTGTTTTTAGGGCAAGAATAGCTACAAAAACCATCAGCAGCTGTACAAGTGCAAGCACCATCGTAACGGCCCTGAACTTGTTGAACATCGGGAAATAATCGTAAAACAGGTAATTAAAGGCTGAAAAGTTTTTACCCCATGCCCAGAAAACGTAAAGGACAATAACTCCTGCCGCCCAGTTTTTAAGCGGCCCTTTCACGATAAACAGTCCGAGAATAAACAGGAAGAATATTATCGCACCAGCATAAACAGGTCCGCTTACAATAGGCTGATCTCCCCAATACAAAGGCAGAGACTGGACTACACTTTGTGCCGTAGCGGCATCAAGTCCTCTGTTTGTCAATACCTTGTAAGTTTCGGATGTGTTGGATAAAGCAGCCGGGGAAGAGCCTCCGTAAGCGTTCGGAATCAGTAATGTCAGCGTTTCTCCTAATCCGTAGCTATAAGAAAAGGCATATTCTTTATCCAGCCCATTTTGTTTGGCATCTGTCTTTACACCGTTAGAGATACTCAATTCCGGTTTTCCGCGAATGGTTTCTTTCGTATAATCAAAGGCATTCCATAAACGTGTGGTATGCGTTCCGATAGAAACGGTAGCAGCTAAGGCCAAACCTATGATGATAAAGGACAACTGCTTTATTTTTCCTGCTTTGATCAGGGGGATACTTTCAATGATAACCAAAACGATAATCCCTATGCCCAGATAATAGGTGATCTGAACGTGGTTCGAATAGAGTTCAAGTGATAAAAATAGGGCGGTAACCGCTGCGCCGGCAAGCCAGTTTCTTCTGAATGCTAAAATTACACCCGCCAAAACGCCCGGAGCGTAATTGATTGCAAGAATTTTAGACACGTGCCCGGCTTCCAGACTCACCAGGTTCCACGCCGCAAAACCAAAAGCAATGGCACCCAATGCAGAAAGCCAGGTGCCGGCACCAATCACGAGAAACAAAATATAAGCACTTACACAGCCAATAAGCAGATAATTGGCAGGAGCAGGCAAAATGGTATTGATGCCCTGACCCATTTTTGTAGAAACGCTCGTTGGGTAATCTCCGGCGATCATGAAGGCAGGCATACCGCCAAACATACTGTTAGTCCAGCTAGACCACTCTCCTGTCTTTTCATGATAGGCAACGATTTCACGGGCAGCAGCTTTTGCCTGTACATCATCATGCTGATTCAGTTTTTTTCCTTCAAGAACAGGGAAGGCATACATCAGCGACAAAAACATAAAACCTACTACTGCAACCAGATGTGGCCAGATTCGTTGCCAGGAGAATAAATTTTTCATTTTGATAATAGTAAACCGAAAGGGTATTAAGAATGATGATATTATAATGTCAATAATACGTACAAATGTGACTTTTCTTTCACAATAGTCCCAAAGATGATTTATCCTTGCACGTTAAATTTTTGTTAACGAGCGCAAATATAAAAGTATTGATATATGTTTGGGATGTAAAATTTGAATCTGTTTTTAGTATTTTTTTAATAGAATTACAGTACAGGACGTAAAATTTAAGAAAATACCCGATAAATTTGCAGAAATTGTGCCTTTAAGTTTAAAACGCAACGGTAATAAGAATTGATTAGTAGTAACCCGATAAATAAATGAAAAGAATTGGAGTTTTCACCTCAGGAGGAGATGCGCCCGGAATGAACGCTTGTATTCGTGCTGTTGTGCGCGGAGCAGTTTACCATGGAATAGAAGTATACGGAATCAGGAGAGGATATAGTGGAATGATTGCCGGTGATGTGTACAAAATGGAATCGCATTCAGTAAGTAATATTGTACAACGAGGTGGTACAATCCTGAAATCTGCACGCAGTAAGGAATTCATGACTGCCGAAGGAAGGAAAAAAGCATACGAGCAACTTAGTGAGCATGGCATTGAAGGTTTGGTTGCCATTGGCGGAAACGGAACATTTACCGGTGCCATGATCTTCGGTAATGAATACGGCATTCCAACCGTTGGTGCGCCCGGAACGATTGATAACGATTTGTATGGAACAGATTACACGATCGGTTTTGATACAGCCGTGAACACAGCCCTGGATGCGATCGACCGTATTCGTGATACCGCCAGTTCTCACGACCGTATATTCTTTATTGAAGTGATGGGACGTGACTCAGGGTATATCGCCGTTCAGTCGGGTATTGCAGGTGGTGCGGAACTGGTTATGGTTCCGGAAGTGCTTACACCATTGTCCGAAGTTGTAGAAACATTGAAACAAGGATGGAGCCGTTCAAAATCCTCTTCTATTATTGTAGTTGCCGAGGGTGATGAAGCCGGAAGTGCAGTAGAAGTTGCTGAAAAAATCAAGTCTCAGGTAGACGAAAACGCAGATATCCGTGTAACAACCTTGGGACATACCCAGCGTGGAGGATCTCCTTCTGCTTATGACCGTATTCTGGCAAGCCGTTTAGGGTTAGGTGCTTTGGAAGGATTATTAGGCGGACAGAAAAATGTAATGGCCGGGATTATCAACAATGACCTTGTTTATACTCCGTTTGAAGATACAATTCGTTTGCCAAAACCTATCAGCGATGATTTGTTGAGAATGGTTAAAATATTGAGTGTTTAATAAAAACTTGTTGTAGTCAGGAATAGTCACTTGTTGTTATATATCGGTTGATGATAACAATAAAGGACAATTACCTGACTTGCGTCACGAGCGGCTTTAAACATATCCCACGATTTTGTAGATAATGATCCCTATCCATTCTCTGAATAAAAGCTGAGAATATCCGAGTACTTCCGGGTCAGGAATGATGAAGTCTTTCCATTTACTGCCTGCATTGCTTCCATAAAAATCTGCCGGAAACTGATCTGTCTTTATTCCTGCTTTTTCAAAACATCCAACAGCACGCCGCATGTGGAAAGATGATGTGATCAGTAAATAACTCCCCTTTGGAAATTGCTTATTCAAAATCGATGCGGTAAACAATGCGTTTTCTCTCGTATTTCTTGCGTTTTGTTCCAAAATAATATCAGCAGGATTTACGCCCCATTGAACCAACAATTTTTTCGTGAGCTGCGCCTCTCCGTTACCCTGATCGGTTAACAATTTTGAACTGGCACCAGTGATAATAATCTTTTTAATTTTCCCCGCTTTGTAAAGCTCATATGCTTGCAGGAACCGATCGGCGTGCGCCCCGAGATTGGGATGATCGGCTTTGTAATGAGACAGATTAATTAATCCACCGGTAAGAAGTATACCTGCGTCATACGTTTTACTGACTGTGCCGATATCCAAAGGTTTATATTCCCACCAATAAAATGCCTTGTTGACTAAATAGGTATTCGAGATCAGGAAAAGTATGGAGAACGATGCGATCAGAGCTGTTTTTTTGATTTTCGCTTTTTTCGTCACAAAAGAATAAAGCATAAGAATGAGACTTATGCTAAACGGCATCAGGAGAAAATCGATGGTTTTAGACAGAAAATAAAACATTTGAGTACGAAGCTGGTAGAAGTATGCGTTTTGATTTTAATTTTGTATTCAAAGTCACGATTTAGCTTAATAATTAAACAGTTCATAATTATCACCTCATTTTCCAAATGAAAAAAAGAACGCACACAGCACTTTTAACTTCTTTTTTAATAATCAGTTTACTTACCAGCTCATTCGGACAAGGTTATCGTATTGAGGCAACTTTGAAAAATTTCAAGGATAGCTCCTTCGTTCTGGGGCATTGGAGTTACAGCAACAAACAGTTTGTTGCCAAAGATACCGCCAAGGCTGACGCGAATGGACATATGGTTTTCGAGGGTAATACCAATTTGCCTGGTGGACTTTATCTGCTGCTTTTTCCGGGTAATCAAAAATGGATCGAGTTTGTCTATTCAGGAAAGGAAACCACTTTTTCCATGGAATCCGATACGGCTGATATCGTAGAAACGATGAAAATAAAGGGTTCAAAAGAGAATGAGCTTTTTTATGGTTATCAGAAAGAACTGAGAAAAGGGATCAAGCAAATTGAAGTACTGAACCAAAATAAAACACCGGAAAACACTGCGAAGTTGAAACAGGCTCAGGATACTTTTAAGGGATATCGGGATACTTTTTTTAAGGCAAATCCGGATGCGTTTACGATCAAGCTTCTTAAAATGTCGAGTGATCCGGAAGTACCGGCAGCGCCCAAGCTGGCCAATGGCAAAACAGATTCTGCCTGGGTATTTAATTATTACAAATCACATTATTGGGATAACGTGGATTTTGCCGATGACAGAATCCTGCGCACTCCGTTTCTGGAATCTAAAATTGACCGTTATATACAAAACCTAGTCGTTCAAACGCCGGATTCTTTGATTAAGGATACGGACTGGCTTATTGCAAAAGCTTCGGCAAACAAGGACGTAAAATCGTATTTCGTTTTTTCTATCATCAACCAGTACGAAAATCCTAAAACTGTGGGAACGGAAGCTTTGTGGGTGCACATGGCCAATAAGTATTATCTGTCCGGGGATATGGGGATTTCGGCGGATGCAAAAAAACGGATCTCGGACAAAGTAACAACGCTGAAAGATTTGCTGGTAAACAAGACTTTCCCGGTGCTGGGCGTTACCGATCCAATGGGTAAAAAAGTTGATTTACAGGCGATCAATGCCAATTATACTGTGTTGTTTTTCTACGCGGCAACATGCGGACATTGTAAAGAGGCTTCGCCAGTTTTGAAATCTTTTTACGATAAAAATAAAGCAGATGTGAAAGTGATAGCGATCGACACCGAGCGCAATCAGGATGAATGGAAGTCTTTCATAAAAACATATCACCTTGAAGAACTTATCAATGGCTCAGATCCACTGAATCAGATCGATTTTAACAGGAAATTTGACGTGGTTACGACACCAACGATTTATGTTCTGGATAAAAATAAAAAGATTATCGCGAGAAAAATGCCTGTCGAGCAGCTTGATGATTTTCTTAATTATTACAAAAAGAAACAGCTGGCTTCTGCTAAATAATCTTTGGAATAACATGAATACTGAATCTTAAAAAGCACAGATTCCACAGAAAATGCTTCTGTGGAATCGTGCTTTTTAACCGTTTTGAAAATATAAGCTTATAAAAAAGCTACGCATATCGGAAGTCTGACTGAAATGCTTTCCTGTTTAAAGGTCAATTTTCCTGTTTTGGGATTGATTTCGTAAACGACAAGATTGTCTTTATCCTGATTCGCCACGATCATATATTTTCCCGTTGGGTCAATATTAAAATCACGCGGTGTTTTTATGGCTTGCGTCTGTTCGTCTACTTTTTCTAATGTCCCATCCGCTTTAATCCGGAATGCACTGATGCTGTTATGTCCGCGATTGGAGGTATAAACAAATTTTCCGTTGGGATGCAAATGGATAGCTGCACTTGTATTGGGTTCTTTGAAATCGGCCGGAATGGTAGGGTAATCGGCAATTTTGGTAATAACGCCAGCCTCATTAATCGAGCAGGCAGTTACGGTAACATCCAGCTCATTCAGTATGTACATGTTTTTTCCTGAGGCAGAAATAACAAAATGTCTCGGACCAGAACCGGGTTTTGCCTCGAAAGACGCCTGCGCAGGATTGGCTTTTAATACGCCGGTTTGCGGATTAACAACGTAATTCATGACATGGTCAGAACCAAGGTCTACGGTATAAACAAATTTTCCGTTCGGTGATGTGGCTGTAAAATGTGCATGTGATTTTTCCTGACGTTTGGTGTTTGGTCCGGTTCCGGAAAATTGTTGCGTATATGTTGGCGGATTTACTTTACCATCACCTGCAAGCGTGTAGGCTGAAAAACTTCCACCTGTATAATTGGAAACGAAAGCCATTTTTCCTGATGGATCCACCGAAACATGACACGGATTTATACCTTCCGAAGGCTGATTGTTCAGATAACTCAATTTATGGTCGGTGCCGATGGCGTAAGCGTAAATTTTATTATCGGAAGTGACCGCGTACAAATTCTTTTTATTGGGAGAAATACTGATAAAACCTGGCCCCGGCGCTGTTTTAAAGGTGTCTTTCAGCGTAATCTGTCCGGTTGCCAAATCAAGCTCACAGAGCGAAATCGCTGCATTTTCTGTTTTATCCTGCGTGCCAATATAAAACAGAACCGTTTTATCCTTGGATGTAAAAGCCGAAAAGCTTAAAATGGCTATAATAACTAAACCAATCAATTTTCTCATAAGAAATGCAATTTTGATTTATGTGGAATAATCAGATAAAGAAATATTCGTGTGCTTTTTAATGCTGAAAACAATTTTATAAATCATAAAACAAAACTTTAAGTTAATCAACAGTGAAAAATGGAAGAAATAACCTGGCAGGATTTTGAGAAGGTGGATCAACGAGCAGGCACCATTATTCGTGTCGAAGAATTTCCAAAAGCACGAAAACCTGCCTATAAACTTTGGATCGATCTTGGGGAAGAAATAGGGGTGAAGCAAAGCTCGGCTCAGATCACAAAACGGTATTTAAAAGAGGATTTGCTGGGGAAACAGGTATTGTGTGTGGTTAATTTCCCAATCAAGCAGATTGCCGATTTTCAGTCGGAAGTGCTGACAACCGGCTTCATTCTGGCAGACGGGGAAGTTATTCTTGCATCGCCTGATCAGCCTTTACCCAACGGAACCAGACTTGCCTGAGCAGTCCTTCATAATCATGTAAGGTCTGACGGTAATTCTGTAATTTATTCAGTATAAGGAGTGTTTATCTTTGTGAGAGAATTTTAGAAATATCATGGAAACGGCTCATAAAGTTATCAATACAAAAAAAGTCACGCTGCCCGTCACAGGTATGTCCTGTGCGGCGTGTGCAGTCAGTGTGGAATCCATGCTGAAAAGTGCTTCGGGCGTTGCGGATGCGGGAGTCAATTATGCAAATCAATCGGCCTGGGTGGATTTTGACCCAAAAGCAACAGACTTGCAGGCTTTGGACAAGGTGCTGGAAAGTATCGGATACGGATTTATTATCAATGATGATGAAGAAGAAGGTGTTGCGGAACAGGAAAAGTTAAAGCTTGAACATTATAATGCTTTAAAAACAAAAACAATCCTGACCGGAATACTGGCTGCACCGGTAGTTGTGATCGGAATGTTTTTTATGGAAGGCTCTGCCAATTCGGTGCCTTATGCCAATTACATCATGATGGCTTTAACTGCGCCGGTTTTATTCATTTTTGGTAAAGATTTTTTTGTCAATGCATGGAGACAGGCAAAACATGGGAAATCGAATATGGATACGCTGGTCGCGCTAAGTACCGGAATCGCTGTCCTGTTCAGTACTTTCAATACGTTGTACCCTGAATTCTGGCATAAACAGGGACTTCACCCGCACGTGTATTTTGAGGCGGCAGCGGTTATTATTTTCTTTATCCTCCTTGGAAAGTTACTGGAAGAAAAAGCGAAAACCAACACGTCGGATGCGCTGAAGAAGTTGATTGGTTTACAGCCCAAAACCGTAAAAGTAATCCGGAACAATAGTGAAATTGAAATCCCTGTTAAAGATGTTCAGCTTCACGATGAAATTATTATCCGCTCAGGAGAGAAAATTCCGGTTGACGGAAAAGTGATCAGCGGGAATTCATTTGTTGATGAAAGCCTGATGACCGGCGAACCTGTCCCTTCCGAAAAAATAGCAGGAGCTCAGGTTTTTGCGGGTACTATTAACCAGAAGGGAAGTTTTACGTTCACAGCTGAAAAGATAGGGAAAAATACCGTTTTAGCCCAAATTATAAAAACAGTCCAGGCGGCTCAGGGGAGTAAGGCACCGGTTCAGCGACTGGTTGATAAAATCGCCGGGATTTTCGTTCCCGTTGTGATTGCCATCGCCATCATGACGTTTTGTGTGTGGATGTTTTTTGGAGGAGAAAATGCACTGACACAGGCTTTGCTGGCGGCGGTTTCTGTACTGGTTATTGCTTGTCCATGTGCACTGGGTTTGGCCACTCCGACGGCTATTATGGTAGGTGTGGGCAAGGGCGCTGAAAATAATATCCTGATCCGTGATGCGGAAAGTCTTGAAAAAGCACATGAAGTTAATGTTGTTGTTTTAGATAAAACCGGAACACTGACAAAAGGCCATCCGGTGGTAACGGACTGGAAATGGGTGGAAGGTTTGAGCGATCAGGATTCGCACGCTGCTGCCATCCGGCTTTTAGAATCCCGCTCAGAACATCCGCTGGCGCAGGCTATTGTTAGTTTTGTTGAAGTAACTCATAACGGAAAAGTTGAAAAATTTGAATCAGTTACCGGAAATGGAATAAAAGGGGCTGTCGATGGCAATGCGTATCGTATCGGAACGTTATCATTTCTGGAAAGTGAAAATGTGCAACTTGACCCGGATTTATTACAACGGGCGGAAATACATCGTGAAGCGGCAGAAACTGTCATTGGTGTAAGTTTGGGTACTCAGCATATCGCAGTAATTTCAATTGCCGATCAGTTAAAAGCCACTTCGGCAGAGGCGGTGAAAAAATTGCAGAAGGCTGGAATTGAAGTATTCATGCTGACAGGCGATAATGCGCAAACAGCGGCTGCGGTGGCAAAACAGGTGGGTATCACAAATTATCTTGCAGAGGTAAAGCCGGATGATAAAATGAAGTTTGTGCAAAAGCTTCAGGCGGAAGGTAAAATTGTAGCCATGGTGGGTGACGGTGTCAATGATTCCCAGGCGCTGGCTCAGGCCGATGTGAGTATTGCGATGGGAAAAGGGTCGGATATTGCGATGGACGTTGCTAAAATGACTCTAATAACATCCGATCTGATGGTTTTGCCCAAAGCATTTACGTTATCAAAAAAAACGGTTGCGACCATTAAGCAAAACTTGTTTTGGGCATTTATTTACAATTTGATAGGTATCCCCATTGCCGCAGGAATTTTATATCCTTTTAACGGGTTCCTATTAAATCCAATGATTGCCGGTGCCGCCATGGCGTTAAGCTCGGTGTCGGTGGTAACCAATAGTTTAAGATTGAGAGGAGCAAAATTGTAGGGAGCAAGAAGGGAAGTATTGAGCGCTCGTCTTTCGGTTAAAGGTTAACAGCTTTATCGGAAAGGCGGGTTTTTTATATAAAGCTGTTCGTGAATTAATTATAGAAAAATGTTTAAGCCTTTGCTGTTTTGTATCCTGCTGGTTTCCGGTTGTGTTTTCGGACAAACCGGTTTTGTTAAGAATGAGGCGCTATATACCTTAAAGACGCACATTTTTAAAGAAGCCGGCTGGGCAATGACGCAGGAGCCTGTAACGGTCACGAAGCAAAGCAGTCCGAGAAGTGCAGGTACAAAACACGATTTCTATTCTGAAGGTGATTACTGGTGGCCGGATTCTTTAAATCCGGAAGCGCCCTATATGCAGCGCGACGGACTGACTAATCCTGATAATTTTGTTGCGCACCGGCTTGCCATGATACGGTTTAGCCGGATCGTGGGTGCATTGGCTTCTGCTTACAAAATAACGGGCGACGAGAAATATGTAAAACAGGCTTTCTATCATATTAACGCCTGGTTTGTGGATTCTGAAACAAAAATGAATCCTTCTCTGCTCTTTGCCCAGGCTATTAAAGGGAGAGCAACAGGCCGTGGAATCGGGATTATCGATACGATCCATCTGATGGAAGTAGCGCAGGGAATACTGGTGATGCAAAATGCAAAATCAATAAATCCGGAGAAGCTGGCCGCTGCGAAAAACTGGTTTTCGGAATATCTTGTCTGGCTGCAGACACACCAGTATGGAAAAGATGAAATGGAAGCAAAGAATAATCACGGTACCTGCTGGGCTATGCAGGTTGCTTCTTTTGCCAGGTTGACGGGAAATCAGGAAACGTTGAATTTTTGCCGGGAGCGGTATAAAAAAGTTTTGCTGCCTTATCAGATGAATGCCAACGGTAGTTTTCCTCAGGAACTGAGCCGTACAAAACCGTATGGATATTCAATATTTAATCTGGATGCGATGGTGATGCTCTGTCAGATTTTATCGGATAAAAATGATAACCTCTGGACGTATCAAACCGTTGACGGAAGATGTATCAAAAGAGGAATTTCATACCTGTATCCCTTTGTGGCTGATAAAAGTAAATGGCCGCTGAAACCGGATGTGATGTATTGGGACAACTGGCCGGTGGCGCAGCCGTTTCTGATCTTAGGAGCCGAAATTTTCAAAGAGAAAAAATGGTTTGCCACCTGGATAAAACTTGATCATGACCCGAAAGTGGAAGAGGTACTGAGAAATCTGCCGGTACGTAATCCCTTACTCTGGATTGAGTAGATATTAGCTTTTTAGGAGAATTTTTTATCCAAAAACAAAAACTCTGTAACGCCTTCTCCGAATTTTGTAATACTTCCGATGTTATTCCTCCCGATCTTTGCAGAGAGATAAATGAATAACATATTACTGTTTTAAGCAGAAGACTCAAATACAATGGAAACTATAAAATTCAAAACCAATATTAAATGCGGAGGCTGTATTGCCGCCGTAACGCCTTTTTTAACTGCCGACAATGGAATTGAAAAATGGGAAGTAGACTTGCAAAGTGCTGACCGTATTTTATCTGTTGAAACCGAAAAGTCTGCCGAAGAAGTGGCTGATGTTGTAAAAAAAGCAGGTTATGTTGCCGACCCGATTGCATCTTGAAAGCCATAAAATGAAATCAGTTTAAGTTAATCCGAAGCGTTTCAACTTGTTATTGCTTCAAATAGGTTTTACTTTTGTAACAAATGAAAAACAAACTTCATAGATCTATCACCATCTTCATGGCCTTTCTGGTGCTCGTTAGCAGCACCGGGTTTGGGCTTGTAGAGCATCAGTGTCTGATGCGTGGGATGATGACTATGAAGTTTGTCTCAGAAAAAAAGGCGGATTCTTGTAAGGAAAAGGTCGTTTCGGCTTGCTGTGCAAAAAGCAAAGCCTTAAAGGAATCTAAAAAAACATTCTTCAAAAAAACAGATTGCTGTAAGGATCAGCAGAAATTTGAAAAGGTTGATGTAGTTTCATCGCTTGTTCAGTTGCATGCCAAAGCAATGAAAGTATTTGCTGATGGCTTACTTTGGTCGTTGCAATCCTTTATTTTCCTGTTACAGGAATGGGTTTACCCTCCTGTCTCTTCTTCAAAAGTCCCAGTTTCATTCTCTTCCCTTTTTCATGGGAGAAGTATGCTCTCTTTTATTCAGTCTTTTTTGATATAAGTCACTGGTAATTAGATTTTTAATGTTTGTGTCCAGGTGTATGGACAAAACATTGGTTTTCTCTTATAACGTGATTTAGTCAATAATGAAAAGATATTTAATAGGAGCAGTTTTGCTTCTTTATGGGCAATTGTCATTTGCACAGCGCATTACCGGTAGAGTTTACGAGCAGGTCGCAGGTGAAAAGAAACTCAAAACGCTCACCGGAGCCAATGTTTATTGGTCAGGAACAACGCAATCTGCCGCGACCGATACCAGTGGAAAATTTTCTATTCCACGTATTACGCAATCGAATAAGCTGATCGTCAGTTTTGTAGGATTTCAAAATGATACGATCAAAATCGGAGCCGAAAGCGAGCTTGAAGTGGTGCTCAAAAGCGATCAGACTTTAAACGAAGTGGTCGTGAAAGCCAATTCAACAACGATAGACCGGCTGTCTCCGCACCAGACCGAAATTATTACCACCCGTGCTTTGGCAAAGGCTGCCTGCTGCAATCTTTCGGAAAGTTTCGAAACCAATGCTTCGGTTTCGGTTTCTTACAGTGATGCCGTAACCGGCGCGAAACAAATCCAGATGTTAGGTTTGAATGGGACATATATCCAGACCAACATTGAAAACATTCCTACAATCAGAGGTTTGGCCTCTACTTTCGGAATGAATTTTGTGCCTGGAACGTGGATTCAGTCCATTGATGTGGGAAAAGGAGCAGGCTCGGTTGTGAACGGATATGAATCCATGACGGGACAGATTAACGTTGAACTGCAAAAACCGGATACGCGCGAGAAACTCTATTTCAACACATATGTCAATAATTTCGGGCGTGCCGAGATGAATCTGAACCTGGCCCATCAGCTTAGTGAAAAATGGAGCACCGGATTACTGACGCATGCCAGCACACTCCGTAACCGGGTTGATAAAAATAACGATGGATTTCTGGATCTTCCGCTTTATACACAATACAACGTGATCAACCGCTGGAAATACCAGGATAGCAAAGTGATGGCACAGTTTGGTGTGAAAGCTTTGTATGAAGACCGGCTGGGAGGACAAACGGATTTTGAAAAGAAAATGAAAGGCACGACGGAGGCTTATGGTTTTGGTGCCAAAATCAATCGTTACGAGTTTTTTTCGAAGATAGCACGTCTTTTTCCTGACAAGCCATACAAAGGTCTGGGGTTAATTATCAACGCCTCGGTACATGATTCGAAATCCTTTTTTGGCCTTACCAATTATAACGGACGGCAGGAAACATTGTATGGAAATCTGATCTATCAATCGATTCTTGGCAATACTAATCATGCCTATAAAGCGGGTATCAGCTATATGCTTGATAATTATAACGAGAAATACAGAGATACAACCTTGTTGAGAAAAGAATCGGTGCCGGGTGTTTTTGTTGAATACACGTACAATAATCTGGATAAGTTTGTCCTTGTTGCAGGATCACGGGTAGATTTTCATAATCTGTACGGTACACAATTTACACCGCGTTTGCACCTGAAATATAGTTTGACCAATAATACAACATTTCGCGCTTCGGCTGGCCGCGGATTCCGTGTCGCTAATCCGTTGGCCGAATATTATGGTAACCTGGTTAGCGCGCGTAAGGTTGTGTTTCTGGAAAAATTAAAACCGGAAATTTCCTGGAATTATGGCGTCAGTCTCACGCAGGAATATAAGATCGGCGAGATGACCGGGACTTTTGTTATTGATTTTTACAGAACAAATTTCGAAAACCAGCTTGTCGCCGATTTTGAAAATCCAAAATACATCCGTTTTTATAACCTGAACGGCAAAGCTTATGCAAACAGTTTTCAGGCAGAAGTGAATCTTACGCCTGTCAAAAGGTTTGATCTGAAACTTGCTTACCGGTTGTTCGATGTAAAACAGACGGTTTATGGAATCAATAACGAGAATGTTTTACTGGAAAAAATGATGGTAAGCCGGGATAGGATACTGTTCAATGCCGGATATGCTTTGCCCTATGATAAATGGAAATTTGACGCGACGGTGCAATGGAACGGAAAACGTCGCCTGCCAAGCATGGACCCGATGTATGGCATGGTTGGCCATGGGGATATGGTATCCGATATGCCGGCAATGGCTCCGTCATTTTTTAACGTTAACGCGCAGATCACACGCACGTTTCCGAAATGGGATGTTTATCTTGGAGGCGAAAACCTGAATAATTTCCGTCAGAAAAACCCGATTTATGCGGCTAACAACCCTTTTGGAAGCGAATTTGACGCAGGAATGGCCTGGGGGCCGGTTGTGGGAAGAATGATTTATGCAGGAGTGAGATACAAAATCATCCGATAATTGTTATGAAATCCAGGACCTGGTAACAAACAATTTATCATTAACGATTAGCAAGTAAAATGAAATTATATATCAAAAATATGGTTTGTGATCGCTGTATCCGGGTTGTCAAAGAAGAGCTTGACAAACTTGGAATCGGATTAAATCATATTGAACTGGGGGAAGTGGAGACGATAACGGAACTGGATCACGATGCACTGGCAAAAGTAAAACAAACGCTTCAGTCAAACGGATTTGAATTACTTGACGACAAGCGGGCAACGCTGGTGGAAAGTATCAGGACTTTGATCATTGAAGAGGTGCAGTATTTAAAGGGAAATAAACCGGCGGCGGTTAACTTTTCGGATTATCTTTCTCAAAAAACCGGCTATGAATATTCGTATCTGAGCAATTTGTTTTCGTCAGAAACCGGACAAACGATCGAGCAGTATATCATCGCGCAGAAAGTGGAGAAGGTAAAAGAATGGCTTTCTTACAATGAACTAAGTCTGAGTGAGATGGCATGGCGCCTGTCGTATAGCAGTTCTGCACATTTGAGTAATCAGTTCAAAAAAGTGACAGGCATGACGCCGGGAGAATTTAAAAAAGGTAATTCACTCCCGAGAATAACGCTGGACAAAGTAGGAGAGTCCGGAATTTGAAATGTATTCTATTTTAATCTAAGATAACGATGAGAAAAATTCTTTTTGCTTTACCATTAACCCTGATGTTTGCCTGCTCGGGAAACGCTGAAAAAACAAAAGAAACCAGCAATACGAAAGATGCCATAGTCGCGGCAGATGCTAAAAAATACGCTTGCCCGATGCAATGTGAGCAAGATAAAACCTATGAAAAGGAAGGTAAATGTCCCGTTTGTAATATGGATTTGCAGGAAGTGGCTTTGGCAGAAACGGATTCAACAGCGCATACGCACTAGTTTTTTTAATCAATACTAATCAAAACACAAACATGAAAAAGTCAATTATTTTATTCGTAGCGGTAATGTTTCTTGCTATCAATCTGGTACAGGCGGATGGGAAAGACAAAGAGGTGAAATTTAAAACTTCCGCGATTTGCGAAATGTGCAAGGCACGTATCGAACGTAACCTTGGACTGTCGAAAGGGGTAAAGGAGTCCAATCTGGATCTGAGCAACAAAGTAGTTACGGTGAAGTATAATCCTGATAAAACTACGGAAGAAGCGATCAAGGCCACGATTAATAATACGGGGTATGATGCAGACGTATCTCCGGCAAACCAGAAAGCGCATGATAAATTACCAAGCTGCTGCAGAAAAACTGCCGCTGCACATTGAAACTCAAAACTAAGCTTATGAAAACGGGACAAATGATTTTAATGTTTTCGGGCTGCTTCTTTTTGGCCGGATCTGTTTTTGCACAACATAACCATTCCGGAATGGTTATGAAAAAAGATACATCCGGACATGAAATGAATGACCATAATACCATGGAAATGCATGATATGGACAAAATGCAAAAGCATGATTCGACAGGAGGTATGAAAATGCATATGAGTCATGCTTTTTCATTAAGCCTTCCCATGAACAGAAATGGTTCGGGAACTGGCTGGCAGCCGGACGCAACGCCAATGTATGCCTATATGAAACACGCCAGTAAGTGGAATTACATGTTACATGGAAGTGTATACCTGCGGTACACAAGTCAGAATTTTAATAATGATAATAAAAAAGGATCTTCTGCCAAAGTTAGCGTACCCAATTATGTCATGGGTATGGCGCAAAGGCAAGTCGGAAAAAATGGGTTATTAACGCTCCGTTCGATGATTTCCCTTGACAGGATTTTTGATGGTGGTTCGGGTTATCCCTTATTATTTCAATCCGGAGAAACCTGGAAAGGAAAAGCACTGATCGATCGTCAGCATCCGCATGACCTGATTTCTGAGCTGGCCGTTGGGTACACGCACAGGATAAGCCAGAAAATAGATGTGTCGTTATATGCCGGTTATCCGGGAGAACCCGCTTTGGGCCCGACGGCATTTATGCACCGGATGTCGGCCTTCAATAACCCTGATGCCGTACTTGGGCACCATTGGCAGGATGCAACACATATTACTTTTGGTGTGGTAACGGCCGGCGTTCGTTATGGTAAATTTAAAGTGGAGGCTTCCGGTTTCACAGGTCGTGAGCCGAATGAAAACCGTTTTAATTTTGACAAACCGCGATTCGATTCGTATAGTTACCGGTTATCATTTAATCCCTCGGCGAACTGGGCGCTGCAAGCTTCGCATGGATATATCAAAAGTCCGGAAACAAATCATCCTGATGAAAACGTGAACAGAACAACGGCTTCCGTGCAGCACAGTATTCTTTTGGGGGATAAAAACCGCTGGCTATCGTCATCGCTGGTTTATGGATTAAATGATTCGGGAAAAGACCATCGCGAAAATTCCTTACTCGCTGAATCCAATTTGCAGCTTGATAAATGGTCCGTTTACGGAAGATATGAATGGGTGCAGAAAAGCACAGAAGAGCTTGATCTGATTTCTCATGATGAAAACCACGATAAGAAATATCCGGTTTCTGCTTTTACTTTGGGCTTGAACCGCCAGCTGTTTTCGTTTTCAAATACGCTTTTACAAGCTGGAGTTCAGGCAAGTTTTTATGCAATAGACAAAGATTTGCAGGCGTCTTACGGTAAAAATCCTGTTTCGGGACAAGTTTATCTTCGCCTTACGCCCGGCTTAATGCGCATGTGATTTTATTTAAACTGTGTTCAAAAGTAATCATTCCTGAAAAATTTGGACATTACACGGACAAAACTGATGAAGCGACCGTCTTCACATTTTGATAACATGAGCGAAATATCCGCATAACCTGCCCGGTCTAGTTTTGCATCCTTAATAACAACTCACTTTAAGGATATGAGACTTAAATTTACCATTTGGACGTTTATGATGTCCTGTTTTTTAGCTACCGGTTTGTTTGCGCAGACAAACCAGGCAACGATCAGAGGATCGGTTTCTGACGGTACGAAAACACATGTTCCCGGTGCAACGGTGCAGGTTCGTAATGAATCAACAGGTTTTACTTCTGCCACGACTACGAACGACAAAGGAGAATATATTATCAAACAGCTTCCGCTCGGAAAACCTTACACGATCGTTGTTTCGTATATAGGTCATGGAGAACAGAGAAAAACCGGATATTCTTTAAACCAGGGCGATTTGGTTACGGTTGATTTTGAAATAAAAGAAACAGCAAACGAACTGGATGCCGTACACATTACGGGTTCAGGTTTGAAAAACACAGTGGCAAATTTTGGCGCAGCTACTTCGGTTACAGCCAGAGATATTGCAAAACTTCCTGTAAACGGTCGGAATTTTACTTCTTTAATGGATTTATCTCCATTGAGTAAGGGAGGGAGTCTTTCCGGGCAGTTGGCATCGTCTACCAACTTTACGATCGATGGTATGACGGCTAAAAATGCAACATCAGGCGGAACAACAAACCGTAACGGATCTCCATATGCGATTTCGATGGAAGCGGTTCGTGAATTCAAGGTAGTTACCAACCAGTACGACGTTACCTACGGAAGAGCAGGTGGCGGTGCCGTGAGCACGGTTACCAAATCAGGAACCAACACATTGAGCGGAAGTGCATTCGTTTTTGGCCGTACAGACTGGTTATCAAGTCCGTATGATATCCGTGGAAACAAGCGCAATGTTCCTTTCTCAACGTATCAGTACGGTTTTTCTCTGGGCGGTCCGATCATTAAGGATAAAGCACACTTCTTTGTAGCATGGGATCACCAGGCGGATGCTCGCCCTTTGCAGATTGCTGATATTCAGGGAGCGGCGGATGAAAAACGTTTTTCTGTCAGCAAAGCATCTCTGGACCGTTATGAAAGTATTGCAAGAAGTAAATATGGTGTTGGAAATACGCCTCAATTCGGTTCTTTTGATAAAAAAGAAAATACAGAATCAATTTTTGCACGTATCGACTGGCAGTTGAATAAAAAGCATTTATTGACGATCAGAAATAACTTTGGCTTTGATAAAAACAATCAAAGCATCGGAGATAACAGCTCGATCAATACTTATGAAACATATGGTACTTCCAGAGGTTTGGATAACAGTTTGTTGTTCACTTTACGTTCGGTTGTAAATCCTCGCTTGATCAACGAAGCGAAATTGCAGCATATGTATACCAAGGAAAACAGCATTCCAAACGCTCAATTGCCGGCAGCCAATATTCCCCGCGCCATCGTTGAGCGTGTTGCTTCTTCGATTGACGGAAAAGATGTATTTACCACGATACAGTTAGGTGGTCAGCGTTATATTCCTGAGCACTTTTACAACAATACCGTTCAGTTTACCGATAACGTTTATTACAATACCAACAATGTGAGTTATACATTCGGAGCGGATTTGATGTATACCAACATGAATTCTCTTTATGGAAGTGAGATGAACGGACGTTTTTATTTTACCGGTCTTGATGCATTCGAAAAGCTTCAACCATACCGTTACGCACGTGAGATAGCACTTAATCCTGATCACAGCGTTAAGCAGAATATTCTTAACACAGGTGTTTACGGACAAATGCAGACGAAATTGTTCCGCGGATTTGAATTAATGGCCGGTGTTCGTGTGGATTATGCCAATTATATCAACAGACCCAATTTCAACCAGACTGTATATGACGAACTTGGATTGAGAACAGACAACACGATCAAAACTTTCCAGATTCAGCCTCGTGCCAATGTAACATGGGATATCAACGAAAAAGGAAAAGATATTTTGCGCTTTGGAGCAGGGATCTTTGGATCGGATATCAATAACTATGCGATGATCAACAACATGTTGTTTGACGGAACAAAGGTTGCATCAGTGGATATTCAGGGAGCAGGCCTGGTTCCAACGCCTAATTTCCCAGGCTACCGTCAGGATCCTTCAACAGCTCCGGGTGTGGAATTGTTGAAATTGCCGGGCGTTTCCAATAATGCTACAATTAATATGAATGCGAAGGACGCCAAAGTTCCTACGATTTATAAGGCGAATGTTTCTTACAGTCACTTTTTCAATGATCGCTTTAAAGTGGGTGTAAGTGCTTACGCAACTTTGGGACGTAACAATTATATGTATGTTGACGGAAATATGGTGGATCAGCCTTTCTTCCGTTTATCGAATGAAGGAAATCGCGGCGTATTTGTACCGGCAGAAAGTATAGCAACTTCAAACGGCTCGACGGACTGGCAGAAAGGCCGCAAGTCGACAAAAGTTGGACGTGTACTGGAACTGAACAGCAAAGGAAAAGTTAATTCATATGCTGTTGTTTTGGATGCAACGTATCAGTATTTCAGAGATGGAGAAATTACAGCAAGTTATACGTACAACGATGTAAAGGATAATACTTCTTACAACGGGAACGTAGCAAACTCGGCAACGCTGTCGCTGATGGTTAATGACGATCCTCGCGATTTGAGCCGTGTGACGTATTCGGATAACCAGTTCCGCAATAAACTTGTGATTTACGGAACATTGCCTACTTTCTATGGAATCAGCGTTGGTGTTCGTTATTCAGGTACAGGCGGAACGAGATATTCTCTTGCAGTGGGTGGTAACGTAAATGGTGACTTTGTTAACTCGAATGACCTGGCCTTTATTTTCGATCCTAAAAATCCATCCGTGTCAGAAAAATACCGCAACGGAATTCAGGCTTTGCTTGATAACCCGGAAGTGAACAGCGGATTGAAAGACTATATCCGTAAAAGTGCCGGTAAAATTGCTGAAAGAAACGGTGGTATCAACGGTTTCTACGGAACATGGGATTTGAGATTGGCCAAGAAATTCCGCACGATCGGATCACAGAGCATCGAAGTTTCTGCTGATATTTTTAATGTTGCCAACCTTCTTAACAAGAAATGGGGAACACAGGATATTCTTGGAAAACAAAATATCTATTCTCTGAAAAGTTTCGACGCAACGACTAAAAATTATAACTACGACGTAAGTCCTACAACGGGTATCGTCGTTCCTTCGGGAAATCCTTACCAGATCCAGTTAGGTCTTCGCTACGCATTCTAACGTTTTGTTAAACGCAGAGTAAGAGCGTTTTTAACGCGGAGTCACGAGAAGAGAAGTCAACTTTTTAAAAGTTGACTTCTCTTTTTTGTACCCGCTCTTCAATACGATAATACTCCCAAACCTCCGCTAACTCTGCGTTTAAAATTTTTATAACTATTTTTGCTGAAATTAAATCCTCAGTACATTGGCCTGGTATCATACATATTTTGAAGGTTTGCCACAAAAGGCATGGAAGTTAAATCAGGACGAAGAGTACACGGAGTACGAAGTCGATTTTTTGCGTGATACGTTGGACCTGCAAGAGGGCAACAGAGTTTTGGATGTTATGGCAGGTTACGGCCGTCATGCGTTGCCTTTGGCAGACCAGGGTATGGAGCTGACTTGTGTTGACTTGTCAAAGGAGTACTGCGACGAATTACAGAAAATAACAAAGCAGGAAAATCTGTCGGTAAACGTACGCTGTGAAGATATCCTGACGAGCTCTTTTGAGCCGAAATCTTTTGACGCTGCCTACTGTTTTGGGAATAGTTTCAGTTTCTTTCCAAGAGAAGATATGCAGAAATTCTTGCAGAAAATAGCTGATTTACTGGTAGATGGAGGTCAATTCGCTATTCATACAGAAAACCTGGCGGAAAGTATTTTTCCAAATTTTCAGATCAGAAACTGGATGCCGGTGCAGGACAATATTATCTATCTGGCACAAAATGAATACCATCCCGAAGAAGGTGTTATCGAAGCAGAGCAGACTTTTATTTCAGGCGCAGAAAAAGTGACGCATCATGTGCGTCAGCACATCTATACACTGGGCGAACTCAGTTTTATGTTTCAGTCGGCCGGACTTAAAGTGATTGGTGCTTTTGGAAATCTGGAAGCTGATCCTTTTATGCTTGGTGATGAACAGCTTTACCTGATCGCAAGAAAAATGTAATCAATGCGGGAGCTTTGACCGGAGCAATCCATAAGTCCAGGTTCCTGCAATGGCACTTAACAAGGTTATTACAACCACCAGAAATCCGCTGCCGATTTGAGCGAATAATGGCCCGGGACACGCGCCGGTTATCGCCCAGCCCAATCCGAAAAGAAATCCACCGTAGATTTGCCCCCGGCTAAATTGTTTGGGCGGAATACTGACTTCTTCTCCCTGGATTGTTTTGACATTAAAACGCCTGATCACCTGCAAAGATATCAGCCCGACGGCCACCGCTGATCCGATGACACCGTACATATGAAAGGAATCGAACCGGAACATTTCCTGTATCCGGAACCAGGAAATGATTTCTGCTTTTACAAAAACGATTCCAAAAAATATTCCTACAAGCAGATATTTCAGATGTCCGCTAAAACTTTCCGTGTTTGCCTGCTGATTGGTTCCGTCAAAACTGTCCTGTTCTGCTTCTTTTATCAGTTCAGTATCTGTTGATTTGCTTTGAAAACTTGGCATATATTTTCCTTTAAGGCCGGTGTGAAGAAATTAGTTAACCAGTTGTAAAAGCCACGGGAGCAAAACCCATGTAGAAAAGAACCCGCCAGCCATGAAAAAAATAGTGGCAACCAGCGATGGCCATTGCAGATTCGAAAGTCCCATAATGGCATGGCCCGACGTGCATCCGCCAGCATAGCGTGTCCCAAATCCGACAAGAAATCCGCCGAGTACGAAGAAAATAAGTTCTTTTAATGTAAAAATATTATCCACAGAGAACAGATCGGCAGGCATAAGACCGTTAAAATCAGTTATCCCAAGTTGCGTCAGACTGTCTTTTGTTGCTTGTGCTACAACTACGGAATCGGGATTGGTAAGCAGATAAGTGGCAACAAAACCACCGATTGTTATACCGGCGACAAAGAACAGATTCCAGATTTCTTTACGCCAGTTATATTTGAAAAAGGAAATATTGGCTGGAATTACAGCCGCACAGATATGGCGCAGGGAAGAGGAAATACCAAAAGATTTATTTCCCAGTAAAAGCAAAATGGGAACGGTGAATCCGATCAGTGGGCCGGCGACATACCACGGCCAGGGTTTACGGATTATTTCAAATAGATCCATCTGTGAAGTATATAATTTTTGTAGACTATTATAAACTTACCTATTTTTCAAGATGTAAAAAACACATAAGTTTATAAATCCTGATTTTAATGGGAACGATGCCTATTGTGGCATTTTCACTTCAACATCCGTTTTGCTGATGGCTCCAAAACCTCCTTCAATATTGATGACATCATGAAATCCTCTCGATTTTAAAATAGAAGCTGCAATCATAGAGCGATAACCTCCGGCGCAATGCACATAAAGCGTTTCATCTTTCGAAAATGCCGACATATTATCATTGATCGTATCCAGTGCCACATTTTCTGCACCTTCCACATGTCCGGATTCGAATTCATCGGGTTTTCTCACATCGATCACTTTAATTTTTCCTTCCTTATACCGTTGGGAAAATTCGTCAGCCGGTAAGGAAGTTACGGAATCCGTTTCTTTTGCTGCTTTTTCCCATACATCAAAACCACCATTCAGATAACCAATCGCATGATCATAACCAACCCTTGCCAGGCGCGTTACCGTTTCCTCTTCCCGTCCGGGCTCGGTAACCAGTAAAATGTTCTGTTTGAGATCGGGAATAAGTGCGCCGACCCACGGAGCAAAACCGCCGTCGATTCCGATATTAATTGAATTGGGAATAAAACTTCTGGCGAAATCTTCCGCTTTACGCGTATCCAGAATTAATGCACCCGTGTTATTTGCCTTTGCTTCAAAAGCCTCTGCCGACAGGGCCTGATCTCCCCGTTCCAAAACGTTATCGATACTTTCATAGCCGTCGCGGTTCATTTTCACGTTTTCAGGAAAATATTGCGGTGGTTCGGTTAACCCGTCGGTCACTTCCGCTATAAATTCAGCTTTGGTCATATCGGCACGAAGTGCGTAATTGAATTTTTTCTGGTTGCCAAGCGAGTCACTCGTTTCCTTGCTCATACTTTTTCCACAGGCAGAACCTGCACCATGCGCCGGATAAACCGTGATATCATCCGGAAGAGTCATGATTTTGGTTCGTAAACTATCAAATAAAATTCCGGCCAGATCTTCCTGCGTAACATCTCCGTTCTGGGCAAGATCCGGTCTTCCAACGTCACCTATAAACAAAGTGTCACCGCTAAACAGAGCAACTTCTTTTCCAGCCTTATCCGATAGCAAATAGCTGGCTGACTCCATGGTGTGGCCTGGTGTATGCAAAACTTTCAGTGTAATGTCGCCCAATTTGAACAGCTCGCCATCTTCCGCGATATGTGCTTTGAAACCCGTATTTGCGTTTGGACCGTAAACAATTTCAGCGCCGGTTTTTTCTGCCAGATCAATATGTCCCGATACGAAATCGGCATGAAAATGGGTTTCAAAAACATACTTGATTTTCACATTCAGTTTTCGGGCTTTTTCAATATAAGGTGCTACTTCACGAAGGGGGTCAATCACTGCGGCCTCACCGTTTGAAGTAATAAAATAAGCTCCTTGTGCCAGGCATCCGGTATAAATTTGTTCGATCTTCATATGGAAGTAATTTCAAAAAGTTCGCAGGTCCTGCATAGAATAACTGCTCGTAAAATGGTTGATACTGGATTATTGAATGTTTTTTTTGACCGTATAATAAATTGTAGGCCCTTAAACTAATACAACTCCTTTATGCTTGTTTTTAGTTTCTGAAATGAAAGTTTGATTTCCCGCGAACAGAGGCATTATCGAGACAAAAGAGAGATAATTAATCTAATTTTTTCTAGGTAATGGTAGTATTCATACTAAATACTCTTGCTGATTTTTAAAGTAATTTCGTAAACCCTAAAAAGAAATAAAAACAAAATGGCTTTAAAGCCCTGGCTCTACTAAGAAGACTGAAAAACAGTTTTTTAACTATGCTGAGTTTGTTTGATTTTTTTAAATAAACGCCATATGACCCTCTATTATAAAGTAAATTATCCTCCAAATCAATCATGTATGACTCAACATTATCTTCACTTTCTTTGTTCGTTTGCCTTAATCTGCTTCCTGTGTTCAGCGCATCGGGGCAGGAAGAATCCGGGTATCAGTTATTCCTGAAAAGCGGAACAGTTACACCAGAACAAAATATTTCAGAAAAATTAAACCAGAACAGAAATCTCAGAACATCGGCGACGGACGCGAAATCATTATACATCATCCAGTTTGAAGATCTGCCGGATGATGCGGTAAAGGAACAACTTAAATCTGCCGGGATTGAACTTTTAGAGTATATTCCGAATAAAGCATATACAGCTACCGTTACCGGAAATATAAATACGGACATACTTAAAAGTTTTAAGGCGAGATCTGTTTTAGCATTGCGCCCGGAGCAAAAAATGCAGCAGGCACTGGTCAGCGGTAACCTACCAGCTTATGCTGAGAAGGTAGCTGGCAGGGTGGACTTATGGCTTAGTTTTCCTAAATCTTTTTCCTTTGAAGAAGTAAAAAAGGAGCTTTTAAAAAGCAATGTTAACATTATTTCGGATAACCTGAAAAGCTACCATGTGCTGGAAGTAAGGGTGGATAAAACAGGGTTAAAGAGCCTGGCTGCTTCACCGTTCGTTCAATACCTGGAAATAATTCCGGGAGAGGAAAAGCCTTTCAATGACAACAGCAGGAACAATTCAAGAGCAAATGTACTGAACTCCAATCTTTCGACTGGTTTTAACCTGGAAGGCCAGGGTGTGGTTATTGGTGTCGGGGATAATGCGGATCCTCAGCAGCACATTGATTTTAGCGGCCGCGTTATCAATCATTCAGGTGCAAAAGACGGCGCTCACGGCGTGCATATCATAGGAACCATTGCCGGAGCGGGGATAATCAATGAAAAGTATAAAGGCTACGCACCCAAATCAACGATCGTTGCGCAGATTAGCAGCAATATATGGGCAAACGCAGCAACATATGTGCGGGATTATGGTATGGTTATTACCAATAATTCCTACGGAATAGAAATTAATTCATGCAACGATCTGGGGGAATACACGATCGCATCCAGCGTTTTAGACCAGCAAGCTTTTGATTTTCCTTATCTGCAGCATGTCTTTGCAGCGGGAAACAGTGGTCAATTAAGTATCTGTCAGGGACTTTCTCTTGGTTTTGGTAATGTTTTGAGTGGTTATACTGCTGCAAAAAACGTGATCAGCGTTGGCAATGAAACCGTGACCGGCCTGCTGGATCCGTCATCGAGTAAAGGCCCGGTTAAGGATGGAAGGATGAAGCCGGATTTGTCGGCGCAGGGAACCAATGTAATATCCACCATTCCGGTAGACCGGTATACGGACGGAACAGGAACCAGCATGGCTGCCGCTTCCGTTTCAGGAGGGCTTGCTTTGTTATATCAGCGGTATCGGGAATTACATGATCAGCACAATCCGCAAAATGCCCTGATGAAAGCCATTTTGTGCAATGGAGCAGCCGACCTGGGTTTATCTGGCCCGGATTATAGTTTTGGCTATGGCGGAATGAATCTGCTCCGTTCGCTGAAAATGCTTAATGAGAACAATTATTTTGAAAGCGAAATTTCAAACAACGGGAACAAATCGCACGCGATAACCATCCCGAAAAATACGGCTCAGCTAAAAGTAATGCTGTATTGGAATGATCCCGCTCCTTCGGTTTTAAGTGGAAAAACGCTGGTAAACAATTTGGATCTTAAAGTGCTTGATGCCGACAAAGCTGAAATTTTACCTGTATTATTAAATCCGCTAAATCCGCTGGCCGTGGCCGGAAAAGGTGTGGATGATCTTAATAACATGGAGCAGATCGTGATCGATAACCCAGCCGAGGGGAATTATTCGCTGCTCGTAAAAGGAAAACTGATTCCGCAGGGTAGCCAGAAATACGTAGTTGTTTATGATTATATTCCTGTTTCAACTACGTTAACATATCCGCTTGGACAGGAACGTTTGGTAGGTGAGGAGGAAGTTTTAATCCATTGGGATTCTTACGGAAACAAAACAGATGTTCTGAAGGTGGAATATTCTTTAAATAACGGAGCTTCCTGGACAACAATTAACGCTGCGGTCAGTGCCGAGGCGCGACAAATAACCTGGAAAATTCCGAACGCTGCGACGGATAAGGCAAAAGTCAGGGTTACTAAAAATGACTCCGATCTTGTCAGTGAAAGTGGCGCTTTTACAATTTTGGGATTGCCTGCGCTAAATCTCTCATCGGTGCAATGTGAAGGGTATATCGCCACAGAATGGGCTGCGGTCAGCGGAGCAACGGATTACGAAATAATGCTCTTGCAGGGAAAAGAAATGAAGTCAGTGACCACAACAACGGACACGCGTTATACATTAACAGGCTTATCAAAAGATTCGACTTACTATATAGCGGTCCGGGCACGTTTGAACGGAAATCCGGGCAGACGAAGTGTTGCCCTTGTACGAACTCCATCCGACGGGAATTGCGCAGGAACCATTTCGGACAAAGATCTGAAAATAGAATCGATTATTTCCCCAGCAAAATCCGGCAGATTGTATACATCCACAGAGCTTTCATCGTCGACTCCGGTGTCGATCCGTATAAAAAATCTTGATGATGCAATTTCAGATGAAACGATACAGGTCGGTTATTCTGTGGGCGATGATAATAGTACAATCCACTGGGAGACGATAAAACCCACCATTCAGGCAGGAGGTAATTATGACCATACATTTGGTTCGACCCTTAATCTGAAAAGCATAGGATCGTATCGTATTAAAGTATTTGTAAATAAACCCGGTGACGCGATCTCTAATAACAACGTAATTACGAAGGTTTTCAAACAACTTGATAACGCTCCCTTAACGCTTCCGTTTAACGATCAGTTTGAAAATCTTGCGGTGCAGGAAACTTCTTCAAAAGAAACCGGGCTGATCGGAGGCGACCGGTATGATTTTACAGGTTCAACAAGGTACGGCCGGCTTCGCACTGTCGTCAGTTCGGGGATGTCTTATTCGGGTAATAGGGCTTTGTTTATTGATGCAAATAAAAATGTCAGCACCGGCAATGTAAATTATCTGGAAGCCACTTTTAACCTGTCGGCATATGACAGCAAAACCGATGATATCAGGGTGTCGTTCTGGTTTAATAATTATGGACAAAAGTATAATGACAACGACAAAGTATGGATCAGAGGTAAAGATACGGATCCTTGGATAGCGGTTGATAATCTTTATATATACCATGCCTATGCCGGCGAGGAATATAAGCGTTTATCCATTGAAGCAAGTAAATTTTTAAATGCCAGTAATCAGAATTTTACCGGAAGTTTTCAGTTGCGGATGGGGCAATATGGTGAGCGGATCATGGTAAGTAATTATGGTATTGCAGGTTATGGTTTTGATGATTTGCAAATTTCCAGAGAAACGAATGACGTTAGCGTAGTGGAAATCGTGCAGCCGGTTTCAACTAATTTTGTTTATCATAATCAAAAAATAAAAGCCGTTGTCCGGAATAATTCTGCCAACGTTCTTTACGAAATTCCTGTAAAAATGCAGGTTGACGGAGGTGCGGTTACCAGCAAAACCATTTCCTGGATTGGAGGCAACAGCAATTTGGTTTACGAATTTCCCGAGTCAGTCGACCTTTCTGCTCCGGGCAAGCACAGCATCAAAATCTGGACGGAAAAAAAATGGGATTCTTATCCTGATAATGATGCAGCCCAGACCGATATCTTTAATGCACCGGTGATTTCTTCTTTTCCCTATCTTCAAAATTTCGAGACGAATGAAGGAGACTGGCAGAGTGGAGGGAAAAACAATTCCTGGGAATACGGGACGCCGGGTTCGGGGAAAATAAAAGGTGCGGCAAGCGGGACAAAAGCGTGGAAAACCAATCTGACGGGGCACTATAACGATCAGGAAATTTCTTATTTATACTCACCCGGCTTCGCCATTTCCGGACTTGCAAACCCGACTTTGAGTTTTAGCTTTTCCATGGATCTTAAACAATGCCAGAACAAATTATGTGATTTTGCTTATGTAGAATATTCAAAAGATGGAAATAGCTGGACAAGATTAGGCGCAAAAGGATCGGGCACGAATTGGTATAATGTAAGATCGGATACCGATGCGTGGAGTATGGAAGATTACACCCGGTGGCATGTAGGCACAATTCCGATTCCTTCAGGATTAGGCACGGTTCGGTTTCGGTTTGTTTTACAAAGCGACGATAGCAGTCATGGAGAGGGAATCGCTATTGATGATATCCACTTGTACGATCTGAAAAACAAGATTTATTCTTCGGGGCCGGCATCATCGGAAATAACGCAATCCAACGTAAAAGGAACACAATGGATCAATTTTATCGAAAATAATAAAATAATCGCTTCTGTTTTGCCCAATACGATTGACATGGGAAATACAGTCGTACGGACATATTTGAATCAGAGTTCGACCAGGAATAATAATTCGCAGTTTTATCACGATAGAAATTTTACGATTAAACCTGCGAACAAAAGTTTTTCTGATTTTGCAACGGTTCGTCTGTATTTTACCGATGCTGAAACAGAAAGTTTATTAGGAGCCAATGGCTGTTCCGGATGTGTAAAACCTGCTTCGGTCTGCGAACTGGCGATCTCAAAGTATTCCGATTCACGCGCCGAGATGGAAGACGGAAGTATTGATAATAATCTGAATGGGAACTGGTTGTTATATCCTGCGGCGGAAATTGTAAAAGTACCGTATGATGAAGGTTATTATGTAGAATTTCGTACCAAAACCTTTTCAGAATTCTGGCTTGCGAAGGACAATATCTCTTCCGGATCTGCCTTGCCGGTCGATCTGATAAAATTTACAGCGCAAAAGAAAACCGTGACGGATGGATCCGAAGAAGTTCTTTTAGCTTGGACCACAGCAGCTGAGAAGGATTTTAGTCATTTTGAAATAGAGGCCGCAGAAGAAATTGAGGACGTGCGGCAAAATTTATTTACCCGGATAGCGGAAATAAACGGAGGTTCGGGGACTGGAAAAATAAATCAGTATCAATATGCGGACCGCCGGATTAGCTCAGGTGAAAGCCGCTACTACCGATTAAAAATGATCGATATGGATGGTTCTTTTGCTTATTCGGCCATTCGGTCTGTCGCATTTGATAACAACAATGCGTGGCATATTTATCCCAATCCTTCCAGCGGTATTTTTAATATCGACTTTAAGGCGGAGCAAAATTCAGACGCAATTGTCAAAGTATATGATCTGACCGGAAACGTTCTGGATCGTCAGGTTTTTCCGTCAACAGGAGTCCGGCAAAAGCAGCAGATTAATTTGTCATCCGCAAATATCAGAACCGGATTATATTTTATGGAAGTGGTTTCCGGAAAAGAAAAACAGGTTTTTAAAGTGTTGAAAGAGTAATTGAGTCAGCCTGTATAACATCGGTTCATAACGTTTTTGCCTCCGGCCAGTTTTACAGATAGTAGAGATTTCTCTTATTTGTAAAGATTGTCCGGAGGCAATTTTAGCTTAAACCTGAATCGATTTCCAGTTTCCTTTTTTAAAACGCCATATTCCAAGCAGTGCAAGACAAGACTCCGCCACCGGAACAGAAATGAAAACGCCGATAGGTCCCAATGCAAAAATGATAGCCAGAACGTAAGCCAAAGGGATCTCGATCATCCAGAAGCAGATCAGGTTGAGGATCGTCGGCGTTTTTGTATCGCCCGCACCATTCAGTGACTGGATGACAACCATACCGTAGGCATAAAATCCATAACCGAGGCATAACACACGCAGGGCCATTTTTCCGGTATGAATTACTTCCACATTCGGACTGAACCAGCCGATGATCATTTCGGCGCCTACAAACATAAAAACGGAAAGTCCGACCAGAAAATACAGATTATAAGAAGCGCAGCGCCATACCGACAGCTCAGCCCGCTCGGGTTTCTGCGCACCCAGGTTTTGCCCCACCAACGTAGCCGCTGCATTGGCAAGACCCCACGCGGGTAATAACGTGAACATGATCACACGAATGGCAATGGTATAACCGGCCACGACATCACTGCCGAATTCTGCCAGTATACGCGTAAGGAAAATCCAGCTTGCGGAAGATACCAGAAACTGTCCTGTGCCACCGGCAGCGACTTTTACCATCGTTACGATGGTTTCTCTATGCGGTTTTAGATCGCTCCATATAAAAGCCAGATGCTTGTTAACACGCGTTAATGAATACAGCTGATAGCCAACGCCGATGGAACGTCCCATGGCAGTAGCAATGGCCGCACCAGCCACACCTAATGCGGGAATGGGTCCCAGGCCAAAAATAAGTATCGGCCCGAAAACCATATTAAGGACATTCGCCACGATCAGTGAACGCATGGCCGTAGCAGCAGAACCTGCGCCGCGCAACGCTCCGCTCAACGAATAAAGCAATATGACGACCGGAGCGCTCAGAAACTGGATTCTGGCAAAAATTGTCCCGGTTTCGATTACTTTGGGATCGGCGCCCATTACACGCAGGATATCGCCTGCGAAAGTGAACCCTAAAATACCGATTGGAACAGAAATGCCAAGGGAAATCAGGATTACCTGCCCGATGGCAACCCGTGCCTGTGCCATGTTGCCTTCCCCGACACGTCGGGCAATGGTTGCTGTTGCAGCCGTGCTGAGCCCGATCGCTACGGAATAAACCAGTGTAATGACAGATTCTGTAAGCCCGACCGTTGCTACGGCCTCAATGCTGATCTTGGAGACAAAGAAAATATCGACCACAGCAAAGAGAGATTCCATGACCATTTCCATGATCATAGGAACGGATAATAGGAAAATCGCCCGGTTGATACTTCCTTCAGTAAAACTTTCTTCGGACCCGCGTAAGGCCTGACGAAGTAGTTGAAACCACTGTTTCATTTATAAAAAAAGAATAATAGGATAAATAGTTTTAAAGTACGCGATGTAGTAAACGCGCCGTGATAATCCTGAAAATCAGGATAAGAAAAAGCGAAAGGGCTTAAAGTAAGCCAGAGGTGAGCACCAACATAGGTTTTGTAGTTTTTTGCAAAGATACAAAACAGTTTTTTTAATATTCAAATAAAAAATGGAATACCAGCAGGTAAGTTGTATCTTCATCCCGGATGAACTTGAACTTTTGAAGTTTTTATTCCGTTTTCTAATTACCCTTTTTGTAAAATCGGGGCAGGTTTTTTATCGAGTGTAAAAGCCTGAACAATAACAATATATTGAATGATCGATAAAAGTAAATTATTTTCAACTGCTATTAAGGCGGAAACCGCAGTGCTTGTAGCGGTGAGCACACAGAAACAGACCACCGGAAAAACAAAAGAATATCTGGATGAACTGGCGTTTCTGGCAACGACACTGGGCGTTGAAACCATTCAGAAGTTTACGCAGAATCTGGAACGTGCTGATATTAAAACGTATGTAGGAAAAGGAAAACTTGAAGAAATAAATACCTTCGTTACGGCCAATCCGGTGGATATGATCATTTTTGATGATGATCTTTCTCCTTCGCAGGTTAGGAACCTTGAAGTGGTTTTTAAAGATATCAAAGTGTTGGACAGGAGTCTTCTCATTCTGGATATTTTTGCGATGCGTGCCAAAACAGCACAATCTAAATTACAGGTAGAATTGGCTCAGTACCAATACATGTATCCACGGTTAACCAGACTATGGACGCACTTAAGCCGCCAGTCGGGTGCTGGTGTCGGTATGCGTGGGCCCGGAGAAACCGAACTTGAAACGGATAGACGTATTGTTAAGGACAGAATAGCGTTTTTGCAGGAGAAACTTGAAAAAGTGGACCGCCAAAGTATGACGCGGCGTAAGGAACGAGACCGTCTGGTGCGCGTTGCGATTGTGGGTTATACCAACGTTGGAAAATCAACTTTGATGCAGGGACTTTCGAAATCGGATGTTTTTGCTGAAAACAAGCTTTTTGCCACGGTAGATTCTACGGTAAGGAAGGTAAATATGGAAAATGTTCCTTTTTTACTTACTGATACCGTTGGATTTATAAGAAAATTGCCAACCACACTGATTGAATCCTTTAAGTCGACATTGGATGAGGTAAGGGAGGCCGATATACTGGTACACGTTGTCGATATTTCGCATGAATCTTTTGAAGAGCATATCGAAGTAGTGAACAAAACATTGGTTGATATCGGCGCTGCGGATAAGCCTACCATTCTTGTTTTTAATAAAATAGATGTGTATAAGCCTGCACCACAGGAAGATACCTGGGAAGGTGAAGAGAAACCAGCCGAAGAAGAAATTACACCTGAAAGTACACTCAGCCAGTTAAAGAAAAGCTACCTGGCTCATAAAGCAGATCAGGTTGTATTTATTTCTGCCTGGAAAAAGGAAAATATGGAAGAGCTGCGCAATGTGCTGTTCGCCCTGGTGAAGCAAAAACATTTCGCTATTTATCCTAATTGGCTTGATCTGGGATATTCTGCTGTACAAACAGAGGAATAAGTATTTGTAATTGACTCGGATTTTTTTCAATTTTGCACCCCGATTGGTATTTACAGCAATGTGGATACCAATTTGTTTGACTGCGTAGTTTGAAGATGGACTCAGGTTCGATTCCCGTCGCGGTCACTAAAATAAAATTACCAGGACTGCGTAGTTCAACGGATAGAATAGGAGTTTCCTAAACTCTAGATATGGGTTCGATTCCCGTCGCGGTCACGAAAAAGAAGTACAAAACAGCCAGCATCGTTTCAAAAAACGCGCTGGCTGTTTTGATTTGGAAGATTTACCAAAGCTGTTTTAGCACAGAATAGTAAGTTTTATTATACTTTTTGATACTGGTTTGATACCGGGATTCCTTGCGTTTCTCTTACATATGTTTGTGATCCACTAATCACAAATGAAATGTTTAAAGATCAAATTACCAGGTACAAGGTTGTCTATAACCGAAAAAAGGAGACTGATAAGAAAGACGGATTTTTAGTGCAAATTGAAGTTTATCAAAACGGGCGGCGCAGGTTTTTCTCCACCGGAATTTATCTGACTCAGGAACAATGGAATATTAAGAAGAATGAACCTAAGGATGCTTACACAGCAGCAAGGGTAAGGTCGTTTGTTGCGGTGCTCGAAGAGCATGAAAAAAAGCAACGTTATTTCCATGATGGCAGGTTTGCTCTAAAGGACTTTGACCTGCTTAAAGTAGTTGCAACACCACCTCCGGCTAAACCAACCTTTAATCAATTTTTTGCGTCGCAATTGAAAGCTCGTAAAAAAGAGTTGAAATGGAATACTTATCGACAACAAACGGCTTGCCTGAACTTACTTAACGAATTTAACCCTGGTGTTTTGTTCGAAGATCTTAAGTTTCAGTTTGTTGATGAGTTTCATCAATTTATGATTAACAAGGGACATAAAGATACAACCTATCATAAAAGGCATAAAATTGTAAAATCATACATTCAGAAAGCCATAAGCTTGGAATTCCTTACTAAGAATGCATATGACCAATTTAAACTGACTACTCCTATATCTAATAAAGTGGCTCTCATGGGGGATGAAATTAAACTTTTGGAAAATCTTAATCTTAATGAACAGGCCGGAAGAATGTCAATTGTGCGGGATATGTTTCTTCTGTCTATTTATACAGGTCTTCGATGGGGTGATATTTCCGTACTGACAGCGCATAATTTAATCCGTACTGAAAACGGGATTGTTTTGAACATAGTCACTTCAAAAACGCAAAAAGCGTTAGTTTTACCATTGCGTATTATGTTTGACGGAAAGGCAGAGCAAATTGTTTTACGATACTGGCCAGATAATGATGAGAAAAAATTGTTTTCGGGTATTTACAATGCTTTTGCCAACAAGACGCTGAAAGCGATTGCTAAACTGGCTGGAATCAAAAAGAAGATCCATTACCACGTTTCCCGCCATACCGCCGGAACCGCGATTGCTCAGAAGGCGGGTGTATTAACTGCAATGGAAATTTTACAGCATTCTAAGCTTGAAACGACAAAAATATATTTGCATCTATCTAATTTTGAGAGAGATAAGGCGCTTAAAGATGTGAAAGACTGGTATTGACAACAAGATATGAAATCGAAGGACTATAAAGTCACCATAAATCATAAGTTGAATTTCAAACTTAAACCGAAGGCGGGGTCAGGTGAGCTTTTTCCTTTGTACTTGGAGGTTAGAGCAAAGAGGCAAATAACATTCCTGAAAAGTAGATTTGGAGCGTACGTAACCAAAGAGACCTTTGAAGAATTTCTAAAAGATGATTTGGTAAAGCTTGCTCTTGAATATGAGAAGACTGAAATAGAAAAGTCGATCCGTGATTTTGGTATCAGCCAAGATAACTTTTTATTAACTTCCTGGTATGAAGCCTATTTGAAACAGTTGTCGGAATCGAAATGGCCTGATTCTTTGGCCAAGCGGTTGGTTGGTCCAATTCATGAATTTTGTATCACCAATGGTATAGCCGACGATGAGATAAAATACTATTTCTCACATAAAGGGCAGGTTGAATCGACCATTCGAGTTCTGGCGGCACTAAACTATCCTCAATTTGGGACACTTTTTGAATCAATGGTTTATCAAAAGATGGCCCTCGAGGCGTTTATATCTTATGATACTCAACAAGTCAATCGTAAAAAAACTTGGGTAGGATATATCGGGATTAATGAGGGGTTGGCGGATAACGTTTTCGAAACTCGATTCTTTGATTGTTATTTGAGTAGAGTAAATGCTTATTTGAAGAAGAGAGAGAAAGAATGTATCTCAATCGAGCAATTACTAGAGCTTAAAAGAAATAATTAGTTGGTGCTAGGATTGATTTAAGTTGATACTAGCAACTTTCAATCCGTTATTTGCTCGTGAATCTTATACTGTAATAATATATGCTATGCCACTTGATAACGATGAGATCCGTAAAATACTAGACATATCCGAAGAATTCGCTTCTGATGGATATACTAGGCTCTCTCATATCGCTAGGTTGACAAATTTAGGAATTTCATCTATTTATAAGTCAGCGGATATCCTTGGATTTAATTATGAGTTGAATCCAAATACAAAAATTCTTAACGCACATATTTTTTTAATCCTAAAAAATATAACTGACCATTCAGGCAATTATGAATGTCAGGAGGCAGGAGTATTAAAGGGATTTGGGTCACTTTTAAGGATGATAGAAAATCCCCTATACAAGGGTGTAAATTATGAACAAGACATTAACTATTTGCAATCAAAAATATTTAAGAGTAATAATTCCATATTCAAATATTTGCCTTTCAATATAAATACAATTGCTTCCTTAGAAAATAGCTACATCTATCATTCCAAAGTTGCAGACTTTAATGATCCATTTGATTGTAATGCTAGGCTTCTTGGTAAGATAATGAGGAAGGATACATATCCTGAGGAAGCTGCGATACCTGTCGCAGATTTTATCACACATGTAGGGATTTCTTGTTTTTCTAAAACAAATTCGTCGATACTAATGTGGTCACACTATGCTGAAAAACATTCCGGTATATGTATTGAATATAGTTCATATGAACTTAATTTGAAATCAAATGACTATTCCCAAGGGTTGAATAAATCTTTTCATCAAAAGTTGTTGAAAAACGTATTTAGTGTTTTTAATAAATTATATGAGGTAGAATACTTTTCGACACTAAAAAAGCATACTGTTATCCAAAGTCGAAAGGGCTTGTTCAATACAATAAATCATTTATTTTTAACCAAATATACTGACTGGTCATATGAACAGGAGGTACGAAGGGTGATTTACTTAGAATCTGCAGACAATGTGGGTGATAGAATGTTTTATCACGAACCTAGGTTAATCAAGGCAATTTACTTTGGAGCATTAGCTAATGATTCAACAATTGAACATGTTTGTAGAATAGCAAAGGATAAATACAAAAATAAGATTAAGCTCTTTAGATCTGTCCTTAGTAGTAGTGTTTTCGGTATTGAATTCGTACCGATTGATAATTTCGAATAACCCATAATATTGAAATTCAAGTTTATAGGCTCAGATCAATCCACCAAAAACCTCTCAACCGGCACGCCTAAAATCTTTGATAGAAGAAACAAATAGGAAACCGTAAAATTCACCAATCCTCTTTCCATTCTGGATATTTGAGACCAGTCTTTATCGCCGCATTCCTGAGCTAGTTCAGCCTGAGTTAATCCCTTTTCAATCCGGAATTGCCTGATTCTTTCCCCTATACGTTTAAGGTTCTCATCGTCCCGATAGTGCTTATTTAAGGTCTTTCTCTCCACGGTTCAAAGAGAAAGAATATTTGCAATGCTTCATTGGGATAATAATCCCAATTATTATCTTGCTGAAATTCTCACTAAGTGTATCTCTTGTATTGGTACAAAGCAATCTTAGTTGCTAAAATTATCTGATAATGTTACTCGGGCACTATTTATATGTACTTGTATTTCAGGATGGAAGGCATTTCAAAGTAGGTGTCTCCTCGAAGAATTTAGAAAGGGTGAAGAAACTTGATGCCATTTACCAAGTCGACTATTCTAAGTCCTTCATTGTAAAGAGCAACAAGAATGGCTTCATCAGAATCTTGGAAAGGGAGGTTTTGCTCCTGTTCGATGCTGATGAAATTGATTCCTTTAAAAGCGAGGGTTACTCAGAGATTCGGAACGTAAAATATATCCCGGATTTAATCGACATTCTCTCATCGAAACACATCAGTTGGGGAATTGAGATTCATGAGTTGAATTTCATATTGGCAAAGCTGAACATGCAGTTGGTGGTGTCCACTGGTCAGAAATTCGATGATATCAATACTGGCCAGTTCTTGGAAAGTGATCAAATTACTCTAGTCCACGAGCAGGTAAAGAATATGGTTGACTCATTGATCTTGTCAGTTAACAGTATATCGTGTTTTGAAGGACAGGATGGTATTCGGTTCAATACCATTATTTCTATGAACCCATATTTCAACCTCAATGACAGCTCACGAATATACTCTAAATTTCGGTGTCTAGAGTGGACTTATCATTTTAATGAGCGTGGTGGATCAACAAAATTGGTGGGGTTGATTGGTTTGTCAAATTATGTAGATAATGGCATGTTGGAGTGTTCTTTTTATTTTCCCCACGTTATTTCATCTTCTGTTTACAAGATCGTAAGCCACGGTTTAAAGGTGGAAATTCCTTACGATCGAGGTTCGGTATGGCACATTGGCTACTTACTTGATGAATTAAAATTAAAATTCTTTACACTTAATAGTGCAAATATCTAATTACCTATAAATCAGTAAGCTATAAGGGAAATAAATTATCTTACTAATAATTTGATGACTCTGATTATACTTTTTCGTATAGAGGCATATACTTTTCTGTTGATCGAAATACACTAAAATGTGTATCTAAAAAATATTTAATTATACATTTAGTAAAATATGCTATTATTGCCATTGCAAACAGTATCAAACTTTAAATGGTAATAGTAGCTATGAGCATTAAAACACATTCAATTCCCGTCGAATTCCAGCACCAGATCGATAAATTGAGCCTAAAAATTAAAGGTCTGGAAAACCTTATCAAGTCTAAAAGTGAAATTCCTCAGAAGGAATACTATCGGCCTGCCGAGGTTTGTCAGATCTTCGGGATTTCCCGTTCAAAATTTGAGCAATTCAAAAGAGATGGTCTGTTCCCAACACACAAGATAGGTGGGATGGTTTACGTGGCATCTTCTGATCTGGAACGACTAAGGCCGAAAAAATCCTGAGCTAACAAACAAAAAGGACAGCTCGTTTGCCGACGGGCTGTCCTAACTAGATGAATTGTAGTCGAATAGAGCGATAAAATTATGGAAAAAAATGAACAACCTAAAATTATCAGGATGTATAATTTTCTTAATTATAGGTATGATTTGCGAGTTAATATGGTCACTCAGAAAATAGAATGTAAGAAGAAGTCTGGTGAAGGGGTTTTTAAGCCGATCAATGAAGACGATCTTATGTTTCAGTTATACGAGGTAGGATTTACAGGATTTGAAAAAGAATTCAGAACACTTTTTAAATCATCAAAAATTCAAAGGTTCGATCCATTCCTCACTTATTTTCAAAGTTTATCTCAGTGGCAAGAAGGAGATCCGGATTATATTGATATCCTTTCTGATTTTGTTAAGACGGATGATCAGGACTGGTGGCGTACAATGTTTAAAAAGCATTTGGTAAGAACGGTGGAACAGGCGATAGGCGGTACTGAATTTAATAAACAATGTCTCACTTTAGTAGGAAGGCAAAATGATGGGAAAACCCGCTTTTTAGATTTTTTAGTACCTTCTGCCCTATCAGAGTACAGTAAGAAGGGTTTCACTTTCGGGAGTAAAGAGGGGCTTTTCTCATTAGCACAAAATTTTCTTATTAACCTGGACGAATTGGCCAGTTTTGAAAAAAAAGAGCTGAATAACGAGTTCAAAGCAGTGTTATCGGAATCCCTAATTCGATACACGCCAAAGTTTGCTAATTATGAAACGTCCGTTTTAAGACGAGCCAGTTTTTTCGCATCAACTAACCAAATGGAATTTCTTACCGATGAAACCGGAAATGTTAGGTGGGTTCCTTTTGTTATTAAATCCATAGAACATGATTATGGTGGTTCGAAAGGGTATTCAAAAAACGTAAATATTGATGACGTATGGTCGCAGGCGTATACACTTTACAAGATGGACTATAAGAGCCAGTTGTCTCCTGAGGAAACCGAAATACAGGAAGTACGCAATAAAAAATTCATAAGGATCACCGATGAAATGGATGTGATAGGTCGCTTTTTTCAGAAAGCGGATAAAAACGATCTGGATGCAGAATTTATGCAGCCTACTGAGGTGATGGAGTTTTTACGGTTTAAGACTTCGGTAAAGCTGTACAGTAATCAGATAGGTAAAGCATTGAGTTCATTGGGCTTTACCAAGGTTTCGCACTACAAGCCCGAAACCGGATCTGTTAAAGGTTATTTTGTTAAAAAAGTATTGTAATATACTTACCTGCTTACCTTAATATATATATAATGTTAAATATCAATTAGTTGAGTTATATTAGTTCAGGTAGGTAAGTGCATTTTCTGTTTACTCGAATACCTTCAATAAGGAGTTTTTTAGGTAAGATGGTAACTTGACATCTTACCTGAAAAATGTTTGCATAATACATTGATTATTAATTGTATATAGTCCTTGCATTGTGAATCAGGTAAGCAGGTAAGTAATTTTGACTGTTCCAACTATATGGGAAATGCAGCCTGTGGCAATTATACAGAAATACAACTTTCTAGTTTTACGTAAAGCTGTATATCTGGTAACTTTGAAAATATGGTTTACAGTAATACAGACTATTGGGTTGATTTGAAGAATTCAATTGCGGAGACTATTCCAAGGTAAAAAAGAGGGAACCAGGAAGGCGCCACCTAGCGTAGCATTTCCGGCTCCAACTTTTCTTCCCTTTTAGCTTACAAGATGACGCAAATTTTAGGGCTGAAAGAAGTGGTTTTCGAAACAGGACTGGGATTTCGCGATTAAGAGCATCCTCTTTTTATTGGATAACGTGTTTTGCAAGATGTGTTTTTGTGGCCACAAATCTGCTCGTCCCTCACCGATTACACCCACAAAAACATCTTGCCCTACGAGGGAGTAAAACCTCGAAACTCGTTTTTATTACAGAAGTATAAATATTATGACCAAGAAGAAAGATAAACCGGCCTCAATGAACAGGAGTGAGTTAGTGAAGGTTAGGCTCACACAGGCAGAAAAAGATAGACTCACCGAGTTATCCAAAGAGCTAAAAATGGATCTTTCTCAATGTGTGAGGAGTAGAGTTTTTAGAGACATAGGCACGCTAATGATAAGCAGTCGGGATTTTCGGCTGGCAACGGACAACATCGGTGCTCAACTGGGAAAGATAGGTAGCAACATCAATCAGTTTACACGGTACGCCAATTCACTTTACAATTCCGGACAGGTGGATCCACTTTTGCTTGATCAATTCAGGGGCGCTTTATTGGAATATAAAGCTGAGATGCATAAACTAATTTCTGTGTATACAGCTTTGTTAAAATCTAAGAAGTTGTGAATACAACTTCTTAGATTTTATTTTGATCTTTTCTATCCTAATATAATCTTGGGGTTAGTTTGAATTCCGAAGGATAGGTTTTGGTATGGAAACAGGAAGTGTTTTGAAGTTTAGGTCTGATAATTTCCACAAGGTTATCCGGTGATGCCCTTCTCCGGAGATAAAATATTCATCAGTTCCATCGATCCTGGCTAAATCAACAGTGTGAGTTTTGTATTCATGTAGAATCCGGTCGATTTTCTGAGGCCAAAAATCATTATTATTAATCCTTTCCAGATGATACAACATATCTATCCAACGACATCCATGTTTGTTATACTTATCATAGTATGTTCCAGTTATTTTAGAAAGATCCACTATTTCATCGTGCCTATCGGTAAACTTGTAATCTTTTATATTAAATGCCTTGGCGATGGAGTAGGCATCTGGAGAAATATCATTAGATGGGAAAAAGAGCTTAAATTTTTCTTCGACGGTCATATGGTACGAATTTATGGTTATAATGGTATGTAGTCAGTTGGTTTAATTCAATGGTAGTACTAATTTTACATTAGATGGAATTTAAGACGAAAAGTAACGTGCTAGCTCCTGGATAGAGTAGCGAGAATGATTTACGATTGCAGTAAGACCATTTAGATATATGTTTTCTTGAATAAATTTCGATAATAGCTATGGCAGAAGTAATAATTCCAAGGGTTACAGGTAAGAAACTAAAAGCTCTTGAGGCTTTTTTGCGTTATTATGATATATATTTTGAAAAGCTTAGTTCGGATAATCTTAGTAAGAAGTTAAAAGCGGCTAGGATAGAAAAGCAGGAGGGTACGTTAAGAACAATTGATCCAAATGATGTATGGAGTAGTGTATTATAGAAATCAATTGGTTATATTCCTTTTTACTCAAGAGTTCAGTTCCCGTGTTAATGTTTTCTTTAATGACGAATCTCAAAAGTCCGCTTCACATAGAGTTTTTAAATAAGAAAATAGGTAGTTATCTTAAGATCGGAAAGATAATCAGAGTCAATCAAGGTAAGGTTATATTAATCCTGAAAACAACTCAAGTGACAACATATGCTTTAAAAGTTTCCATAACTTAAATGTAAGTATGAAGCTCCAGAAGTTTATTGAATCCGGATCAACTGATATTCGTGCCATAGTTGTAGGGGATAAGGTGGCCGTAGCTATGGAGCGTACAGGGAAAAAGGATTTCCGGGCAAACATATCTCAAGGTGGTAGCGGGAGAAAAGTAGAGCTATCTCAGGAAGATATTGATATCTGCGTGAAGGCTGCAAAGGTCGTAAATCTTGAATTTGCCGGGGTGGATATAATTAAAGACCAGAATGGAAAAACTTACATTATTGAGATCAACGGCAATCCAGGAACTAAGATCATTGACATAACCGGACATAATTTCTTTGTTGACCTGGTTAAGCACATTGAAACAAAGGTTAGAAAGCAAAAGACCCAGGAAAATGGCAATGAGGCTAATTCAGTTATGGCGTTTGATGGTAGAGAATTTTTGTCTAATCTTATTTTAAAGCATCCTAGTACCCCGCCCAATCAGAGTGTAGAATCTGGTGGACTTTCGTTTGAGCAGTTAAAAAAGAAACATGCCAAATTAATGTCTGATTAATAATGAAAAACAAACGTAAGAAAATTCCAATATCAGCAAATAATGTTTGGGATTCGCAGGTAAGTTGGAGTAAAAAAGCGATCGTCCAAATATTTGATCTTGATGATTTGGGGGAACATCCGAAGATAAAATTTTGCAATCTATGTTTAAGTGATGCAAATTTTATTTTCCCAAAGACAGTAATAGAGTGATTTTCCACAAATGAATGATTCGTGTATTAATCTTAATTACAGAATATTTTTCGGGGTGGGTGCGAACCATTGGTTTGCACCCATTTTTATTCGATGTCAGATTAAATACGGTTTAAACTAAAATAAGAATTTTTTGTTAAAATATTTAATTTTTTCATACATTGTTAACAAAGAGTCAGCTAGTTACAATTTAGTGCCTGGCAAAATCCTCCTCAAACAATGTTTATGAAATATGTTCCCTTTTTGAAATTAAAGCAGGGTGAATTAGGCGCCATTAAATTTCTTGCACCTGAAATTTGTTCTGATGTTAAGCCTTATCATTTATTTTTGAACGACAATAATGAGAATAGAGTGGGTGAATATCTCGATTCTCTTCTTAATCCGTTAAGCAAAGCATATGCTAGTAAGGATATGTCCTTTTTTGCTGATTTTACTGGCTTTACAGATTACCAGATTATACATGTTTGTGAGCTTTTACGTGAACGTGATTTCGACTTTACTTATGTCATAAATAATTTAAACATTGATTTAGAGACTGCGACGTACCTAAAAGAGGCAAATTTATACGGTAACGGATTAGCTTTAAAAATTGATGCTACTGCCGAATTGAATATGGCAGAGATGAATTCACGTATAAAAAAAATAATGTCTTTTTTTACAATTGCACCGAATCAAATAGATATGATTTTGGACTTTGGTTATATTCCCATGGAAAATTTAGGACTATACATCAATATGTTTGAAACGTTACAAAAAGGGTTAGATAGCTTTCTAGAATTTAGAAATGTAATCATTCTTGCTGGATCCTTTCCCAGAGATATGAATGGTATAGCTGTCAACACTATTCATTATTTACCAATGTTAGAATTGAGGCTATTTAATCAACTAAAAAAAATGTCAAACAGAGAGTTAGTTTATGGAGACTTTGGAAATATACATCCGGTGATAAATACTGAGCCTGTAACCTTTCAAGGAAGTTGCAGTATAAAATACACAGTTTCTAGTCAGTTTCTAATATTCCGCGGTACTATTCCGGGTAGAGTGCCTGAGGGTACGGGGCAATATGTGCAGAAATGTAAACTTTTAGTTGCTTCTAATGAATATTGCGGAGAAGATTTTTCCTATGGAGACAGAGAAATAGCCCTTTATGCTAACGATTTGAAGAAAGGGAATGGGTCATCCACAACATGGATAACTAATACCTTAAATCATCATATAGCAAAGATTATTAGTGATTTGGATTAATTCCTAAATCTTGAAGTTTTCCAGCCAACTCTTTGCTTAATGATCGACCTTGTCTCAATAGAAAGGTCACTTATAGTTAAGGAGTTGGCCAATGCCTCCCATAGTAACCATTTTCTTTTGTTCGAAAAGCCTTTATGTTTATTGTATTTTTGTAACAAAGAAAATGCTTCTTCTTTCCAAAGTAATTGACAAATTGACAAAGCTTCTTTATCTTCGTTTTGAGAAGGTTCTCTAATTACTTCTTTTAGTATTTCACCATCAATTTCTCTCATCAACCATACTCCACAATTTTCCGGTATAAGTGCGAGAACACCCCTAAGATGGTTTTGGGTAGTCACAACAGTAACGTAATCAAATACTTTACTATAATCCGCAATTTGTTTTGGTAATCTTACCAAGGAATCGAATGTACCCTTAATTTCATACGCATGGAGACTACCATTGACAACTGCCATATCGGCAATCGACGACCCTGCGCAAATTGGTAATTCATCTACAACAAGAGAAGCACCATCCTCCCAAAAGTTATTTAGATAGGTATTGTGTAAGGAGGTTCTGATAACATTATCTCTCATAACTTAAAAGTAGGATATACCAAGCAATTCTTAAATTCTGCAAAACTAGAAAAAACGTAGCGTTGTTCGTCACTTTATTATTTATCTTTAAAAAATTTGATATAACTATTTTTAGTTGTAATATCACTAAAAAAGAATTACACTCCTAATTGCTTTAATAAATAAATATAAACACACAGCTACTATAATTTTTTTATAGTGTATCTTTTCAAATAATTAGAGGTGGATCCTTTTTCTTTAACAAGAAGATTTTGATCTTATTATAAACCTGCAATTCATTTCAATTTTTAGGAATTATCTACTAAAATGCTATTATCAGTCATTTAAAACAAAAATTGTGGAAGATACGTATACTTATCCTAGGGACGATTACAGACAAGAAGTTACGCCGAGATTAAATAAAAGTAAAATATTTAATGTTTTTCAAAAAAGGTGCCTTGAAGGGGGAGATCCTGCAGGAAAGGATATTTTGGCCTTGGTGGAAAGTGTGGCCGAATACTCCTATCATAGGCATAAGCTGGTACTGCGGCATATGGGAGAATTTACATTACACGACGCTGAACACTTGTTCCGAGTTCTAACCATTATGGAATACTTAATTCCGGACGAAAATTTGGAAAAACTCTCGAATGCTGACTTAATGTTATTAATTCTTACTGTATTTTTTCATGATATTGGAATGGCGCCCGCTGAATCCAGCGTTTTAGCATGGTTGGGTGTTAATTCTAGTGAATTCACAATTCAACAGCAGGAAGAAAATGAAAAATTTAACCGTTTTGTAGCGGGAAGAGAAATAAAAAAGAGGGAAATAGATGAATTAAGAGCCGAAGGTAAGTTTGAGCAAGCAGATTATTTAAAAAGATACTTAATATCTGAGTATATTAGGATAACCCATGCCGAGAGATCAATCGAAATTATCCAACAAGATTGGAATGGGAAAATTGTCTACCGCGATATGAATCTTACCCCTCATCTGGCACTTTTATGTCGAAGTCACAACAACGAAAGCTTGAAATTACTTGAACTGGATCACTTAGTTCCTTTGGGACAGCAAAGCTTTATTTGTCTGCCTTTTGTCGGAATAGTTTTGAGGTTAGCCGATATATTAGACTTTGATACAAAAAGAACGCCTACTGTGCTTCTTGCGAATTTGTTTATTAGCGATCCTATTTCAAAAACCGAATGGCAGAAGCACAGAGCTGTGAAAAATTGGACGATTACTTCAAGTTACATTGGATTTACAGCTGATTGCTACCATCCTGCAATTGAAGCCTCAATTAGAAAATTTTGTGCAATAATCGATTTCGAATTGATCTCCTGCGCTTCCGTATTGGCAAATTTGCATGACAGTTTTATTTCGCCGTTCCCGAGTCAGTATAAGATTCCATTAGCGACTAAGGTCGATATATCAAGAGTCAAAGCACAAATCGATCTATTTGGAAAACCAAAATACATATTTAGAAACACAAGTTTCACACTTAGTAAGGAGCAAATCATTGATATATTAATGGGAACCAAGTTATATGGACAGCCCAATATAGCTCTTCGAGAACTATTGCAAAATTCAATTGATACATGCCTATTACGGAATAGTATGGAGAAATATTGGCATAATAGTTACGTGCCAGAGATATCAATAATATTTAGCCGAACAGGTGAAGTGATAACCCTAAAAGTGATTGATAATGGAGTGGGAATGGATGAAGAAATTATTGATAAATTTTACTCCAAAATAGGTACTTCATATTATAAATCTTCTGATTTTCTCGAATTAAAATCTTCTTTTGGCTCGAATTATGTTCCAACTTCTAGATTTGGAATTGGAATTCTATCATGTTTTATGGTGAGTGACAGCATAGAAGTCGAAACAAGACGAGTTTATGAAAATCATAGTTATTCAAATCCTCTATCAGTAAAGATAGAAGGTCAAGAAAGCATATTCTATATTCAAAGTGGATCAAAAACAACACCAGGCACGGCGACCACTCTTGTTTTAAGAAAAGATAACCCATGGACCAATTTTAACTCAACGGATATCTCATTGTTTATACAGAAAACAATTCCATTTCCTCCCTTTAACATTAAAATTATAATTGATAATGTAACGTATATTCATAGTCCGATACTTCCAGAACAAGCGAGTTTATCGGAGTTTACAACAAATCTTGAAGAAAATGCTAATTTAAAGTCGTATTCCATAATTCTTGATGGTAAAGAGGGTATATCAGGTAGATGTGAGGTTATTCTAATTGATGAAGAGAACATGCCGAAGGATGTTATCGAGTCTACTTCGCGAGAGTTTACAATTAATGGAACGACTATGTCATTTACATCTACAATAAAAATTGAACCTAACGAAATTCGTTTAACATCAAAAAACATAGATACTAACTCTTTAGAAAGGGAAATCAAGACTAAGACTTCTAACAATACTTTGCGACAATCAAGATCAAAGATTTCACTTCATGGAATTGAATTGCCAATGTCGCTATTTGATCATTGGAATGGCGAAATGTATCATCGTGCAAAAGTTTTTTGGCCAATTTGTATTTTCATAAATATCAATATAGGCGGTTCTAGGGATATAAATCTAAACTCTGCAAGAACGGAGATTTTAACAGATGAAAAGTGGATAGAATTTGAATCAACTTTAGCTAGAATAATATTGAGTAATCTTAAGAAGCAAATGACTGATCAATATTGGAGAGAATTTAAAAGACTAATGTTGACGAAAGAAGAACGATATAGCCAAATTTTCAATCAGGTACTTCGTGAATTAGTATAGTTTATAAATGCCTCAATTATTTTTCTGTATGGAGAACTTAACGGCGAAATGGATATTCTTTTTAATAATTATATAAATAACTATCTAAGGCAAGAGAGGTAAATGGAAGAACAGCAAAATGTAAAATACTGTGTTTGTGCAATGTTAGACTTATTAGGCTTTTCAAGTCACTTAGAGATAAGTGCTTATGATTTAAGAACTAGCATAGGAATACAAGCAGTGAAAAGATTACAACATTTAGAAGATGTTTTGCATTCGCTAAATACTGAAAGAGAAAAACGCCCGGAATATTATCCGAATAATTTTCATTTACAGAGAATCAACGATGCTGTATTTATTACAATGGATTTAGACGATGTTTTAATTCCATCTATTGGCAGCACGGCGTTTAACGGATTGTCGACTAATGTATTGAAAAAAAAAATAGATGAAACGGAACTAGATTCTTTGCAAAAATATGAATCTGCTCGTAACTCGATAATGCAAGAATCTTGTGAACCGTTAATAAAATTTACTGGATTCATAGCTAGATTACACATGTCGATTAATAAAATTGAAGCTGAGCACTTCTTCCCTGGGGCAAAAACCGTAATTTCAACCGGCTTTAGAAGATCATTTTTATCAAAATTAAATAATAAAGAAGATTATTTCTCAGCAAATTTTTCATTATCAAATGCTTATCTAGCGGAAAAATCATTAAGTGGTCCCAACTTATATGTTGATACCAGTATTTTGCAGCTAGTTTCGTTTAATCAATATGCAAATCACTTGTTGAAATTCGGACATTTCCAATTTAAGAGGGAATCGTTTGATTGTTTTGGTAAATATAACGACGTATTTTTTTTGTCAAATGAGGCAACTATTCCTGGTCCGATCGAGATCAAACTTTTTAGAAAAGATTATCAGTTTAGAATTTTAAATCCATCGCCACTCGCATATCTCCAAAATATTCCCAAAATTCAATCTTATTTGATAAATGAAGTTATCCCGGATTTATCGAATATTTATTATAAACACATTTATAACGCCATAAAGCTGGGTATAAACAAAAACAAAAATGGCGCTTTGATAGCTCCAAAATCATTTGTCTTCAATGGGAAAAATGATTTTGGCAATGATATCGGTATTTTTTACGAGTTTTTATCGACGGGAAAATCTGAAACACTCGAGGAATTGGCAGAAAAGAAATTTGAAGAAGAATACGGTCATCTAACGGCGGAGGGCAGAGCCAAAGTGAAAGCGTTATGGGAAAGGGTTGTTGAAATAGATTTTGAACCTATTGCTTTGTCTGAAGTTTTAAATGGGATTTTCGATCTTGATGAGCGACAATTTGACAGTTTTCTATTGGTTTTAGAAGGAGATTTAGAATTGTTAGATTACAAAAATGAAAATCTCGAATAATAATTAAATCGATTACTATTTCGAATCTGCATGCACCTTAATTTCTGGATTATTAAAATTGGTTTCATAATCACCAATCTATCATGTATCGTAATAAACTCATTCATTTGCCATATATATATCGTTTTTTCATATGATACAGCACATTTTTCAGTCACCAAGACCAAAAGAGTTTTTAATGGAATGGGCTTGGTTTCCGAATTACCAGAGGATGGTAGGAGAACTTCAGGAATTGGTTTTAAACGGTGAAAATTGGTTTTATGGCGTTCAACGAGATGCGAACGATTTTCCAATATTAGTCAGTTATTTACATTATACCTTTTATAGATTAGTTAGAGAGGAGCATACACAAGGCTCAGACAAAGTATTAATTAAAGGTAAATATGCTGCCTTTAATACAGGCTTAGTAGATGATTTGTATGATCCAATATATGCTCTTTTTGAAAAGAACAGTCGACAGAATGTGCAACCCTACAAATTTCTGTCTTTTTGTGTTGAAGGTATTGGATATTATGGAAATGAATTAACAAGAAATTTTAACCCATTTCCGAAAAAGGCAAAATATTTTGAATTGTCTGATGTTCTCTACAATACTGATGAACCTTACAGTTTACGCCATCATCATATAATTGTTGAAAGAACACACAGATTGCCATACTCTTTCCTTGAAACAAAAAAACCTGTAGATTTTGAATTTAAGGATTATAGTTCTCTGGAGCTGTTGTCAAAAGATCAAAGAGATGAATATTTTAAAGACCTAGGAGAGGCAATTAACAAGGATAAAGCGTCTTATAGATTTTTGAAAAATAGACTTGAAGATGCTATCAAACTTGCTATTAAGCGTGTATCATGGAATTACAAAACTGCCATTCCTACTTATTTTCCAACCGAAGATAACTTGTCTCTTTTACTACCACTGTGCTTAGTACAGGATGAAATTGTCGATGCGGCAATTGTCATGGAAAAAACAACTTCTAGCGCATACATTGGTCATACTGTTCTATCTTTAAAAATGGCTTATAGTAATGCCAGGTTAGTTTCTCGACCTGATAGTGACTGGCTACGCGCGGAGTCATTAGATGCTGTTGCAAGTCAAGATATGGAAGAATAAGAATGACACAAATTTAATTACTTCATTACTTGCAACTTGATTGATAAGGCAATCATATTAGGTGCTTTGCTTACTGAATAAGGGCCATTTCCGGCATTGGTGCATTTCCAAGTCTATCATTAATTCTTAATCAAAATATTCAGTGAGCCAATTAAAAGTCTTTGTTAGTTCGACTTGTTACGATTTGTCGCAAATAAGAGCAGATCTCAGTGATTTTATTGTTAATTTAGGTTATCATCCGATACTTTCTGAGTATTCTACATTTCCTGTGGATCCAGATGATGATACAATCGAAAATTGTATAAGAAATGTTGGAACAGCAGACATTTTCATTTTAATTTTGGGAAATAGATATGGTTACACAGGAGAGGATGGGAAATCCATAACCAATACGGAATATCTCTACGCTAGAGAAAAAGGAATTCCGATATTTGTTTTTCTTTACAAACCATTAATCTATACACTTCCACTTTGGCAAAAAAATAAAAATGCTGATTTTAGCGGGCAGGTAGATACTGTTAAAATCTTTGAGTTAGTAGAGGAAATTAGGGAAAAAAATAAAAAATGGTGTTTTGATTTTGAAAGAGCGCAGGATATAATTCAGACGCTTAAAGTCCAATTTTCCTATATGTTCAAGAGATCTTTGGATCAAGCACTCAAGTTTAAGGCTTCAACTCTGCCTGATTTTTACAAAAAATTATCGCCAAAAGCAATCAATATTCTATTAAAGGAAGGTGACCTTTTTGAGGCTCAATTTTTTGCTCAAGTTTTAAAAGACGAACTTGAAAAGTATGAGGATTTAAAGTTGGATCTTGAATACAAAGTTTTGACAAATTGTAGTCAAAGGATAGATGATCAATTTCAACTTCTTAACTGGCTTCGAATCAACTTTACGACTATTACAAACCAAATACAATCCTTAAACACTTTATTCAATCAGGCTTATCCACAGTTTTATGGATTACCTGGTGTGCCATCTGATACAAAAGGTTTATTCTACGTAGCGAGTTCAATGGCTAAAATTTATAAAAACTTGATTTTGTGGTCTATTGAAGTCGAATCAACCTTGGTTAACGAAGAATATATAGGAATGAAAAATGTACTTTCAAGTTTTCCTGAATCTGCAATTCAATCGCTTTGGGAATATCGCGATACAACTCTTTCTGCGATAGAAGAGGCAATAAAGTCGTACGGGCAAAACAAAGAGCATATTAAAGTAGAAAGCATTCTTATACTGATAATTGAAGAGGTTAAAGTTGAGAAATTCAATTTTGAGCTTGAAAGGTTGGAAAAGCTCTTGGACGATGTCAACTACTAAATAGCACATAATCCGATCAAGCAAACTTTGAAAATTTCAAGAGTTTCATAATAACTGATCCACTATTTGAGTCATTATAAAATAATTATGAGAATTTTAAGCTCAAAGGAAAAACAGCTGTGTAAACAGATAATACAGAACACGGCCAACCATTTTCTATTGGGCGAATTATTTCAAGAAGACTTAGAAGGACAAAGAATTGAAATCGATTTTAAGGAAAAAACAGTTAAAGTTTTCCTTTTAGTAGATGGAGTGGAGAAAGTAGCTTTGGGACAGGCTGTATGGTTTAATGCCGATATTTATTTAAATCTCTCAAGGAATGTTATCAATATCGTAAACTTAATTCAACTTTTAATAAAGGAAGGCTATGTTGTCGCATACAATTCAACTCAATCGTCTCCCAGCTTGGTCCTGGGTACAGGAAAAGTGGTTGATGAAAACGCATTTTATCATTTTCCGGATCCGGAGGTAAAGGATTTAATAATGAAGTATGCGTCAAAGCAGGTAATTGTCACTGATGAATTCAAAAGATTTTGTCACAATGGATTTATAGCGAGAGATGAACAACGTTTTCGACGACAGATTAGAACTGCTTACCTGGCGCTAGGCATCGCTTCTTTTGCTGCTCTAACAAATCTTGGATTCAATATTCACACTAAATTGTTTACAAACAGCTCGAAGATTCAACAAAATCAAGTAGACACGCTTGTGAAGGCAATTAAATTAACAGCTGAAAAAATTGATTCTCTTAACTTAAGAATGAAGACCGAAAGTAATTCATCGATTAAAGTAAAGATTCGCTGAGCGTTTGGAGACTATATTTCCCGAAAAAGCTAATTGCACTATCTGCTTATAATAAAATAACATTATTTAGTCACAGAATTACTGAACTCCTATCAGTAACATTCAGGATGAACTAGCATTTGATACTAATTTGCTACCTCCAAAACTCATGGGCAGTAAGTTGCTATATTTCAACGCTAAGCATATTCCCGTCGCAATCACCAATCAATCGTTAAATAAGTACAACTTCCGAATTGCATCCATTTTTTGACTAAAACTTTCCCCAGCGTTTCCCCAAGGCTACTTAATGAGTCCAGTGAAGGTACAACCGGAGAAAACCATCCATTCCACATACAGACACTTGCCTCAAAGTAATCGTAATCCCAAAAAAGCAAAACTACTTTTACATACCCAGCCGGTGAAACCGTATTACAAACTCGCCATCATTTACAAACGCCCGCCACTGTGGTTGAAATCCTTTAAAACAAAAAGAAAAATGACTAATCTCTTGAAAGTATGGGCTTTATTAATGTGTGTTTTTTGCTTCCTGTAATGGACAAGGACAAAATGAACTACCGAAAAATAATAGCAATTCCGAAAGTAAAGATGTAAGCACCGGCTATGGGCCTAAAAGTATGGTTCGTACCATCAGGCAAGATCGAAATGAAAACATTTGGCTTGCTTCTCCAAAAGGTATTATTCTATATGATTCCAATCGGGCGGTTGGAAAATCGTTTAGTAATATTACCGGTAAAGTGAGGTGGTTTAAAGTATCCAGGCACATTACAACCAACTCCCTATCCTCACAATAAAAAATACCGTTAAATAAGTAAAGCGCCGTTTTGGCTTAATAAGTTACTTACCGGAGAGTGACAGGTATCAATAAAAGGATATATTTGACTAGCTTTCAAAAGGTTACAGGTTCTGTGACGTGATCTTTTGTTATCTGTACATGACCCAAATCTAACTTTTAAACGCTGATCGTCCCTTGAGTACTATTCAGATGCAAACGCCGTGGGTGGAATCCCCATTTTTCGAAAAAGAATTAGCAGAAGCAAACCTTGATCCGGAAACAGCGGAAATGGTGAAGCATTATTCTGAAAAAGGGTACGTCATTATTGACCCTCAGATTGACGACGCACTTATCGATCGGGCTTTGGCTCAGATCAAACCGGATTTTGTCAGCCACAATACCAACCGTTTGCAGGATTCCTGGAAGGAGCACGAAGCAATCAGAGAGATCGCAATGGCGCCGCGGGTAATGGAGATTCTGGAAATATTGTACAGAAGAAGGCCTATTCCGTTTCAAACGTTAAATTTTTCTACGGGCAGTCAGCAGCGTACACATAGTGATTCAATACACTTCAATTCGGTGCCGGAACGCTACCTCGCCGGGGTTTGGGTTGCGCTGGAAGATGTTCATGATGGAAACGGGCCGTTGCATTACTATCCCGGAAGTCATAAGCTGCCGTTTTACGATTTGTCTATTCTGGGTATGAAAGGCTCTGCGAGCTCATCCATCGAGGATATGCTGGCCAATTATTATAACCGGTATGAGGATTTCATTGAGGAGCTGGTGGCACAAAAACATCTGGATAAAAAGGTACTTAATTTAAAGAAAGGGCAGGCGCTGATATGGTCTGCGAATTTGTTGCACGGTGGTGAAAAAATAAGTCTGGCCGGCTCTACAAGATATACCCAGGTCAATCATTTTTATTTTGAAAACTGCGCATACTACCGGCCTATGAAAACCGATATGGCGCTGGAACGTATTTCTATCCAGAAAGTTACAGATATTAAAACTGGCGAAGAAGTACAAAGTAACTATTTGGGTACTCCCATCAAATACGTAGGTTATTCTTACAAGATGTATTTACCGGAAGCACTCATGAGAAAGGTTATTCCGTCGGGTTTTCGGCAATGGGTTCGGAGGGTCATTAATAAATAGATTTGCATAAATCAGCCTATGATACACCGGGATAATTACAAGGTCGCATATCTTTTGATGGTACATAAATACCCGCAACAGGTCCGCAGATTGATAAAGCGACTTCATTTTGAAGGAAGTGCGTTTTGGGTTCAGGTGGATGCGAAAACAGATATATCGGCTTACAGGAAAGAGCTCGGCGATTTGCCAAATGTATTTTTTGTCAGCAAAAGATACAATGGCGATTGGGGATGGTTTCCATTTGTGCAGGCTAATATTGAAGGAATCCTGGCTATTGATAAAAGCGGATACAATTATGATCACATCGTAATTCTGAGTGGCCAGGATTACTTGCTTTGTAAAAATTCACAACTGATTGATTTACTGTCTGCAAACCGTAATTCAAGCTTTATTCATTACACCAAAATTACGGAGGATGCTAACGGGCACCTGGCCGACCGTGTCACGAAATATCACATAAAGTTGCCTGGAAAAAAGAAGATAACATATCCGTATTCTTCAAATGAGCTCACAAAGAAAATTATTAACAGACTTCTTGCATCTACGGGCAGGTATCCGTTACCGAGAATAATTCCGGGCAACAGGGATCTTTATTTTGGTTCTAACTGGATGCGACTTGCCAGGAAAGCTGTAAAATATGTGCTTAGATGTATTGAAGAAGAACCGGCTTACCTGGAATATTTTAAAAGTACGCAACTGGCCGAAGAGCATTTTTTTCATACCCTGTTGCTGAACGCGGATGAAGAGCAAAGAGGGCATATCATCAATACCAATTTTACATTTTGTCACTGGAAAAGAGCTCCGGAATTATATCCGGTCCCACTCGGATTGAGTGATTTGGATCATATTTTAGCCTCCGGGGATTTATTGGCCCGTAAGTTTGACCATACCTACGACGTCGCAATTATGGATTCCCTGGATCAGAAGTTTGCATAAAATTATTCGTGACAGTTTCAATAAAATAAGGAAAGGAGCCGTACAGCAGTAGGCACCTTTCCTTATTTTATTCCTTCATCTTTGATTTCGGGTTTTATTTTTGAAGTTCGGCAGGTTCTGCCTCCAAAACGCCAACGTCAATGTCTTCAACACCGGTAATAACACGTGTTACAGAAAAACTTCCGGCAGTTTCAATCACTGCAAATTCGCTGTAAGAAGTACCGGATGATGTGTAAGGAGTTGCACGAACCGACTTTCCTGCAACGTTTACATCAGCATATACCTGTGTAACAAGGCATGCGCCGCGGCTACTTGCAGTCCATTCTCCTTTTGGTCCGATAGTAAAACTATCGTCACTGCAAAAAGCGCTGGCATAATTTACTTTACCTGAAATGTTGTGATCCGTAGAATTGACAATGTGCACAAGGGGATAAGCCATAATGTTGCGTTGTTTATATGTCATAAGATTGAGTTTCTTAGACAAATCAAAGATACTGGCCTGCCACATGCATTGTAAGCGTGTAAACACGTGATTTAGAAAACGAGTGTTTACGCGTGGCAGCCAGTGTAGTCTTGCACAACCAATCAGGCGAACCGTAGAACCTCCTCAGCTTATGCGGCGAGAACTTCCTTTTTTCTAAAAAAATGATGTTTGTTAAACAAGACGATCGCAAACAGAATAAGTCCGTATGCTGCCAGTTGTAAAGCTGTGATATCTTCCTTGAAATAAAAAACAGCAAACAGAAATCCAATTAAAGGATTGATATAAAGCAAAATGCCCATGGTTGAAGAATTGACACCCTGTAAGGCATAGAGATTCATAAAAAGCGGTAGGATCGTGAAAACGACTGCGATCAGGGTTATCATCAAATAAAAGAAATATCCTGACGGAACGCCTGCACTGAATTTCGGATAAAAAGGCAGCAGAATTATGGCTGAAAACAAGATCTGCAAAGTGAGCAGAACGAACTTGTCGAAGCCATAGTTTTTGCGCTGACTCACAAGATACAAAGCATAAGATGCGGCGATAATGAGGCTGTAAAGTAGATCAGCCACGTGGTTGACCGATAGCAGCATGCAGCTGAACGCGCTGATAGAAACCGCAATCCATTGCCAGCGACTCAGTTTTTCTTTTAGAATAAAATAGGCGAGAACCGTCGTTAAAATTGGACATACCAGATACGCAAGTGCACCTGCTTTAACACTGATGTGATTGACGGCATATATAAAAAAGAACCAGTTTCCCGTGAGAAGCAACCCTCCGGATAAGGTCAAAAATATTGACTGCTTTTTTTGTTTCGCTGATAAGGATGTGAATAAAGCAATATTTTGTTTAAGCACTTTCGTTCTTACGGTGACACTGATGACCAGCATAATCACAGCGCAGAAAAAAACTCTGTAAAATAAAATATCCAGCGAAGGATAGGCATGTAAAGACTTTAAAGCCAGACTGAAAAACCCCCAGATTGCAAAGGAAGAAAGTGCAGAGACGTAATATTTAGACAAATTCATTACCGTGATTCATTGAAGCATAACTTTAATGAAAATAGCGGAATCAGGGAATTAGTTCCCGCAGATAATGTCCAGACCATTGATTATCAACCCAGTTTTTGGACGGCGTATGGTGTTTTGTTTTGTCGTGGTAACATTTTTCCCCACATTCCTTGGAGTTATGTCCGGTGAAAAATTAATAAGTTTTAGTGTAAGTAGTTCATAGTTAATGTTTTGTATTAAATAAAGTTTTGTCCGCAATACTTAGCACGACAATTTTGTTGTATCGTTATATTACTATCCAAATATGAACATGCAATTATTATCTGGTACACCCCGGTTTAAATACGTTCCGATTTTCCTTCTTTTTTTATTTGCAATGCTTCAATCCTGTAAGAAGGATGCGCAGAATATGACGAAAGAGGAGCTGGCGCAGGAATTGAGCAAGGAAAAACATTATAGCAAGATTCTTGAATATGCGGGAAATGCTGGTATAAAAACCGAGAAATTCTCTATCGGAGAGTCTGCCAGGGTTTTTGCATTATTGGAGGAAGCTGGTTATGGCCATCAACCTTCGATCCGTTATGTCAACAAGAGAAGAAAGGCGGATACCTTGGTTTTGAGAGAGGCTGCGGAAGCGTTGGTAAAAGGAGAAGATGTAGACAAAGTAATGGAAAAACTGGAACCTGCGTTCCCGGTTTACAAGCATTTGAAAAAACATTACACGCGATTGATCAAGGAAAATAAAAAGGATAGTGCGGCAGTTGTAGCAGAATCTTTAAATGCTTACCGCTGGATACACAGACAGTCAAACGGTGCGCCGCGTGTAGTTATGGTCAACATCCGTGGGGCTTATCTGACAGGAATGGATGCCACCGGAAAGGATATGATTACGATGAGAACGGTAGCTGGGAAAAGGGAAACGCCTACGCCGACGATTGATACCTATGCTACCAGTATCGTAACGAATCCATATTGGAATGTGCCCAAAAGCATTGCCATCAAAGAAATTTTCCCAAAAGCTGCTAAGGATGAAAACTATCTTTCGCGGAATAAAATTGAAATTATCAATGGAAAAGGGGAGGCTATCAACCCGGAAGATATTGATTGGGAGTCGATGACGGCTGAAAAATTTCCTTATCGTTTCAGACAGGAAACCGGTGGAGATAACTCACTTGGGTTATTGAAGGTTGAAATCAAAAATCCGCTTGCGATTTATCTTCATGATACCAATGCACGCTATCTTTTTGCCAGTAATCAGCGATGGAGAAGCCATGGTTGTGTACGCGTACAGCATCCAACGGAACTGGCCAATTTTATGGCAGGTGAAAAACTACTGGAAAGTGATTCTCTGAATGAGCCGGATACGGTTTCAATTCCGCCGAAATGGCATAAATTAAAGCAGAGAATTCCTGTGTTTTTGCTTTATCTGGGTGCCGACTGCAATGAAAAAGGGGATCTGCTTTATTTTGCCGATGTATACAAAAGAGATGCACCCAAGGCCTGACCTTTTTCTTTCATCAGATTAAGACCGGCAAGCAAAGGTGATTTTTTGAAATAAGACTGATTTTGAGAATAGATAAAAAGCCCTGCTCCGTTGTATAAAAGCTGAATCAGTTTTTTGTGATCCGCGATTGATACGGCGGGGCATCCCTGGCTTCTTCCGAGGCGGCCGGTATTTTTAATGAAATCTTCACTCACATAATCAGCGCCGTGCATTACAATAGCACGTTCATAGGCGCGGTCATTAATACCCTTTTCCACTCCTTCAAGTCTTAACGAAAGGCCATGTTTCCCCTGATAAGTGCCCAGAGTTTTGTAAAAACCAAGGCTGGACTGAAATGAAGAATTATCATTGGAAAAGTTTTTGGCAAACTCCTGGCCAGAGTTTTTACCGTGCGCGACGAAAGTGTTCAGCACTAATTTTTTCTGTAAAAAATCAATAACATATAGTCTTTTCTTGCACGACGACTGGCTGAAATCAGCAATAGCCAGAATATGTTTTCCCAGATTCATCTTCTGGTAGCCATACCATGCGTACTGAAAAGCAACTTCTGATAAACCCTGATTTTTTAAATCCAGCGAGTCATATAATGCTGCCCATTCCGGCCGTGAAACCGAATCCTGATTGTTTGTTATTGTGTCCTGAGAAACCTCGTCGTGGTTCACCAGAAGTGGATTTATTTTTTGAAAGCCAAAGGAAACGCTAAGCGCAACAACCATTACCAATACTACAACCTGTGCTTTTGTCATCTCGAATACTTAAAGTTCCTGATATAAGATTCTGTGGGGAGGACGGGAAACCGTAATTTTCAAACGTGGAAAATGGAAAAAGCTTGTTTTACATTTCACTTCCTCTTCTTAGCCATGAAGTAAGGTAACATGCCGCTGCCTTAAAATGGTTCCGAACCTTTTCCCTAACATCTTGAAAATGCACCAATTGACGCTGTACAGGCTGTTTTTTTAACGCTAAAAATAATTGCGTTTGATATATTAAAAAATTTAAATAAATATTTGCCGGGACAGGAATCCAATTTTGAGTGTGGAACGTAAATACTCATTAACTGTTATAATATGGTTACAGTTAGTAATATTTAACCCGGGCTAACGCTTAAACCGACGTATGTTTTTTATCCGTCAGTAAATTATTATGAATACTTGGAATATATTAGTTGTTGACAAAAGCAGTATCGTCAGAATTGGGTTAGGGCAGATTATCAGAGGGAATTTTGATTGTGATTTCCTGACAGAGGAAAAAGATAGTTATGGCGTAATAAAGACACTTCACGGGAAACGCCGATATGATCTGGTGATCATTGGTACCGTTGCCGAAGAAACGGAGGATCTCATTAATGATATCAGGCAGCTGAACAGTGAAACGAAAGTCCTGATATTTTCAAAAACCATGCATTATCCACATGCTATGAGTTACTTAATCGCCGGAGCTAATGGCTTTTTGACGCAGTCTGCCGAAAGTTCGGAAATGGTAAAAGCGATAGGAAAGGTGCTTGGGAATGAGCGTTATTTATGTATGGAACTTCTGGAAGCTATGGCTCAGGAGACGTTTTTAAGCAATATTCACCGTAGGAAAAATTCACCGCATAAAAGTAAGGGAGCTATCAATAACTCTTTGAACGATAAGCTTTCAAAGCGGCAAAAGGAAATTGTCGACTACCTTATCAAAGGTGAGTCGGTATCCGCGATTGCAAACCATCTTCAGATTAAAGTCTCCACCGTCGGAACGCACAAGTCCATTGTTTTTGATAAACTGGGGGTGAAAAATGTGCTGGAACTTGTGGAGATGTATTACGGAGAAATGGTTACGTAGCTTTTTTGCCCTGCATTTTTCAATGACTTCCTGTTTTCCGCTTAACCGCTTTGGCATGATATTGCTAATGGATATTGCTGAACTTATTTTCACTTTATCCCAGTATTAAATGGAACATAAAACGACGCCTACCAGAAGCAAATGGTACAAATGGAGGTTTATCGGTCTGGCAATTATCGCGCTTGCAATTTTTATCAAATTTTTTGTCATGAAGGATGCTGAAGACGAATCTCTGGCTCCTGTGGTGCTGATAGACCTTGAAAAAGTAGCTTTTAAAAGCGAAAAGGAGGTTGAAGCCGTGCTGGGCAAGGGAGAGCTGGAAAGTTACTGGCATGATGCAAAAGCGGGCTGTGACAAATGTCCAAAGGTTAACTATCGCGATGGAAAGGTCGAGATTATTTACATCAACGAAATTGCAGACCGGATCACAATCAATGGTCTCTCAGAGTTTTCTTTCAAAAGTAATGTGGTACTTGGTTTGCTCAATCTGAAGAGAGATATCGACCCAACCTTTGAAAACGATGATGTAATGCGCTGGGATAATTATGAAAAATATACGGAGATCGCAGCTTTTTCAAAAAAAGACAAGATCGATTATTTATTGATACAAAGTAAGTCCAAATAATACCTGCACTTAAATCCGGCATTTCATATTTCAAATAAGATGCCGGATTTTCTTTTTCAATTTTATTTTTTCGTCAAATTTTTCTCCGGCTACATAACCTGCAATAATTGCTGCTACTTTTGTAACACAATCCGATTGTTTTGGTTATGCTTTCTTCAAAATCTTACAAATACATTTCCAGTGCCTTGTTCGCGGCTTCTGTTTTGTTGGTGTCCTGCAACCGTCATTATTCGGTTTCAAGCAATCAATACAAACAATATCCTATTGACCAGCAGACGAGTGTAGATTCTTCGCTGGTAAAATATTATCTGCCTTACAAAAAACAGCTTGAAGCTGAAATGAACCGGGTTATTGGGAAATCCGACCAGGAACTAACCAAACCATCTGTTCCGGAAACGCTGATGGGTGATTTTTTTTCCGATGCTATTCTTGCGGAAGGATTAAAAGCAGATCCTACGATACAGTTTACCCTGGCAACAAAAGGCGGCCTGCGCACAACATTCCCGAAAGGAAATATTACAGTTAATCATGCATTTGAGTTAATGCCCTTTGAAAATGAACTCGTGGTTTTGAAACTGTCCGGTGCAACGGTTCAAAAAGTGCTTGATTTTATTGCGCATTCGGATGGACAGCCCGTAGCAGGTATCCGTATGAAGATCAAAGACGATAAGGCTTATGACGTTTTCATTGCCGGCAAACCCTTTGATGTGAGTCAGAATTATACCTTGCTAACTTATGATTACCTGGCAAACGGAGCCGAAGGGCTGGAATTTCTGAGCCAGGCCATTGAGAGTAAAATAATTAATAAAAAAGTACGCGAAGCTATTATTGATTACATCACGGATCAGACGCGTGCCGGAAAAACCATAAATACGCAGTTAGATGGAAGAGTTAGTATTGTCAACAACTAGTCGCCGGGATTTTCTGAAAAGCGGCAGTGCGGCAGCTGCTTTGTTTGCTTTAAGTGCTTCTCCTTTTGCTGCTTTTGCGAAAGAAGAAACGGTGCAGCTCACCATTTTGCATACCAACGATGTGCATAGCCGGATTGAGCCTTTTCCTATGGACGGGTCAAGAAATCAGGGCCTGGGCGGTGTGGCACGGAGAGCGGCTTTGGTTAAAAAAATCAGGTCTGAACAAAAAAATGTACTCTTGCTCGATGCAGGCGATATTTTTCAGGGAACGCCCTATTTCAATATGTTTGGTGGTGAGCTGGAAATGAAGCTGATGACCGACATGGGTTATGATGCTTCGACGCTGGGCAATCACGATTTTGATAACGGAATCGCGGGATTTGTAAAGCAAATGCCGCATGCGAAGTTTCCGTTCCTGGTCAGCAATTACGATTTCAACAATACGGATTTAAAAGGCAGGACCCAGTCTTATAAAGTTTTTAAAAAGCAGGGAATAAAAATTGGTGTATTTGGCCTGGGAATTGAGCTGGCAGGTTTGGTCGATAAAAAAAATTATGGCGATACGGTTTATCAGGATCCTGTTGCCAAAGCGAATGAAACGGCTTCTATCCTTAAAAACGAGCTTCATTGCGATCTTGTCATATGTCTGTCGCATTTGGGATATAAATACAAAGAGGAGAAAGTTTCTGATCAGATACTTGCAAAATCGACACGCAACATTGACCTGATCATTGGCGGCCATACGCATACATTCATGAAAGTGCCTGAGGATATTAAGAATCTGGATGGTAAGGTCACAACGGTGAATCAGGTGGGCTTTGCCGGGATTAATTTGGGTCGTCTGGATTATTTTTTTCAGAAAGATACAGGGAAACGGTTGATGACGGCGGCCGTATATCCGGTGCATGAGCATGGACTGGTTTAGGTTATTGTGTCTGAATTATAAAATCAAAAGGGAGCGCTATAATTAATTTGTCGCGCTCCCTTTTGATGTGGTTTTACGGTAACTTATTCCACACGGCTTATCTGTAAGTCTGGGATTATACTTGTAAAATTTGGAATATCGGCAATCAGTTCAGCTCCTTCGGTTTCGAGCGCTTTTTGCAACGATTCAATGTCATTGAAATATATCCCGCAGATGAGTGCAAAAGGCGGCTCTGATCCGGGAGCCGGGCCGGCGATTCCAACTTCAATATCAACTTTAACAAGCCCGTATGGCTCCAAAAGCTTTTTTACCAGTGGCGTGTGGGCATCCATATAATAAGCCAGATTGAAATCATCTTCGGCTGTTTTGGGATATAAGACGGTGATCTTGTACATAAATTCGGCTTTTAAAGGTTAAGTTTGCAGGTTTGAAGTTAGTAAATAAAAGTTGTTTTAATTATTGAAAATCAAGCTATTCATCTCCGGTAATTAGTTAGTGGATCATTCCGCTATTGGTTCCTGCTTCCATTTCTACGGGCGTTTTGATTTGGCGCCTTCCAAGCAGAAATATACCAAGTGCAAAGAGGGCCGATCCCGCCATAGCAGACGTCATGGGCAAGGTCGTTGGCTCTTCAAATAAACTGATCACAACGGAAATCAAGGCACCCATGCCCATTTGAATTGCGCCCATTAATGCGGATGCACTTCCGGCATTTTTAGAAAAAGGTGCCAGCGACAGCGCCGCAGCATTCGGGTTTGTAAGTCCGATACAACAAAGAAAAAGAAATATTAAAACAATGGCAGGTATCAAGCTCAGGAATCCGTTGAAAGACGCAAACAAAAGCGTAAAAGAGATCACCAGCTGACAAATGAGAGCGGTGTGGATAATTTGTTCGCTTTTATATTTCCTTAGCAATAATGTGTTGAACTGGCTGGAACCAATGAAACCAACCGATAACAAAGCAAAGATCCAGCCGTAGACTTTTTCGTCGGTATGAAATACCTCCATGAAAACCATTGGCGAACCAGATACATAAGCAAACAACCCGGAAAAAGCCACGGCACCCGTTAAAGAATAAGTATAGAACTGAGGCTCACGGATCACGGACAGAAAATTCAGAATAATAGGCCGGGGTTTTAAAGACAGCGATGTATCGGGCTTAAAACTGTTGGGAAGCCATAAAGCGGTTGCCGCCAATATCGCGACGCCCATGCCGGACAAAATCAGGAAAACCACCTGCCAGCCAAATGCTGCGGTCACATAGCCACCAACGGTAGGAGCGATCATCGGCGAAGCACCAACGACGAGCATGAGCAGTGAAAAAACTTTTGCACTGTCCTTCACCGGAAAAAGATCACGCACCATGGCTACGGAAGCAACCGCGGCGGCACAGCTGCCTATGGCCTGCACAAATCGCATGATAATGAGCATGTCGATGCTATTCGACGTCGCGCAGCCGATTGAGGCAAGAATGTAGACGAAAAGTCCCATGTACAGCGGTTTTTTTCTTCCAAAACGATCCAGTAATGGGCCGTATAAAAGCTGTCCGGCAGAAATCCCGATAAAAAAACCGGATAAAGAAAGTGAGACTTTTGATGCTGTGGTGTGAAGATCTTTGGCAATAGCTGGAAACCCGGGAAGGTACATATCGATGGAAAATGGGCCAAGTGCCGTCAGGCTACCGAGAATGAGGATCAGGAAAAAGTAAGTTTTGTTGTTCATGCCGGAATCTTGAAAATATTTAAATGGTATGCGCGTATTGAGGCATTTCATATTTTTTTTTGATAAAATGCTGTTATTTACACATGTAGAATTAATTATAACTATTTGCCTGTGAGAGAATATATGCTTGTAGAAGTCAAACTATCCGTTAACTTTGGTTCGATAATAATGCCTGTTTGTCATGATGAGTGAAATAAAAACCACCTCCTTTAAATCTTTTGCCTGGACCATTTTTCTGATTTTAATACTGGCATCGTTTGTATTTATAACACTGATCACTAATTCTAAATTTGACATTGTCCAAAAAAATATTCGTGTTCTGCAAAACGGAGACAATAATTATCGAAGAATTGATACTTGTATTTCGGTCTTGTACGTCGCTGAAAACAACAGCAGGCTATTCGCGATCACCGCAGATTCGGTGTACCTGACTAACTACACCAGGCAGATGGAAACAGTTTCATCTATTCTGACTGAATTTCAGGAGCAGAAGAAAAAACAGACTCTTTTTTCTTCACTTTATCTACCGCAGTTGCTGGAAAATAAACAGTTGAAAAATGATGAGTTTATAAACCTGAAAAAAATGGTCGATAGTCTGCTGACTTTTCGTTTTCCTGAAAAAAAGGAAATAATCTCTGTTCCGGGTACCAAGCCATATAGCATTAAAACAATCAGGAAAACAAAAACCGATTCTATCCGGATTATTCCCCATAAGGAGAAAAAGAGGTTATGGCGCCGGCTGGTGGATGCTGTATCGAACAAAACGGTGGACAGCAGTGAGACGAAGATCAGGGCGTTACGTACTACCACAACCATAGAAGATTCGCTGGCACTTATTCAGAGTAAAACGGAAGATCGTGATTTAAACGAAAATGCGAGAGATCTGGATCTGGCACGGAATCAGCTTAATAAGGCGGAATTTGAATTGCTGGCGATCAATAACCGTATTTTTTCCAATCTTCAATCGGCTTTAAAAGCATTGAAAATTGAAGAGGTTAACAATGTGGAAACACTCAGAATGTCGCTGCTTTCACAGACTTCTGATAAAATTGCGGAGCAAAAACAGCTTTCCTGGGCTAATATCGTCGTTGTTTTTATTTTAACGCTCATGATTATCAGGAACTTGGTGAAATTATACAAAAGCGAAAAAATAGTGCTCAGGTATAGTGCCCAGGCGGTAGAGTCGGCCAAAAAGAAAGGTGATTTTCTTTCGCATGTTTCCCACGAAATCCGGACTCCGCTGAACTCCATTATTGGTTTTTCAAGGCAGATCGGAGAAGAGAAGCTAAGTGACGATTTGCGCGAAAAAATTAACGCAATCAAGAATTCATCCGATATTCTGCTCATGCTTATCAATGAAATTCTGGATTTCTCAAAGTTTGAAAGTGGGAAGATCAAACTGGTGATCCATCCGTTTTATCCGCTCGAAATGATGAAAAGCGTAGTCGGTATGTTATCCATTCTGGCTGAAAATAAGGACGTAAAGATGGTAACCAATTTTGATCTTGATGCGAAATTGAGATTAAACGGAGATGATTTTCGACTTAAACAGGTTGTTATTAATCTTTTAACCAATGCCATAAAGTTTACGCCTCCTGGTGGGAAAATCAGTCTTTCCGCATCATTTGTTCAAACAGATAACCGGCCGGCCGGTACATTGAAAATTGCCGTGGAGGATTCCGGGGTGGGTATTGCCGAAAATAATCTGAAAAAAATATTTGAAGATTTTACGCAGATCGAAACCGCCGGCGATCAGCCACGGCAGCTGGGAACCGGGCTTGGACTTCCCATCAGCAAAAGAATTGTGGATTTGTATAAAGGGCGGATTTATGTAAAAAGTGAGCTCAGAAAAGGATCTGTATTTCATGTGGAAATTCCGGTAGAGATAGTGAATCAGGATAACACGGTTGCAGTTGAACCCTTAAATCCGGCTGGAATAGGTTCTATTTTAAAAGGGAAAAGGGTATTGCTCGTGGACGACATCAAGATGAACCTGCTGCTTTTAAGCAGGATTATGGATAAACATGCCATTCGTTATGACCTTGCATCGGATGGAGAGGAGGCTTACCATTTATTTGCGTCGGCCGATTATGACTTGATTATAACAGATGTGCAGATGCCCAAAATGGATGGACTTCAACTGACGAAACAGGTCAGGAATGAAGCGGATAAAAAGAAATCGGAAACGATCATCATTGGCTACACAGGAAGTGTCTCCGAAGAAGAACGATTGAACTATTTAACAACCGGCATGAACGACTTTCTTGATAAACCTTTTACGGAAAGGGATTTGTTAGCGGTTTTGGGCAGGATTAAATTTTAAGTATTTTCACAGAGAAGCAACTTGTTTGACGTGAATAACATCTGCTTGAAAGCCATGAAATTACTAATTCTGAATCAGCCATATGCCACACCGTTCTATTCTCGCATTCTTTTTATTTGTTATGTCCGGATCTCTCGCTTTTTCTCAAAACGGAGGGACGGGGCTGAAAGGAATTATTAAAACACAGCAGGGTGAGCCGCTTCCGTTTGCTGCTATTGTTGTAAAAGGGACGGAGATTAATACGATTTCTAACGAAGAGGGGAAATATCAGCTGGACCTTAAACCGGGTTATTACGAAATCATTTTTCAGTATCTGGGTTTTAAAACAGGCCAGAAATCCATTACGATTGAAAATAAAATAGAAACTTTCGATCTGACCATGATCGAACAGGCTTATAACCTGGGTGAAGTAAGAATTGGAAACAAAGGCGAAGACCCGGCGTATACGATCATGCGCAGGGCGATTGCCAAGAGTCGGTATCATTTTTTGCAGGTGGAAAGTTATACCGCCAAAGCGTATTCCAAATCGTCTTTTGTGATTACGGATCTTCCTCTGGAATTTTTGTATAAAAAGGAATTGAAAGAAATGGAAAAGGAATCCAATTTTAAAAAAGGAGTTCCTATACTGAACGAGAGTGTGTCGGAGGTAACTTTTAAGCAGCCGAATTCTTATAAACAGCGTATCATTGCGGCCAGGAATAGTCAGGATAATAACTTTTCCGACGCCAATCAATATTTCCTGACCAGCTTTTATCAGCCGGAAGTCGTTAAAGCGGTTTCTCCTTTGTCGCCCCGTGCTTTTGCCTATTACAAATTTGAATATCAGGGCAGTTTTATTGAAAACGGTGTAGAAATAAATAAGATAAAAGTGACACCTCGGTCGTACGGGGAAGGTGTTTTTAAGGGAACAATCTTCATCACGGAAAATCTTTGGAGCATTTACAGCCTGAATCTGCAAACGGTGAATACCGGGTTTAATATTGAAATAAAACAGGTTTACAGTCCTGTGCAGGGTGTGTGGATGCCCACGAATCAGCAGTTTCATGTAAATGGCGGCATTTATGGAATCAAAGGGAAAGGCGATCTGGTTATCTCTCAGACATTTTCGAAGCTGAAAGTCAATCCTGCATTTCAGGCCGATATAACCGTGGTGGATGGAAAAAGAGAGAAGGAAGAAGCCAAAAAAGTGGGGTTGTCAAATCGTGAAATAAAAACGCAGAAACTGGAAGATGTGGTCAGCAAACAAAAGCAATTTTCTGCAAAGAATTTGAAAAAGCTGATGAAAGAATATGAAAAACAGGATCTTAAAAAGAAGGAAGAAAAAGGAGAAGATGTAGATCTGAATTTTACCAGAAATGATTCCACACAGGTAGATTCTCTTGCAAACCGGCGCAGTCAGGCATTTTGGGATTCTATCCGTACGGTTCCTTTGACCGTTGCGGAGGTGAAAAGTTATACGCGACTGGATAGTCTCATTATTTTGAAAGAAGGCACGCAGGAACAGCGCGATAGCCTGAAAGTGGCAAAATCAGATACGACAAAGAAAAAGAATGGTTCCGGTTTCTTAGGGGAATTACTCACAGGGCATACATTTCGACTGGGAAAGAAAAGTCCGTGGCGACTTGACTATGTCAGCCCACTCTGGGGTTTGCAGGTGAACACGGTTGAAGGATGGGTTTTGAACGGAGGAGGTTTCAAGCTGAGATACAAAAGAGGTAAACAGGTTGAAAAAAATGTTGACGAAATCCGGATTTCAAATAGCGGCGTACAAAGAGCCACGTTCAGGCAGGATGGCACATGGACATTCACCGGTTTAACGCGTTATTCTTTTGCCAGGGAAAAGTTATTTGCCACAGGTGGTGCGGAATATGCCTGGAAAAGAAATTCAGTGAACGTATCAGGAGGGAAAACGGTATCACAGTTTAATCCGGAAAATCCGATGCACCCGATTTTAAATAGTTTGACGACCTTATTTCTTGAAAGAAATTTTATAAAGATTTATGAAAAGAATTTTGTCCGGCTTGATTTTAGAACAAACCAATCAAACGATCATTTTGAATTAAAAGCAAATATTGAATATGCCGATCGCCGGGCACTTCAAAACCGTGAAAATACAAAGCCCTACCGTTGGATTGACTGGGAAAATCGTTCTTTTGATTCCAATTCTACCTTTTCCAATGGCAGTTCCTACTGATGGAAAATATTCATCCGTTGAAATGCAACCACATCAAGCTTTAACAGTTGGGGTATTTGCCTTCTATAAACCCTGGCAGAAGTACAGGGTAAAAAAAGGTAAAACAACTTTTTATGATGATGACTCACCCAAACTTTCCGCCACTTACCGAAAAGGGATAAAAAATGCCTTTGGCAGTGATTCTGATTTTGACTTTGTGCAGGTGGGAATTTCTCACGGATTTGATACGGGAATCCGAAGCAAATTAAGTTATAAAATAGCCGCCGGAGCATTTTTGAATGACAAATCGGTTCAGTTTCCGGATTATCAGCATTTTGCAGGAAACCAGTTTTTCTTCCAATACGGAGATCCTGTCGGTACTTTCAGGATGCTTGATTATTATAGTTACAGCACTTCCAAACGATTTGTAGAAGCACATGTGCTTACGGAACTTCGTAAATTCTTACTGACTCAAATTACCTGGTTCAGGATTATGGGAATTAAGGAAAATTTCTTTGCCCATTATCTGGCGACACCGGATTCCAATAATTACGGAGAGTTGGGTTATGGCCTGGATGTAGGCATCCGTTTTCCGTTCCGTATAGAAGTGGCCAACAGTTTTGAAGGATTCAAGTATAAACACACGGTTTTCAGGATCGGTACTACGATGAATTTTCCTACGGGGAAGAAATAGTACTTCAGCAATCGGCTTTTATTTGGTTAGGTGATCAGCTCTCAGAAAGAATGCCTGCATATAACTAAAATAAGCTGTAAAATTAACCGGGATTTCAGACTCCCGAAGCCGACAGCCGATTGCTGATAGCCTCATGAACTACATTTTTTGCAAAAACATTGTTTTTAGCACCATTACCGTTCTTTCTACTTTGCCTTCAATTTCTTCTGCGTCGTCGGTCAGACGAATATTTTTGACAACAGTTCCTCTTTTCAAAGTGGTTGAAGAACCTTTTACTTTCAAATCTTTAATCAATTTTACAGAATCTCCTTCCGCAAGCAGGGTTCCGTTACCGTCTTTAACTTCCATGAATTGTTTCTTTACTTACAATAATTTTAAAATCTGTGGCGAAGGTATGGAAAAGGACTCACATACATGGGTTTAGACGAAAACCAAAAAGTGATATATGATATAAATCATACTTTTATGAAACCGAAAAGCTGCTCCGGATGTCGGAACAGCTTTTTCAACGGATGTAATTGTAACTGTTAAGCGTCCAGTGCTTCACGAAGTTCTTTTGCAGCAAGAGCCGGATCGGCAGCGCCATAAATGGAAGCTCCTGCAACGGCAACTTTCGCACCTGAGGCTTTTACAGCAGCAATGTTGCTCAACTTAACGCCACCGGCAATAGAAACCGGAACACCAGCGCGGGCTGCTTCGTCAATTAAAACCTGAATTGAATATCCTGGCTGAGCCTGTTCATCCAGGCCTGCATGCAGTTCAACAAATTCAACACCCAAAGCAATAACTTCACGGGCACGTTTTACGCGATCCGAAACACCTATTGTGTCAACAACAACGCCTTTTCCGTGTGCTTTTGCTGATTTAACAGCTCCTAAAATGGTCGCGTCGCCTGTTGCACCTAAAATAGTAATCAAATCTGCACCTGCGCCAAAAGCCATATCTGCTTCCAATTCGCCGGCATCTGCGGTTTTGAAATCTGCAAAAACAAGTTTATCAGGAAACGCCTTTTTCATTGCTGTAATAACAGCCAACCCTTCGCTTTTAATCAAAGGTGTTCCCAGTTCAATAATGTCGATATAAGGCGCAACTTTTGTTGCGAGTGCAATGGCATCTTCTGTTGTTAATAAGTCTATTGCGACTTGTAATTTAACCATGGTTTTTATTATTTATGTAATTGTAATTAATGGGGATTCAGATAAATATTATTGCTATTCAATATTAGCGTGGCGTTTCCATAGCTCCTCGGCAGTAGTTCCGTCGAGTTTCCAAAGCGTTTGTATCACCGCATCTGTAAGCAGCAAAACTGCTTGTTCGAATAAACTCCCGGCATATTGTCTTGATCGGGTTTCACCGTGATCCTGTTTTTGAGCAGCTGGCAAAATGGACACATGACTGGATAATTCTGCCAGCGGAGAATCAGCGGTGGTTGAAATCGTAATCACTTTTGCATGGACTGAAACAGCCTTTTCTGCCGCTCTGACAATACTGCCCGTGGTTCCCGAACCTGATCCTGCAATAAGTAAATCACCTTGACGGATGGCTGGTGTGGTGGTTTCTCCGGCTACGAAAACGGGAAATCCCAGGTGCATCAAACGCATGGCGAAAGCCTTTAACGCCAGGCCGGTTCTGCCTGCCCCTGTTATGAAAATCCGGTCTGCCTGTTGGATGAAAGGAATCATTTCTGCGACCTGACCATACTCGATCGTGCGGGCAAGTATCAGATTTTCTTTCAGAATCAATTCCAGATTCGCTTTTATATCCGTAGCGAGATCCATATTTATCATTGTATTCATTAAACTGATTTTATTTTCGGACGCGCTGAACTGTCATCATTTCGGATTATGGAACCAGCCAGCCCGTCAAAATATTACGCTGTAATTCAGATAATTCCTGAGCACAAAGGTATCTTGCCTGGCTACGGCAGACGTTATACAATCAGCGCGATATGTTGGACTATTTGCTAATCAGGATTTAATCGATTGCATAATTTGCTAATTTTGGTGCCTTATTCGGAATGTGTGATTTTGGTGTGGAGAAACAAGAAAAAAGTCTGATTGTAAAATGGAAGAAAATAAGCTGAGTGTTGAGTTAAATAAAACCCTGATTTATATCAGAGATCTGGATAACTGTCCGCCGAGTTATCTTAATGATCCGAGCCGAAAGGAATTTTTTGAGATTGTCTGGCTGAAAAATGAAAACGCTCTGCATACCGTAAAAGGTGGAGAATTTCCGCTAAAAGGAGACTGGATTTACCTGATCCCGCCTTATCGTGTGCATCAGTTGAACAAAGCGGGCAAAAAGGGGATTTTGTTATCTTTCAAAAGAGATATTCTTGATGATGATGTGAAAGAATTCTTGCTGGATGTTTTTAAAATTTTCAACATTCAGGGAGAATTTTCGTGTCTTCAGATCAATGAAGAAACAGCTGCGCAATTAGGGAAAGTCTATCAGCTGCTGGAAGAAGAATATCAGCGGGAAAATAATAGTCTGGTGATTATTAAAGCATTACTGAAAGTTTTCCTGCTGCAACTGGTAAGAATCAAAGAGCACAATTTCACAGTGCAGGATATTAACCAGAAGCGTGTTTACGAGTTTATGGTTTTGCTGGAAATGAATTATCAGCAAGTGCGGAATACCGATTTTTATGCAGGGAAGTTAGGGATAAGTTCAAAGCGTTTGAACCAGATTTTGAAAGAAAAACTGGATAAAACGGGCATGCAGCTTATACACGACAGAATTGTGCTGGAAGCTAAAAGACAGATAATCCACAGCGAAAATACGATCAAGGAAATTGCTTACGATCTGGGATTTACCGATCGTCCGTATTTCAGCCGTTTTTTCAAACAGCATACCGGATTATCGCCGGAACAATTTCAAAATGAAGCCAAGGCGCACATTGTTTCCAAGTTTAATACGTTATTCTGAGGGTTTAAACCTCGCCTCTCAGCATAATTTTATCAGGCGTTGGATAGGTCAGCAATTTTGTGAAATCCACTTTCCAGAAATCCAGATCGAGCAAATGATTTTTGTCGTCTTGGGTTAAAGTAATAACAACCGGTGTCTCGTCGGAATCTACATATTCAACCTGTATTAAATCTCCGGCATAAGCATCGACATTGCCACCCAGGCTGATGCTGCCCATTTTTCCGTCTTCATATTCATCGACATAGTCGTCAACAGGATAGTCATCCGGATTAAGATTTAGCTGCTTTAATAGGAATTCAATTAAATCCTTTTCGTTCTGGCGGATAGGTCTTTTTTCTCTCATTTTTTATAATCTCTATAATAGTAAACGAGCTGAGCTGATTATGCCAGCTTTTTATCCTTGTTTCTCCACTGTTCCGCTTTTTTTCCAACAAACCAAAAAGATACGGCGAGTATCGCAAAGAAAATTCCTTTGTTGGTACGATCCCAGAAATATTCAAAATAACGGGTGTAAATATTAAGCAGAAAAAATACCAGACACATATCTCTCAATAAATCATTTTTAATTTGAAAAGAGTATGCGGTCAATGCGGCTAAAACAATTGTGAATCCCAAAGCCCATATCCAGAGTGTATCTTGTTTGATAACATACCAGCGTTCGAGATCATCATAATTCCCGAAAATAGATAGTGTCCAGGCCGCCAGCAGAAAGAGGAACAATCCGATGGAATAGGTCACTTTTTCGAAAGATTTTAAAAAACTTATTTTCCCGATGAACCAGGAAGAACCCCAGATAAACAAACCGAAAACCGTCATATTTAGCGGATAATTCATCCCTGCAAACCGATAAGAGCCGCCCGTCCAGAAATAGGTCTGTGCTCCCCACCAGCCTGCAAAAGTCAATAACATCACAGTCCAGAGCAGTTGAGAATTTAAATAAGCCGCTGTTGCAAAATAGACAATAGCGGCTATCAGGAGCGGACGAGCATAATTTCCTTCAAAATAGGCAAAACTTCGTGTCCAGTAGGCAATTGCGATGGCAACACTTAAAACGATTGTGATCGTGTAGGTTTCATTACTGGCTTGCGCATTTGGATATTTTATTTTTCTTCGGCGCGTTAAGAAAATGAAAAGTACTGCCAGTAGTGAAAATCCGATCCCGACAACAGTTTCTGAAAACCCCCATTTAGTGCGTAGTAATTCAATCCATTTTTCATCGATAACGAGTGCACCAAACGCTAATAATCCGCAGGAAACCGCTGAAATGAATGCGTACCAGGTGATGGTATCCACGTTGCTGTTCCGTAATTCATAGCTATTGCGCAGTTCTTCGGCCAGCTCTGGGGATATCTTCTTGCTATCCTGCCAAAACTGGATAGCGTTGTTCAGAGTGGTAGCGTCTTTTTTATCTAATTCCATTTAGTTGATGATGAGGTTTTACCTGAAATGTGCCATCACGGGCTCAAAAAAGTATTTCAAAGATACCTTTTTTTAATTTTTAATGTCAATATCGTGCCTGTTTGGGAGATTGGAATTTTGGTAGTGAATGGAAAAGGGCAGAAATAAAAAGAGAAGTCAACTTTTAAAAAGTTGACTTCTCTGGTATGCTCAATTATTTCAATTGTCTATTTTAATCCGGACAAAAATTCAACAACATCGCGTATTTCTCTTTTGGACATTACTGAGCCCATTGGAGGCATGCTGGATGGTACGTTATCACGTTTTGCGATTCTTGCTACTGCTATTTTTAACGGTTCGGCTTCGGATGTTTTCAAGACCAGTTCATGGTCATTTTCATCTGTCAGAATACCGGCTGCCGTTTGTCCGTCTTTTAGCGTCAGTACAACCATACCAAATCCGGGAGATAGCCGGGCACTTGGCTCGACTAATGCCTGTAAAATTTGTTCTCTGGTCAGGGTTGACCCGATTTTGGATAAATTTGGACCCACAGCACCGCCTTGTCCGCCGATAGAATGGCAGCGTGTACATTCACCCTGAGAGCTTGTCATGAAATAGCGGCGTCCAAGCTGCGCATTTCCGCCATAAAGAGATTCCTGATAATCTGCTACGGTTTCTCCATTTTTACGTAACGGAGCCAGTTTCGCAATCAGTGTACTGGATTTTGTAGAATCCACAGCTTCGCCAAGATCAAGAGCCAGACTGTTCGGCAATTCTTTGGAAGCCATTTTTCCAATCAGACCGTTGAAAATTGTCTCTGTTTTGGCAACGGGCAATCCCCCGAGCACACGTAGCATTTGCTGTTGTTCTTTCACACTTCCTTTTTCAAAAATCACTTTTGATATATCAGCAAGCGTTTCATTCGACATATTTACGCTACTCACCAAAGCCAGTGCAGCTGTACGCACATCGGCATCCGAATCGGTCATTCCTTTCTTCATCGCCGATTCCATATCCGAATATTTCAGATTATGCAATGCTGTCAGCATAGCCGCTCTTACTTTTGGATCTTTATGATTGTCAAGGATTTTGGCAAGTGCATCGTTATTGTCGGCAATACCAAGTTCACTGATCATCTGTGCTGTTGCGATCAAAATCCCTGCATCCTCATCCTGCAATAAAGTGCTGATCTGCGGTTTGATCTTGGTCTTCACCAATTCAGGATTTCTTGTGATCACACCTCTGTAACGTCCATCGACGCGGTCAAGCACGGATGGGTTAGACCAGGTTCCCAAAGTTGCCAACGCTTCTGCACGCAGTTCCTTGTCCACATCTTTTCTTTTTGAAAAAGCAATCAGATTATCCAGCTGCTCCTCTGTTCCAACGCGTAAAGCTGCGTTGATTGCGCGGCGCAGCAGTGGTTCAGAGGTAAATCTTGTCTCTTTTAAAGTCGCGGCCAATGCAGGCAACGCCGGAGTTATTGACAAATCATCGTTAATGGCGCGGGCCGCTTCTGTGGCAATGTATTCGTCTTTATCTTGCAAAAACAAACTTACTTTTTCATTGCCAAGTCTTCTCAATACCAAAACTGCGGCAATACGAAGCGATTTATCAGGATTGTTGGCCAATGCAACAATCGGTTCTACCTCACCGATCCGGGAAAGCGCGTGCACAGCGGCGTGTCTCAGGTATAAGTCTTCGTCTTTGTTCGCCTTGATCATATCCAGCAAAGGTGCAACTGCCTGTTTGTCCTGAATACGGCCTAAGGCTTGTGCACCAAAGAATTTAACACGCGGATTTTTGTCTGTCAGCAAAGGAATAAGCAACGGGCCTGCTTCGGCAATCTTTGCATCTCCCAAAACTTTTGCAGCCTGAGCCACTATTTCAGAGTCAGAATCTTTTAGCAGTGTCATAAGCGTATTGGCAAAAGCTTTGTCTTGTCTGGCCAGTTGCCCAACTCCCCAGATGCCGTGAACTCGGGCAAGCTGATTAGCAGTTTGTGCAATTGCTTTATTTAATTCATCCGCCCCTTTCTGACCACGGGATGCCAGCTCAAACTGTGCTTTTAAACGGATTCTCATATCCGGATTTTGAAGCAAAGTATAAAGTAGCCCCTCTGTTTGTTTGGTATAATCCAGCTGCATCAAACGCTTGGTCTCGATTCGAAGCGCTTTCAGGTCATTTTTGTTATCCGTTACGTCCAGTCTCCAGACACGTCCATAGTTTTTCGTGTCCCATCCATTAATCCAGTCAGCGACGTACAACGCGCCATCCGGACCGAAACGGATACCGGTCGGTAAAATGCCGCTCAGGATATTTTTCTCCCCATCAAGAACAAAGGAAGCTCCTTTTGGTTTCAAACCGAACGACCAGATTGGTGAACGTGCCGGGTTTCCGACAAATTCTACGAGGAAGAATTTATTTTTCCATTCCGAACCCAGTGCGGTTCCCGGATTGTACTGCATGCCTGTCGGGCCATTATGGAAATTCTGGATAGGAGGAATGATGTAAGCCGCCTGACCTTCCCAGCGTGGAACATATAATTTCTCGTCCATCCACACTTTATAGCTGTTGTTTTTTGGATCTGTATATTTACCATACTGCCAGTTTGAGCGCCAGCCAGCATCAGAACCTTCTACAACGTGAACCAGGCGCTCACTTTCGCCCGGATGGTCACCGTCGTTATCCGAGCTTATCAGGTTTCCGTATTCATCGAAGACAAATTCGTGGGTATTTCTCAATCCCCCGGCAAAAATTTCAAAATCACTTCCATCCGGATTTGATCTTGCAATAATCCCTTCATTCGGACGCTTGAAGTTTACGCCTTCTTTTGTGGTAATATTGGCACCAATATCTCCGATATTCCAGTAGATTTTTCCATCGGGACCTTCGATCGGGTTTGACATACCGTGTCCGCCAAAACCGATATGTACACCATATCCATGACTTATCGAGGTTTTCTCATCCAGAATTCCATCACCGTTTGTGTCTTTTAAACGCCATACATCCGGTGCAATGGCTACGAAAACATCCTGAGCGCGAACCAGCAACCCTCCCGCAACGTCTGAAACTTCCTCAAAGAAATCGCTGAGAATACGCATGGAAACATCAGCAATACCGTCATTGTCCGTATCCTCCAGACGCCAGACTTCATCTTTTTCAACCGTCAGATCCTTCCAGTCGTGAGAACCATCTCCGTTCAAATCTTTTAGCCATTCGTTTTCCTTGCTTTTAGCAGGATCAAAGGTGCTGCGTAAAAATGCTCTCCGATCTTCCACTGATTGCAAAGCGATCGAAGGTGTCATCCAGTTACGATGCCCGCGAATATCAAATTCAGAGTTCTTCTGTCTGTTTGTTCTGTTAAGATAAACTCTGCCTTTGTCGTCAATAGCGATGGCAACCGGATCGGGAGCCAGTGAATCCGACGCCCATAGGTCAAGTTTTAATCCATCTGCGATTTTAATAACAGTATTGTCACGGATTTCTTTGGCTCTTGCTTTTCCTGTGGCGGCATCTTCTTTTACAATCAGGGCCTTACTGGAAGTTTTGGACGCAGTGGGAGCCATTTTCATACAAGAAACGACTACGACAGCAGTTAACGCCAAAATAGGGAGCGGTCTTCGAAAGAAGGTTTTGGGGATCATCAGGTTGAATTACTTTTTGATATAGAATAACGTCTTAGTCTTTGAAAGACTAAATGTATGTTTTAAAAGAGTTAAGAGGAAAGTTTTTGTAGTTTTTACTGATAGTAACTGAAATGTATATAATGGAAAGTGTAAAAAGTGAAGATTCTGACCAGAGAAGTCAACTTTTTAAAAGTTGACTTCTCTGGTTGACTTCTCTCTGGTTATTTGTTCCAAATTTGAGTTGATTTCAAATCTTTATACAATGCCGATAAACGAAAGATACCTTACCCAATTCACAGAAAACACCTTCCTTCATATAACCTGCAAAGCAATAGGCAACGTCTACCTTTTTAGAAATGATGATAACCGGCGTTACTTTCTTAAAAAATATGCAGAATACAGTAATGGATATCTCCAAACTTACAGTTACATATTGTTAGGTAATCATGTCCATTGGCTGGTGAAAACAGTTTCAGAAGAGTCGTTGTTTAATTTTATCGACATTCTTCCCCAGAAAGATCAGAAATCACATCAAAAGAAATATCTGAAAAATGAAATCAGTTTTGAAGAAGCTGTTGAGTTTCAGTTGAAGGATTTTTTTATTTCCTATGCGATGTCTTATAATAAAATGTATAACCGTTCAGGAGCATTATTTTTAAATCCTTTCAGAAGAGTGAAGGTAAAAGATGAATCGCACTTTACACAAATCATAATTTATCAGCATGCAAATGTGATGAAGCATGGAATTCTGAATGATTTTGAAACATATTTTTGGTCTTCCTATATTGCGTTATTATCTGATAAACCAACCGTTTTAAAGCGTGAGGAGGTACTTCATTGGTTTGGCGGAAGGGAAGGATTTATACGTCTACATCGTGCGATGAGCGAATACTATTATAGTCATCCAATTGCAATTGAGTAATTTTTGAGTGTTTTGGAAGTTTAGGAAGAATGAAGTTTGATGGGTTTAGCCAGAGAAGTCAACTTTTTAAAAGTTGACTTCTTTGGTTAAACCCATCAAAACAATTCCAGCTGCCCGCCATTTCCCTTAGGCTTCTTCGCTTTTCCCATGACAGTCCTGCCCTCATACTTCCAGGCATTGTTCCGTTCTTCCTGAATCAGATCATCAAACCTGTTATTGGGCTGAAAATCCTTTTCCAGCTGAGCTGCTACTTTCGATAAATTTTTGAGTGCTTCCGATTTGTCATTATCCCCCAATTTTGCTTTTTGAACTGCCTTATCCAAAATCCTTATGGATTCGTCATAAATCGTGATGGGTACCGGAAACGGGTGTCCGTCTTTCCCGCCATGCGCAAAGGAAAACCGGGCAGGATCAGAAAATCGGGAAGGTGTGCCATGAATTATTTCGCTGACCAACGTCAAAGACTGGATCGTTCTCGGACCCACACCTTCCAGCAATAACAATGACTCCATATCCTGAACCGGATTTTCATGCGCAAGGGCTAATACAGAGCCTAATCTTTTCAGGTTTATATCTTCCGCACGAACGTCATGATGCTCCGGCATAACCAGTTTTCTTACTTCCCGCATTATTTTATCGGGATTTTCAGTGGTCAGTTCAAGAATTCCAGATCGCGTAGGCGCGGCGGCTTTATCTGTCAGGTTCAATATTTGTCCCTGATTTTGACCGTAAATAAACGTATGCGGTTCTTCTATGAAAGATGTTATGCTGGGTGAATGCCAGTGATAGCGGCGTGCCATTTTTTCATTGGTATTCATGCCTTGCTGCACAACCGCCCATTCTCCCTCTTTTGAAACAATAAAAGAATGCAGATAAAGCTGAAACCCATCCTGAATAGCTGTGTTATCAATTTTAGCGGAAAGACGGCTGTTATGCACCAGAAGATTTCCATCCAAACCTGTTTTATTGGCAATAGCGATCAGCTCGGTTGGTGTTTGTCTGGACTGTTTTCCTCGTCCGCCGCATACATAAATCCCGAGCTCGGCAGATTTTTTATTGACGGAGCGTTTCAAAGCACCCATAACAGAAGTGGTAATGCCGGATGAATGCCAGTCCATTCCCAGCACGCAACCCAGCGATTGAAACCAGAACGGATCACTCATTTTTTGTAGTAAAACGCCTCTTCCATATTCTATCACAATGGATTCCACGATGGCTCCGCCAAGCGAACTCATTCGCTGTGCCAGCCATTCAGGCACTCTTCCATAATGCAATGGCAAATCTGCGTGTCCACTTTTCATAGGTGTGAAGTTAAGCAAAATTCAGTTTTTTTTATTTTATCAAAAACAAGAGCAAAACAAGGCCGATATTTGCACTTAGGTTTAGATTGGTAAACCTGAAATTTGAACAAGTAGTATAAAATAAACAAGATGACTAATAACGATATTCTTAAAAAATTACGTGTAGCGCTTCATTTGAGAAATGACGAAATTATTTCAATTCTCGCCCTGGTTGATTTTAAAGTAACTGCCAGCGAATTAGGCGCTTTGTTCCGTAAAGAAGGACATGAAAATTACAAACCCTGTGGCGATCAGCTGCTTCGTAATTTTCTGAATGGCCTGATCATTCACATGCGTGGGCCAGCACCCGACGGTAAGGTACGTGACGAAGAATAATTGAAAAAGTTGGCATGAAATCAGAATTGACAGAAACAAAAACTTTCCGATCATTTCATTTTTTATATCTTTGAGTGCGCCGGGTGCATTTTTATAGTAATTCATCCGGTTTTCTTTCCCCATTTAATGCTTTGTCACTTAAAAAATAAAAAATGTTAATTCAGGTTCTTATTACCCTGGTGCTTGTACTTTTGAATGGTTTTTTCGTGGCGGCTGAATTTGCCATTGTAAAGATAAGAGCCTCACAATTAGAACAAAAAGCACAGGAGGGTAATAAAATGGCCATTTTGTCGAAACAGATCGTTTCGAATCTGGATGGTTATCTGGCTGCAACGCAATTTGGTATTACACTGGCCAGTTTAGGTCTGGGTTGGATCGGAGAGCCTGTTGTGTCAAAAATCTTGATAAGTGGCATGGAGCTGATCGGGATAACGCTCGATCCGGTTTTAGCGCATCAGATCGCCTTGCCGGCGGCATTTGCTATCATTACAGTGTTGCATATTGTTTTTGGAGAACTTGCGCCGAAATCGATTGCTATACAACGCCCCGAAGCTACCACATTATTTTTATCGTATCCGCTTCATGGCTTTTTCCTTGTTTTTCGTCCGATCGTCTGGATTTTAAATGGTATTGCCAACTTTATTTTAGGTGCAATCGGTATCACGCCAACACACGGAAGCGAAGTACACAGCAGTGACGAATTACGTTATCTGGTTCAGCAGCAGAAGGAAAGCGGGATGATCGAAGCCGCAGATTATGACCTGATCAAAAATGCCTTTAATTTTTCGGAGCGTATAGCAAAACAGGTTATGATTCCGCGAACCAAAGTTGTGGGCGTGGATATTAATGATTTTACAGAAGAGGATCTTGAAAAAATAATTGAGGAAGGTTATTCACGGATTCCTGTTTATGAAGACTCGATGGACCAGATTATCGGTGTCCTTCATTTGAAGGATTTGCTGATGAAAATGCGTAAAGGAAGTGAGATTATCATTGCGGAACTCGTGAGGCCTATTTCCATGGTGCCTGAGTCGAAGCCTATTGGGGCCATTCTTCGGGATTTTCAGCTTAGCCGGCAGCAAATGGCAGTTATTGTCAATGAATATGGCGGTGTGGAAGGTATTGTCACTATGGAAGATATTCTGGAAGAGCTCGTAGGTGAGATCCAGGATGAATACGATAACGAAACGCCGATTGTGAAAAATGAAAACGGCAACTATCTTGTGCTGGGTTCTGCTTCGCTCAGCGACATCAATGATCACTTGCCAACCGATATTTCAAGAGAAGGTGATTATGAAACGCTTGCCGGGTTTCTGATTTCCAAGTTTAACCGTATTCCTTCGATAGGGGAAAAAGTACGGACAAAGGATTACGAATTCATGGTCATGAAAAAGCAGCGAAGCATGATTACCCTCGTACAGATCACTGCGTTGGAATCCTGATATTATTTTAAATCCAGTTTGAAAGTCAGCGGCTGCTGATTTCTTAAAATATCAACTACAATATGGCCTGTCCAGTTATATTGCTGGCGGATCGCTTCCAGACGGACCACATTATCAGCATTTTCCTCGTTCGCTTTTCTGATCACATCGCCGGGTTGCAGTTTGCTTTTTGTTAAAATACTCGTTGATGGAATTTCTACAATAATAATTCCTTTTTCATCAGGCAAGCCAAAAGCCGAGCGGTCACCCAGCCCGTTTACGTTTCGGATTTTTGCGCCAAGCCATATCGTTTCCTGTAATTCTTTTTCAAGTGCAGCATTAAGCAGAACGGGTAATTGTACATGTTTAGCCAATTTTTTCAAGCGCTCTGTATTAACGCCAAAATTATCCATAGGGAAGTTTTTGAAACCAACGGCTTTGGCCTGACTTGATGCCTTGACACGGTAATCTCCCTTCTGTGCATCAATAAATTCTGCATCGCCGTAACGGCTGTCAGAATCAATATGAAGAGCCTGAGCGTTTTTCAAGGCCATTTCATCGGGAAAAAGATTATGGTTTACTTCTTTTCCCCATTCAGTGATGAGAATAGGAAAATAAGGGCGCATGATAATGTTATTTCTAAAAATATCACCGCTGTTTTTAAACCAGACATGCGGATGAAATGAGTTATTGATCAGAATATTATTTTCTGCTGTACGTTTAAAACCTTCCCGGAATTTAACACCTCCGCTCAGACAGACATTGTTATAAATATGATAATTACTGCTGCCGTCATCCAGATCGATATCCCAGCCGTGATCGCAGCGAAATCTGTTGTTACGGATTACAATCGTTTTTTGAGCATCCAGTAAAATCAATTCAGGATGTGCGGCGGTAAGGCTATCCATTATTTTACGGTCGGGATGCCAAAATCTGTCGCGCCCCCAGGAATTGAACGCACCGTGATCACCTGTTTCCAAAACGGTTTCAAAAACATCATTGTTTTCAATCAAATGACCGCCCCAGCAGCCATCACCAACGTTGATCCCAGCTCTTGGAACCCGATAAATCGTATTGTGGCTTACCAAGATTTCTGAGGCCATTTCAATTTCCACACCGGTTGACTGTTTCTCAATTTTTCCTATATCATGAATTAAGTTGTTTTCTGCGAAACACTGCATCGGATATCGGTTATTTTTGGGCCCGGGTGTTTTATCCATTTGGTTGGAAGGAATAAAATTTTCATAACCAAATGCTGCCGATCTGACCGCCGATGTATCGCCAACAAAGCAAATGGCTGAGGCGCCTATGTGGTGAAAGTATGATCCTGTCACACCGGAAGCATGATTATAACCATTGAAGATTATCGCATTTCCCCCAAGATTGGTAAATTCCGAGTCCTTGATGATGCAGTTAACCGTGTTTTCAAGGACAATAGCTCCGCCACGATAAATCATCCAGTCACTCCTTAGCAGCGGCTCATAATGTTCCATAAAAGTGCGCTCGGTATTTTCAAAACGAATGTCTTTAATGGTAATATTATGAATGGGCTTTTCTGGCGTGCCTTTTATTTCAATAAGGTGTTTCAAATTAGAAACCTCCGTTATAGCTGTATTAAGGTCAGTTCCGACAGCAGGATATAAGAACAGCGTTTTATTTACCTTATCATAAAACCATTCGCCGGGAGCATCCAGTTCTTCAAAAATATTTTCAACAAAGCGGTATTTTGGATGCAAAGGAGCTGGACGATTATTTTGCCATCCTCCTTCCAAAGCGGGCTTTCCATCTTTAACATTGGCAATCCTGTAATGAAAACTTCCCCATTCTCCCTGATGTAAAGCGTGGAAATATCCTCCACGCGGATTTTTCCACCGGGCTGTTCTCTCGATACTTATAGCATCTTCCGCAGTTCCGTTAAATACGCGGGCCGTTGTATCATAGTTAGGATAGCGGGCAAGGATCTGAGGTTCTCCATTTAGTATCAAGGATTCAAAATCAGCTCCTTCGACCTGGGTTTTCCAGATAGGTCCATCTTGTTTTTCCCATTTGAGCGTTAATTTACGTGCTGCACTGAAAATGATTTTTTCATTCGGATAAGCTTCTATGGAAATACTTTTATTGTGGAACACATCACCCGTTATTAACAAAGGTTGGGCCAGATAATAGGCGCCTTTTCTGATAATAATTCTATGATTTTTTTGTCTGGCGCTGCTTATTTTAGAAAGTGCCGCGTAAGGCGTTTTTAGAGGAGATTTTATTGTTCCTGCGTTTGCATCATTTCCGGAAGGAGACACGTAAAGGTTGTTTTGGGCAAGCGATGCAAAACTTAGAAACTGTATACAGATTATGACAAGAAATAAATATCGTGTCTGCATAATAGTAACGTTGAATATTGAAGTGAGAAATGATCTGCGGGTTGTTTTTTAATTGTAAGCCCGTTTTCCTCTGAATCTACCCTGTTTGATAAATTCACACCGTTTGACTCTTTAAGGATATGAAATTTTATGCTGTAATGCTGGCCGTGTTTTTTGTCAATATTTTCTTGTCAACGATTTCATTCGGACAAAAGAAGAAAGAAGCGAAGAAAGATTCTTTTCCGACGTATGACCAGATTATGCCGAAATTTTCAGAAATGATGGACCATGATATGCCTGCCTCCGTGATGGTTTTCAGGGATGGGAAAATGGAAGTTAGCAAGTCACAAGAAATAACGGTGCCAGCTCAAAAGAAAGATATTCGAAGGAACAAAAGCACTTCCAAGAAACAAAAGATCAAATAATTGATTTTAAAATTTGATACAGTTGATATTAATGACAGCCATATTTTCGATTTGGCGCTGCTTGATATAAAGCTATAAACAGTTAGCCGTTGTTATAAATTTTTAAAACCGGTTCACGTAATTTTTTTCCTGTACCACTAAGAATAAAAGCAATACTTTCGGCAATGTCAGAAGGAGCGATCCATTTTGTGAAATCGGCATCCTGCATTGCCTCCCGGTTCGTGGGTGTGTCAATGATACTTGGGACGATCACTGTGGCTGTGATATTTTTAGATCTACCTTCTGCATTGATAAATTCTGCCAGTTTAAAAATCAAAGATTTAGAGAGTGCATAGGCCAGACTTCCTGCGCCCTGATCCGCTTCAAGTGCCGGACGTGCCCCGATAAAAATAAACTGGCCGCCTCCGTTTTCCTCGAAATGCGCTATTAATGGTTTTACCAGATGAAATGCGGTGAAGAAATTGACACCGAACATTTTTTCAATTAAAGTGTCGTCAGTTTGCACAATATCTCCCATGGCAAAAGCGCCCGCCAGGAATATTCCAGCCTGAATGGTGTTTGCTTTGGAAATGGTTTGGTTTACAAAATTGAGCGATGCCTCGCCATCCAATAAATTTACAGCCTCAGCGCTTACGTTTTCAAAAGCGTTAAACATATCCGGATTTCTGGAACCGGTGGTAACATAAAGCTTATCGCCATTGTCTGAAAGTCGTTTAACAACTTCTTGGCCAAGGTTTCCGGAAGCTCCGCTGATGATGATGTTTTGAGGCATGATTGGGTAAGTTTATTGTAAAATAAAAGAAGTCAAGACTGGGTTAAAACTTGACTTCTATGTTACAGTTGGCTCTATTTATTCAAAAGCTCGATCAAAAACTTTCTGAAAGGCTCAGCAAATTCTTTTCTTTTTAAGGCAAACTCTACTGTTGTTTTCAGGTAATCCAGTTTGTCGCCAATGTCGTGACGTTTCCCCTCAATATGATGGGCGTAAATATTTTCACGTTTCAAAAGAAGCAAAAGAGAATCTGTTAACTGGATTTCGTTATTTTTTCCTTTTGGTGTCTGCTCAATCGTATTGAAAATTTCCGGTGTTAAAATATAACGTCCGGCGATGGCCAGATTCGACGGAGCGAGTTCAATGGCGGGTTTTTCTACCAAAGTACTTAGTTCAAGAATGGTATCGCTCAGGGAAGTTCCGCCAACGATCCCGTACCGGTTTACTTTATTGGCAGGAACTTGTTCAACGGCAATAACCGACCCGCCGTATTGTTCATAAGTATCCATCAGCTGCTGGGTTACCGGAATAACCGAATCCATGATAGTATCACCCAGTAATACAGCAAATGGTTCATTACCCACGTGATGCCTTGCATAATAAATCGCGTCTCCCAGTCCGTTTGCTTCCTTTTGGCGAACGAAATGTACATTCGCCATATCAGCCAGACGGCGCATTTCATTAAACCAGATCATGTCTTCTTTTTCTTCAAGACGAGATTCAAGTTCCACGTTACGGTCAAAATGATCTTCGATAGCACGTTTTCCTTTTCCCGAGATAATTAAAATATCTTCAATTCCTGAATCAACAGCTTCCTGAACCACGTATTGAATGGTTGGGATATCGATAATCGGCAACATTTCTTTTGGCATCGATTTAGTTGCCGGCAAAAAACGGGTTCCTAGTCCGGCAGCAGGAATTACAGCTTTACGAATCATAAGTTTTGGCTTTCGGCGGTCGGCTATCGGCTTTCGTCAGATGGCATTTGCCGGTTGTTTAAGTTTTTGATATAATTTAATAAAGTTTGAATTAGCTGATTGCTGACAGCCGAAAGCGGTACGCCGCCCGGCCGACTGCCTATCGCTAAATTACAAATGGCTTAATTACTCTTGCGTTATGTTTTTTTAGTTTTACAAAAAGCTGGTTAAGCATATCATCGTCTTTGTAAATACCGATAATTGTGCCGCCGGAGCCAGCGAATTTGGCCGATGCTCCACAAGCTCTTGCTTCATTGATAAGCCGTTTGTTGGAATCCGGAACATTATAAATCTGACAGCGCAGGTCGAAATTCTGATTCATTAATTCGTGCAAGTCACCCGGTCTGCCTTCTTGTAAGGCAGTATGGCCTTCTTTGGCTTTTTGGGCAATTTGAGAAAGTACATCGATAACATCAGGTTCGCCGCGATCAAATCTGGCACGAACGTCGCTGTGTACTTTTCCGGAAACTTTACTCAGATTGGTGTTGTAAGCTACATAAAGTTTAGGAAGCAGTGCGGGGTTTATTCGTTCATAAAGCCCGTATCCCTGGTTGTCGATCAATTTTTTATCAAAATCCATATAGACACACCCTTCGTAACACTGAATTACACGGTCTTGTAAACCGGCAGCTATGCCCAGCTCTTCTGTTTCGGAAACCATCACAAGCTGAGGCAGAATTTCAATCGGGATTTCAACTTTGTAAAACTGCATCAACGCCCTGAAAAGTGCCACAACAATCGCACTGGACCCTGACATTCCCACTTGCCGTGGAATCGAGGAACGATAACGGACAGTGAAATTCCGGTTTGGGAGTTTGATATTATTGTCTTCGCAGTAATCCGCAAATTTTTTGATACCGGCTTTAATCAGAGGAATTCCTCCGTTGTAACCCAGCATACTTACAGAATCGCGCAAATGAAATATGCTGCGAAATGTGCTTCCGTCCTGAGGCTCAGGCTCTATGTGAAGCTCCGGAGATTCATACAAAGAAATGGATGCTCCGAAATTGCGTACGGATATTGATATTGTTTTTCCAAAAAAACCATCAGAAGGATTTCCCAGCAGCCCTGCCCGGGCATATGCGCGTGTTTCAATTATCAATGTAAAGTATTTTTTGCGTCAAAAATAGTAACTAATTGACGACGCTTTACACTTTTAGCCCTTAAATTAATTCAATGGTAAGAAGCTGGAAAAATAGATTGCTGTTGCTTTGTTTTGAAAATGGAGCAGATCTCGTGCGTGGAGAGGGCAAAAAAAAGAGATGAGCAGTGGAACCACTTCTCATCTCCTTCGCGAAATTTCAAATATTGGAAATTAAGCTTGTTTGATTAGCTGAATGTTAGCGATCAATTTGATTTCGTCGCCAACTACCACACCACCTGCTTCGGTTGTTGCGCTCCATGTTAATCCAAATTCTTTACGGCTTATTTTACCGTTAATTTCAAAACCTGCTTTGCTCTGACCATAGAAATCGGTCATTGCTCCGCCGTATTCTGCATCCAAAACAACTGAATTTGTAACACCTTTGATGGTTAAATCACCTTTAAGTTTGTAAGTGTCTTCACCCGTTTTTTCAAGACCCGTTGAAGTAAAACTCAATTTAGGATAGTTCGCGGCGTCAAAGAAATCTGCTGATTGCAAATGTTCATCGCGTTGTGTCTGATTGGTATCGATACTTGCGATGTCAGCCGAAAACTGGATGTTTGCCGTTGTCAAATCGTCTCCGTCCGTTTCAGCAGTACCTTCAAATGTTTTGAAAGAACCTGTTACTGTTGAGATTACAAGGTGTTTTACTTTAAACTGAATTTCGGAATGCGTTGGGTCAATAACCCATGATGTTTTAGTTGACATAGTATTGTTTGATTTAGTATGTTTATACATTTAATGTATATACATGTAAATTGGAAAAAAAGTTTAAACATTACAAAAAAAATTCTCAATCTTTTTAGAATGAGAATTTAAATTATTGATATATAGTTCGTTATAGGATATTAATTTTTTATTATTCTTTTGGCATAACAAAAATAGTTTCGTCAATTTTTGGATTGATTTCCAGATTTTTGATTTTCATAGCCATTGTTGCTCCCGGCATTGCCGAGGTTTCGACCTCAGATGTAAAGGGGTACGTTATGCCTTCTATTTGCCTGAAATCGGATTGCGTATTGGTAGATTGTACTTCCTGTCCGTTTAAATTCACTTTTGCGACAACCTTCAGTATGTAGTACGTGTCTTTGGAAATGTAGTTGGTTCTTTTAGCACCGTTTTTCAGGTTTACGGTTATCTTATAAACTTTTGCACCCGCCAGGTCTTCTTCTCCGTCCAGAGTCAGAGATTGTCCTTTTTCCTTATAGTTGTAAAGCCCTGTCAGATCGGTTTCGGCAGACATCGATTTGACAACATCTTCGGGAAGGGGAGCTGCTTTGCTTTGTCCGGACATCGGATTAATAGCCCAGCCTTTGTCGTTATCGATCACCTGAATAATCTTGGAACCCTGAACGGTGGTTTCGCTTCGGAAGCCGCGTTGCTGAACAATGGTCGTCGTGACGGGGATCTGCATATTCATCACGTCCATTTCGGCGGTGATTTTAATACTCTTCAGCCTGGATAATTTATCGGCACCTCCCATGGCTGTTACGTGTTTTGCTACGATTTCATCCAATGTCTGAGCGAAAGATGACGTGCTTATTCCAGCTATAACAAGAACAACAAGAGATTTTAAAAACGTTTTATTTCGCATGTGAGCTAGTTTTGGTAAAGTGTAAAACTAGGGAATATTCGTTTAAAATTGAATTTGATTCCGGTTGAACGGAGATTCCGTCTGTTGAATGAAGAAGTATTGTTTACCCGTCGGATGGCGAAAAAAGCCATCCGACGGGTCGCTTGTTCCGTCCGATGGTTTTTCCCGCCGTCGGATAGATAAATAAACATCGTAGGATTTTCTACACTTTTACTCAAACTTTGAATAAAAAAAAGCGAACGAACCAAAAAAATGGTCCGCTCGCCAAAATATATAAGTTCTTAAAACTAATTATGCACTTTTTAACGCTTCGGCTCCACCAACAATTTCGAGAATCTCTGTTGTAATAGCAGCCTGACGTGTACGGTTGTAAACCAGTTTCAGCGCTTTCAAAAGTTCCTGAGCATTGTCAGTTGCCTTATCCATAGCCGTCATACGCGCACCCTGTTCAGAAGCATTTGATTCCAGAACGGCACGGTATAATGTGATTTTCAATGATTTTGGAATTAATTCAGCAAGAATTTCTTCCTCATTTGGTTCAAATATATAGTTAACCTCCGGTGCTTTTACTTTCTGGGTAGAAGAATCAGCCACGATTGGAAGGTAAGGATCTGTATGGATAATTTGCGTTGCAACGTTTTTAAATTCATTGTAAACCAAATCCACCACATCATAACGGCCTTCAGAGAAGTCCTTCATGATTTTTTCAGCCGCTTCCTTAACGTTAACAAATTTAAGTCTTGTAAATAAATCAGTATAAGCAGTGTTTACCACAAAACCACGACGGCTAAATGCTTCGGCACCTTTTTTACCAATTGCAAAAATCTCAACATTACCTTTGGAAGCCTGCACTGCGTATTTTTCACTGATCAGCTGCAAAGTGGCTTTAATGATATTGGTATTGAAAGCGCCGCACAATCCACGATCGGAAGTTACAACAACGATCAATATCTTTTCAGCTGCACGTACTGCTTTCAGTGGGCTGTCCACTGAACTTTCAGAACCTGCCGAAACTGTTGAAAGCATTTGACCCAGCTTTTGGGCATAAGGACGCATTTGCAGGATATTATCCTGGGCTCTGCGCAATTTAGCAGCTGCCACCATTTTCATGGCTTTGGTTATCTGCTGCGTGGAATTAACCGAAACGATCCGGTTACGTACTTCTTTTAAGCTTGCCATCTTAGGGAAATTAAATGCGGTCCGCCTGAGGTAATCAACAAGTGAAAAATCAAAAACAGCTTTACCATTTCTGATTTTTCACTTATAGTTTCTCTATTAATATTTAGCTGAAAGTTCTTTCGCTACTTTGTCGATCACGTCAGTTACGCTGTTATCCAACTTACCTGCACGAAGAGCTGCCAAAGTATCTTTATGTTGTGCTGAAAGAATTGTTAGGAATTCTTTATCGAATTCTTTCACTTTTTCAACCGGAACTCTGTCTAATAATCCTTTTGTAGAAGCGTAAACAGTAGCAACCTGATGTTCAACCGGCACCGGAGCATATTGAGGTTGTTTCAATACTTCCTGGTTACGGCGTCCACGGTCAATTGCAAGTTTGGTAGAAGCATCAAGATCCGAACCGAATTTTGCAAAAGCCTCCAATTCACGGAATTGAGCCTGGTCAAGTTTTAATGTACCTGATACCTTTTTCATTGACTTGATCTGAGCGTTACCACCCACACGAGATACCGAGATACCTACGTTGATCGCAGGACGGATACCCGAGTTGAACAAGTTAGATTCAAGGAATATCTGTCCATCCGTAATCGAAATTACGTTGGTTGGGATATAAGCAGAAACGTCACCCGCCTGTGTCTCAATGATTGGAAGTGCTGTTAATGAACCACCACCTTTGACTTTTCCTTTCAGGGAAGGAGGAAGGTCATTCATGTTGGCAGCAATGCTGTCGTCATTGATAATTTTCGCAGCTCTTTCCAAAAGACGGCTGTGAAGATAGAATACGTCTCCCGGGTAAGCTTCACGTCCCGGAGGGCGGCGAAGAAGAAGGGAAACTTCACGATAAGAAACCGCTTGTTTTGAAAGATCATCATAAACGATCAATGCAGGACGACCAGTATCACGGAAGTATTCACCAATCGCAGCACCTGTAAACGGAGCATAGAACTGCATTGGAGAAGGATCAGATGCACCGGCAGCCACGATAACCGTGTAATCCATTGCACCATAACGACGAAGTGTAGCTTCGATACCTTTGATCGTTGAAGCCTTCTGGCCGCAAGCAACATAAATACAGAATACAGGCTCGCCTTTATCGAAATACTCTCTCTGGTTGATGATTGTATCAATAGCAACGGCAGTCTTTCCAGTCTGACGGTCACCAATGATCAATTCGCGTTGCCCACGCCCGATAGGAATCATCGCATCGATTGCTTTGATACCCGTCTGAAGTGGTTCGGTTACAGGCTGACGGAAAATTACCCCCGGAGCTTTACGCTCCAATGGCATTTCAAACGTTTCACCCTGGATAGGGCCCATTCCGTCGATTGGTTCTGCCAATGTATTTACTACACGGCCAACAATTCCTTCACCTACTTTTACAGAAGCGATCTCTTTAGTACGCTTCACTGTGTCGCCTTCTTTAATCTCACTTGAATCACCAAGTAAAACGGCTCCAACATTATCTTCCTCGAGGTTTAATGCGAGGGCCTTCAAGCCATTCTCGAAAACAAGCAGCTCACCCGCCTGCACTTGGGAAAGGCCATAAATACGGGCCACACCGTCACCAACCTGAAGAACTGTTCCTACTTCTTCGAGTTCTGCTTCAGATTTAGCGCCTGCAAGTTGCTCGCGCAGGATGGCCGAAACTTCGTCCGGTCTAACAGATACCATAGTATAATTGACTTATTTAGAGTATAGTAGTAAGTTTTTGAAATCAGCCGCAAATGTAGGGTTTATTTGTTAAATAAAGAATACTTCACCTAAAAAACTGAAAGAGAAAAATTAGATTTTTCCAAGTTTGCCTGTTTGCGGTATTATAACGCAGTAAAATTATGGAATTTTAGGCATTTAAAAGGTTTTTAAAACTTTTTTAGGTACTAATTGTGTTTTTGTTGTAATTGAGTTCGTTAATAACAATTAATTATCAAAAATTTAATTTTCAGACCATCCTTAAGTAGAATGTACAAATTAGAAAAAACCATTTTAACCTCTGTTCTATGTATTGGTTTAGCTGCTTCCCAAGGGTTTGCGCAAGCACCGAAGAAAGTTTCGAAACCAGCTGCTACAACAAAAAAGACTACGGTTGCAGCTGTGAAGGCGGCACCATCATCAAGTGTACTTAAGACCAAGATGGATTCTCTTTCAGCGGCTATCGGTGTCAGTTTTTCCAACTCATTATCATCGCAGGGAATAAGTAATATCAATACAGATATTCTAACTAAAACCATTACTGCGTCGCTTAAAGGCGAGAAAACCACATTTTCTCCTGAGGACGCGAATAAATTTATTGGTGAATATTTTCAAAAATTAACAGAAGAAAAAGGAGCAGTCGTGAAAATAGAAGGAGAAAAGTTTTTGGAAGAAAACAAGAAAAAGGCTGGTGTGACAACCACAGAAAGCGGTTTGCAGTACTCGGTAATTAAAACGGGTGATGGTCCAAAACCAGCCGCTACTGATAAAGTAAAGACCCATTACCACGGAACTTTGACCAATGGAACGGTTTTTGACAGTTCTGTGGATCGCGGCGAACCGGTTGAGTTTCCGGTCAACGGCGTAATTAAAGGATGGACAGAGGCATTGCAGCTTATGCCGGTTGGTTCGAAATGGAAATTATATATTCCTTACAATCTGGCTTATGGCGAACGTGCCGCAGGTCCTCAGATTCCAGCTTATTCAGCTTTAGTATTTGAAGTTGAATTATTAGAAATTGTTAAATAGTTAACAAAAATTCGACGAATGAAAAAGTACCTAATCACTCTTATTCCTGTTGTATTACTTGGCTGGCAGCGAGGTCCCGTACAGCAAAATGCAGTCGTCACTACGGAAACTTCGTTAGCGGAAGATATAAAGCCTACGGCAGCCCAGTATAAAGCGGAAGAGCTTTCGACAAGAATACTTTCAAATTATCATTATCGGAAAACGAAGCTGAATGACTCTTTGTCATCGGCGATTTTTGATAAATATATTGATGGTATTGACCACGGTCGATTGTACTATCTGGCCTCTGATATGGCGGAATTTGAAAAGTACAGGTACTCTTTCGACGATTTTTTACAAAAGCGTGAACTGGATGTTCCGTTCAACATGTATAATCTTTTCAGAAAACGTTATCAGGAAAGAAGTGAATACATCCAGACACTTTTGAAAACGCCGAAGCCGTTTGATTACACGGTCGATGAGTCGCTGAACACGGATCGTGACAAAGTAGCGTGGGCGAAATCAAACGATGAACTGAATGATACCTGGAGAAAGTATCTTAAAAGTGAAGCACTTGATCTTAAACTGGCAGGAAAAGCTGACACGTCGGTGGTAAAGACCCTAAGCGACCGGTATAAAAACCGGGATCGTGGTTTGAGCCGTATCCGCACGGAACAGGTTTTTCAAATGTTTATGAACGCGTATGCAGAATCTCTGGATCCTCATACAAGTTATATGGCGCCAACGTCTGCTGATCGTTTCAAACAGGAAATGAGCCAGTCGGTGGAAGGTATCGGGGCATTGCTTCGTGAGGAAGATAATTACATCAAAATCGTTGAAGTAATTCCGGGAGGACCTGCATTCAAAGGAAAACAACTTAAAAAGGAAGATAAAATTATTGGTGTTGCACAAGGTGATGACGGTAAATTTGTTGATCTGGTTGGCTGGTTTGTGGATGATGCCGTGAAGCTGATCAAGGGTACAAAAGGAACGGTTGTCCGTTTACAGGTTCTTTCGGCGGATGCGCTTTCGAGCACACCTCCAAAAGAAATCAGACTGGTGCGTGAAAAAATCAAACTGGAAGATTCCCGTGCTAAAAAAGAAATTGTTTCCATCAATAACGGAACCAAAGATTACAAGATCGGTGTGATCGATATTCCTTTGTTTTATCGCGACTTTGAAGGAGCGCAGCAAAAGGAAAAAGAATTTTCGAGTACGACACGTGACGTGCAGAAAATTATTACAGAACTGCAAGGTGAAAATGTTGATGGTATTGTGATTGATCTTCGTAACAATGGCGGTGGCTCTTTGACGGAAGCAGTTTCATTAACAGGTTTGTTTATCAACAAAGGACCTGTTGTTCAGGTAAAAGAAGGTCAGGGTGATATCCAGGTTGAAACAGATAATGACCCGATGATCGCGTATAACGGCCCGATGGCGGTTATGGTGAACCGGTTCAGTGCATCTGCTTCCGAGATTTTCGCTGCTGCAATTCAGGATTACAAACGTGGTATTATCGTTGGAGAGCAGACATATGGCAAAGGAACGGTTCAGACGCTGATTGATCTTAATCAGTGGGCTCCGAAAGAAACTGATCAGCTAGGGCAGGTGAAACTTACAGTTGCGAAGTTCTACCGTGTGAACGGAAGCAGTACGCAGCTGAAAGGTGTGACCCCCGATCTGGAATTACCGTCCGCATTTAAAGTAAATGAATATGGTGAAGGTTCGCAGCCAAGTGCATTGCCCTGGGATCAGATTCCTTCGTCTAAATATGAAATCACCAGCAATATCAACGACAAGATCGTAGGTCAGCTTCGTGATAAATATAAAACGCGTCTGAAATCAGATGAAGAGCTTAAAACGTTGGTGAAAACGATAGATGAATTCAAAAAGGCACGTGAAAACAAAGTAGTTTCTTTGCAGGAATCAAAACGTAAAATAGAACGTGATGAAGCCGAGAAAAAACGTGCTGCGTTGAAACAACTTGGCGAAGATGCCGACGATGAGGATGAAGATGCGGATCCGAAAGTTGCCACAGAGGCTCCGAAAGATCCAAAAAAGAAAAAGGATATCTACATCACGGAGACAGGTCGTATGCTTGCTGATTTGATCGTTATCTCAAAAGAGCCAAGCCTGGCAGGAGCAAAGAAAAAGTAAGATAGATTTTATAAAGAAAGAAAATGGACAGCAGGTTTTAATCGGCTGTCCATTTTTTATTCCAAACTATTGATCATTCAGGCGCCAATCTTAAATTTCCTTTGATAGCTAGCAATTATTCCCAACCACCGCCAAGCGACCGGTACAATTCTATCAATGCTAAATGCTGGTCTTTTTGAACTTCCATTAATGCCAATTCAGCTTCCAGCACATTTTTTTGCGCGGTAATAATTTCCAGATATGTCGCATAGCCTGTCAGAAAAAGATCGCGCGAAACTCCCACAGCCTGTTGCAAAACTTCAACTTCCTGTCTTTTGAAATTCGCGAATTTTTTGGTGTTCTCTATCTTTTTCAGGCTGCTACTTACCTCCTGAAACCCGGTCAGGATGGCTTTGTTGTAAGAGTATAACGCCTCGATATTTGCCGCCTCGAATCTTTTTTGTCCGGCCAGAAGTGCCTTTCTGTTAAATATAGGTGCTGCCAAACCACCAAGCGCGCTATATGCAATTGAGCCTGGATTAAATAACAACGAACTTTTAAAAGCATTAAAACCTAATAATCCAGTAATGTTAAGGGAAGGCAGAAACGCTAGTCTTGCAGCTTGCAAATCTGCATTATTTGCCAATAATTCCAATTCTGCCTGCTGAACATCCGGGCGTCTGATCAGCATTCTGGAAGGGATGCCGGCCTGTACCCGTTCAGGTAAATTCTCGTTTAATTTTCCACTTCTGGTGATTTTCTGCGGAAAACGGCCAAGCAAAAGATTAAGATTATTCTCTGCCTCAATAATACGCTGGTTGATCTGTATTTCAAGGCTCTGTGTATTTAATAATTGTGCTGTAAATTGTTGAACGCCCAGTTCATTCGCACGGCCTCCCTCTTTTTGTATTTTAATATTTTCTACGGCAGATTGCTGCAGTATGATGTTTTTCTGAATGATCTCCTGCTCAGCGTCCATTCCCAATAACTCATAATACAAGCGTGATACCTGTGCGATTAAACTCGTCGTTACCAGATGTTTTCCTTTTTCAGAAGCTAGAAAACGGGTATAAGCTGCCTTACGCTGCGTTCTTAATTTCCCCCAGATATCAACCTCCCAGGTACTACGAAATCCTACAAAATAATCGGGTAGGAAGGGGGCTGGTAACCGTCTGTCGGCGTCTATATTTTCAGAAAAATTGGTATCATAGTTTCCTACACCATCCATCGTATAATCTCCGAATTTCCTCCCGCCACCGGACACTTCTGCATTTACGGCAGGCAACAATGCGCCCTTGGCTAGCAAGACATTGGATCTTGCCATTTCAATACGCTGTACGGCAATTTTTAAGTCTGGATTATTTATCAATGCGGTATCAATCAGGGCAATCAGATTAGGATCTTTGAAGAATGATCTCCATTGCATTGAGCCAATTCCTGTCGAATCAATTTGATTTTCAAAGGTTTCCGGCGTTCGGATGGATGCCGACTTCGTTACAGGCTGCATCATTTTACATCCACTCATGAATATCAAAGCAGCAACCGGAAGGGTTTTACAAATTTTTTTATATTTTTTCATTAATTCAATGCAGTTAGTAAAAATGGGCAGCCAGAATTACTTCGCGGCTGCCCCGATATTGGCTGAGTCTTAATGGAGCAAAACTTCCTCTTTTTCCATTTTAGGTGCTGATGGCTTTTTAGGAAGCGCCAATGTTGCGAATAAAACATAAAGGCCTGGAATTATAACAACCCCGAAAAGTGTCCCGATAAGCATACCGCCGGCAGCTGCTGTTCCGATCGACCGGTTTCCTAATGCACCCGCACCAGAAGCGATACAAAGTGGAATAAGGCCTGCAATAAACGCAAACGAAGTCATCAAAATCGGACGTAATCTTTCCGTAGCTCCTTCCAGCGCCGCCTCAAAAACAGTTCGTCCTTCTTTTTGGCGAAGAATGGCATATTCGACAATAAGAATCGCATTTTTCCCTAATAAACCAATAAGCATGACCAGAGAAACCTGTGCATAAATGTTGTTCTCCAAACCTAAAAGTTTGAGTGAGAGAAAAGCGCCAAATATCCCAGTAGGTAAAGAAAGTATTACTGGAAGCGGAAGCAGAAAGCTTTCGTATTGGGCTGCGAGTAGAAGATAAACAAAGAGAAGACATATACCAAAAATATACATCGCCTGATCACCCGACAGGATTTCTTCCCTGGTCATCCCTGACCATTCGTATGAAAATCCTTTGGGAAGTTTTTCTTTTGCCACACGTTCAACAGCCTTGATGGCATCTCCGCTGCTGAACCCGGGAGCGGCATCACCATTGATCATTGCGGATGTATACATATTGTAGCGCGTCAATAGTTCTGGTCCGTAGACCCGTTCAAGACGTATGAAAGTCGAAAACGGAACCATTTCGCCACGGTTATTTTTAACATACAATTTCAAAATGTCTTCCGGGCTTCTGCGGAAGCTTGGATCTGCCTGAACCATCACCTTATACATCTGCCCGAACCGTATGAAGTTAGAAGCATACAAACTACCGATCAAGGTTTGGAGTGTGCTCATGGCGGCATCAACAGAAACCCCCTTTTTGGAAGCGATATCAGCATCCACATGAATCATGTATTGCGGAAAGCTTGCATCAAAACTGCTGAATGCGCTTGATATTTCAGGAGTCGCCATTAATTCTTTAACAAATTCATTGGTGACACTGGCAGTTTTTTGAAGATCATCACTGCCTGTCCTATCCTGAACACGTAGCTCAAATCCACTTGAATTACCAAATCCGGGAACCGTTGGAGGAGGGAAAAACTCAATCTTTGCATCTGTGATATGCTTCGTCTTTTGCTCCATTTGTGCAATGATGTCTTTCACGGATTCTTTGCGTTGATCCCAGGCTTTCAGGTTAATCATCGCCATACCGTATGAAGATCCGGCAGATTCTGTAATCAAGCTATATCCTGAAAGGGACGATACCGACTCCACGGGTTCCAGTGACGCCGCTACTTTCTGTATTTCATCCAGTACAGCTTCCGTTCTTTCAACCGTAGCAGCAACCGGTGTTGTGACATTCACATTAATTACACCCTGATCCTCCGTTGGAATGAATCCACTCGGAAGGATTGCGCTGATACCATAGGTGCCGATACAAAATGCAACGAGCAAACCAATCGTAATCATTCTACGGCCAATAATGAAAGAAAGCAGTTTTTGGTATTTGTTGGAAATACCATTATAACCATTATTAAATCCTTTAAAAAACCGGTCAAGCGGGGTGTTTTTTGAAGGTTGTCCATGTGTATTTTTGAGCATTATTGCACAAAGGGCGGGCGTCAGGGTCAACGCGTTGATACCTGAAATCACAATCGAAATAGCCAGTGTAATAGAAAACTGCCGGTAAAATATTCCAACCGGACCTGACATAAATGCTACCGGAACGAACACAGCCGACATCACGAGCGTAATTGCAATAATTGCCCCACTCATTTCTTTCATTGATTCAAGGGTTGCTTCTCTGGCATCCAGATGTTTTTCAGCCATTTTTGCATGGACGGCCTCGACGACGACAATGGCATTATCGACCACGATACCAATCGCTAATACCAATGCAAAGAGTGTCAGCAAATTAATCGAGAACCCGAAAAGCTGCATGAACGCAAATGTACCGATCAAAGCAACCGGAACGGCTAAGGCAGGAATAAGCGTTGAACGGAAATCCTGCAAGAACAGATAAACAATAATGATAACGAGAATAAATGCCTCGATCAATGTGCGAACTACTTCATGGATAGAGGCATCGAGGAAACGCGATACGTCGTAAGAAACAAAGTAATCCATTCCCGGCGGGAAGCTTGTAGTTTTTAGCTCAGCTACTTTGCTTTTGATATTCTTGATAACATCCTGCGCATTGGAACCCGGACGCTGTTTGATCATGATCGATGCCGACGGTTTTCCGTTTGATTTGGAAGCCATGTCATATTCCAGTGTTCCAAATTCGATATCAGCAACATCTTTTAATTTCAACATAGACCCATCCGGGTTGGATCGCAGAACAATATTTTCATATTGCACCGGTTCAAATAGTTTCCCTGTATATTTTAAAACATATTGCAAAACCTGCGTTTCGCGGCCAGAAGCTACGCCCGTTTTTCCGGGTGCCGCAACCACATTCTGATCACGTATCGCCTTCACTACTTCATCTGCCGACACGTTGTAAGTATTCATTCGGTCAGGTTTCAGCCACACGCGCATGGAGTAGTCCTTACTTCCCATAATTTGCGCACGACCCACCCCGTCAATCCTCTTTAACTCTTTTAAAATATTTATATCAGCGAAGTTGTAAACGAAGTCCTCGCCAACGGTGGTGTCTGTGCTCATAATATCCAGATACATGAGCATACTGTTTACCTCTTTTTCAGTAGTAACACCAGCCTTAATTACTTCTTCCGGAAGTTCGTCAATAACCGTTTGCACACGGTTTTGCACGTTCACTGCGGCCAGATCCGGGTCTACACCTACGTTAAAAGAAATGGTGATTGTTGTTACACCATCGTTGCCGGAAACACTGGTCATGTAAGTCATACCAGGTACACCATTGATGGCTTTTTCCAGAGGAACTGCAACGGCATCGACGCAAACTTCCGAGTTAGCCCCCGTGTAGGTGGCCGTTACGACAACTGAGGGAGGGACAATATCAGGGAATTGGGAAACCGGCAGTCCTGTAAAAGCCAAAATGCCCAGGAGCGTTATGAAAATAGAAATGACCAGCGACAGAACCGGTCGCTCTATAAATTTTTGAAACATGATTTAAAATTCAGGTGAGCGTTAGATTTTATCGTGCTGTAAGCTCGATTTTGTTCGTTTCTGTTTTAACAGAATCCAGAAGGATTGTTTTTGGATTAATCGTAACGCCATCCTTCAATCCCTGAAGTCCTTCGCAGACGATCGTTTCTCCCGGCTCTAATCCTGACTTTACAATATAATATCCCGAAAGCCTCGATTTGGGTACGAAGCTTCTGGTCTTTATTTTATTGTCTTTACCTAAAACGTAAACGAAGCTTTTATCCTGAATTTCAAAAGCAGCTTTCTGAGGAATTAAAATGGCGTTTTCAACGGTGTTGGTCAATCGGATTGTGCCGGTTGATCCATGTTTTAATAATTTCTCCGGATTTGTAAAACGTGCCCTGAAAGCAATAGATCCGGTACCTTCATCGAAAGCACCCTCCATTGTTTCAATAACTCCTTTATGTTTAAAAAAAGAGCCATCTGCCAGTTCAAGTTCTACAATTGTATTATTATTGGATGAGGCACCCCGTGCCCTCGTGTATTCGAGGTATTCATTTTCTGAGACATTAAAATAAGCAAATACATTTTTAGTATCAGAAAGCGTAGTGAGCAGGGTACCTTCATTGATCAGGCTGCCTGTTTTGTAAGGAAGCCTGTCGATAACGCCATCGAACGGAGCTCTGATCTCAGTTTGCGCCAGATGCAACGCAGCCGTTGATCTTTCGGATTTTGCTTCTTCAATTTTAGCGTTTGCAGCTGCCAGTTTTGCCTGAGCGACCTCTAACTCGGTTTTTGAAATAACATTTTTTTCAACCAGTAATTTAACGCGTTTCAGTTCAAGTTCCGCACCCTTGGCATCAGCATCGGCACTCTGTAAATTCGCTTTTGCTTTGGCAAGGCCGGATTCATATTCTGCACTGTTGATGCGAAACAATATCTGTCCTTTTTTTACTTCTTTGCCTTCATCAACATAGACCTGCTCCAGATAACCCTTAACCCGTGCGTATATTTCCACATTCCTGACGGCATGAATATCACCAACATATTCCCTGTGAAGATCGGTTTTCTGAGATTTCAATTCGGTGACTGGAATTGTCAGAATCGAATCTTTGATTTCTGCGGAGTCTTTGCTTTGTGTGGAACAAGCCGTCGCGAAAAGGCTGATTCCTAACAGAAAAGACCAGTTATAATTTTTCATGATGAGTAAGTAAGTAATTGAAAATTAATATTTTTGAAAGAATAGGAATAGAATTTTAGCATACAGTTATACACCCAGAATGTGACCATTGCGGATGGATATATTTTTATCAGCAAACATGAAATGCATGCGTCTGTGAGCAGGCATTTTGGTGTCTGTTAATGGATTCTGGAAAATCTGTGCGGCTAGAAAATTAATGCGGCGAAATACCGGAGATATCCGCTAAAACGGACAAAGTCGATGAAGGAAACTGTAATAATCTGGCAAGGTAAGTAACCCCTCAATGGAGCCGATAACTTGCTGAGTATAATGTTTTACTACTGATTTTAACGATAAATGGAAGTATTCAGAAGGAACGGATTCAAGGTTTGTAAAGCGATAGCTTGACGTTCTGTGGCGTAATAAATCAGAAATGCTTTCTTTCCATTCAAATTCATCGGCCTGAAGAAATGTCTGGCGCTGACAAATAGTATCATCAACCTCAAATAATTCTTCCTCCTCTTCTTCTAAATAATAGGAATTGTTGAACGGAGATAAATGTCTGACACCAAAATTGGTTCTGCACGATGCCTCTGCCTGTCCTGAAAACAGTGCTGAGGCAAGGATTTGCCCAATGCAAAAAAACAATACAAAAGTTCTTTTAAGCATGGCGCTAACAGAGATCAAAACATTGAAAAATTCATATTTTTATAATGAATTCAAGAATGATTGTTACTAAAATATTGGAAATACAACACTGAGATCCAATAGTTCAAATATAACAATTCAAATTCTATAACCAAATTTTATATCATGTTAACGACTGTTAATGGATTTTAATGTTTTTCTAATACACATTTGATTTTGCTGGTTTGGAATGTGGGAAGGGAACTTTTTAACGTGAATTGATCAGTTGTTTTTTCGTTCTTCTGGGAGATTTTCGGGGTTTTACCTTCCTGATGAGAGGTATGAGTATGTAAAAATGCCGGGACGCTCAACCCCTCAGGCAGGCCGATCTATACGACCGCAACATTCGGATCGGTATGAAAACCGAGGAAATAACATAACTGTAAAGCCAATATCCAATAAGAGACAGGGTTGATCAATGTTGGAATATGAATAACTAATGAGCCCTTTGTATTTGTATGCGAAAAACGAAAAATAAGCAGCAAGACCTGAGAATATAATTTCTAAGTAAACTGCCCTGTGTACAATTGGTAATATTTGCCCTTTTTCGATATTAATTCGTTATGAGTTCCCCGTTCAATTATCCGGCCAAATTCCAGAACAATAATTTCATCCGCATTGCGGACCGTCGACAGACGATGGGCAATCACGAAGGTAGTCTTCCCTTTCATAAGTGTGTCCATTCCCTGCTCAATCAACTTTTCAGTACGTGTATCGATGGAGCTGGTTGCTTCGTCCAGAATCAGTATGGGCGCTTCGGCTACGGTAGCACGGGCGATGTTCAATAGTTGCCGTTGTCCCTGGCTGAGATTACTGCCGTCTCCTTCCAGCACAGTATTATATCCTTGCGGCATCCGGGAAATAAAAGAATGCGCATTAGCCAGTTCGGCAGCATGAATCACTTCTTCGTCCGTAGCGGTTAGTCTTCCGTAGCGGATATTTTCCATTACCGTCCCGGTAAACAGATGCGTGTCTTGCAACACAATCGCCAGCGATTTTCGTAAACTTTCACGAGAAATCATTTTGATATCGATACCATCAATCGTAATTTTTCCTGATTGGATATCATAGAAACGGGGTAATAAATTAATTATCGTCGTTTTGCCTGCGCCTGTGGAGCCAACAAAAGCGATCTTATGTCCCGGTTTTACGCATAAATTAATACTGTGAAGAATGATTTTGTCTGGGCTGTAACCAAATGTTACTTCTTGAAAACGAATTTCCCCCGTTACGTTCGATAAGGTTACAGCATTTTCCGCATCGGCTGGTTCCGGTAACTGATCCATCATTTCAAATACGCGTTCCGCACCCGCAAGTGCTGCCTGCAGGCTGTTGAGCTGACTGGATAATTCATTGATCGGTCGTCCGAATTGTCTGGAATATTGTAAAAAAGAAGCGAGTCCGCCAATATCCAGCCCGCGGGTTACGGCCAACACGCCACCGATTGTAGCCGTCAGTGCATAATTAATTGTGCTCATATTGATCATGATCGGCATCATCAGCCCCGAAAACATTTGCGCCAGGGTAGCTTTATCCCGCAGATCATAATTCAGTTTTTCGAAATCATTTTCAGCTTTTTCTTCGTAACCAAAAACTTTTACCACCTTTATCCCGGTGATGATTTCCTCAATATAACCATTCGCAACACCAACAGCTTTTTGCTGTGCCACGAAATAATTTTTACTTCTTTTGATAACCTGAGAGGCTAAAAACAACATCAGCGGCACCATCACAAGGGTAACAAGCGTAAGCAGCGGAGTGATGTATAACATGAGCAGGAATGTTCCGGTCAGTGTAATAATACTCGTAAAAATCTGCGTGAGACTGTTATTTAACGATTCACTGATCAGGTCAACATCGTTGGTGAAACGACTCATTAACTCACCATGACTGTTCGTGTCGAAAAAATTTAAAGGCAGTGATTGCAGCTTCTTGAACAGATCGTTTCTTAGCTGATTAACTGTTTTTTGTGAAATAATAATCATAAACCGGCTTTGCAAATAAGCGGCCGTTGCCCCGGCGACATAAATAACCAGCATAATCCCAAGCATGTGAATTAACCCGTCCACATCTTTGGGGATAATGTAATCATTGATCAGCGGACGAAGTAAATAAGAGCCCGTCAGTGAGGCAGCCGTATTGATCAGAATAAACAGGATAACGGTAAGCAAGCCAAGTCTGTTTTTTTGCAGGTAACCCCAGAGTCTGCGCATGGTCAGACTCATGTTTTTAGGTTTTTCTGTTGAAAAACGGCGTCCTGAACTTGGTCCCGGCATACCGCCTGGAGCTGGTGTGGATTTCTTATCGCTCATGAGGCTATGGCTTCATTATGCTGCTGTGACTGATATATTTCCTGATATATGGCATTGGATTTCATCAACTCGTCATGTGTACCAACGCCGATAATCCGGCCGTCGTCCAGAATAATGATCCTGTCGACCGACTCAATGGAGCTTATTCTCTGGGCGATGATGAACGTGGTTGTATTTTGATGATTTTCCTGCAAAGCCTGTCTTATTTTTGATTCCGTTGCCGTATCCACCGCGCTCGTGCTGTCATCGAGAATAAGTATGGTCGGTTTTTTCAAAAGCGCTCTCGCAATACATAAGCGTTGCTGCTGACCGCCGGAAAGGTTTACGCCACCTTGTCCCAATACCGTTTCGTATTGTTCGGGAAATGACATGATAAAATCGTGCGCCTGTGCATCTTTGGCGGCGAGAATAATCTCGGTATCACTCGCATCCGGATTTCCCCATTTCAGGTTACTTTTGATAGTGCCCGAAAACAGTACATTTTTTTGCAGCACAGTTGCTGTGGCTTCACGCAAATGTTTTAAAGTATAATCCAGTACATTGATATCATCAATTAAAATTTGTCCTTCCGTAGCGTCATATAACCTTGGAATAAGTTGCACCAGGCTGGTTTTGGCGGAACCGGTGGCCCCGATAATGGCAATCAGTTCGCCGGGTGAAACGGTGAAATTTATATCTTTCAAAACAAACAGGTCACTTTCTGATTTGTATTTAAAACACACGTTACGAAATTCTACTTTTCCTTTTTGAACCTGATACGTTTGGGCCAATGCAGAAGCCGTGTCTTTTATATCAATTTCGGTATCAAGCACTTCGATAATACGTTTCGACGAAGCACTGGCTCTGGAAAACATCATGATGGTCATGGAAAGCAGCATCAGCGCGATCAGTATCTGGGTAATATAACTGATAAAAGAGATGAGCTGACCGACCTTTAAATCGCCGGTCATAACCTTGTTTCCACCAAACCAGACTAATGCAACAATGGAAATGTTCATAATGAGCATCATGACCGGCATAATCAAGATCACAATGGTGGATGCCTTTACTGACATGTCCATGAGTTCCTGGTTGGCGACGGCAAATTTTTGTTCTTCAAAATCATTTCTGACGAACGATTTTACAACACGGATATTGGTCAGGTTTTCCTGAATAGCCGCATTGACGCGATCCAGTTTTTTCTGCATTTTGGTAAAATAAGGAATACCTTTTTTCATGATGATGAAAATGGCAATACTTAAAACAGGAATGGCAACCGCGATAATGAGGGTTAATTCTCTGTTAATCTGTAATGCAAAGATAACCGCGCAAATGAGCATGAGCGGCGCACGGATTAATAACCTCAGCGACATCATGACTACTTGCTGCAAAGTATTAATATCACTGGTGAGCCGGGTTACGAGTGACGCACTGCTGAAAGTATCAATATTGGAAAAAGAAAATTCCTGTATTTTCTTAAACAAACCTTGCCGGAGTTCACTGGCAAAACCAACCGACGATTTGGAAGAAAAATAAACGTTTCCAATTCCGCCAATGATAGCAACCAGCGAAAGCCCGATCATTAAAGCACCTGTTTTTAAGATATAGTGTGTGTCCTGATTTTTGATTCCGACGTCTACTATATTGGACATTAACATGGGTTGTACGATCTCGCCGAAAACATCAATGATGGCCAGTAACGGACCAAGAATCATTGCCATCTGGTATTTCTTTATGAACGGAAGATATCTTTTCATTGTAATAACGGCAGGATCAGTATTGAATCGAAAGGGAAATGGTGCACGATCACTTTGACCAGGATTTAAATGCAAAATAGATATTATTCCTTGCTGTTTCTATAAATATCCTGCCTGCGTCCGGGTTTGTTAAAAGTCCTAATGCCGGCAGCGGATATCCAGTTAATAAAAACAGTATATTTTATCAAAATGAAAATTGCAAAATGCTTTTTCTCTGATTCATTATTATATTCATTAACCGTTTGAAATTGTGATTGTTACTTTTAAATTTGATTAATGTTCCCTGATGATATGAAAGTATTTTCCATAAAAACAGATCGTTTCATTTTAACAAAAATGACTGCCGATGACGGAGACAAATATTTCAGGTTAAGCAATAATTCCAGTGTTATGAAATTCGTAACGGGCTTTGCCTTGAACCGTAATGAATCGGATGAGATGCTGAAAGTTATCGTAAAGGAAAATGATACGGACGATTTGTTCGGAAGATATCTGGTAGAAGAAAAAGGGACAGGAGATCTGGTTGGTGCGGCCAAGCTTGAAGCATATGGTGATGAGGTGGAGATTGGTTACCGGATTATGCAGGAATATTGGGGAAAAGGAGTGGCAACTGAAATTGCTAAGGCGCTGATCTTGTTTTCCTTTAAAAAGTTTAACCCTCCTGCTGTGGTTGCGTTTGTCAATGTGGAAAACAGCGCGTCGATCCGGGTTTTGGAAAAAGCAGGAATGACCAATATTGAACGGATTGAAGATATTGATGAAATAAAATATAAGTTCAGTTGTTCACCTCAAACCAGTCATACTATGAAAAAAGCGCTCTATATCCTTCTTGGATTGCTTGGTATTTTTATTATTGCGGCATCACTCATGCCCAAGGAATATGCTGTGGAAAGAGAAATCCTTATAGATAAACCAAAGGCTGAAGTATTCGCCTATCTGAAATTGTTAAAAAACCAGGATAACTGGAGTGTGTGGATGGAGAAGGATCCGAATGTAAAAAAGAACTTTAAGGGAACGGATGGGACGGTTGGTTATACGTCGATTTGGTCCGGAAATGAGGAAGTGGGCAGCGGAGAACAGGAAATTAAGAAAATTACTGAAAACGAACGGATTGATACTGAGCTGAGATTCCTGAAACCTTTTGAATCCACCAATGATGCATATATGATTGTGGAAGCCGTTGGACCGGAACAAACCAAAGTTAAGTGGGGTTTTTCGGGTGCTATGCCTATTCCGATGAATGTTTTTTTACCCTTTATGGGCATGGAAGATTCCGTTGGAAAGGATTTCTCAGACGGTCTTAAAAATCTGAAAAAGATTCTTGAAAAATGATTTAAACCATTGGCACAACCATGCAAGTGTTCATGCGAGCAGTTGTGCCAATTTGCTTTTGATTTTATACCGATACATCAGAACTTTCCGCTGTCATCAGACAAAGAATATCGGAAAGTATAGTATTTGGATTCTTCTGTGGGGACTTCTTCCGGAGCACCTTTGTAATAGCTGATGAACTCAATCTTGGCAAATTTTCCTTCTGCGGTTCTGACCACAACTGTTCTGCCGATGATCGGAAGGATAGCATGGACGCTCATATCATACTTGTACCATGAATTTCCACTGCCGCCCGCAATGGCGTTTCCCGAAGGACCATCGGTTTTATAACCTTCTTTTGGTGCTTCTGACAAGGCTTCAAAAGGTTTTTCCAAAACTAATGCGCCACCTTGTCCGGGACCGCTGGTGCCTCCGTTAACCAAAATCGTGGTTCCGCTGAAAGCCAGATCCCATTTATTGGTTTTTGCATCCGCGGCAGAAATCTCAGCACCCGTTGTCAGGCTGAAATAGTTATAGGTATTGGGTTTTGTTACGGCACTGAAATCCTTAATAACGCGGATTTCAGCCTTGGAGTTTTGAATTAGTAATATCTCCTGCTGAGTTGCTACTTCAGTTAATATAGCATTTTGGACATTAAGCGGATTAAGAATAGCAGAAACGGAAAAAATAAGAGATGTAAACATTTGTGGATCTTTTTAAATCTAAAAATCAGAGAGAAAGGCCATCTACCTTGTCTCTCTGATGGGCTTAGAATAGTTGAAAATGAATTAAGCTCCTTTTTTAACCAGTTTATATTCCAGTTTCGGTTTTCCTCTTTCTCCTCCGTCACTTGGATGGAAGCTTAGGAATCTAAGTTTGTATACATTCCCGGCAGCATCTTTGATAAGATAGAAACGATCGGTTTTTACACCCACAGTACCACCGGAAGTTACCCTCCATTTAGAGCCGATAATATCGCGGTCTGCGCTGAAAGTGATGCCGGTAACATTAGCTTCTGCAAAAGAGTCGTATGTTGTAGCTGATGTCAGCACTTCCGCTGCGGTCACCCCGGCACGCTGGTTGATAAACACAAGGTCAGAGAAAGCGTAAGGTGTTGTTCCTGTGAAATAAAGGCTATAACCCCAAACAATATCCCAGCGCGCTTTTGCTGGCTCTACATTTACCGCAGCACCTTTTTCCAGTGAAGCAAACTGGAAGTTGTACGTTGGATCTTTTGTAACATCCAGTGTTTTAAATGTTGTTTCGTTCAATTTTGCATATTGCAGTGTATAACCTGTTCCTTTACGCAAAACACGAACTTTATAAATTTTATCGACCGTAAGCACGGAACCTGAGCCGCCGGCACGGTTAATCACATACACCTTATTATCTGCATCGGTAGCGGAAATTTCTTTAATCACGGTTTTGGTGATATCACCCGTCACGCCGTCATATAAAGCAAAAGTTCCAACGCCTTGTCCGACAGACAGTGTGCTGATGTCCAGATCTTTATCAGAAACCGTATTGATGTCCGACTTATTGATTTCTATCGCGCTGGCGCCGTTTGTATTGTTCAGGATCACTCGGAAATCAGCTCCGCTGTTGAAACCAAGATCCCAGCTATCGCGCAATACCGGTGTTTGTACATTGCCGCTCAAATCCAGATACACCGAGTTTCCTGCTGCTGATCCCGCCTCGTTTGCCGCGATACCATTTAATTGTAAAGAAGTTCCGTCCGATACAATGGCTTTAAAGCTCAATTTTAATTCTGTATTGGTACCGGCAAGTACAGGCGTAGAAACCGATGCTATTTTAAACTGGATCGTTTCATCACCATTTAGCAAAACACCTGTCTTTTTCAAAACCTTAAAAGTCGCACTGGATTGTCCGGCAGGAATCGTTAAAGCCAGTGTATTATTTGTTGCAGCAGGCTCGGTGGTGAACTGCGTGCCATAAGTCAAAAGTGTAGGTGTAAGTGCAACCGAAATGGAAACAGCCGATTCGGCAGCTCTGCTTAAATTGATTTTTACGTCAACACTCTCTCCTTCAAAACCTTTTGCAGTGGATTCAAAAGATGCAAGATTATCCGGCAGCGGTGGATCATCGTCGCTGCACGCATTAAAGATTCCTAAAAATGCAATGACGAGTAGAGGTTTGATTAATCTGTTCATAATAGTTGGATTGATTGAAAACGAGTAATTAGATTATTTTTTAGACCACTGGATATTCAAACCCAGGAAATAAGAACGGCCGCTGAATCCGGGACCGGAAGCGTCGTGGCCGGTACCTATGGTTGTATTTTTAATAGATGTGAGGTCAAAAAGATTTTTAGCGCCACCGATCAGGCTGACGTATTTTCCAAGCGTTTTGGTAACAGTAATGTCGGCCATACTGTAACCGCTTATCTTTCTCAGACTTGCCGAAACAGGTGTTGTGCTAAGAATAGCATAAGCGGGTTTTTTGCCGGTGTATTTATAAAAAAGATTTACGGTCGCTCCGATTTTAGGAAAGCTGTAAAGGAAATTGGCGTTGATTTCCGGAGACCAGATAAATTCGGGAAGATCTTCATCCAGCTCGGCATCTTTGCTGAACTCGTTGTAACTTCCGATATAGGTCGCGCCGAGGGTAGCCTGGATGTTTTTCCAGTAGATTTTATTATCAAGTGTTACACCTGTTGTTTTGAATAAACTGATGTTCAGGTACGTTTGTTGGGTGGGATTATTCGGGTCAAATCCTATATCAATGCGATCATGAAAAATATTATAAAATCCGCCCAATGTTGAAGTAATCCTAAGCGGCGATTTTTCGATAGCCCGCCACGTAAGGAACGTGTTAAAGCTGTTGGAGTATTCCGCTTTCAGGTTAACATTTCCGTTAATGGAATGCGATGCATCATGAAAATTGAAATATAACTCACGCAGCGCAGGTGAACGAAAGCCACGTGCATAACCGAGGCGCCAATCCAGCGATTTGTTAATCGTAATTTTAGCATTCAGTGCAGGAACAACCGGCGGGGCGTCGTACACGGAATTTTTAATAAAACGAGCGCCCGGACTCAGCTTAATGGCCGGCGTTATTTTTAGTTCGGAAGAAACAAAAAACGCATATTCGTTGATTGTCGGCGTGCCTAAAATCCGTTGTCCGCTGCTGCTGTTATTGTTGATTTCGATGCCCGGAAGCAGTGAAATATTTGGATTGACTTTGTACAAAGCCGTTCCTCTGAAAAACACAGTTGTGAAAATTGACTTATCCTGTGCTGCGGCATCCAGTGAAAGCGTGCGTTTTCCGGTATTCAGGTCAAGTACGGTACTTAAAGTTCTGCGACTATAATCCGTGTACGACAAGGCACCGGTGAAACCCAGTTTTTCATTGGCCTGATAGGCTCCCTGCGCCTGATGAAACCAGCGTTTGGTGATATAATCTTTGTCGCCTGCTCTGTTTTCCGCAGTTACTTTTCCCAGATATTTTATCGTTTCATCGGTTCCGTTAAAACGATACCATAGGTTCCACTTTTCCCTGGCATACCCAATGCCTGCGGTATACAACATTTGTTCTTTTGGCATCCAGGCGTTGATACGTCCAACGGAATCTCCCTTCCAGCCACCAAAATTATTTCTTGTAATACCTCCCGATAGCTGAAATCCTTTCTTTTGCCAGTTTATTCCGAGGTTCTGATTGTGTGTTCCTTTCTTTGTAAAAGCATTATATTCATCACTTACAGTTTCTTCCTGAGCTCTTGCCGTTATCGTAAGATTATCGTGGCCGTCGCCTTTTTTGGTGATCAGGTTAATAACACCAGCCAGCGCGTCTGTTCCATAAATAACCGACATAGGACCTTCCACGATCTCTATACGTTCAATGGTATTGATGTCGATTTGTCCCAAACTTTCACGTGTTTCACCGCGATCGACCATCGGGATTCCGTCAAGCAAAATTTTAACACTTTGTCCTGACATGCCCATCAGTTGAATATCCGTTGTCCCCAATGTAGGATCGTTTGAAAACCGTATTCCCAGCTCGGTATTCAGGATGGTCTGAAGGTTTGTTGCGCCTCTCAAACGGATTCTTTCGCTATCAATCGTTCTGACCTGATATACAGAATTTCGTAAGGATTGTTTGCCAAATTGCCCTGTAATCACAGCGTCTTCGAGCGAAATCCCGGATTCTTGCAGGCGAATGTCTTCTAAAATAACAGGCGTGGAAGTGCTGACCTGTACCGGTAATTCTTTTTTTTCATTGCCAAGAATACTGATGACCAAAGTGTAGTTTCCAGCCGGTGCTTTTATTCGGAAATTTCCTTCCGCGCCGGATGTGGCTCCAAATTTGGTGTCTTTTAAAGTAACACTTACACCTTCAAAAGATTTGTTTTCCTGTGTCAGAATCTTTCCTCTGATTTCTCCATTCTGTGCGAAAACATGCTGTGCACAAGACAAAAGAAGAATCCATGTAAGTGTAACAAAATATTTCATCGGGAGGTTATATCAATTTAGACCAATTATATTTTACAAATAAAATGTTAATTAGACTAATTACAAAGTAATTTAAAAATAAATAATGAATCAGGAGATTGTTTTAGTAAAAAGACAAAGAATTGGGCAGGAGAATCCTGATAAATTTAATGACCTTGACCTGATTTAGCAGTTACTTACAACTGTTAACTATATGCTGGCTAAGCACTATTATATTACATTTATGAATTATTATCACTTATAATACATTACGCCCTGCTGCATGAATCAGAATCTTTTCCTGTCATTATTACTTTGCTTGTTATCAGTGAGTTGTGTGAATAATAGAAAAGGAACTACTAATCACTATGATTCAATGGGATCCGAAGTTCAACTAGATAGTTTCAAATTATTTGATAAATCAAGAGATCGTATCATTCCTGTTGCGCTGTATCATTCAAAACAACTTCACAAACAAAGAATTATCATTTTTAGTCATGGTTATGGAGCGAATAAAGGTGGCGACAATTTGCTTTATTCTTATCTGACTGAGAATTTAGCTGCAAACGGATATTTCGTGGTTAGTATTCAGCACGAATTACCGACGGACGACCTGATTCCTTTGACCGGTATACCGCAAATTGTAAGAAGACCGTTTTGGGATCGTGGAGCTGACAATATTTTATTCGTAATCCAGGAATTACGCAAATCAAATCCCGGATTGGATTTTAAAAGAATAACCCTGATCGGACATTCCAATGGGGGAGATATGACCGCATTATTTCCTCAAAAATATCCGGATATGATTTCCAAAATCATTACGATGGATAATAGAAGAATGGCGCTGCCCAGAACAAGCTCTCCGAAAGTTTATTCATTGCGTTCAAGCGACTTCCCGGCCGATGACGGTGTATTGCCAACATCTGAAGAGCAAGTCAGATATGAGATGAAAATTATAAAGTTAAATAATACCAAACACGGGGAGATGGATAATGACGCTAATAATGAGCAGCGTAAGGAAATAAATAATCACATTATGGCCTTTCTGAATGATTAATTTAGCCTGCTGCATTTTTCTTTTGACTACTTCCGCATGTCCGTAGTTTGCGACAATCAAGACGGCTATTTAATAATCGCCTTGATCGTAACCGTGACGATATCTTTTAATTTCCAGTTGCTTTCGCCAACCTTGTAATCGAGACGATTGATGTCGAATGTGCTGGAAAGTGTATAGCTGCCGTCAGCATTCTTTTTGGCCTCGAAAGGAAGTGTTACCGTTTTGGATACATCTTTAATCGTAAGCGTACCGATGGCCTGATATGCAGCATCCTTCTTTTCTATTCTGGAAGATTTGAAATGGATTTCAGGATATTTGGCTACATCAAAATAATTGTCACTCTTCATGTCCTTATCACGTCCGTTGCTGTTTGTTTTGAAACTAGCGGCGGCGATTGTAAGGTTAAACGCAGCAGTATTCAGGTTATTCGGATCAAAAATAGCTCCTCCCTTTGGTGCATCAAATGAGCCATTACAGGTTCCCAGAATAAATTTCACACTAAAATTTGTAGAACCTGAAATGACCTTGGAAGTTTGTGCCTGAGCCTGAAAAAATATCAGTAGGCAACAGGCCAGAATAAATACGTTACGTTTCATAAAAAAAGATTTTAAACATTCAGTTGACAGAAAAAAGCTTATAACTCCTCCAGAATAGAATCTCCTTCGGATAAATCACCTGATGTCCACTGCCATTTTTCATATAAACGGATTTTTCCGTTTGGTAATATTTCTGGTGTTGACCGGCAAATTCCGGTTGTGATTTCGCCACGGTCATTTACCTGGTGGTAGCGCATATCAAGGCCGCCTTTCTCGTCGACCAGTGCAATCAAATGCCCCAGCCTGATATTAGCTCCTACGTATTCTGAGGTTAGAAGGTTGCCTGTTTGCTGATATTTAAATTGCATTCCCAAATCAACTTCTCCGTTTTCGGAGTTGGAAAGCGGGACAAAAATCTTGCCGTCGTAATTGATCATCTTTATAACTGCTGCTATTTTAAAATGCTTAAAGATTGTTTTTTGTGCACAAACTGTCCACACGCTCCGTGAGTTTTTTCAATAATTCCAATTGTTTTGCCTGTACTTCAAACAACGTTTTGATCTGTTCTTCCAAAAGCAAATCCATCTTTTGGTGCAGGCTGCGCACTTCCAGTTCAGCTTTCATATTGATCAGATAATCGTTTTCCGCACGGATCCTGTCTTTTTCCTCTTGTCTGTTCTGGCTCATCATAATGATTGGCGCCTGCATGGCGGCCACGCACGAAAGTACAAGATTCATCAGAATGAAGGGATAAGGATCGAATTGTTCTGCTTTGGGAAGAAAAGAATTGTAGAGAATCCAAACGAAAAGTATGACACTGAAAATGATGATGAAAGTCCAGCTTCCGCCGAATCGTGCGACTTTATCTGAAATGCGCTGGCCTTCTGTTAATACTTCCTGCGGAGGATGGGCAAGGTTATCGACAATCAGCTCTTCTTCTTCAAATGCCTTTGTGACAATGTTATGTAATTTTTTGAGTTGCTCGTTTTGATTGTCGAGAATATCATCTACTTCTTTTAAGGGTTCAGCCATCTTTAATCCGGGAGTTTTTCTTTTAAAAGTACGAATTAAAGATGGCTTACAAATTATTTTACAGAAGTTATCCACCAGACATTTCCAGATGGATCGGTCACGCCGCAGCTTCTTCCATAGTCCTGATCTGCGGGTTCCATAATTGTTGTTGCGCCTTCCGAAAGTGCTTTTTGATATGTTTCATCGGCATTATCAACATAGATAAAAAGATTGGATGTATCCGTTTTCCATTTTTCTGTGCTGTCACAGAACATAATCGTACTTCCGTTGATTTGAATTTCAGAATGCATGACAACGTCAGTATCTTCACGCATTTTTTTGAAGGTTACAGTTGCTCGAAAAACCTTTGTAGTGAAGTCAATGAATTTCTCGGCCGATTCCAGCATCAAATAGGGCATTATCGTTTGATGTCCGTTTGGGATTTTCAAAGTGCTCATAGCTTTTTGTTTTTATGTTTAAGCAAATGTATAGTCAGGATTAAACCGAAAATTGGAAAAACGCGACATTATGCATTACGATATTCGTTGCCTTCTGCTTTGCCCGAAAAAAAGAATCTTGGATGCTGGCCGGAGAATTCTTTGAAATCGTGAATAAAATGCGACTGATCGTAATAGCCACATAGGTAAGCAATTTCGGTCAGTGAATTTTCGGAGTCTCCATACATAGCAAGTGCTGACTGAAACCTCACAATTCTGGTGTACAATTTTGGACTAAAACCCGAAAATGTTTTGAATTTGCGTTCGAACTGCCGGGTGGAAAGAAAACTTTGTTCAGCAAGTTCTTTTACATTCGTCATACCTTTTGACTGGATGATGTAACTGATTGTCGAGAACACAGCGGGTTCTTCGCAGTAATTTTTGGCAATACGTTTTTTCAAAAAATCGGAAACAATGCGTATTCTTTCGTCATTGTTTTTGGCAAGCATCATTTTTTCTTCAAGAATACGCCCTTCATTTCCGAGTAAAGTAGGAAGGTCCGGCATTTCATTACTAAGTTCATCAGAGGGTATTGAAAATAATAATGGGATGGCGTATGGATAAAGGTAAACGCCGAAGATCCCGAAGCTCTGGTTCACAACGAAACGCCTGAAATGCTGTGACTGCCCATGTACGCCCGAATGGAAAGAAGTTTCAACCTTATTGTCTGAAAAAATTTCGTCAAAAGGCGTTTGGTAATGGAATATCATTTCCGCACAGCCATCTGCCATAACGCGGTGAATGTAGGGTTCTTCTGACTTTACATCAGCTTCCAAAATCCAGAATAACCTGACAAACCGGGCTAGTTCAGGAGGCGGTGTTAAGGTTAAATAATTCATTATCCGTGGAATAAATCGTAGAAACCCACTCAGTATAAGCAGGTCCAAGATACGCTTATTGCACGGAAGGAAGGGTGATTCTGATCATATTTTTTATTCATGCTAAGGATTAACTTTGCGGAAATTATGGATGATAACTGTCTGTCTTGTAAATCGGATGAAAGCAATTGTCTGATTTTTATATGAAAAAACAATAGGTATATTTCCGATTTCCTTTAATACATTTGATGTAATATTCGGTGTAAGGATTTAAATTAGTCAGAGAATATCCGGTAATTCAAAAATGACGGGATTGGAAATTCTGATTTTTTTAGAACTATTATTCAATTTAGAATTGTTGTTAATAACAATTGAGAAAATAGTCTTACGGCTATTTAAATTTTCTTTACCCAGTCGATTACTAATTATACTCAGTTTCTGTCATGAAATTAGTGCCAATAGAAAAGCGTACGGGACTTACCCGTGAAGAATTCATTGAAAATTATCTGAAGCCAAGTCGCCCTGTCGTATTTACAGATTTGGCCAAAGATTGGCCTGCGATGCAAAAATGGACTTTTGAGTGGCTTCGTGATAATCATGGACAAATTGATGTTCCTTTGGTGGACAACCATATGCACGATGCCGATAAATATTTCCAGATTGCAAAAACGATGAAGTTTGGAGAATATTTGTCCCTTATCGAAAAAGGGCCGACGGATTTGAGACTTTTCCTGTTTGATATATTTAAAAAAGCACCTTCTCTAACAGAAGATATCCGTTTTCCAACCATTATGGATGGATTTTTGAAATATTACAAATTTGTATTTTTCGGAGGTGAAGGTTCTATTACGAGCTTGCATTACGATATGGATTGCTCGAATGTATTTTTGACACAGTTTCATACCCGTAAGCAGGTTATTTTATTTTCGCCGGAAGAAAGTACAAGACTATATCACCATCCCTACACGGTAATGAGCAAAGTGGATCCGATTAATCCGGATTACGAACGTTTCCCGGCGTTGAAAGGTGCGGTGGGTCATGAAACGACTTTGCTTCATGGCGAGACGATATTTATCCCTTCACTCTGGTGGCATTATATCCGATATCTCGACGGAGGATTCAGCCTTGCGTTGCGCGCTAATAATTCGGTTTTCACCGCAGTGCGTGGGGGAATGAACCTGGTGCGGCATACCGTTGTAGATAAGGGTATGGCCTCTCTTCTTGGTATTGAATGGCAGCACTGGAAAGAGAAAAAAGCGGTTGAAAAAGCACAGCAGCTTATCGCTCACGAAGCATAGAGGAATCATGACGCATTCCAAAGAAACTATTTTATCTTTGGAATGCGTTATGAATTGTATTCCTTTTATGTTTTGTTATGAATTTTGAACTCATTTCCGATTACCAGCCAACGGGAGATCAACCTGAGGCAATCAAACAACTTTTACAGGGAATTGCAGCCGGAGAGCCTGCTCAGACACTACTCGGGGTTACAGGTTCAGGGAAAACTTTTACCGTAGCCAATGTGGTCGCCGAAATAAACCGGCCTACTTTGGTACTTAGCCATAACAAGACATTGGCTGCCCAGCTGTATGGCGAGTTTAAGCAGTTTTTCCCCAATAACGCGGTTGAATATTTTATCAGCTACTACGATTATTATCAGCCGGAAGCGTTTATTTCAAGCACCAATACTTATATAGAAAAGGACCTGATGATAAATCAGGAAATTGATAAATTACGTTTGCATACAGTTTCTTCTCTGATGAGCGGACGCCGGGATGTGCTTGTAGTTGCCTCTGTATCCTGTATTTATGGCGCAGGTAATCCGAATGAATACAAGAAAAGTATCGTAAAGGTGGCCATTGGCGATATTGTCAGCCGTAATCAATTCTTGTTCCGACTTGTAGAAATATTATACAGCCGCACTGAAGTGGAATTCGGACGAGGTACTTTTCGTGTCAAGGGTGATACCGTGGATATTTATCCGGGATATGCTGATTTCGCATATCGGGTTATTTTCTTTGGCGATGAAATCGAAGAAATACAGCGGATTGAACCTGAAAGCGGAAAGAAAATTTCGAGCGACCGGGCTATTTCAATTTTTCCTGCCAACCTTTTCGTTACCGGAAGAGATGTACTTTCCCAATCCATCAAGGAAATCCAGGATGATCTTGTGAAACAGATCAATTATTTTACCAGCAACGGAAGATTATCAGAGGCTGAACGGGTAAAAGAACGGACAGAATTTGATATGGAAATGATGCGGGAACTGGGTTATTGTTCCGGTATTGAAAACTACTCAAGATATTTCGACAGGCGTCATCCGGGACAAAGACCTTTCTGTCTGCTGGATTATTTTCCCGAGGATTTTCTGATGGTTGTTGACGAAAGTCATGCCACGATGCCGCAGATAAAAGCGATGTGGGGTGGTGACAGGTCAAGAAAAGAAGCTTTGGTGGAATATGGATTCCGTTTGCCCTCTGCCATGGATAACCGCCCGCTGACTTTTCAGGAATTTGAAGATCTCACACCTCAGACAATTTATGTAAGTGCAACACCGGCAGATTATGAATTAAGGCGCTCTGATGGTGTTGTCGTGGAACAGATTATTCGTCCCACGGGTTTGCTTGATCCGGAAATTGAAGTACGCCCAAGCTTGAATCAGATCGATGATCTTTTGGAAGAAATCACGATTCGTATCAAACAGGGAGACCGGGTTTTGATAACGACCTTAACCAAAAGGATGGCTGAGGAACTTAGCAAATATCTGGATCGGGTGGGTATCAAATGCCGGTATATTCACTCGGAGGTAAAAGCACTGGACCGTGTCGAAATTTTACGTGAATTGCGTCTTGGAGTTTTTGATGTACTAGTGGGCGTTAACCTTTTACGTGAAGGGCTGGACTTGCCGGAGGTTTCTCTGGTGGCGATTATGGATGCGGATAAGGAAGGGTTTTTAAGAGACATCCGCTCGCTTATACAGACTATCGGACGTGCGGCCCGTAATGAAAATGGAAAAGTATTGATGTATGCGGACGTTATTACCGGCTCGATGGAGCAGGCTATCGGTGAAACAAACCGGCGCCGGGCTATTCAGCTGGCCTATAATGAAGAACATGGAATAACACCTAAAACTATTCTTAAATCGAAAGAGGCGATTATGGAACAAACTTCTGTGGCCGATTCGAAACCAAGAAAAATATATGTGGAACCAACGGAAATTCGCATCGCTGCAGATCCGGTGGTTCAGTATATGGGTAAAAATGATCTTCAGAAATTAATTGTTGAAACGCAGAAAAGAATGGAAAGTGCAGCAAAAGACATGGACTTTCTGGAAGCTGCGAGGCTGCGTGACGAGTTATTACAACTGAAAGAAAAGGTTAAGGAGAAAGCGTGATAAAATTTAATTGATTTCTATAAGTATTTCGGTACTTTCTTGTCAGGTGCAGAGCACCGGAATACTTGTAGAAATAACCAATTTAAATAACCCCGATATTTGCCTTCAACAATTCCACAGCCTCAATCCAATTATCTACCCGCGTGTGTTTGGTCACATTGATATTATGTCCGGCGGTAAAAAGAATTGGCATTCCCTTGTGGAAATCCAGATTTTTCAGATGATCATCAATCAGGAAATCTGTACCGATAACACTTTTGTCACCACAAAAAATAATATACTTCCAGGATATGAAGGGAAAATGTTCTGCGAGCCAATCGTATTTTTCAGGCAGTGAATTCGGAAATTCCATTGCGGCTGAAACGATATAAACTTCAAAATCTTCCTGCAATTCTTTTAACGCTTCAATCGCTCCATCCATAACCGGAGCGTTACGAAAAAAACCAGGCTTATATAACAGACTCCTGGCAGCTTCCGGATCAGGAAAGGCAAAATCTTCCGGTTTTCCCAATAATTCCTCTTTTGATACCCTTACACCAAATTCCTGCTCGTAAAGATTAATCCAGTTTGTTTCAATATCTGCGATGACATTATCCATGTCTATGGCTATGCTTTTTCTCATTTTTTGATAAGGTCAAGTTTATTTTTGCAATATTATGCAACAAATATAAATACTATTTGCAATAATTTGCAATATTTAATTTTGATAAATGATTATATTTGCAAAAAGTTGAATTGATATGATGTTAAAAGAAGAGCGTTTCCAGGTTATACTGAATCAGCTGAATCAGGCGCAAAAGGTACATTTAGGCGGATTGAGCAGTATTTTGAATGTTTCGGAGGATACCGTCCGCCGTGATATTAAAGAACTGGCTGATCAGGGACTGTTGAAATCCGTTAGAGGAGGAGCGGTGCCGCACTCGCCCGGGCCGCATCATTTTAAAGATCGTGTGGAATACGGAAATGAACAAAAAAAGATTATTGCCAACAAGGCGCTCACTTTTTTGAAAAACGATATGGTCGTGATTTTTGATGGCGGAACTTCGGCAATGCTGATCGCGCAGGCTTTGCCCAAAGATATTCGTTTGACAGTCGTAACCAATAGTTTTCCAATTGTCAATATTCTGGAAGCGTATGAAAGTGTTGAAGTTTTGTTTTCTGGCGGACGACTCTTGAAAAATTCTTTTGTGACAATCGGTATGGAATCGATTCAGTTTTTTAGAAAATTCAGGGCTGATATTTGCTTTTCAGGAATATGCAGTATTCATCCCGAGCTTGGCGTGACTGGTCCGGATTATGAGGAAAGTGAAGTAAAACGTGCTATGATTGAGTCATCAAAAGATATTATCGCGCTTTCAACAACGGAAAAACTCGGTACTGCCGAAGCTTACTATATTTGTCCGACTGATCATTTATCTACGATAATAACAGATCAGCCGGACGATTTGGAGGAATTTGATATTTATAAAAGCTTGGGAATCCGAATGGTTTGATCAGTCTTCGTCTTCCTGTGTCTGCTCTATTTTGAAAAAGGTATCGTCCATAGTTTTTGTTTCCTGATTTAAAACATTGGCAAAACCGAGCATATAGGCTATGGTAAAATACCGCACCCATTTTATAATTTTAAGTATAATCTGGTTGATTTTCATTTCCTTGAATTTGAAATTATAAAACATACCGAAAGCAGATCAACAGCGATAGTGCTGATTTTTCGGAAAAAGAGATGGTATGTTGTACGCAGAAGAATTTCTGCCTAGGAAATGAAGTCGTCAGAATTGCCCGAAGTTAATGTTCGGCTACGAAAATGAGATACTGTATTTTGAGCTAAAATATCTTCAAAACTGTTTGTCAAGGATACTAAAACAAGATTATCCAGCTTTCGAGACAAGGAATTTAATTGAAGGAGATAGCAATGTGGTTTTTGATAAGCAGTCTTTTTTAAAGTATTACAAGAATATTGAGCAATATTATTTTTCTTGTCAATAGTCCGGGATACGGAATCGATCAGCTCAACCGAAACGGTATTATAAGCGTGCTGTACATATGAAATGCCGGATGTCAGAAACAGAAAAAACAGCCAATTGAAAATTGGAAGTTTAAAGCTGTTCAGTCCTGATGATTTCATTTTCAGCATGTTATTTGAAGCAATTTAATTAAAAATATTTGCTGTTTGAAATAATGTGAAGGTCTGGGTTATTTCGGCCCCATCCGTATCGCCCCATCCAACCTAATAACTTCCCCATTCAACATCGGATTTTCAACGATGGATTTTGCTAGCAAAGCGTATTCCGAAGGTCGGCCCAGCCGTGAGGGAAAGGGGACTTGCTCTCCCAAAGATATTCTAGCTTCTTCTGGTAAATCCATTAACAACGGTGTTTCAAATAAGCCCGGCGCAATGGTCATTACACGGATTCCTGCTTTTGCAAATTCACGTGCAATTGGTAAAGTCATGCTGACAATACCACCTTTGCTGGCGGCATAAGCTGCCTGACCGATTTGTCCATCATAAGCGGCGACAGAAGCAGTATTAATAATTACGCCGCGTTCACCTTCCGTATTAGGTTCATTTTTCTCCATAGCAAAACCTGCCAAACGAATCACATTAAACGTTCCGATCAGGTTGATACGAATTGTTTTTTCAAAAGCATCGAGAGCATGAGGACCATAAACACCATCCACTTTTCCAATCGTTTTTCGCGCAATCGCTATTCCGGCACAATTGACTACAATCTGAATCGACCCAAATATTTCCAAAGCAGAATTAATCGCTAATTTTACATCAACTTCATCCGCTACATCTGTTTTTACAAATTTCAGTTTTCCCGGAAATTCCTGTTCAAGTGCTTCTCCGGAAGTTTCGTTGAGGTCGAGGATAACAATATTGGCTCCCTGTGCGAGAAATAATCGTGCTGTGGCTGCGCCAAGTCCGGAAGCACCGCCGGTGATAAGTGCTGTTGAGTTTTGTAGTTGCATGAAGTGTGAAGGCTAATTACTGTTAATCACTTGTCACTTCTATGTCGATTCAATATATGTTCCGGAATTGGGTGTTTTTCTAAAAATTCGCGGGCTTCATCGTTTTTTCTTTGTGCGGCTGGGGATACCGGAATATCATTCAAAGATTTATCAATGAAAATGCCACCGTAAACCGGCTTTTTATCAACAACTTTTGATTCTAACGATTTCATATTGTAAATTAATTCCTTTTAAAATGAGAAGGAACAGGATACTTTCTCAATGTTTCTTTTGCTTTTGCAGCTTTTTCCAAGGCGATTTGTGGAACAGGTAAATGGTCTAAAGAAGGATTATATATAATTCCTCCCTCGCCCTCTGTCGTGATATTTTTTTCTACAACTTTCATTTCTATGAAAATTAATTTCATCTAAATTAACTCTTTTTTTCAATTAAAAAACCTTCAAAATTAATATTAGGTTCGAATGGATACCATTCTTGATTTTTAAGTCCAAGTATAATCAAATCTTGAATATCAGAGTTATATATTTTGTTAATAACAATTTGGTATAGTCTAGTTCTTGAAGAAGTAGTTCCCTCAAAGTAAATTTTCCTATTTTGATATGCTTTTAAAAACGCGGTTACAGCATTTATTACTGTGGCAAAAATTTCCGGCATATCACCATTGTTGGTTACTGATAAATCACTGTATTCCTGAGAAGTGGGATTGTAATCCAATAAAGCAAGATTATAATATCATCGGCTAGTAATTGGAATAAAATTACTTTTTCAAAAACACCTCGTTTGCCAACGCTCTGAAATTGGAACCGAGTATAGTCTTTATTTATATCTAGTGAGTATGGTTTATAATTCATTACATAACAAAGCCTTTAGACCTTACTAAACTGTGTTTACTACATATAGTACGTAACAGATCAACATTAGTTACACAACCAAAAGAAAAAGGAGTTCCACAAAGAAAAAACCTCTGTGAAACTCCTTTTTTTTAACTCCTCTAACTCTGTGTTTCCTAAACTATAAATCAGGAAACAACCTCAATTTTTACCTTCAACAAAAACTCATCCATTTCAATCTCACTGGCAGAACCATTAAGGTCGCTTACCAGGCTTAGATCCAATGCCTGAACTTCCTGACAGATATATTCCCTGTTCGCAGTAACTGCGCTTGCCAGTAATTCGTCATTGTTTTGAAGCGTGATTTTTATTTTATCCGTTACTTCAAATCCGCTGTCTTTACGAAGATTTTGAACGCGGTTTACAAAGTCACGCGCGATCCCTTCCAGACGCAGTTCGTCGGTGACGGTGATATCAAGGGCAACGGTCAAACCGTTTTCACTTGCAACCAGCCATCCCGGAACGTCTTCAGTATAGATTTCAACCTCATCGATCAGAATTGCAGCCACAGGATGAAGATCCGTAATTAAATACTGTCCGTCTTTTTCCAATTGTTTGATTTCAGTATTATCCCAAAGCTTGATTTTCTCTGCGACAGCCTGCATATCTTTTCCAAATTTCTTACCTAAAACCTTAAAATTTGGCTTTGCTCTTTTATGGAAAAATCCGTCGTTATCGTTAATCGCGTCAACATCTTTCACGTTAACTTCAGATAAAATGATCGCAGCAACCTGATGTATCTGGCGACTTGTTTTTTCAGTCAATGCCGGAATCAAGACTTTCGAAAGCGGCTGACGTACTTTTAATTTATGTTTTTTACGGATCGAGTGAACCAGCGAACTGATCGACTGAGCCATTTCCATGGCTTCTTCCAGATCGAGGTCAATTTCATTGTATTCGACATGCGGCCAGTGCGTCAAATGAACCGAGTCGTATTTCAAATGAGAATCTGCTTTGATCAATTCTTCTCTGATTCCATCTGTCAAACTTTTGTATAACCATTCCGCAAAAAACGGAGCGATTGGTGACATTAGTTGAGAAACCGTAACCAGACAATGCTGCAAGGTTTCATAAGCCGCTTTTTTGTCTTCGGTCAAACCAGCGTTTTCGCTCGATGGATTCCAGAAACGGCGGCGGTTCAGGCGGATATACCAGTTTGAAAGCTGATCCGTTACAAAATCCTGAACCAGACGTCCCGCTTTTGTCGGGTTATAATCGTCGAACTGCTCGCCAACTTCTTTGATCAGCGTATTCAGTTTTGACAAAATCCAGCGATCCAGTTCTGTTCTGCTTTCCACAGGAACAGACGTGGCTTCATGGAAATTATAACCATCCAGATTCGCATACAAGGCGAAGAAATTGTAAGTATTAAGCAGCGTTCCGAAAAACTTGCGCTGTACTTCCTGAATTCCGTCGATGTTAAATTTAAGGTTATCCCACGGTTCCGCATTGGTGATCATATACCATCGCGTCGCATCAGGACCATATTTTCCAAGTGTTTCGAATGGATCAACAGCGTTTCCAAGACGTTTTGACATCTTGTTACCATTTTTATCCAAAACCAAGCCGGTTGAGACCACATTTTTAAACGCTACCGAATCAAATAACATTCCGGCAATCGCATGCAAAGTGAAGAACCATCCACGTGTCTGGTCAACACCTTCCGAGATAAAATCTGCCGGGTAACTTTCGTTGAAAGTTTCGTTGTTTTCAAACGGATAATGCCACTGTGCATAAGGCATCGCACCTGAATCAAACCAAACGTCGATCAGATCCGGCTCGCGGAACATGATATTTCCCTGAGCAGAAACGAAATAAATATTATCAACATAAGGGCGGTGAAGATCGAAATCTCCTTCGCCTAATTTGGCAAGATAAACTGAATTGCTTTCCGTTTGTTCAGCAGAAAGTTTGCCGGAAGCATTGGCTTTTTCAAGCAATTCTTTCAACTCACTGATCGCACCAACACAAACTTCTTCACCAATTTCACTTCGCCAGATCGGAAGCGGCGTTCCCCAATAACGAGAGCGGGATAAATTCCAATCCACCAGATTTTCCAGCCAGTTTCCGAAACGGCCAGTTCCGGTACTTTCCGGTTTCCAGTTGATTGTTTTATTTAATTCAACAAGCTTATCCTTCATTGCAGTTGTTTTGATAAACCAGCTATCCAAGGGATAATATAAAACCGGTTTGTCCGTACGCCAGCAATGCGGATAGGTATGCTCGTATTTTTCAACTTTGAACGCTTTTCCTTCTTCTTTCAGTTTGATCGCGATCAAAACGTCCGTTGCACGGAATTCAGGATCAGCCTGTTCTTCTGCTGAATAATATTCAGGCTTCACAAAACGGCCTGCATAATCTGTAATTTCTTTAACAAAACGTCCGCGACGGTCCACGATGGGTACCTCTTTTCCGGTTTCGTCTTTCACCATAATGGCAGGAATTCCATTCGCGTGAGAAACCCGAAAGTCATCCGCGCCAAAAGTTGGCGAAGTATGCACAACGCCGGTACCATCCTCTGTCGTAACGAAATCACCAATAATCACACGGAAAGCAGGTTTATCCGGCTGAACGTATGGCATCAATTGTTCATACTCAACACCTTCCAGATCTTTACCCTTAAATTCTTTCAGAACAGTCCACGGTAGCAATTTTTTATCGCTTGCCGCATATCCCTCGAAATCTCCGTCTTTTCCTTTCTCGGTAAAATATTTTCCAATCAAATCCTTAGCCAAAACCACTTCAACAGGTTCGTAAGTATAAGGATTGAAGGTCTTTATCAATACATAATTGATATTAGCGCCAACGGTCAAAGCTGAGTTTGCAGGCAAAGTCCATGGCGTTGTCGTCCATGCCAAAATGCGCAGATCAGCCAAGCCTTCAACATCCGCAAAAACAGGATAACTTTCCACTGCTTTCACCTTGAACATCGCCACAATTGTTGTGTCCTTCACATCTTTATATGTGCCGGGCATGTTCAGTTCGTGTGAAGAAAGTCCGGTTCCTGCTGCCGGAGAATACGGCTGGATCGTGTAACCTTTATAAAGTAACCCTTTGTCGTAAAGCTTTTTAAGCAAGCTCCAAAGACTTTCGATATATTCGTTTTCGTAGGTTACGTATGGATTTTCAAGATCCACCCAATAGCCCATTTTTTCCGTAAGATCATTCCATTGGTCCGTGAATTTCATGACCGTCTGGCGACATCTTTCATTGTATTCTTCTACCGAAATTGTCTTTCCAATATCATCTTTCGTAATCCCAAGTTCTTTTTCAACCTGCAATTCCACCGGAAGTCCGTGTGTATCCCAACCTCCTTTACGCTTTACCTGAAAGCCCTGAAGGGTTTTGTATCGACAGAAAATATCCTTGATCGAACGCGCCATTACGTGGTGAATACCAGGCGTTCCGTTTGCCGAAGGCGGGCCTTCATAAAAAGTAAAGGAAGGCGAACCTTCACGCGTTTCGATAGACGCTTCAAATATCTTATTGTCTTTCCAAAATTTCAGTATATCATCACCAATCTGTGGATAACTGAGGTTTTTATACTCTTTGTAGTTCATATTGGCAGTTAGCTATTAGCATGGTCCGTCACACGGTTGGCCTTTAAGCTTCGTTATTTGGCACTTTCCTAAATTTCAGACCGCAAATTTACGGATTTTTTGGGTGAAAGGGAAGGAGGTGGAAGAATGATTACAGGTTAGATTAGTCACGTTTACAATATCGGTAACAGAAATGGGAGAGAAATAGATCATTTAAGATAATCGTATCGTTGGAAATCAGGAATCTCATAATTATAAAACAGCTGCTTACGTGAATAGATAAGACAAAAGATTTTGCTTCAATAAAATATCGAAATATGCCGTCTATCAATACAAACCCATATTTCTCCTATATTGCCGGCCGAAATACCAACCTCAAAAATTAAATGGAATTATATCACCGTCTTCTGGAAGCGAATAAGGACTGGGCTGTTAAAAAGCTGGAACTCGATGAGCATTATTTTGAAAGACTTTCCGCAGACCAAAAACCTGATTTTCTTTGGATAGGATGTTCCGATAGTCGTGTGCCTGCGGAGGAGTTGACCGGCTCCCGTCCGGGCGATATGTTTGTGCATAGAAACGTCGCGAATCTTGTTGTGAGCACGGATATGAATATGCTGAGCGTACTTCAATATGCGGTTGAAGTTTTGAAAGTCAGGCATATACTGGTTGTCGGGCATTATGGCTGCGGTGGGGTGAAGGCCGCTATGACACACGAGGATCTTGGATTGATCAATAAATGGCTGCGCAACATCAAAGATGTTTACCAAAAACACGCTTTGGAGCTGGACGCGATTGAGGATAAATACACCCGTACCAACCGATTGGTAGAACTTAATGTTTTGGAGCAGGTGAATAATCTTTTGAAAACGACTATTGTTCAGAAAGCATGGAGCCGCGGGCAGAATCTGCATTTGCACGGTTGGGTATTCGGACTTAACAATGGAATTATAAAACCAATTATCGATTTGCCATCAGGGTCTGAAATTGCGGATATTTACCGGTATGATTTTGAATAAAATAAAAATGGCGCAGGATTTATGTTCTGCGCCATTTTTACATATGATCTGAAATTTATTATTTCTGATAAACCCGAACATAGTCTATTTCGTATCTGGCCGGGAATTCGGTTTTGGAAGGATCTTCTCCATTATCACCGCCGATGGCCATTCCTACTAAAATATAATGTGGCTGCCGGAAAGGATTTTTATGCGGTGCTTTGGCATTGTATGTTTTTTCAAGATCAATCGAATTCATCAATAGATCATCTACATAAAGTCTGATACTTTTCTCATCCCAATCCATTCTCCATACGTGAAATTTTTTGGACCAATCAGGGTCATTAAATTCTGAAACCGGCTTTTTTACGGTGCTCCATATTCCTTTCCATTTTTCCATTGAGCCCCATACGGCATTGGCCAGGATTGTCCCGCGGTAATATTCCATGATATCAATTTCTCCGTTTTCGGGCCATTCGCCTTCATTTCCCAGTGTCCAGAAAGCCGGCCACATACCCGACCGCGTGTCTATTTTTGCCTTCATCTCAAAACGGCCATACTGAAAACTTTGCGTTCCCTGCGTGATCAGGCTTGCCGACGTGTAATGTGCCGAACTCCGCTCTTCTTTCCAGTTTTTGCTGCCGGCAGCAAAGTCCGGGTTTTTAACTTCTTCGCGGCGCGCTTCAATGATAAGCATTCCATCTTTGCAGAAAGCATTTTCTGCCTGATACCATTGATCCTCATGATTTCTGACAAACCCTCTTTCTGCTTTCCAGGTTTTGGGATCTGGTTTTCCGTCTGCATTAAATTCATCGGCCCATACAAGTTTGTACTGCGCATGGGAAGAAATACAATGCATAAGCAGGGAAATGATAATTAAGTAATTGATTTTCATTTTGAATTGTTATGAAGAAAAAAGCAATGGATTAAGAACAGGATTATGCGTGATTAATAGACCAAAAAAGATTTATTCCGTTATATTTCATACAGAAAATAAATATTTGAAATTAGTTAGACATGATCACGATCTTTTTTGTATCACTATCGGCCGTCGGCTATCAGATTTAAAAAGACATTTTAGCCGACTGTCGATAGCCGGGGGGGGGCGCCAGGCCGACGTCAAAACGTCCTTACAATATTATTCGTGATAAGGTCTATTATTATCTGTCGTAATTCTTAAAATACAAACTATTAATAAAACAATAAATGGTTGCGGAAATATAATTTCAATAACCATTTCATGATTAAAATATGAATAAAATTGCAAGTATTGCAGGAAAAGCAGGTCTGGATAGTTTTTTATTATTACTTCTGAGTATGATTGGTCTGGCTTATGTATGGCCATATCCCGGAATGAAAACGAGCCCGGTGCCTCTGGGAGAAATTGCTACCTATGGAGTTTCAGTTGTTTTTTTCTTTTACGGATTGCGGCTAAGCCCTGAAAAATTGCGGGCGGGCTTATCCAACTGGCGCCTTCACGCCATGATCCATCTTTCCACTTTCGTTTTATTTCCATTAATCGCACTGACGTGCCGGCCACTTTTTACAGGGGTAGAAAACGAGATGCTTTGGTTGTCAATCTTTTTCCTGACTACGCTTCCTTCCACCGTATCATCTGCGGTGGTAATGGTCTCCATTGCGAACGGAAATATTCCTGCTGCTATTTTTAACGCCAGTATATCAAGTTTAATGGGTGTTTTTATCACGCCGCTCTGGATGGGTATGGTGCTGGACACAGCTTCCGGCGATTTTGATTTGATAGGAGTAGTCGGAAAGCTGTCTTTGCAAGTAATATTACCAGTGGCGCTGGGGTTATTTCTGAATAAGAAATGGGGCATTTTTGCGGAAAAAAATAAAACAAAAATCAAATACTTTGATCAGTCCACCATTTTACTGATTGTTTATACCTCATTCTGTGAATCGTTTGGAGATCATTTATTTAGTGGATTTGAAATTAAAGATATTGTACTTTTAGGAATAGGAATGCTGGCTCTGTTTTTTCTTATTTATACGGTGCTGACTTTTTTTAGCCGATTATTGCATTTTAGCAGAGAAGATGAAATAACAGCAGTATTTTGTGGTTCCAAAAAATCGCTGATTCAGGGGGCTGTTATGTCAAAAGTTTTATTTTCCGGTGCGGCTTATGCCGGTGTGATGTTGTTACCGATTATGCTATATCATGCATTGCAATTGATAGTGGCGAGTATATTGGCGCAACGTATGGCAAGAGAAAACCTTACGATAACAGATGGAGAGTAACATCCTTTTGTTTTCATTCAGAGATATTGTTTCATTAAAAAGAATACCATGCGCTTGATTCCGTTCATTATACGTTTGCTTTTATTTGTGCTTATTCTGGCTGGATTGAAATCTATATGGGATAATTTCAGTACAGGAAACTGGATTCCGGGATGGGTTTCAGGGAAGGATAAAACAGAAACGGTGCATACGCTGGTGTTACAGGAAATGACTGCTATGGGAAAACTCGAATTGGTAAAATACAATTTTAAAGATGTGGTGGAACAGGAAGTTGTAAAAACATGGCTCCCCAATGCCAAAGCGGTTTTGATCGTGCAAGGAGAAGCAATTGGCTGTGTGGATATGACCAAAATCGAGATCGCGGATATTACCTCGGAGCAGGAAACTTTGGTTGTCAATATGCCTGAGCCGGAATTATGTGTTTTTAAAATTGACCATGAGCGTTCCAAAGTTTATAATACGGAATATGCTTTTATGGAAGAAGGTAAACTCGTAAATGAAGCCTATCTGCAAGCTGAAAAGCAAATTCAGAAGTCGGCTCTTGATATGGGTATTTTGGATCAGACAAAAGAAAACGCTACCAAAATACTGACGCCAATGCTTGAAAAAGCATCAGGAAAGAAAGTAGTGCTGAAATTTCCGATGAGTACTAAAATAGATAAATTACGCTAATCAACCGCTCCTATGCCCGTTAAAGGATTTCTAACGAAAGAAGATTTTGAAAAGAAAGTTGCACTTGAAGAACTTGAAACCGTAATAGTCGGATTTACGGATCATTACGGCAGGTTATTAGGGAAGCGTGTGGACGCGGAATTTTTTATCGAGAGTGTTTTAAAATCGGGGACACATGGCTGCGATTATCTGTTGACAACGGATATGGAAATGGAGCCTGTACCGGGTTATACGTATGCAAACTGGGAACTTGGCTATGGTGATTTCCATATGGTCCCGGATCTATCAACGCTGCGGATTGCTGACTGGCTGGAAAAGACGGCACTGGTCATTTGTGACGTTTTTGACGAGAAAACCCATGCGCCAGTCTCCGTCGCACCTCGGTCAGTCTTGAATAAACAGTTGGAAAACGCAGCAAGCTTTGACGGACTGAAATGTTTTGCGGCTTCTGAACTTGAATATTATTTACTTGAAAATACGTATAAAGAGGCATTTCAAAAACATTATCAGGATTTAACACCAGCAGGATATTATCTTGAAGATTATCACATTTTGCAAGGAACGCGTAATGAAAAATACACATCTACGGTTCGCAGACATTTAAAGAATTCGGGAGTTCCTGTTGAAACTTCGAAAGGTGAATGGGGATTGGGGCAGCATGAATTAAATGTACGTTATGCCGAAGCCTTGCCTATGGCGGATAATCACGTTGTTTATAAACAATGCATGAAAGAAGTGGCCGACGCTATGGGTTTTTCAGTAACGTTTATGGCAAAGTTTGCAACCGGGCAAGCGGGTTCGAGCAGTCATATTCATATGAGTTTGTGGAAGGATGGTAAAAATGCGTTTGCAGGTGATCAGCAATTCGGACCGGTGAAAGGATCTGAAATTTTTCGCTGGTTTCTGGGTGGGTGGATAAAACATGTGCCGGATGTTATGCCGTTTTACGCACCTACGGTAAATTCTTACAAGCGTTTTGTGGATGGTTCCTGGGCACCGACGCGGCTCGCGTGGAGTTATGATAACCGCACTGCAGGTTTCAGGGTTGTTGGGCATGGGCCGAGCTTGCGTATTGAATGCCGGATTCCTGGTGCGGATTGTAACCCGTATCTGGCATTTGCGGCCTCGCTTGCATCAGGTTTGGCAGGAATTAAAAATAAAATCGAACCACCGGAAATTTTTGAAGGGGATATTTATGCTGCTGCGCATTTGCCAAGAGTTCCATATACATTAGCAGAAGCGACATCGATTTTTGAAAATAGCCCGTTTGCAAAAGAGACGTTTGGAGAAGATGTAGTACAGCATTACACGCATTTTTTTAAAACGGAACAACATGCATACGATACCGCAGTAACAGATTGGGAAAGGAAGCGGTATTTTGAAAGGATCTGAGAAGATTACAGATGGTAACAGGATGCTCCTATGGAGCCGTGAATTCGGGATTAATCGCGATTTTCTATAAACAGGATGCTCCTACGGAGCCGGGAATTTGAGATTAATCGCGATTTGCTATAAACAGGATGCTCCTACGGGGCGGATGGTTGAAATTTTCTGAATTTTCAGCCGCGTAGTGGCTCCCTGTTTATAGAAAATGAATATGGGAAATTCCGGTTTGGCTCCGTAGGGGCCTCCTGATAATAGCCAACTAATATTTCGATATAAATAAACTCAATTACTATAATTTTAACCCAATAACGATCCAATGCGTTTAGAAAACAAAGTCGCCCTCATCACAGGTGGAAGTGGTGGAATCGGCCGGGAAACTGCCCTTTTGTTTGCAAAAGAAGGAGCCAAAATTGTTGTTACTGATGTCAATGACGAAGCCGGACAAGAAACGGTAAATTTGATCACAGCAGACGGCGGTGAAGCTTTTTATCTTCACGCCGATGTTTCCAAAGCTGCCGACTGCGAAGCTATGGTGGCCTTCACCGAAGAGAAATTCGGAAAGCTGAACGTCCTTTTCAATAACGCTGGTATCATGCACAGCGATGATGACAACGCCGTTACAACCGAAGAGTCCATCTGGGACCTGACGATGAATATTAATGCAAAAGGAGTTTTTCTTGGTTGTAAATATGGTATCCCGGCTTTGCAGCGTGCAGGTGGAGGGTCAATCATTAACACCGCTTCTTTCGTTGCTATTTTGGGGGCTGCAACGCCGCAAGTTGCTTATACAGCCAGCAAAGGTGCCGTTTTAGCTTTGACAAGGGAACTTGCCATTATTCACGCACGTGAAAATATCCGTGTTAATGCATTATGTCCGGGCCCGCTTCGCACGGAATTGCTGATGAAGTTTTTAAACACAGAAGAAAAGAAACAACGTCGTCTGGTACATATACCCATGGGTCGTTTCGGAGAAGCGAAAGAAATGGCTTCGGCTGTTTTGTTCCTCGCTTCTGATGAATCCTCTTTCGTTACAGGAACTGACTTTTTGGTTGATGGCGGAATTACTTCTGCTTACGTAACGCCTCTGTAAATTTTTGATTTATGCAAAAAACAATAAGTCCGGTTGATGGATCTGTGTATCTGGAACGGCCATTGGCGACAGATGAAATGATCGAAAGTGTTTTGGCAAAAGCAACCGAAGCACAAAAAGAATGGAAAAAAACGACGATTAAAGAACGTGCTGATTTATGCCTGAAGGCGGTTGAGTATTTTCTTAATCATGCCGATCAAATAGGTCTGGAACTGACCTGGCAAATGGGCCGGCCCGTTCGTTATACCGCCAATGAAATCCGGAAAGGTTTTCAGGAGCGGGCAAAATATATGATTTCTGTGGCTGAACAGGCTCTGGCTGATGTTGAGGTTGAAGAAATAGCAGGTTTTAAACGATTTATAAGACGAGATCCGGTCGGTGTGGTGTTTGTGGTTGCGCCATGGAACTATCCATATTTGACATCTGTAAACTCCGTTATTCCTGCGATTATGGCTGGGAATACGATTATTCTTAAACATGCACAACAAACGCCGCTTTGTGCAGAACGTTATGCCGAAGCGTTTGCTTACGCAGGACTACCCGAGGGCGTATTTCAATATTTGCATTTAAGCCACGATCAGGTCGCAACTGTTATAGCTGATCCACGTATAGCTTATGTCGCTTTCACAGGTTCGGTGGAAGGTGGTCAAGCAGTTCAAAAATCAATCAATGAGCGATTTATTGTAGGCGGACTGGAACTGGGTGGGAAGGATCCGGCCTATGTTCGTGCAGATGCAAATCTTGCCGATGCCGTAGAAAATCTGGTGGATGGATCGTTTTTTAATTCTGGTCAGTCTTGCTGTGGAATCGAGCGGATTTATGTTCATGAAGATGTTTATGACAAGTTCGTGGAAGGTTTTGTAGCACTCACCAACACTTATACTTTGGGTGATCCGCTAAATACCGATACCACTCTGGGACCTATGGTACGGACATCGGCAGCAGCTTTTGCACAAAAACAAATTGATGAGGCAGTTGCACAAGGAGCGAGAGCACTTATAGATACTTCACTTTTTCCGGAACATAAGCTTGGAACGCCGTATATGGCGCCCCAGGTTTTGGTCAATGTAGATCATTCCATGCAAGTGATGACTGAGGAAACCTTTGCACCGGTTGTGGGTATTATGTCCGTGAAAAGTGATGAGGAGGCGATTAGGTTAATGAACGACAGCCAGTATGGTTTAACAGCATCTATATGGACAACCGATATTGATGCTGCGTTAGCTATTGGAGAGCAGGTAGAGACCGGAACATGGTTTATGAACCGCTGTGATTATCTTGATCCGGCTTTGGCCTGGACAGGTGTTAAAAACTCAGGGAGAGGCGTGACGCTTTCAAAAGTCGGCTACGAAGCTTTGACCAAAGCAAAATCGTTTCACTTGAAAATTGGTTAGTTGTTAGGTTACACAGAGAAATATGAATTAAGAAGAGGGGCACTGAGTTTTTATTTAACCTAAACGCTGTGTCCCTCTTTATTTTATCTCAGTGTTACTCTGTATAACCTACTTGCGTACGCAGCAAGTCTTCCAGCGTTTCGCGTCTTCTTACCAATTTGGCAACACCGTTATCTACTAAAACTTCTGCTGGACGGAAGCGGGCGTTGTAGTTGGAACTCATGGTAAAACCATACGCACCGGCATTTAAAAACGCAAGGATGTCGCCCTGACGAACTTCTGGTAATGGACGATCGGTTGCGAAAGTGTCTGTCTCGCAGATGTAACCTACTACGGTGTAATCTTTTTCTTCGCCAGTCGGGTTAGAAACATTTAAGATGTGATGATAGGAACCGTACATCATCGGTCTGATCAGGTGATTTAGTCCAGAATCAATATGAACAAACGTACGTGCAGGATCTTCTTTTACAACCGTTGTTTCTACCAACAAATAGCCGCATTCACTTACCAGAAACTTTCCTGGCTCAAACCATAGTTGAAGTTCGCGACCGTATTTTGCACAAAAATTTTTAAAGCGCTCAGAAATTTTGCTTCCCAATAACGCCATATCTGTAATCGGATCGTTCGGTTTGTACGAAACTTTAAAGCCTCCGCCCAAATCAATAATTTCCAGGTCGGGGAATTGGAAAGCCGCTTCTAAAATAATATCCGCAACTTGCAAAAAGGGTTCAGCATCCTTGATATCAGATCCTGTATGCTGATGCAGTCCGATCACTTTTATGTCATATTTTTTGACAACTTCCAGAATTTGATCCAGTAATAACACAGAAATCCCGAATTTGGAATCTGCATGCGCCGTCATGATCTTGATATTTCCACCCGCGGCCACATTGGGTTTCAAACGGATCAGACACGGTTTTGTATTTCCATAAGTTTGTCCAAACCATTCCAGCAACGGAATGCTGTCCACATTCACAATTGCACCTGCTTCAACAGCTGTTTTTACTTCATGAAAGGGAACGCCGCTTGGTGTAAAAGTTATTTGTTTGGTATCATATCCAGCCAGTTTACCCATTTCCAGTTCACCAGTGGAAACTACATCGAGCTCCACACCAGTTTCACGCATCAAACGTAAAATCGCAAGATTCGTGTTTGATTTACAGGCAAATTTGATTTTCATGTTAATGCCGGAAAAAGCACTTTTCAATTCCTGCACTTTACGACGAATGGTTCCGCCGTCATATGCGTACAATGGACTTCCGTACGTTTCTATAAGCTGTACAGGATCGATATTTTGTATTGTATATGTATTTTGTTCTGAAAGTTGCATTGGGGAAATTATTGAGTAATATTAAAATAATGCCTGAAACGCGTTTACATCTTGCTCTTAATTGCAGTATTTATCAAGATAAACAGCCATTTCCTTTTGTAATGCCTGGGCTTCTTCTTTTGCTTTTTGAGCAAAATCCAATCCGTTTCCGGCATAAATAATGCTTCTGGATGCATTGACGAGCAAGCCACAGGATTTGTTCATACCATAACGTGAAACTTCTTCAAGATTTCCGCCTTGCGCACCAACGCCCGGAACCAGCAAAAAATGATCAGGGACAATACTGCGGATGTTTTCAAGATCCTTCGCTTGCGTTGCACCAACCACATACATTATGCGATCGGCTCCTGCCCATGTTTGAGAGGTACGTAAAACGTGCTCATATAAAAAACCGTCCTGGGTTTCGAGTCTTTGAAAATCAGATCCTCCTGAATTAGATGTTAAGGCCAATAGAATAACCCATTTCCCTTCAAAGTCCAGAAATGGCGTTACCGAATCACTGCCCATGTAAGGTGCAACCGTTACCGAATCAAAATCCAATCCCGATGAAGAAGGATCAAAAAAAGTACGGGCGTAAAGTCCTGAGGTATTTCCAATATCGCCACGTTTGGCATCTGCAATCGTAAAATGACTTTCGGGAATGTACTCAATCGTCTTTTGTAAGCTTTCCCATCCCTTTGCGCCCAATGCTTCATAAAAAGCAATGTTTGGTTTGTACGAAACGCAATAATCAGCTGTTGCATCAATAATCTGTTTATTGAATTCAAATACCGGATCGCTCTCTTTTTGCAAGTGAGCAGGGATTTTACGTATATCTGTGTCGAGCCCAACACACAGATAGGATTTCTTTTGGGAAATTTGGTCAAAAAGCGCTTCGTATGTCATGTTATTTCGAAATAATGTGCCGAAATTACAACGTCTGTAAATAGATTCATAAATTTGAGCACACATTAAATAGTATCACTCTTTAAAAAAGATAATTTAGAAAGTAATTATGCAGATTCGTGAAACTTCCATTGCCGGTTTAGTCGAAATTTTTCCACGCGTTTTTCAGGATGACAGAGGATTTTTCTTTGAATCATACAATGAAGAATTGTTTAAGAAACTAGGCTTGCCAACAAATTTTGTTCAGGACAATCAGTCATTTTCTATCAAGGGAGTTGTCAGGGGTTTACATTTTCAAAATGCGCCTTTCGCCCAGGGAAAATTGGTAAGGGTTATTTCAGGACGTGTATTGGATGTAGCAGTAGATATCCGTCCGGATTCTCCTACGTTCGGAAAACACGAAGTGTTTGAATTACGAAGCGATATCAACAACATGGCGTATGTTCCCGAAGGATTCGCTCACGGTTTTGTAGCCCTTGAAGATTCTGTATTTAGCTATAAATGTACCAACGTTTATAACAAAGGAGCCGAATCAGGATTGTTATGGAATGATCCTGATTTGGGAATTGACTGGGGCGTAGAAAATCCAATCGTCTCTGAAAAAGATATAATCCTGCCTACTTTTAAAGCGTTATTCGAGAAACAGTTTTGATAAAACATAGAAAGAGAGAAAGTAGGCAAAATCCGTTTTGTTACTTTTTCTCTTTTTTATTTTTCAAAAAGCTCTTCCAGTGCTTTGGAGGCTACTTTTTTGGCAGAATTTGAATTTTGTCCGGTTATCAGCCGCTCATCCAGCTCGATGAATTCAACAAAGGGAATCATGGATTTGGTAAAATGTGCTCCCCTTTCTTTTAATCTATCCTCCAAATGGAAAGGTACTTCACTCACGAAACTCGTCAAGGTTTCTTCTACGTGGGAAAATCCGGTAACGTACTTATCCATTATTAAGTAAGTACCATCTGAAAGTCTGACGTTCAGGAGCGCGCTTACGCCATGACCTACTGCGGTAACCAGGCCGTTATTTTCGTAAATTATTTTTGTAATTTCCTGTAAATCAAAATTATCAGGGTAGTCGCACATGCTTCCGTTTCCGCCGGCAAAGTAAATAACGCGGTAATCGCGGGTAATGACATCGGCTGGTTTTAATGTATTCTCCAATTTTGTCAGAAATGCCGGATCGGCCAGATACTTTTGATTGACCTCATCTTTAAGATCATAACTTCTTTCGTCAACCGGAATTTTCCCACCTTTTGGACTAACAATATCCATCAATACTTTTCGTCTAGCCATGACATCATAAAAATGAGTTAACTCGCTTAGCCACAATCCTGTTTTTCCTGATTTTGTGGGGTAAGTGTCATGACTGGTACAAACAATAAGTACTTTCATCTGCTCAATAATTGAATGATAAAATGGTCGAACGAGAGAACTTTCCTTATTGTGATGCAGCAACAATTCTTCTCAGGCTATGGCAGCCTTTTCAACTTGTTGGAAAGATAAATATAAAATAGAAGTAATGCGCTGAAAGGAGGAAGTATTAATGCTTCGTGATTAAAGTTTAGGATAAGAGACCATTCTTGTAGGCAAAAGCTACCGCGGCAGCCGTGGACTTTGTTCCTGTTTTTTCAAGTACACGCAGCCGATGGCCCTCCACTGTTCTTACGCTGATAAAAAGCTTGTCGCTAATTTCCGTGGTCGACAAGCCATCACAAATAAGTTGAAGCACTTCCTTTTCTCTTAACGACAGCGCTACATTGCATGAGTTTGGGAAATGCGGATGTTTATTCGGCTGGCGGTTGGTCATCTTGCGATGCATCGCTTTGGAAACAAAATCATTGTAATAAAAACCTTCTTCGATTACACGGCGGATTGCTTTTTCAACTTCGTCGGGGCTCGTATCTTTTAGAAGATATCCCTGAACACCTTTTTCCAGCATATGTATAACAAAACGGTCCTCATTATACATGGATACAACGATGATTTTAACTTCCGGGAAACGTTCAAAAGCAAGTTCGGTTGCCTGAATTCCGTCCATAACCGGCATTTGCAGATCCATGAAAATAATGTCGGGAACATTGCCAGGCAGCTTATCCAGTAATTCCTGGCCGTTTGCAGCTTCCAGGATAAAATCAAAATCAGGAATATTACTCAGCATGGAAATAAATCCTTTTCTGAATAACTCATGATCGTCTGCTATGCCCAGTTTTAATGTTTTCATGCTGCTAAATGGTCATTCGCTCACGGCGAAATGGATGTAAAGGCTCCGGTTTGGTTTCTGATGCGGGCACGACGGGGATCTGGGCAAATGCTTTCGAGCCGCCTTTTGCCGGTTTTTTAAAGGTAATCGTTCCGTCAACAATGGCGAGCCGGCTTTCTATTCCCAATAGCCCTAAGCCGGCCAGGTTGTTTTCCTTAATCGCATCAGGATCAAAACCAATACCGTTGTCAGTTACCTGAAGGCCAATAAATTTGCTATTTACCTGCAAGTTAATTTCAATCTGCGAACATTGCGAATGCTTGATTGAATTGTTTACGAGTTCCTGCATAATGCGGTAAATCGTAAGTTCAATTTTCTGACTTTGACGGGGCGAATCTTCTGTATTGGAGTGGAAAGAAAGTTTCAGGTTGTTATCTTCTTCCAGTTTATTGATAAATTCTTCGATAGCGGCAGCCAAACCGAATCGTTCGAGTGTAGTAGGAACAAGATCCCGCGTGATACGGCGCACATGAAGAATGGTTTCTTCTACCAGTGACTGGGATTTACGCATGATCTGGTCTTCTTTAACACCTGATTCTGCCACCAGCTTACTAAGTTGATTCAGGCTCAGCTTCGTAAGTGATAACATCGTTCCAATGTCATCATGAAGATCCTGTGCGATACGTCTTCGTTCGTTTTCTTCGGAATTCAGCGCTGTGTCAAGGAGAAGGCGTTGATGATGTTTTTCGATATCAATCAGCTTTTTTTCCTCCTCAAATTTTCTCTTTTGGTAATACATAACAAATGAGATAACAAAAAATGCCATCATAAGCATTGCTATGGAAGCAATGAGCAAGGCCAATTTTAGCTCGTCACTGTTGTGCATAATATTTTGCTGAAAAAACCCAAATTCCAATGCAAAAAGATATGGAACAGATAATCTCAAAAATTAGTGGAACATCGTATAAGAAACCAATATCTAGTCTATCAATCCACGTGTCTGTGTAATATAGAACGGGTGAAATGAATATAGTGCTCGAATAATTTAGTAGTAATCCAGAGCAAACCCAAAAAAAAGGGAATGTTAATAAATTTGGAATTTTTAAAGTCTTAATGATTTCATAGAAATATAAAAGTATCCATGTTATCATTAGGAGGCATTCAAGTGTTTTTGAAAAAAAAACAGCACGATGATCATGTAATTTTGTCAAATCTGGGTTTGAATTTAAAATATCCCATAAGGAAAAAATTACAAAGGCAATAATTGTGAGTGGAATCCACTTTCGGAAATTATTAAAAGTCAGTTTTTTGTAAAACATTATACTTAAAACTGAATAGAAAATAGGAATTCCTAGGTTGTAATAAATGATATTGTTTTTTCTTTGTGATGCATAATGAAGCATTAGCAAATCCACTCCGAATTTTATAAAAAGATATATAAAAAGAAGTAAAAATGTCGGATCAACATAAGCTCTTCTGCACACAATTAAAACCAAGGGAACTAGTGTTATAAAAACAGCTAAGCATACAATTGGTTGATTAGAAAAGTATGAGATGTATATCTCAATCATTATCAATTTATATAGTTGATTAACATTTATGAGGACATAGTGGGCCACTGGCCATTCCATCATCACTATCCGGCATATCTTTTAATCCCATACCTTTTGTGATGTCTCGGCCGTCGGCAGATACTGGTACAATAACCAATCGGGCCGTCGGTTTCCCTTTTCCAAATACTGGCTCATCTCCTTCGTGATCTTCGTCTCTGTTGCCGTAATATACACGAAAACCGACACAATTATCGCCGTATGATTGTATTAATTTGTTGAACGTGTGGATACCGAAAAACTCTGCCTTGATATAATTTTCACCTCTTGCTGCAATATCTTTTTCTTTTTTGTGGTGCGGTTCTGTTAGCGCCTTAATTTCAAATGACGAGATAAGTTTTCCTTCGTGACCTGTAAACTTTGCCATAATTGTTTTTGAATGCGGGTGGAGTTAATAAAAAATAATAATATGTAAAATTAATCCTAACTAAAATGATTGCAAAGTGGCAGGATTGCACGTATATCTAATGAGGTATTTAATGATTTGATTATGAGTAATTTGTAATATTTTACCTAAATAAAACACGTAATTTTACTTACCAGATCAGGGGTAATTACCATTCAGGGAAACAGCATTTACGCGGTGTGAAAATCGGGGATATTCACGCTAAAATACAAAGCAGGAAGACGCTACTTTTGTATCAGCCATGAAAGATATTTTTACCAGAGCATACTTATTAGGTTAAAGGTTAGGTTAGTACTAAAATCCGGGATGAGTATTCATTCCGGATTTTTTGTTTTGAAGCGCTAATCCCGATTTGTAATCGGGGTTTGAAAGTTTTAGTAACACATAATTGTACTTTCAGAACAATCTTCATTATTGATGCAATAATTGTTGTACTATTACGGGTTTTAGATTTGTTTTTAGAATAAGTTTAGTTGTTTTACTTATTTTGTATTGATTTGTTAATCAATGATTTATAGTTTTATGAATAAAATAACACTTAGCGTTTTTAATATTTTGAGTAAGGAGTAACAGTTGTTTAATGTAAATAAACCTGGATTTCTATGAAAAATATTTTCTCCTGCCTGCGTGCTGTGAGCTGTCTGATTCTGAGCTTATCAGCCGCAACTGAGGCTCACTCACAAGCTACATTCAAGAAAAGTGACATTGCTTTTTACGCTGATTTTTACGTTATGCAGGTCAGGCCTATGAAGTTTAAAATTTCATATAACTGGCCGGAGACAGACAGAGTTCTTGTACGGATAACAGATGCTCACAAGAACCTGATATTCACAGAAAAAGTGCTTGTGTACAAGAAATATGAAAAACTTTTTGACTTGTCATCCTTTATGGACGGACAATATACATTTGAGCTATTTGATGGTGAAAAGCGATTCAGCCAGTCATTTGATATCACCACCAAGACAACCCGGGAGGTTATTGCTTCCAATACGAAAACCTTATTGATTGCCGATTTCTGACATTTGAATTGGCATTATTACCCTTTTTGATAAAGAACCTTTGCTTAACTTTATCAAAAAATACGCCATATGAAACCTACGATAACGATAGAATATTGCCCAAAATGCGGCTGGCTTTTACGTGCAGCCTGGATGGCGCAGGAATTGCTTACCACGTTTGCAGAGGATATTCGTGCTGTGACACTGGTGCCATCAGAAGTTGCAGGCCGCTATACCGTGAAGCTGGACGATCACCTTTTGTGGGACCGGAAAAGGGAAGGCCATTTTCCTGAACCCAAAGAAATGAAGCAGCGCGTACGTGATCAGATAGCACCAGGCCGGGATTTAGGACATAATGATCGTTAAGGATGAAATTTTCGTATATGAGATACAATGTTTCGCCATGAAGTTATTTTGATACTATTGGCATGTATAATGTATTTCAGTCGATCAGTATGATAGATTAAAAGGACACAATGTCATTTTTGTAAAATAACACGGTAAAAATGGCATGTTTTTTAAATTTTAGAATATCTTTTTTGAATTGGAAAAATAGTATAAAATAAAATTAACATATTGATTATTAGTACTTTGATTTAATTGTCACCACGTTTTCTTTCTTGTAAAAATACAAATTGGGAATTTATGGTACACTATTTTTTGTTATAGTAATATCTGTAAGTACAACGAATATAAACTGTAAGTACAACGATTACAAAAAGAGGGAAATCATGGGAAATAAAATAAAAATACCAGAAGAAATGTTGATGCATATTGATTTTAGCAATACCATTAACGGAGGACTAAGTGAGCCGGTGGTTCATTTGAAAAAAGGAACAGACGGGTATCAGGTAACGGTAAAGGCGCCTGGTATTGAGTCGGAAGATTTGCAGCTTGAAATAGTGAAAGATAAAATACGGTTGTTTCATCTGTTGCCTATTTTTTCTCAAAGTGAAGAAAGTGAAGAGCAATGGAAAACAATGCGTTTTATCAGCACGCTGACAATACCGGATGGTGTCGATTCTGATAACATTACCGCAAGATATGATGATACAAAACGTCAGTTGGTCCTATTTCTTCCATTTAATCACCAACAAGATGATTTTCGTAGAAAAGTGGATATTGAACGTTGGTAAGCGATCCAAAGAAAGGATGTCTGTCATGTAAAAGCCTCTCAATATTGTATTGAGAGGCTTTTTAATAGGTTCAATGCTATGAGATACTTTCGTATTTTATATGATTTTGGTCAGTTTTTAATGTTTGCTCCTATTTCAAAGGTTAAATTATTGCATCTAGCCAATAGTTAATGTTAAGTTATGGTAAACCTCAAATTTTTGTTTAAAAAATTAGGTTACATATCTGTATCTTCGTGAAGATAATACCTCCCATAAAAAACACAACGTTATGAAAAAGTCAAACATCTTTGCCTACATTGAACTTTCCAAGTTGGCAGAGGGTCTTCGTGTATCCGAGACTACTGCAAAACCCAAGGAGCAACTTAAATCACAGGCTGCCTACTTTAACATTATCGAACCTAAATATTTCTCGGATGCTCTCGTAAATGAATGGGAGAATATTCTGGGTTATACAAAAAAACTGGGTGCCAAAGTTAACGAAGAGGGAAGAGTCGTTTCCAATGCGGTTACCCACACCATTGAAAATATGACAGATGCAGAATGCAAGGTTTTAGTGGACCGTGTAAATTCTCTATATGATAAATTGAAAAAAGAATTTGAATAAAATATTCTTATTCGTTTCAAAAAGGATACAATAAAAGCCCTGTCGCATTCATGACAGGGCTTTTATCATTATTGGGTATCTTAAATCAATTAACCGTTCCTCCGTTCCAGACATCTTTACCGGGCTGAACAAAGGCAAGACTTCCGTCTTTTTCCTCAGCCATTAGTATCATCCCGTGACTTTCCATACCCATCATTTTACGCGGGGCCAGGTTTGCCAGGTACAATACTTTTTTGCCAATAATTTCTTCTGGTTTGAAATGCTCGGAAATTCCGCTGAGTACCGTACGCTGCTCGCTTCCGATATCAACTTTTAGTTTTAAAAGTTTTTTACTTTTTGGTACACTTTCAGCTTCTATGATGGTAGCAATCCGGATATCCATTTTGGCAAAATCGTCATACTGGATTTCGGCTTTTACAGGTGCTACCACTTTGCCTTCCAACTCATTTGCACGCTTTGCGTCGTGCAGTTTCTGAACTTGTTTTTCGATTACATGGTCTTCAATTTTTTCAAAAAGAAGTCCTGCCTCACTGATCACTTGTCCTGCCTGCAGTAAATCTGCTTTACCGGCATCAAGCCACGTTTTTCCGGTAATACCCAGCTGAGTCCTGATCTTTTCAGCCGTAAATGGCAGAACCGGTTCGGAAACAATCGATAAAGAAGCTGAAATCTGCAAGGCGATGTTCATGATCGTGTTTACTCTTTCAGGATCTGTTTTAATCGCGTGCCATGGCTGGGTATCGGCCAGGTATTTGTTCCCCAGACGAGCAAGATCCATAATAAAGGTCAGTGCTTCACGGAAACGATAATTTTCCATGGCCTCACCAATCTTACCCGGGAATGCAGCCAAATCTGCCAAAACAGCCTGATCGGCTTCTGTCAGTTCACCGGCGGCAGGTACTTTACTATCACAGAATTTCTGCGTAAGTACTACGGCACGGTTAATGAAATTACCAAAAATCCCGACCAGTTCGCTATTGTTGCGGGTTTGGAAATCTTTCCAGGTAAATTCACTGTCCTTCGTTTCAGGTGCGCTTGCGGTTAGTACATAGCGCAAAACATCCTGTTTGTTAGGGAGTTCTTCCAGATATTCATGAAGCCATACGGCCCAGTTTCTCGATGTAGAAATTTTATCGCCTTCCAGGTTCATAAACTCGTTGGCCGGGACGTTATCAGCCAAAACCAGATTTCCTTCGGCAATAACGGTTGCAGGGAAAATGATGCAATGGAATACGATGTTGTCTTTTCCAATAAAATGAACAAGTTTGGTTTCTTCCGCACCGTCTTCATTTTTTTGCCACCACTTTTTCCAACCTTCGTCTGTTCCGTTTTTCTGTATTAGCCAGTCTTTTGTTGCTGAAATATAGCCTATTGGTGCTTCAAACCATACATAAAGAACTTTGCCGTCTGTATCAGGCAGAGGAACCGGAATTCCCCAGTCCAGGTCGCGGGTCATCGCACGAGGTTTCAGGCCTTCTTTCAGCCATGACTGACACTGGCCCAAAACATTCGTTTTCCACTCAGGATGACTGTTTACATAGGCTTCAACTTGTGGCTGTAATTTATCAAGAGGCAAAAACCAGTTGGTAGTAGGGCGCATCACAGGTTTTGCACCTGAAAGCATGGAATGGGGTTCGATAAGTTCTGTTGGACTTAAAGCCGATCCGCAGCGTTCACACTGATCACCGTAGGCATTGGGGTTTGCACAAACCGGACAGGTTCCAACAATATAACGGTCCGCTAAAAACTGCTGGGCCGTTTCATCGTAGTACTGTTCAGTCGTTTCTTCTATAAAAACCCCTTTATCATATAAATCTTTAAAAATTTCCTGAGAAGTTTCGTGATGTATCTGTTTGCTGGTGCGCGAGTAAACATCAAACGAAATACCTAATTGCTTGAAAGAATCGTCAATTTGTGTGTAATATTTATCGACAACCTGTTGTGGCGTTAGTCCTTCTTTTTTTGCACGAATGGTAATCGGTACACCATGTTCGTCGGTTCCGCTGATAAATGCAACGTCCTTGCCATTGGCACGTAGATATCGAACGTAAATATCAGCAGGTACATAACATCCGGCAAGGTGGCCAATATGGATCGGTCCGTTGGCGTAAATCAATGCCGCGGTGACAGTATAGCGTTTAGGGTCAATAATTGCCATTTATTCTTTACTCTTTTTAGTTTATAGTACAAAGTTAGTGAAATCAGTTTGTGAGCAGTCAAGTTTTTCCGGGTAGTAATCAATTGTGGATTTTAAAAGCGCTTTTAGTAGGACTTACTAAATTCCACTGGTCGTATATATTTGTACAATTGTAAGTAATTGTGTAACTATTGTGATCAGGTTCGAATGCTCTCCGAAAAACTTTTTTAAAAGCTTACCTCCGGCGTATGAAAAGAAACTTTTCCTGTATTTATTGCTGACTGTATTACGTAAGCCAGAATTTTGACCAATTGTTCTGATAGGAGTATGAAAAAAATATTTTACCTGGGTATCATCGGACTTATTTTATTTGAAATAGCCAAAGTGTATTTCATTATGCCTATGCCGGGAAGTCAGCGGATGAACAGTATCGACCTTGCCTATTTTTTACATACATGGCGATGGTTTTTCAGGGCTTCGCTGACACTCCTTACGATCGTTGGCGCCATTGCTGTCTTGAAGACAAACAGCAAATGGCCGGTTATACTATCGCTTCTCATTGCGGCGGGAATAATATATGCTGCAAATTTTGAAATGGCAGCCGACACGATGTTTTATCAGCCTGAAACTTTATTGCTTAAAAAAGCAGCCGAAAACAAAGTAGAAGCGGACAGGCTTATCATCGGTGTGGAGTCAAACGGTGAAGCGAAGGCCTATCCGATTCAATATTTGGGATATCACCATCAGGTTCAGGACCAGCTCAATGGCAAACCCATTATTGTAACCTATTGCACGGTCTGCCGGACAGGGCGTGTTTTTGAACCTGTTGTCGATCGTAAACCAGAGCAATTCCGTCTCGTAGGAATGGATCATTTCAATGCGATGTTCGAAGACGGCACCACGCATAGCTGGTGGCGTCAGGCAAATGGTGAGGCTATTGCAGGACCGCTGAAAGGCAAAACATTACCGGAAATAAAAAGCATACAAACTACGCTTTCGGAATGGCTCAGATTACACCCGGACAGCGAGATTATGCAGCCGGATCCAGTGTTTCAAGCGAAGTATAATTCGATGGATCAATACGAAACGGGAAAGGGAAAATCAGCATTAACAAAAACAAACCCGCTGTCCTGGGAGGATAAATCATGGGTTGTAGGTATTCAGGTTGGTAAGGAAAGCAAGGCCGTTGACTGGAATCTTTTGAAAAAAGAAAGAGTGATTAATACGAAAGTGGGAGATAGTCCAACGGTTCTGGCAATAGCTGCTGATAACAATAGTTTTTTCGCTTTTGAAAGACCATCCGATGCCGCCATTTTTTCTATCAAAAACGATACACTTTTGCTTGCTAACCAAAGATATAATCTGCTTGGGAAAAGCCTTGATACGCCGGCAAAGAATGATCTGAAATCAATAAAGGCTTATCAGGAATTCTGGCATAGCTGGCAAACTTTCCATCCTGAAACACAGAAATATTAGCTGTCATGTTTGAATACATGTTTATATCAAATGAATTTATTTATACGTGAAGGACGAGTCTGATGAAAAAATCGATCTTAACAATAATTAACCCATATTCGTCATAAGTCATTTTTTACGGCGAACTTTGGTGATCTACTGTTCGTTCTACATTCATGAAAATCCTTATTACCGGAGCCACAGGTTTAGTTGGAAGTAATGTTGCGAGACAGTTTCTCGCGCAAAATCATACCGTTTTTGCTCTTTTTCGTCCCGGTTCGGACAGAAGTCTGCTCAAAGATATTGAAAGTCAGATTCATTGGGTGGAAGGTGATGTGCTGGATATCAGTTCATTGGAAAGAGCTATTGAAGCAGTTGAATACATCGTCCATACGGCCGCTGTTGTATCGTTTGTTCCCCGCGACAGGAAGATGATGTACAAGGTGAATATGGAAGGAACCGCAAATGTGGTTAATGTGAGCCTGAAATACGATATTAAAAAACTTTGTCACGTTAGCAGCATTGCGGCGTTAGGGCGTCCGGATTCACGAAAAATTATGCCCGGGCAGGATATTGTCATCGACGAGGAACAGCGCTGGGAGGACTCTCCTGAAAATTCGGAATACGCCAAATCAAAATACCTGGCAGAACTGGAAGTATGGCGTGGCATCGAAGAAGGGCTGAATGCTGTGATCGTCAACCCGACGTTAATTCTTGGTGAAGGTGACTGGTCTAAAAGCAGTACGCAGATTTTCAGATATGTGTATAACGAAAAGCCGTTTTACACCGAAGGAATTGCAAATTATGTTGATGTGCAGGACGTCGCCAAAGCGGTTGTTCAGCTTTTGTCGTCAGATATTTCCGGTGAAAGATTTTTGCTTAATGCGGGGAGCATTTCGTATCAATCTTTGTTTAATAGTATTGCAGACTCAATGGGTAAAAAGCGCCCTTCTTTTAAAGTTGGCCCAGGCCTGGCAGGCATTATCTGGCGTTTTGAAGCGGCACGTACCTGGCTGCTCGGAACCAAGCCGCTGATCACGAAGGAGACTGCACAATCGAGTGCAAGAAGATTCCGTTATAACAACGGAAAAATAAAAAAAGCAATCGGGTTTGAGTTTCAGCCTATTGAAAAAACGATCGCTCGCGTGAGTGAAAGTTTGACTGGCAGGATTTGAATAGACCGGATTTATTTTTAACTTTCTTTTATAATAGTTAGTGGTAAATTTACCCTCAACTCTAACCTACTGATCCGTATGATGGAGAAAAACTTCGGGGAAAGAAAAGATTACATGAAAGAGACGCTTCTCAGGTTTGAAAGAATGCTTAAAACCAATGAGTCGGAGTTTTTTGATTTGGATACATACGAAAAGGTTACAGAGTATTATCTGGAAAAGGGGGATTGGGATAAGGCTTATCAGGCTTGTGAGCTGGGTTTGACGGATTTTCCATATTCACTTGATTTATTGCTTAATAAAGTACAGCTTCATGCCAACCGCGGCGAACACGATCTGGCGATGGAAATTCTTGAACGCGCATCGCTTTTTCATCCGGGTGATGTAGAGATTTCTTTCATGCAGGTGGGTATCGCCAACATGATGGGAGAATATGAAGAAGCTATTTCTATCCTGGAAGGCCTGCTGAACAGGGTAGAGGATAAGGATGAAATTTATTTCCAGATCGGTCAGACGTATCAGAACTGGGGCAAATATGATGAGGCGATTCAGCATTACAAGCTTTCGCTTCGCAACAATTTAAACAACGAAAGTGCGCTTTATGAACTTGCTCATTGCCTGGATCTGATCGGAGAACTGGAAAGCCATCTTACTTATTATCATGAGCTGGTCGACAGAGACCCTTTTTCACATCATGCCTGGTATAACCTTGGGATTGCGTTCAGCAAGCTTGAACGGTATGAAGATGCCGTAAATGCCTATGAATACGCTACACTTGTAAAGGACGATTTTGCTTCTGCTTTTTTTCAGCTGGGAAATTCGTACATGAGTTTGGAACAGTATGAACAGGCGAAAATTCAGTATCTCCGCGCAATTGATCTGGAAGGTAAACAGACCGAAACTTGCTGCTGCCTGGGAACCTGTTATGAAAAACTGGGCGAATTTGAAACAGCCATTAAATATTATCGGGAAGCCGTAAAACTGGACAGCCAGTGGGACGACGGATGGTATGGTCTGGGAATTTGTTTCAGTGAGCTTGGCAGATGGTATGAAGCAGTAGGTTTTTTAAGAAAAGCAATCCAGATCACAGAGTTGAATCCTGACTACTGGCTGGCGTTGGCTGAAACAGAATTCCGGGTTGGCAATGTTGTTTCTGCGTTCGAAGCTTTTGAAAAGGCGGCGGAAATTGAACCTTCAAATCCGGATATCTGGCTGAAATGGTCTTTCGTTCTTTTTGAACAGGGTAATTATGCGCGTGCCTGTGATTTGCTTCAGGCGGCCATTGAAGAAATGCCCGAGGAAGCAGATTTGTATTACCGGATGGCCGTCTATCAGATCCATTCCGGTGATTATCGGGAAGCTTTGATTAATCTTGAAATAGCCTTAACGCTGGATTATGATGCTCATTTGCAGCTGTTTGATTTTTTTCCTGATCTGGAAAAACAAAAAGCACTGTTCAGAATTATTGAGCAATACCGCGAGAAATAAAATACTGATTTAATAGACCGTATCAGGAATTATATTGTAAAGCAATTTTGTTGTCGGCTTGGTGATCCCGGCTTTCAGCAATCGTCCGAAATGTTGTTTCTTTCATCAATCTGATAGCCAGATACGGATCCCTCAGATTGCAATACAGAAGAAATCGCGATAAGGTATAATATAACAACAGTTTCTTGAAACTACCGAGGTAGCACTTCAAGGAACTGTTCTGTTTTTATATCCAGAGCACATTTGAAATGTCCCTGCGGACAAGCTTTTTTGCCATGAAGTCCACAAGGCCGGCAATCCAGTTTTTCTAAAACTTCAACAACATGGGATTCTTCTGATAATGGACCGAAGCCAAATTCCGGAACTGTGGAGCAATAAACCGCTGTTACCGGGGCATTCACGGCCGAACTGATATGCATCGGAGCAGAATCGTTGACAAAATTCATAACCGCCGATTTCATCAGTGCCGCGGATTGCAGAAAAGAGAGTTTTCCACAAAGATTCTGTACATTTTCCTGATGTGAAATTTGAGTGATTATATTTTCGGCGAGCGTGTTATCGCCTGGTCCACCCAGAAGAAAGATTGTGTAATGGCTGCCCATTTCATTAATGAGCTTAACCCAGCCTTCAGCCGGATATTGCTTCGTAAACCAGACAGATGCCGGAGCGATACAGATATAGGGTTTTGACTGATAAGGTTTTACGAAACTATAATCATCGGAAGTGGGATAAAGCCTTGGTTTACAGAGCGCGCCTTGAATTTCGTTTTTTACAAGTTCGTAATTACGTGTCACTTCATGAACACCATTTTCAATCCGGTGGGGAAACTTGTTTGTAAACAGAAATGAAAAAGGATTTTTATCAAAACCGGTTGTCCTGGGCGCTTTGGAAAAAGCAGTGAGCATACCGGTACCACCGAATCTTTGCAGGTTGATAACCCAGTCGTATTCCGATTTTCTGATTTGTTTTAACAACTGCCAGAGGCTTTTGAATTTGCCTTCTTTCTTTTTCCAGATTAATACATTTTTCAGATAGGGATGATTTTCAAACAGACCTTCGTTCCCTTTTCTGACTAAAAAATCGATTTTGGCATCAGGCAAACCTTGATGCAGATTTTCCAGTAAAGCGGTCGCGAGGATTACGTCACCTATAAAAGCTGTTTGAATAACAAGTATGCGCCTGGGAATCATCTTATTGGAATTCTGAAATTAAAATATTTAATCTTTTTAGTAACGTGCTGTTTTTTAGTTATTTACCAGCAAGTTGACTGATAGCATACAGCCGATAGCCCTAAAAAAAATGTCTTTCAAACAAAAGTCTGTAATTTTGCAGACATCACCGAAAATTATTGACAGGTAATTTGTGTTCATAAGGAATGAAGAGAAATAATATGCGTAAACATGTGAATGCCGAAGCCCCCTCATTAGCGCTGACAGAAGAATATAAACTGCATACCCTGGCTAACGGAATTCGCATTGCACATAAACAGGTTCCTTACACGCAGATTGCGCACATAGGAATTATGCTGGATATCGGAAGTCGCGATGAAAAGCCCCATCAGCAGGGACTGGCCCATTTTTGGGAACATATGGCTTTTAAAGGTACAGAAAAACGCAGTTCTTACCACATCATCAACCGTCTGGAAAATGTTGGGGGGGAGCTCAATGCGTATACAACGAAGGAAAAAATATGTTTTCATGCCTCTGTGCTGGACGATCATTTCGACAAAGCACTGGATTTGCTTGCCGATATTGCCTTTCATTCGGTATTTCCCGACAAGCAGATTGAGCGGGAAAGAAATGTGATTATTGAGGAGATGTCCATGTACAACGACTCTCCGGAAGATGCCATCCAGGATGATTTTGACCAGTTGGTCTTTGCGAACCATGCTTTGGGAAATAATATTCTTGGTACACCTGAAACGGTTAATTCATTTGGACGCGAGGAGCTTTTTCAGTTTATCGATGAAAATCTTGATACAGAACAGATTGTAGTTTCGTCGGTAAGTCGTTTGCCATTTTCAAAAGTAGTACGTGTTGCTGAAAAATATCTTGGCAATATCCCCCATAAAAAAACAACAAGAGTCCGGGAGGCACCGGGTATTTATACGCCCATTATTCAGGAAAAGGAGCGTTCGATCACACAGGCACAATGCGCCATGGGACAACCTGCGTATGCCTTGGGTGATGATAAACGTTTGCCTTTTTTTATGCTTGTAAATCTTTTGGGCGGACCAGGCATGAATTCCCGATTTAATTTATCATTACGGGAGAAATACGGGTTCGTTTATTCAATTGAAGCTAATTACACGCCTTATCTGGATACCGGGTTTTTAGGAATATTTTTCGGGACAGAACAAAAACAGCTGGCTCGGAGTATATCGCTCATTAATAAAGAATTGAAACGTATCCGTGAAATTCCTTTAACAACTTCGCAGTTGCACCAGACCAAAGTACAATTGATGGGGCAGCTGGCGATGTCAGAGGAAAGTAATATGAGCTTTATGCTGATGATGGCTAAAAGTTTGCTGGATACCGGTCGTGTGGACTCTTTACCGGAGATATTTACGGAAATTCAGGCGATAACGTCTGAGCAATTACAAAGTATTGCACAAGAAATGTTTAACCCCGAGAATTTTAGTTATCTGACATTTATACCGGAATAATTCCGGATTTTGAGAAAATTGGAATTGAAAGTCATTCGCTTCTGCGGGTGACTTTTTTAATGTATTAGAAATAATTTGTTGTTAGCAACGTCAAGAAATAATCGCACGAAGCGCTCCGATAGGAATGCTTAGGAAGTGCAGGCGTTTGAATCTGTTGTTTAAGTTCATGCGATAATGATTATTGGCAAATTTGGATAGCCTGAATTAGTAAAAATTGGGTAGTAATTTACAAAAGGTAACTATGTAGAAGATTTATCAAAAATAGACCGAAATCCATAATGATTAAAAAATATTATTTACTGCTTTTGGCTGGACTACTGTTAGTCGGATGGATTGCTCCACTGGGAAAAAACGATATAAAAGAATTTCCTTCCGAAATGGTAAACTTCACTCCGTATAAAAACAACCCTTTATTTAAAGGAACCGCCGATACGGCGACCTGGGATGAGCAGATCCGGGAACGTGGTTTTATTTTGAAAGAAGGGAATACGTATTATATGTGGTATACCGGCTATACTAAAAAGACAGGAAAACAGATTAAGTATCTGGGGCTGGCAACTTCTCCGGACGGTTTGAAATGGACACGATTTCCCGAAAACCCTGTTCATAAAACCAACTGGATTGAAGATGTATTTGTGCTGAAGTCGGCGGATACCTATTACATGTTTGCCGAAAGTAAGGATGATATTGCACGTTTGTTAACTTCAAAAAATCGGGTCGATTGGGAAGATAAAGGTGCGCTTGATATTCGTCTGAAAAATGGTAATCCGATTGCAAAAGGACCTTTTGGAACACCGACAGTATGGAAAGAGGGAAAAATCTGGTATTTGTTTTATGAGCGGAATGATGCAGACGTCTGGCTGGCAACTTCTACCGATTTGAAAACCTGGACAAATGTGCAGGATGAGCCGGTATTAAATTCCGGGCCGGAAGCGTATGATAAATTCGCAGTGGCGTTTAACCAGATTATCAGATACAAAGGATTATACTACGCTTATTATCACGCTTCTGCATTTAAAGACTGGCGCGAATGGACAACCAACGTGGCAGTATCGAAGGATTTGGTTCATTGGAAGAAATACGCCAAAAACCCGATTCTGAGAGATAATAAGTCAAGCGGGATATTGGTAAACGATGGCAGGCAGTACAGAATGTACACCATGCACCCGGAAGTTAATGTGTATTTCCCGATGTAATCTGCGGATAACGCTATTTCAACATGGCAATAAGATTAATCAGAAAGTTGCAAAGGTTGTGATTGATTGTAGGGAAAAGAATGCTTCGACTTTTCAGCGTTAACCATCCCATGGTGACTGCAAATACAAAAGTTCCGCCAAAATACTCCCAATTCATAAGCAGGAGCCAGTTTTCACTAATGTAAAAGCTATGGCCAAGTCCAAATAAAATAGCCGTTATTAAAATGGATGGACTGATTATCCTGACTTTATTGATCGTTATTTCTTTGATAAGCACAGAAGATAACAAACCAAGCATGATAGCTCTGAAAGCCAATTCTTCTTCCAGTCCGGGCATGGTGATTTGAAATGCCAGCGTTTCGGGATTGAAATTTTGGGTTGGATTAAATAGGAAGGAGGAAACAATATAAATTAATAGTGTAATGAACGACACGATTAATACCGTTTTGAGCGAGCCTGGCTTTTGTGAAAAGGTTAAAAAGTAACTTTCCGTGAAGTATTTCCTGAAAATGAAATAAAACCCAAGTGAACCGGTTATTGCGAAAAGTTTCCCTGTCCAGTTCCAGCTTCCTCCAAGAAAATCAAGTTTTGGGAAAGACAGGGGAACTGTTAACAGGCAGTCATTCAGGAGATAGTAGGCAGCAAAGAGTAGTAAAACCTTTAAATAATTACTCTTTTTATTCAGGAAAAGTAAAATCAATGGAGAGATGAATACCAGTTCCATGAAACTGCCTGCTAATGACCTGATCATAGTATTTCAGAGGGCAGGATTTATCTGTCTCGTAAAATTGTCTGGACCTGATCGAAATCTTTGGCTAAAAATAGCGCATAAAGATTTTTTATTTCATCCCAGGTTTCAAATTTAGCTTTTACCTGTTGTTCGTCATCTTCTTCAAATGTCCCAAGAACCGTTAAGTCGTTATGCGCTTCCAGAATTATTTCGGAGTCACCGTTAAAAATACCTACCCAGAAGAAGCCTTCTTCGTGATCCATTTCGATGATCTCAGAAATAATTTCTTCGATATCTTCCATGGTAACATCGTCAATGGAATCTCCCCAGGCAGTTTGTAAGTAAGTTTCAGGTATGGACATAAGTATTAAAAATAGTCAAAATTGATTTATGAAGAGTGTTGTAAAATCTAACAGCTCAAAAAACAGAACCGTTTTTTGAGCTGTATACTAAGCATTTTCTTCTGCCCGATAATAAAGTGTTGAACCATTTTCGGGGTTCAAAATATTTTTTGCAGCCTGGTGTAAATCTTCCGGTTTCATATTTCGGATGATCTCCGCATCTTCATTTGCCCAATCCACATTTCCTGCGTTGGCCGCAAAAGCAAGGTTCATCGCGCGGTTAAGTAATTCTACTTCTGAGAACGCAAGAGTGGCTTCCGTCTGATTTTTCACTTTTGTCACTTCGTCATCGGAGGGGCCGTTTTTAACAAATTCTTGCAGTAGCTCTTTAACAGCATCATCCGCTTCTTCCAGCGTCACACCAGGATTCAGATTCCCCTTGATCAGCAGCAATCCCGGATCCAGAGAGGAAGTCGTACTTGCACTGATGCTGTTGAAAAGTGGTTTTTCCCTCAGCAGACTCTGATAAAGTCTCGAAGATTTCCCTCTTCCTAAAATATCACTTAACAGATCGGAAGCGTAAAACTGATCTTCGTAACGGCCCGGCATATGGAAAACCTTGATCAGCGAATTCAGTGGAACGGCAGCCGTAGTTTCCAGATGCCGTGCTTCTGTTTGTTTTGGCTCTTTCGGAATATTACGTACATAGGGCGCACCCGCCGGAATTCCGGCAAACCATTTTTGGGCAAGCTGTTGGATATACTCAAATTTCACAGCACCGGCTACAACCATCACGGCATTATTGGGTCGGTAAAAACGGAAGAAGAAATCCTGAACATCTTCCATCGTAGCGCGCTCGATATGTTCAATATCTTTCCCGATCGTGGCCCAGCGGTAAGGATGTTTCTGATAAGCGAGCGGTCTTAATTTCAGCCACATGTCACCATAAGGCTGATTCAGATAGCGTTGTTTAAATTCTTCGATCACAACTTTCCGCTGAACTTCCAGCACATTCGGGTCAAACGAAAGACTTAACATCCTGTCTGATTCAAGCCAGAAAGCAGTTTCTACGTTGTCGGCAGGGAGTGTGATGTAATAATTCGTAATGTCGGGAGAGGTAAATGCATTATTTTCGCCGCCTACATTTTGCACCGGAATATCATAGCTCGGAATATTTTTTGATCCTCCGAACATCAAATGCTCGAAGAGGTGAGCAAATCCGGTACGCTCTTCATCTTCGTCACGGGAACCTACATTGTATAAAATATTGACCGCCGCCATCGGGGTCGAAAAGTCTTCATGGACATATATTTTCAGGCCATTGTCTAGCGTAAAGTGCTGGTAGCGAATCATAAAATGAATCAAAAAGTGATTGTAACCGGAATCTCCCTAAAATAAATAATCCGCCAGAAACCTGTACGCATTATTTGTGGTTATAAACAAAGCTAATGCTCAGGTGGGATTCCACCAAACCATTTATATCGTTTATCCCTGTTGACCATGAAATTTACTTTTCGGATTTTATCTTTTGCTATCCTCTTTCTCTTTATTGCCAAACCTTCAAAAGCACAGTTACTGAACGATCAGGCATCTCTTAAATTGATCCAGAAAGGTCTTGATCATATTTATAGCTATGAATATGCCGAAGCTCAGGGGATATTATCGCAGATTGAAAAAAAATATCCTAACCATCCGGTGAGCTATATACTCGATTCTTTTATCATGTACTGGCAATATTTACCCATCAAGGATAACCCCGCAAAATCGAAGGAGTATGTCGGGAAACTGAATGCGTGTATTGAAGCTATTGATAAAAAATACGGCAAGAACAGCACGAATCCGGAAGCCGTTTTTTATACCATTGTTGCGCGCGGGTATATTGCCATGATGTATAATTACAAAGGGGAGTTATTAAGTGCGGCGGGAGAAGCGAAAAAAGCATATAATGCGCTGGTTACCAGTTTGAAACTAACAGATAAAAACCCTGAATTTTATTTTACTTCGGGTATGTATAATTATTACGTGGAGTTATACCCGGAGGATCATGCGATTGTGAAACCGCTGATGATTTTCTTTAAAAATGGTGATAAAGCATTGGGTTTGAAACAAGTGGATATTGCGACAAGATCGGGGATTATCACAAAGGCCGAGGCTTGTTTTTATCTTTCGCATATTTATCTGGAACATGAATCCAATTTTGCAAAAGCACTAACTTACAGCCAAAAGCTGGCCGATTGGTATCCTGAAAACCATATTTTTAACATGGTCAATACGGAAACATTATTGCTGAACGGACGGTTTGATGATGCTGAAAAGGGGATGATCAAGCTGAAAAATAATAACAAGGGATTTTATCCGATTGCCTATCATACATTTCAGGGAATTATTCAGGAAAAAAGTGTTAAAAATGATAGCGCGGCGCAAAAGGAATATCTTGCTGCCCTGCGCACGCCGCATGACGACCAGTATACCCGCGAATATTATGCTATGTCGTACACAGGACTGGCAAGGATTGCGAATCGTGCCGGGAATAAATCCAAGGCGAAGGAGTATTACAAAAAGGCTTTGGAAAAGGCAGAGTACAAGTCGATTATCAAGGAAGCGAAGGCCTTTAAATAGTGGTTCATTGTTAAGGTATTGATGAAAAAAGGGTTGCCGGAATTTTTGGCAACCCTTTTTTCATTATTTTGGAAATAGGGATTTGTCTAATCCGGGAATGATGTTAAGCGCATTTTTATAGTAAAGCTTCTTCAATACATCGTCCGAAAGTCCCATGCCATACATACGCCAGAACGCGTGGTACTTTTTGTGATAAGGGAAATATTCGTCTTCGGTTTCAAGCACTCTGAAATAAGTACTGTACTCCGAAGGGATCCAGCTGTCTTTTCCGAAAAGAACTTTGTCCTGCCATTTATCAAAAAATTTCTTGGCTGCCCTTGGCTGACGGCCCAGTTCTGCAATAACTGCCCCGATTTCCACATACATATTCGGAAAAACGGTCATCAGGCTATCCAGCTTTTTCAGGTTGTTGGGATACCATCCCATGTGGGCATTAATAAAAGTAGTTTTGGGATTATTTCTGAAAATGGAATGCTGCTCTGCAATCAGCGAATCGAAAGGAACGGGATCGTTCATTCCTCTGCGACGTCCCGGATGCGTTTTCAATTCCAGCCAGCGTTCGTTATAACGGTCCATCGGGTCCCAGAACGAAGGAACATCGGCTGTATGGATAAGGACCGGAATTTTTAATTCGCCACACTTTTTCCAAACGGGATCCAGCCGCGGGTCACTCACGGCAACGCGGTTTCCTTTATCATCCTTAATACCGCTGAAACCCAAACTTTTATATATTTTTAAGCCTTTGGCACCCATTTTTACATCGGCTTCCAATTGTTTTACAGCCTTTTCGGTCCAGTCTTTTTCTCCAAACCCCTTAAATTGAAGATTGGTGAAAACAGCAATTCTCTTGGGCTCATTTTTAGCCACGTTTTCCAGTGAGCCTTTCAGCGTCGCGGTGCCATCACTCCATTCCTGCGACCAGCCTCTTCCGCTCAAATTGACCATAATACCCATGTTCATGCTATCCATCTGTGCGACAAGATATTTCAGATCCTGCGTCGGCATCTGGTATTGATGGTTATGCACATCGATAAAGGGAAACTTGGCCTTGCGAAGTTTATGTTCTTCTACTTTCAGTGTGGAAACCGGATCATATTCTTCGAAACCAAGTGGTTGAGGTATCTCCTGCGCTTTTGATACCTGTGCTTCCAAGCTCATTAAACTGGCCAGGGAAAGTGAGAAGAGTAAAGGTTTGGTTAATTTCATAAGGAATAAGTTAACGCGGATCTTTACCGCATGGATGAAAAAAGTAATGTATCGCGGCTTTATAGGCTATGTTGAAAAAGAACTAATCGCTCTCGGGACGGTAAATTAAAGCAACGCAGTGCGCAGCAATTCCTTCCTGTCTGCCCACAAAACCGAGATGTTCCGAAGTTGTAGCTTTGATGGAAATATCTTCTTCGGAAACATGCATTACCTTGGAGAGACAGGTTTTCATTTCAGGAATATGCGGGTTTAATTTTGGTTGCTGCAAAACAATGGTAACGTCCACATTACCTACTTCGTAGCCTTTAATACGAATCATTTCCAATACTTTTGCCAATAAAACCTTACTATCGACACCCTTCCATTGCGGATCCGTATCAGAAAAATGAAAACCGATGTTGCGCATATTGGCTGCACCAAGTAAAGCGTCACAAAGAACGTGGCAAACTACATCGGCATCGGAATGTCCTTTTGCTCCATGTGTGTGTGGAATCAGGATACCACCAAGCCAGAAGGGCCGGTTTTCAACTAATTGATGAACATCGTAACCTTGTCCAATTCGAAAGGGAAACATGCGAAATCTGATTAATAAATTGTCAATGCAAGTTGGTGATTGAAATCGGGAAAGACAATAGTGACAGGTTTTTCTATCTGTATTATCTCAGCAGGTTTTTCCGGTTGGATAGCAGTTTTATAAGCCAGGCCCGGTCGGACGGTTTTTCCTGCCGTCCGACCGGGAATCAAACAATTGAACTGTGTGTCAACAGGTTGAAAATACGCTTCAACCGAATTGTTATTTTATCCTTTAATTACAGCATATTTAAACCAAAATGTAAACGCTAATGCTGATTTTGGTGTTACCAAACTGAGCGTTTGTACGCTTCCACTATATTACATATTCTATTCATTTAATGTAACCGAATGAAAACAAACATTGGAATTTCAGACAGTAACACCGAAGCAGTAGCTTTTCAACTTAACAAATTGTTGGCGAATGAATTCGTTCTTTACACCAAAACCCGTAATTATCACTGGAATATCGGTGGAATGAATTTCTTCGAATTGCATAAGTTATTTGAAGGACAATATGAGCAGTTACAGGTGATCCTGGATGATATCGCTGAGCGTATCCGTGCGATCGGGCACTATTCAGAGGCGCGTCTGGTTGATATTTTGAAGCTGACCGATCTGCTTGAACCTGAATATACTGTTGAACCAAAAGAGCAGTTAAATAACCTGTTGAACGACCACGAAACGATTATCAGAATTTTGCGTACGCTGATTACTGATTTCGCGGATACTTATAAAGATCTGGGATCAAGTGACTATGTAACGGGCCTTCTGCGTGAGCATGAAAAAATGGCGTGGATGTTACGTGCGTTTTTAAAATAGTATTCTAGAGAAAAAATCCCTGCAATTGAAATAGGCACGCTATTTCAATTGCAGGGATTTTAATTGGTATCAGCTGTCAGTGAACTACGGGCTGAGAGGAAGTAACCTCGGTTTTAAGTCGCTCGATTTCTTCCGCCTGACTCACCGTTTTAAAATAATAATATAATCCTGCGATCAGAAATATTTTGGAAAGAACAAAAACAGCGATAAACGCCGGGCGCCACCATTTATGAACTTTAATGTAGGTGTCATTTACTTCAATATCCAGATACCTGCCTTTATTATCCGGCTCTGTCGGAATTTCGTAATAGGTATGCGTGCCAGCTTTTTGAATATCAGTTTTGCCGGTACGCAGCTGAATTAATTCCCTGACAGCCGGCGGTGGAGGTACTGCATGCTGTGTGAAATAACCATTGACATTTTTTTCAAAATTAACAAGATAGTCTGAAAGCTCCGAGCTTGTCAGAATTCTCTGATTTATCTCATGCTGCTCGTCCTCCGTGGCAAGTCCTAAAATATAAGACTCCAGAATACCACTTTGTATAAATTCTTGAGTATTCAAAGTTTATTATGTTAAGCGTGAGGAAAAGATTTGAAAAACTCGTGAAAAGCTTTGAGTACCTCCGATTTGGAAATATGCAATTTCTCAGCGACCTCTTCCGGTGAATAACCCTGCCGAAAAGCAAGATCAAAAATTAATTCCGGTGTTTTTTCCTGGGAATGAGAACTGCCATCATGATTGATGGATCCTATTGTCATTAATTTTCTATTAGCTTCTACGGCCTTCGCACGAGCCAGTTTGATAACACAAACGGCAAAAGTGAAAGGATAACTATTGCAGGATTGCAATAACGGCGATGAGAATACATTGACTAAAACTTCCTGAGCCAGATGTGGTTGTGGAATTATTTGTAAAATGATACCGTAAGCCATTGCTCCGTATTTATCATACACTTCAAGGGACGACATAGGGCCGGCTGCTTTTGAAACGGACTGGTGACCAGAATTATCATTCAAACGTTCTAATTCATTCATATAACGCTGATTTTTTAACGGATAGAGATTTTACGGTGAGGCTTTGTTTATTCTTAATTATAAGAAAATCAATTCCTTACCCGGGTGAGAAAATATTACTGCTGCGGTTTGATTTATAATCATTATTATAATTGTACCAAGGCTAAATTAAAAAGTTCCATTGACAAATCATCAGGAAATCCTTCAATTTTACAATTTTTGTTATCATAAGTGGATCATTTCTCTTTAACGGCAATTTTTCTTGTAAATGGACAGGTTAGAAAAAAAGTCTTTTGACGATTATAAATGTTTATTAAAGGTACCGTAAACATGTAAAAATAGTGTTAAAATGGATTGATAACGATTCGCTTACTAACTTTGGCTCATGAAAAAAGAAATTGCAGTTATTTTTGATATGGACGGTGTCATTGTTCATACCAATCCATATCACTCCATGGCATTCCGCGAATTTTTTTCCAGCCGGAATCTTTCTCCAACCGATGAAGAATTTGTTCAGCATATGTTCGGAAAAAGTAATAGCTATATTCTTACGCATTTTTTGAAAAGAACGATCGAAGGAGAGGAACTGCGTCAGCTGGAAGATGAAAAGGAAAGTTTGTTCCGTACAATATACGAACCGCATATTGACCCTATTGCGGGAATAGTTTCGTTCATTAATGATCTGCATCAGCATGGAGTGGGACTGGGCGTTGCTACTTCTGCGCCGCTCGCTAATCTGGAACTGATTTTAAGTAAAGTGCCTTTGCGGGAAAAAATGGGTTCGATTCTTGCCAGTGAAAATGTAAAAAAACATAAACCGGACCCGGAAGTATATCTCACATCTGCGGCAAATCTTGGTGTTTCTCCTGATCAGTGCGTAGTTTTTGAAGATTCATTTTCAGGTGTGTCAGCTGCCTTAAACGCCGGAATGAAAGTTGTGGGTGTGCTGACTTCGCATACTAAGGATGAGCTGCCGCCTTGCAGTTTTTATATCAATGATTATACCGAATTGTCATTTGAGAATATTAAGGCTTTGTTTTGATGGAGCAAGTGCAGGATTGAGAAGTTAAACAAGAGAAGTGAAGAAGGAGAAGTCAAGTTTTGAAAACGGGGACACCCATTCCTGACTTCTCTAAACTCTCCTCCCAAACTTAACTTCTCGTAACATGTTAATTTCAAATTACAAAGTACTTGTATCCTTCACCTGCGCATCAAACGCGCCGGTAAGTACCTGTCCGTTTCTTTTAACCTGGAAAAATATTCGGTAACGCCCGCTTTTTGGGAAAGAATACGGGAAAGAAATCCGATTACCATGCTCCATTCCACCCATAGGGTTATTTTCATCCTGCTTATACATCCCCATTTCGGTCATGAGCAACTCTTCCCTTTCAAGCGTTGACATCGCCTTTAATTTCGCAAGATAACGATCAATACTATCTTTGAAAACCACAGAAGACGGACGTTTGACAATTCGGGTGGTATCGGTCATGCGATTTTTTAAAGTTTGTTCCGCAGCCATAGCAAACGTTCCGGTCGGATGAAGATGTATGTAAACCGAGCCATCCGAACGTACAATAGCAACATGTCCCATCATTCCAAGATAAGGTTCCGGAAATGTCGGTGTTCCGTCAGGATTAAAAACTTCAAAATTTAGAGAATACGGTTTTTCGGCTTCAAATGGTGTATTGGGTTTGCCTTCCCAGATAGCATAAGAACTATCCTTGAATACCGTTTTAGTTCCGGGTTTTCCGCAGATCACAACGTTGGCATCGACGGGAATCTGGCCGGGAGAATAAATCCCATCGGTTACCACATAAGTATCTTCTTCGGCAGTGGTTTTCAATCCGGCTGCGGTTGGTAGCTGTTCAGGAATTTCCAGTGTATCCGTGATGGTTTCAGCGAAACCGGAATACTGAACGATATCCGCATAAACGAGATATTTTCCTGCTGGTAAATTGGGTAGATAGGATTTAAAAGTCGTGCTGTCTATCCGTTCTGGATGAATATGTGCAAACGCATCCAGGCCAGGTGTACGAACCAAAAATACATGCATCAGTTTTCCATGATCGGGAATAAGTGTACTGAGCATGGATCCTTTTTTCTGGGCCTCCCAGTGTGTTGTGTCAATTTTTAATTTAAAAACGCGTTGTTCATTTTCTTTCTCAATACTTGATGTTCCGCGTAAGGGATTGTACATGAATTCTTTGTAATTGTCTGCCCAGCTATTCCACCAGCTGCTTCCGCCATACAAAATAAGTGCGCAGACAAGTGTGGCCACACCCATATTAATCCATCTTTTTCTTTTTTGCCGGGGAGACAAAACTTCTCCGGGCCTTAACAATCCATCACTTACACTGGCACCTATGGCCGTAACCATAAGTAAGAAAAGTAAAAGGCCGAGAATACCGAGCCCGATACCCAGTCCTTTGGGCATAGCTCTCTGTGCCGTCGAAACGGCTACAATCGGTACAATGAATTCACCTTTCCCTTCCTTTCCGTTGATTTGAATCTGCACGCTGGATGATCCTCTTTCCATTAGCCAGACATCACCTTGAAACTGTCCTGGCTGACCGGCAACTTCGGAAAGTTCGTCGGACGTCGGCGCTCCTTTATCACCGGAACGAAAATAGATCGGTCTTACCCGAACCGTTTTAGCATTACCGGTTTCCATAAAAACGGTTACTTTGGCGGTTCCGGGAATAACATCGGGTGGTTTCACATCGATCAATACCTTGTATGGCCCCGCCTGGCCTTGCATCAGGACTCCGGAGCTACCTACATGCGCATGAGCTACCTGACTGATCAGGAGGATGAGTGTAAAAAAATACAGTAGTTTTTTCATCTTTGAATTTTATTCATCCAGTTTCCCCAGCTCAGTCCAATACGTGTGGATATCAGGCAGGTAACCCAGGCGATACCAAGTCCTTTTATTAATTCGGAAGTAGTTTCCAAAGTCCAGGGCGGGAATTTATAGCGGAATTCCCAATTGGGATTGCTCCCGAAATACCAGTAATGACTTCCAAAAAACCAGTTTCTTGCCAGTGGAGATTCTACCAGAAATGTGCCGGAATGCCATTGAAAGATAAGGAACGAGAATAAAAAACCTGTTCCAAGAATAAGGGTCAGCATCCAGTCGTTCAGATAAGCAAACCTGTTTCTCAAAATATCGGTAATGATCGCGGGTACAAGTAATAATAGCGGAAATTTAAAGCCCTGATAATGATCGATTGGATTGATAATGGGGCCAAGTTTGGGCTCTGCCGGAAACAGTGGAATGATCCACAACGTCAATAAGAGGAGCAAGGTGTAAACTCCGGCCACCGCCGTAATGGTCCATTTGTTTTTTACCGCTTTTCCCAGCGCCATTAAAAAGAGTGGAAATGCTGCGCTTGCCAAGATATAAAAGCTTGATTGATGGGTTCCTCTTATGCCAAGATTTTCTGAGAGCAGGGTATACCACATCGTTAAGAGAAATCCGGCGGAAAGAGAAAAAAGCCAGAAGAAGATTTTATTCCGTATTTTCTTTTGTTTCGTGCTGCCATTAAAAAGAAGCTTGTTCTGATTTTTAAGGGATATAACACTGATCATGGCACCAAACTGTACGCTGATAATACCCAGCGCAAGAACGGTATGAGGTGGTGACAGAATAGTCACGTCAAGCCCGTATGTATTGTGCCACCAGTCGTCAAAAGGGGCAGACGTCAACATAGCCAGCGCACCCCAGACGCAAAAAAGAGCACCGAGCGAGCTGTAAAAAAAGCCCCATACTTTTACACTTCTGTTCTTTTCAGTAACTGAGCCCCAGAAAGTAATACGCAGGATTTCATAGCCTGAAAATATTCCCGATACAATAGCACCCAGATAAATTGCCAGGTGTGGCGGGGATAAGAGCCCGTCTCTGCCGATGCTCATATGCCAGCAAATATCCCAGATCAGTCCGGTTATGACACAAAAGGAGGAAAAAACAGTTGCGTAAATGTACAGCGGAATATCAGGGCTGCCGGGATGTAAGGCAACGACACGGCCGGGCGGGGGCACAGGAGGGTTTTCGATTGTTTCCATTCATGTGTCAGGGTTGGATGTTGAGATATTGAACCGGAGAATTTCTGTTTAACCGGTTGTTTCTGATATACTTGAAAGATAGTGATACCGTACTATTACTTGACCGGAAAGCGGGAAATATTTTAGAAAGGTCTCATGGCCTTTACAAATCTTCCTTTGAAGTAAGTCGAGAAGAGATTATCCTCACGAACGCCGCGCGATGTGGAGGCATGAATAAAAATAATTTCCTGCTGATTGCGCACGTCCGTTACGATACCGGCATGTGACACGTAGCCTTCCTTGCCGGCTTCCGGTACAAAAAATACCCAGTCGCCTTCTTTTATTTGTTCGATACCAGCAACTTCGGTTCCAAACTCAGATTGCTGCCAGGAAATACGAGGTACTTTTATGCCTACTTCCGAATAAACCGAACAGATCAGTCCCGAACAATCGATCCCGTTTTTATCATTCCCTCCTGAACGGTATGGCGTTCCCGAATAGGTTCTGGCGACTTCCACTACTTGCGGGACTTCCCTCGTATAATTGCCTGACGGGCGTGAATAGCTCGGCTTGGCCGTTGGCGGACGGTTATTTACAGGGCGGCGTGCCAGCGCCGCACCGGGTCTGCGGGCTGTTGTATTCGGTTTACGGGCATGCGCCGTTGGTGCCGGATTTTTTCGCAGCGTATCGCAGGAAAACAGAAGGACTGATAAAACGAAAAGGCAAACCGTTGAAAGGAAAGGAATGGAAATCTGCTTTTTCATGTAATGTTTTTTATTAATAATAAAACGGCTGAAATGGAATTTTATCAAGGTTCCAGCTTGGAAATAACCAATATATTCCGTCCGTTTTTGAATTTAAATACTTACAAATAACGATACTTCCGGTAAAAATTGTAGAATCAAAGATGGAAAAGGTAACAAGAATTTGTTAACCGGTTGACGTTCAAATTTCATTAGCATGCGTATTAATGAAAAAATGGCAGAAATATTATGTGGCTGTTTGCTTTGTAAGTAGTTTTGTCTTTGTGCAGAATTATTCAGATGAATTTATTCTGCTTTCATTATCTATTAAATCTCAAATCTTTTTTGATGAAAATTATTTGTGTAGGCCGTAATTACACGGATCATATTGAAGAACTTAATAATGCTCGCCCCGATGCTCCTGTTATTTTCCTGAAACCGGAAACTGCCCAGATACGTGCGGGAGAGCCATTTTTCTACCCGGATTTTTCAAAAGACATACACCATGAAGTGGAGCTGGTGGTTAAGATTAACCGCGTCGGTAAAAATATTGAAGAGCGTTTTGCACATAAATATTATGATGAAATCGGCGTAGGAATTGATTTCACAGCACGTGATCTTCAATCGGAATTGAAAAGCAAAGGTCTGCCATGGGAGCTTGCCAAGGCATTTAACGGCTCGGCACCGGTTTCAGAATTTTTACCGGTTTCCGATTTTGAAGATCTTCAGAATATTAATTTCAGTCTGGAAGTGAACGGAGAAGCGCGTCAGGCCGGGAATTCTTCTATGATGTTATATCGGATCAATTATCTGATTTCCTTCGTTTCAAAATATTTTATGTTGAAAAAAGGAGACCTTATCTTTACCGGTACCCCCAAGGGAGTTTCATCAGTACAAATTGGTGACCGTCTTACAGCCTATATTGAAGGTAAAAAACTTTTGGAATTGTCGGTGCGATAGGATGGAGCGTTAAGGATCATATTTCAATTTCATGCATACTAATTATTTGGTTATCAGACGAATCTTCTTTTTATTTTTAATATATATTGTTTCTGTTCAGACTGTTGCAGCGCAGAAACAATCTTATTCAAAAGGATATTATCAATTTCCTATCCGGCCGGGACTTTCCAATTCTCTGGCCGGTGTACTTGGCGATTTGCGGACAAATCATTTTCATGCCGGAATTGATATCCGAACCCAGCAAGTGGAAGGTTTGCCTGTGCATGCAGCCGCAGATGGTTATGTGTTTAAAGTGGCAGTACAAAGAAGCGGTTATGGAAACGTGATTTATCTGAGGCATCCGAACGGACAAACTACGGTTTATGGCCATTTGCTGAAATTCAGTGATTCGCTGGCAACTTATGTGCGTCAGGAACAATATAACAAGCAGACTTTTGAAATTGATCTTTTCCCGGAACCAGGCAAATATGCTTTCAGAAAGGGGGAAGTTATTGCGCTTTCAGGAAATACCGGAGGTTCAGCAGGTCCCCATTTACATTTTGAAATTCGTGATTCGCAGGATAATTATCTTAATCCGCTGTTTTTTGAATTCAGCGAAATAAAAGACGTTACCCCTCCGAAGTTTGTGAACATTGCTGTTCGTCCGATGGATATCAATAGCAGGGTTAATGGGAAATTTGACAGGCAAACTTATAGCCCTGTTCGCCAGAAGGACGGATCTTTTCAAATTCCGGGAACTGTAAGGGCAACTGGTATGATCGGTCTGGAATTACTGGCGCATGATATGATGACCGGAACCGGCTTCCGTTATGGTCTGCAATGTGTGGAGATCAGGTTGGACGATCAGGAGGTTTTTGCTTACAATATGGAAATTTTCCCGAGTGCAGCCACCCGGGATTATAATAATCTGATTGATTATGAAACGGAACAGGAAACAGGGCAGCGTTATCTGAAATGTTATGTGCCTGATGGAAATCAATTTGACCTCTACAAAACCGGAGTTTACAAAGGAAAACTTTTTATCGGCGATACGCTGGTTCATCAGGTAAAGATCAAGGTTTTTGATTCCTATGAAAATTCATCTGTTTTGACTTTTAATATAAAAGGAGAAGCTGGAAATGCTCCGCTACCAGTTTATGAAACAGAAGTGAAACCCGAATGGATACAAACTGAAATTTCAGGAAATACGCTCAAAGTAAGAGCGAAATATTACAGAAGTTCATTACCGCTGGCCACTTTTTTTACTGAGGGAAAAGAGGTTAAAAAAGTCCCGGATTTATATGAAAATGAAACGGCTGTTTTTCTTGCTGATTTAAGAAAATTGATGCCGGATTCTGTACAAATAGGAGGAACGATGGCCAGAACATATTTGAGGGCAAAAATTGCTCCGGGCAGAGAGGTTACCTACAAGGCGAATCGCTGGGCTATTGACTTTCAGCCTTCAAGTTTGTTTGATACTTTATATGTTACTGGTCAGCAGAACTACAATGCCTTGACCATCAACGATAAAGGGATTCCGCTTCGGGATTATATTACCGTTAAATTCAAACCGGAGGAAACACCTGTCAACAAAGATAAAAGCGGAATTTACCGGTACACAGGATATAGCTATCGTTTTATCGGCGGCCATTGGAACGGTGACGAGATTACTTTCCGCACCCGTGAGCTGGGGACTTTTGTGATCCAGAAGGATACCATTCCACCAAGGGTTCGTTTGGTGGAGCACAGTAAAAAACGGATCCGTGCTTATATCGGTGACGGCCTTTCAGGTATTGATCGCTTTAAAGCGATGATAAACGGAGAATGGATTCTGATGAACTATGAAGCCAAAACAGGATTAATCTGGTCAGAGAAACGGGATGAAACGCAACTTTTTGAAGGAGAACTCACGTTGGAAGTGACAGATGGGGCGGGAAATAGTACTATCTTGCAAACTGATTTAGTTGAACCGGTTATCATACCCAAAAAACGAAAACGAAAATAGATATGGCGCTTCAGACAGGTGATCCAGCACCGGAAATTTTGGCGAAGGACCAAAGCGGAAACGAAGTAAAGCTTTCCGATTTTAAGGGCAAAAAAGTAATTCTTTATTTTTACCCAAAAGATAATACGCCTGGTTGCACGGCTCAGGCTTGTAACCTGCGCGATAATTACGATGCACTTTTAAACCAGGGATTTGTCGTTTTGGGTGTAAGTGTTGATGATGAAAAATCGCATCAGAAGTTTATCAAAAAGTTTGATTTACCCTTTCCCCTTCTGGCAGATACCGACCATGCGATTGTGGAATCTTATGGAGTTTGGGTGGAAAAAAGTATGTATGGCCGAACTTATATGGGGACAGCACGTACAACTTTCGTCATAGATGAAAACGGTATTATTTCTGAAATTATCCAGAAAGTGGATACGAAGAATCATACTGATCAAATTCTGAGTAAAAATGACTAATTAAAAGTCAACAATTGATATTTTTAAATCCGTAATTCGCATCGCATTAATGATACTCATCATGAAGTGGGTAGCGAAAATTTAATTCAGCTGTATTACGCTCCAAGAAAAAATAATAAAAATCGAGAAATGGAAATTGAACAATTAGAAAAAGTAGCAGCACAAGTTCGTCGGGATATCGTTCGTATGGTGCATGGTTGCCAGTCTGGACACCCGGGAGGATCATTGGGCTGTACTGATTTATTAGTTGCGTTGTATTTCGAACGCATGAAGTTGAATGAGAAAGACGGAAAGGTCGTTTTCGAAATGGATGGTAAAGGAGAAGATCTTTTCTTCCTTTCCAATGGCCATATTTCTCCATTGTTGTACAGCGTTTTAGCTCGCAAAGGATATTTCCCTGTTGCGGAAATGGCAACGTTCCGTAAACTTAATTCAAGACTTCAGGGACACCCGACTCCACATGAGCATCTGGAAGGTATCCGTATCGCTTCGGGTTCATTGGGACAAGGTATGTCGGTTGCTATCGGAGCAGCGCTTTCTAAGAAATTAAATAATGATTCCAGCCTTGTTTACGTCCTGATGGGCGATGGCGAGCAGCAGGAAGGTCAGGTTTGGGAAGCAGCCATGTTTGCACCTCACCACAAAGTGGATAACCTGATTGCCATCGTTGACTTAAACGGTCAGCAAATCGATGGTCCTACTGCAAAAGTTATGGACAACCGTGACCTTGCTGCTAAATATGAAGCATTTGGCTGGGAAGTAATGACTATCGAAGAAGGTAACGATATGGCTGCGGTCGTAAAAGGACTTTACGAAGCAAAAAGCAAGGCAGGACATGCCAAGCCGGTTATGATTATCCTTCATACAGGTATGGGTTATGGTGTTGACTTTATGATGGGAAGCCACAAATGGCACGGTGTTGCACCAAATGACGAACAACTAGCGGCAGCTTTGGCGCAGCTGGAAGAATCTTTGGGAGATTATTGATAGTTCCTCAACGTAACATTTGATTTCCATATTTAGATAAGATATTAGAAAATATTCATAATGAAAAAATACACGTTCACCGAAAAAAAAGATACCCGTTCTGGCTTTGGTGCCGGGATGCATGAACTTGGTCAGAAAAACCCTAACGTTGTTGCACTTTGTGCTGACTTGGTGGGTTCTTTGAAACTTGAACCTTTTATTAAGGAAAATCCTGAAAGATTTGTGCAGTGTGGTATCTCTGAGGCAAACATGATCAGCGTTTCAGCTGGTTTGACTATCGGTGGTAAAATTCCTTTTGCAACTACTTTTGCCAACTTCGCTACGGGTCGCGTGTATGACCAGATCCGTCAGAGCGTTGCTTATTCAGGCAAAAATGTGAAAATATGTGCTTCTCACGCAGGTCTTACTTTGGGAGAAGATGGTGCAACACACCAGATCCTTGAAGATATCGGGATGATGAAAATGCTTCCGGGTATGACCGTAATCAATCCTTGCGATTACAACCAGACTAAGGCTGCAACGATTGCGATCGCTGATTATGATGGACCGGTTTATCTTCGTTTCGGACGTCCGGTTATTCCAATTTTCACTGATGCAGATCAGAAATTCGAAATCGGAAAAGCATGGATGGTTAACGAAGGAACTGATGTAAGTATCTTCGCAACTGGCCACATGGTTTGGGAAGCGATCCAGGCTGGTGAGCAATTGGAAGCGGAAGGTATCAACGCGGAAATTATCAATATCCACACCATCAAACCACTTGATGAAGAAGCAATTCTTAAATCTATTGCAAAAACACGTTGTGCAGTTACCGCTGAGGAACACAACCGTCTTGGCGGATTGGGTGACAGTGTTGCGCAGGTAATTGTTAAAAATGACCTGGTTCCTCAGGAATATGTGGCTGTAAACGACAGCTTCGGTGAAAGTGGAACGCCGGCACAATTGATGGAAAAATACGGCTTGACTGCTGCTGACATCGTTGCTGCTGCAAAACGCGCCATTGCCCGTAAAAAATAATAGCGGTGAAGTGGTAAATTAAAGTTACCATTGGAACTGTAATACCTTTGAGTCTTGTATATAAGTAAGATAACGTTCTGCTTATGTACAAGACTCGAATTTTATTTGCCCTGAACCAAAAAATAACCTATTATTGATTCATTACTGAAAATCAATAACCATCATTGTATTTTGAAAAGGTAAAATCGTTTGGATTTGGCCCTTTTATCACACAATCAGACTAGGACCGAGTATTAAATGTCTGACGAAGAATTATTAGCATTATTTGAAAACCCGGAAACGCGGCGGAACGCTTTCAACCAACTGGTACGCAAGTATCAGCAAAAGGTGTATTGGCTTGTTCGTAAGATGGTGGTGGATCACGATGACGCTAATGATATTACCCAGGATGTGTTCATAAAAGCGTGGACGGCACTGGAAAATTTCAGAGGGGATTCTAAATTTTACACCTGGCTGTACAGGATCGCAAGCAACGAGGCCATCAACTTTTTGAATAAAAAACGTAAAAGGTTTTTTGTACCGATTTATGATGTTGAAAATGAATTGAGCGAAAAACTCGAAGCGGATCCATTGATCAGCGGTGATGCAATTCAATTAAAATTGCAAAAAGCTTTGCTGAAATTACCGGAAAAGCAACGGCTGGTATTTAACCTTAAATACTATGAAGAGTTGCCCTATGAGGAGATATCTGAGATTACAGGCACGTCGGTAGGCGCTTTGAAAGCCTCATATCACTGGGCTGTAAAAAAAATAGAAGACTTTTTAAACGAGACGGATTAAACCATTGGTTAGTCATTTGGTCAAAGATTAGTAAGACAAAGAAACACGTATAGTCATGGACAAAAAGCACATACGGTTAGATGATCTAAAAAAGGAAACGCCTTTTATAGTACCTGATGGCTATTTTGAAAATTTACCCCGAATCATCCAAGCGAAAATTCCTAATGAAGTAGTGCGCAAACCACTTATTCAATGGTCGTGGCAACGGTCGGTCGGCTTAGTGGCAGCGATGAGTTTTTTACTTGTCATGGTATGGGTCACTTTTCCGGAACGTCAGGGTTCGCTGGGGCAAGAGCCGCTCAGCAAAATCAGTGATGCCTCCATCATTAATTATCTTGAAGACCAGAATATCAGCTATTACGATTTGAGTGAGCATCAGGTGGTTCAAAAGGCTTTTGATACAGATTCAACCGTGTTAAATTATCTGGATGGTTTGGATGACAGTTATATTCGTGAGCAGATCATTGAAACAGGCACTGACTCAGAGACTATTTGACAATAATTGACCCTTAATAAAATGAACCCATTACGTAGTAAAATCATCGTTAAGATATCAGGTTTAATGTTGCTGTTTACCTTTCTTTCAACGGCGGCAGCTTTGGCACAGCGGCCATCCGGAGAGGAAATGCAGCGTATTCAGGATGCGAAAATTGCCATTATTACCAATCGCCTGAATTTGTCTCCCGAACAAGCGACTGGTTTCTGGCCGGTTTATAATGAATATTCTCAGAAGCGACGGGAAATTCACCGTGCCCAGCGCAAAATTATTAATGAGAAGAAGGCTGAGGGTAAAACCGACGAGCAGGTATTAAACAACCTGAAAGAAGTGCAGGAGCTTAAACAGAAAGAACTTGATCTTGAAAAAGAATACCAGAATAAGTTTTTGAAAGTAATTTCCGCAAGCCAGGTTATTGAGCTTTATAAAGCAGAACGGACATTCAATGATATGCTTATCCAGCGTTTGAAACAAAGAAAAGAACAAAAGCCAAACGAATAAAGTCAGGTATAAATACAAAAATCCCCGCAGTTGAAATGTCTTCTGCGGGGATTTTTAGTTTCTATGAGGCGGGAAGATTAATGTCCCCCGACAGACGTGACAGAACCAATTCCTTTTGTCTCTACGGTGATATTCTTCGCAGGAGCAATATGTTCTCTGAATTCCTGAATAATTTCAAGTACATCATAGTCGATATTCATTGACTTGGTGCCATCGATAACCACATGTGAATTTTCAGGAAGATTATCCAAAGTATGTCCGATACTTCCTTTATTCAGGAATGTAACTTCTTCCGACAAAACAAGTGTAATGATATCACCGTCTTTGTATTCTTCTTTCTTGTAATGGTAAGAATGTTTGTAATTTTTTCTTAGAATAAAGTAAATAGCTACAACCATTCCCACGCCGATTCCTTTCAGCAGATCTGTGCTAAGAATAGCAATGATAGTAACGATGAAAGGAATAAACTGTTCTTTTCCTAATTTATACATTCCCTGGTAAAGCGAGAATTTCGATAGTTTGTAACCAACGAGAAGTAAAACAGCCGCCAGTGAAGCCAGCGGGATATAGTTCAGGTATTTTGGAATGAAAATCGCTGAAAGAAGCAAAATAGAGCCATGTGTTATGGTTCCCATTTTCGTTCTTGCTCCTGATTCTATGTTCGCAGAACTACGCACAATCACTTGCGTAATAGGCAAGCCTCCGATCAAACCAGAGATCATGTTTCCAATTCCCTGCGCTTTTAATTCGCGGTTCGTTGGGGTACTTCTTTTGTACGGGTCCAGCTTATCGGTTGCTTCAACGGAAAGCAAAGTTTCAAGACTCGCCACAATGGCCAGTGTAAATGCAACGGTATAAACTTCAACTCTATTGATAGCGCTGAAATCCGGATGTTTGAAAAAACTGATAAACTCGGAGGCACTTGAAGCTACCGGAAGCTGTACCAGATGCTCTCCGCTCAATGCCATTGCCGGAAAGAAATTAATGAACACGGCATTTAAGAAAATTCCCGTGAGCACGACGAACAATGCACCGGGCAAAAATTTGAACAGCTGAATCCTTTTCATGAAAGGCTTATCAAATAAGAGGAGGAGCCCAAGTGAAATGGCCGAAATAATGATAGCACCCGTGCTGCTGTATCGAATTGCGTTGTAGACTTCCGTCAGGGTATTCTGGCCGTCTTTCTGGCTGAATGCCTCATCGCCCATGAAATCTGCGTCGTAGCCAAATGCATGCGGTATCTCCTTTAAAATAAGGGTTATACCAATAGCAGCAAGCATCCCTTTAATTACAGAAGATGGGAAATAATAGCCAATAATCCCTGCGTTTAAAAATCCGGCAATGAGTTGTATCGCACCTGCCAGAACAATAGCGAGCAGAAGCGCTTCAAAACTTCCCAGCGTTTCGATAGCGGTTAATACAATGACGACAAGTCCGGCAGCCGGGCCTGAAACTCCAAGCGAAGAGCCGCTTAAACTACCTATTACGATTCCTCCGATAACGCCAGAGATAATTCCTGAAAATAAAAGATCAGGCCGGCCGGTGGATGCCAGTGCGACACCCAGGCAAAGCGGCAGTGCGACCAGGTAAACGACTAATCCTGCCGGGAAATCGTATTTGAGGTTTGAAAACAGATTTTTCTTATTATCTGACATAGGAATTATTCGGAGAATAAATTACGGTTACTTAAAGGCTTTGAATTACAGGTCAATCGTCTCTAACTTATATACGTCCTCGATTCCATCATTATCCTCGATAGTTACACCAAGGTCAGTCAGGATACCATCTTTGACGTCATACACAAGACCATGTACCTGAAGTGATTTTCCGTTTGCCCAGGCATTCTGCACAATTGAAGTTTTGGTTAAATCATAAACCTGCTCCTTTATGTTCAGTTCTACCAGTCGATCACTTCTTTTAGCCGGATCTTCGATTGCGTTAAGTTCATCTTTGTGAAGACGATATACGTCCTTAATGTGACGTAGCCAGTTATCAATTAATCCAACTTGTTTGTGTCCCATGGCTGCATTAACACCGCCACAACCATAATGACCACACACTATAATGTGTTTTACCTGCAAAACATTAACAGCATAATCGAGTACGCTTAACATACTTATGTCTGTGTGAATGACCATGTTAGCGATATTTCTGTGCACGAAGATATCACCGGGTACTGTTCCTGTAATTTCATTGGCTGGTACACGGCTATCCGAACAGCCGATCCATAAAAATTGGGGAGACTGGCCGTTAGCAAGGTTGTTGAAAAAATCAGGGTTTTGTGCTGTTGTATCCTGAACCCACTTTTTATTGTTAATGAAGAGTTGGTTATATGACTTAATCATGATAGTCTAAATTATGTATCGTTGTAAAAAAAAGAATGGAAACGGCATACGAAGATGCCAAAAAAGCATATTCCATTTCTAAGAGAAATGGACATAACTCGGACTAACAGCAAGTGTTAGTTATTGCATCGATAGATAACTCAGGCTTGTTCGGGTGGGGGAGATAAGAGATTTCTGTAAATCTCGTTTTCAGTTCCTACGGTGTAGGAAAAAGCAGTTTTAAGGATAACTGAAACCGTAATTTTATTGAAAGATACATGATGAACGATCATGAGCTGATCATCGATCATTTTTTCTGCTTCCTCAGTATTTTCATTATCGCAAGTTCCTGAACTGCAAACAACTTTTGCCTTATCCTTTGCCAACAGAAGACTTGCAACATCTGTGGCTTTACAGATGAGGAAGGTCGTTAGCAATATCAGACAAAGTGTTTTAAACAAAACTCAAAAAGATAATGGTGAGTATTCAGGTAAACAGGAATTACCGCTAAAACGTTCGGTTAGCACTTATTGGTATACCAAAATTATAGAATTGCTATTTTTTAACAAAACCTTTTTTGATGAACGGTATTAAAAAAGGGAAGTAAAAACTTCCCTTTATATTAAGACTTGTAGCTTTTCTCGTTGTTCTCCAACCACCGGCCTACTATAAAAGCAGAACCAAGAAGAACAATGTAAAAAGCTATCATAACGATCGTCATAAACATAATGATATCTGATTAGGTCTTGTTTTAATATGGACAAAAATAAAGAAAAAAAGCTAATGACTAACTGGTCACACTAAAAAATTATAATACACCTTTCGTAGAAGGCATAAAATCAAGTGCTTTCAGGTCGCGGCGAACTGCCATTTTTATTGCTTTGGCAAAACCTTTAAATATGGATTCAATCTTGTGATGCTCGTTTTGACCTTCTACTTTAATATTCAGGTTAGAAAGAGAAGTATCAGAGAAAGATTTGAAAAAGTGATAGAACATTTCCGTCGGCATTTCACCGATTTTTTCTCTCTTGAACTCAGCATCCCATACAATCCACGGGCGGCCCGAGAAGTCGATAGCCACTTGTGCCAAAGCTTCATCCATCGGGAGTAAAAATCCATAACGACTGATACCGCGTTTATCACCGATTGCAATCCGGTATGCTTCACCAAGGGCAAGCGCCGTGTCTTCGATGGTATGGTGTTCGTCTATATGTAAATCGCCCTCCACATGGATGCTTAGATCTGCACCGGAGTGTCTGGCAAGCTGATCGAGCATATGATCATAAAATCCAAGGCCGGTATGAATATTCGAACGACCGCTTCCATCCAGGTTAAGTTCGATTTTTATTTGTGTTTCTTTCGTATTTCTTTCAACGGAAGCTGTTCTTGCCGGTAATTTCAGGTGCTCGTAAATGGCATCCCAATCTGTTGAGACAAAGGATACGGCTGCATTCATTTCCGGTGAAACACCCTCTTTCGCCAATTCTGAACCAATAAATATTGCTTTTGAACCCAGATTTACGGCAAGTTGAACATCCGTTAAACGGTCACCGATGACATAACTGTTTGCAAGGTCGTATTCGGAAGAGAAATAGGAACCTAGCAGACCGATTCCCGGTTTTCTGGTTGGCAGATTTTCCTCGGGAAAACTTCTGTCTATATGAATGGCAGCAAAGTCAATGTTTTCTCCTTTTAAGGTTTGAAGCATTTTATTTTGTGCCGGCCAGAATGTATCCTCAGGAAAAGATTGTGTACCAAGTCCGTCCTGATTGGTTACCATCACCAGTTCATAATCTGTTTCTTCTGCAATTTTGCGAAGATTGGAAATTGCTTTTGGCAAAAATTCCAGTTTTTCAAGAGAATCAACCTGGAAATCTGTTGGTGGCTCGACGATGATCGTTCCGTCACGATCAATGAATAATACTTTTTTCATTAAAATAGAATACTAAGGCTCAAACTGTTTTAAACAAAGTTGGGTACAAGGAAAGAACTGTTGCCAGTTAACCGGCACAAAGTTCGTAAACTATACGGGATTGAAAAGTTATCCGGGAAGTAATTAATAAGAATCGCCGCTGATGGGGCAAAAAGGTGTGCAAAGAAGTTGTACATTTACGTTGAAAATTAATTCATTTTTTGCAGGATGTTTACAGGAATTGTTGAAACCATAGGAGAGGTATTAAAAGTTGAAACGGAAGGAACAAACAAAACTTTCACTTTACGTTCAACCTTAACTCCTGAATTGAAAATTGATCAGAGCTTGAACCACAATGGTGTATGTCTGACAGTAGTGTCCATCAGGGAAGATACCTATCAGGTTACCGCCGTGGAGGAGACGCTGTTAAAAACCAATCTTGCTAAGTTAACAGAAGGCAGCAAAGTGAATCTGGAACGCTGCATGCCGGCAAATGGCCGCTTCGACGGGCATATTGTGCAGGGACATGTGGATCAGACGGGCATTTGTACACTTGTCGAGGAAAGAGACGGAAGCTGGTTATATGATTTCGAATATGATTCTTCGTTAGGCAATGTTACAGTTGAGAAAGGTTCAATCTGTATCAATGGCGTAAGTCTGACGGTGTTTAATTCCGGAAAAAATTCTTTTCGTGTCACGATTATTCCATACACGCATTCCTTTACAAATTTTCATCAGTTAAAGGAAGGGGATGTTGTAAATCTTGAATTTGATATTCTTGGTAAGTATATCCAGCGAATTATGGGTTCGCATACCGCATAGGTTATTTGCATCTTGAAATATTCCTTCTATTTTTACCGTTTTTAAAAAGTTACCCGCAGCAAGTTTTTCCATGGCAAAAATTAGCACACAATCCCGTAAGGATCTTTTTATACATATAGGCATCGTAGTATCACTCATCCTGGTATTTTTCCTCGGCTTTTTCTTTATCTATTTACCTTTCACGACAAACCATGGCGAGGCGATTACTGTGCCGGACCTTCGTAAAAAAAATGTTGAGGAACTGGAAGATTTTCTTGACAGCCGGGATCTGCGTTTTGAGGTAGATTCTGCTTATGTGGCCAATATGCCTCCTCTGACGGTAATTCAGCAATATCCAAAACCAGGTGCGAAAGTAAAGGAAGGACGAAAAATATACGTTACTGTGGTTTCCCGTACAGCACCGCTTATTAAAATGCCGAAACTGACGGACATGACTTATCGCAGTGCGCAAATGCAGCTTAAAAGTCTTGGCCTGGAAGAAGGGAAAATCTCCTACGTTCCGGATATGGCGCAAAATGCAGTTTTGAAGCAGATGTACAAAGGTGTTGAAATATTACCGGGACAGCCAATTGCCAAAGGGTCCAAAATTGATCTGGAACTGGGTGAAGGTCTTGGAACGGCTCAGTTTGAACTTCCTTCTGTTATTGGTATGCCGCTGGATGAAGCCAAAGTGCAGATTGCCGGAGCAGGACTGAAAGTTGGTCAGGTTATGGAGCTTGCAGCTGACAAAGGTGATGTTTCAGTACCTGCGCCTGTACCCGGAAGCGTTGTAAGACAAAACCCTGAATCTGGCAGTAAAGTTAGAATCGGCGATGTAATTGACCTGTGGGTTAGCCCGGCAGGTACGGAACCAAATGCCACAAATGGAGAAAACACACAACCTTAAGAAAGTATCGGATAAGATTTTTAGATTTTTCAGAATCTCATTAATACTGCTGGCTTTTGTCCAGTTCAGCAACGTGTATGGGCAGCTCAGGCTGGTGCCGCTTGGTATCAATCCGTATGAAGAAACTGCTGTTAATCAAACAGCCAGAATTCAGGCTGCTGTGAATCTGCCCTTTTTTGATGATTTTTCTACCACTGCTTCTTCTCATCCGGATCCCACGCTCTGGATGGCAGGAAGCGGTGTTTATATTAATAATACACTAGCGACTACTCAGCCGTCGGTGAATATGGCCACGTTTGACGGGCTTAACGCCAGTGGCATTCCTTACGGTTACATTAATCAGCTTGCTCAGGGAAATACGGATACGCTTACTTCGGTTCCGGTTAATCTGGCTGGTTTGGCTCCATCCGATTCTGTTTATTTGAGTTTTTACTGGCTCGCAAAGGGGCTGGGAGAATTTCCGGATGATGATGACAGTCTGAACCTGGAATTTCTTAACCAGAATATGCAATGGGTGTCCGTATGGAGTCAGAGAGGCATGGTTTATGATACGTTATTTAAGCAGCAGTTGATTCCTGTTTCAAATACGGTTTTTCTTCATGGCGATTTCCAGTTTCGTTTTCGTTCGTATGGGCGACAATCGGGGAATTATGACACCTGGCATGTGGATTACATTTACATGAATAAAAACAGATCCAGCAAGGATTTCTATATAAAAGACACGGCTGTAAGAAAACCTCTGACACCTTTTTTGAAAAAATATACAGCGATGCCTTTGAAACAATATTGGGCTAATCCAAAACTTGCGACGGCTGATTCTGTTAGTACCGACATCAGTTATTTATTTAACGACAGGCTCAATTATACCACGTATACATTTAAAGTAAGTGACGAGTTTACCGCTAAGGAGGTTTTAAATTATAATGCTTCTTCTCCTGTTTTTATCGGAGGGCAGCAAACGCAGGTTAAAACTATGGCGATCAATCCTTTGACAGAGGATAGGTCAGTAACAAAATTAAGGCTGCGTTATAAGTTTAATCTTTTTACGTCCGTTGACCCCAATCCCGCGCTTCCATCAAAAATTCTGATGGGGAACGATACGATTAGCGGTATAACAGATTTGAGTGATTATTATGCTTATGACGACGGAAGTGCTGAATATGGCGTTCAGATCAACCAAAGGCTGGCGCGGGCCGTTGTTCGTTTTTCACTTGCTAAACCGGATACATTAAGCGGTGTCAGAATGTCTGTTGTGCCTTTCAATAAAGATATTTCAGGACAGTCGTTTACCATTCAGGTTTGGAGTAATAAAAATGGAAAACCGGATCAGGTAATTGTTCAGAAAGCAGTTACGGCCAGATACCCGGATGAAAGAGATGGATTAATTCAGTATGCGTTTGATAGTCCCGTGGCCGTTGCAGATACTTTTTATGTAGGCTGGATTCAGATTAATGAGCAGCCTTTGAGTATAGGTTTTGATAGAAATTCTTTACTTGGAAAGAATGACGTATTTTTTAATTTGGGTACGGAATGGGTAAAAGAAAGCGGTCTGAAAGGCAGCATTATCATTCGTCCCTATATGGGTGGAAAAGCCGTCAGCGTAGTTACCGGAACAGATCCCGAGTTTGAAAAAAATGCATATTTCTTTCCTAACCCTAATAAAGGTATCGTCAATTGGAAGAATAGTCAGATCAGAAAAGTAGAGATATACTCCTTGCCGGGCAATCTGGTAAAGACCGTAATACCTGCAAATGGAAGTACTTCTGAGTCAATTGAAGGATTGCCGGATGGCATGTATATATTTAAAGGGTCAGATGGGAAACGATCTTTTGTACAAAAAATGTTGATAGTAAAATAACCTTAAATAGTTTATAAAGTTAAATATCATGGATATTACAGTTGAAGAATTAAAGGAACGTCTCGATAACGGAGAAGAATTGAATTTCTATGACGTGCGTGAGGAACATGAATTTGAAGAGGATAATCTGGGTGCAATTTTGATTCCTCTTGCTGAACTTCCGGATCACGTTGGGGAGTTGGAGCCTTTGAAAGATTCCGAGATTATCATTCATTGCCGTTCCGGTGCAAGAAGCGGCAAGGCGCAGAAATATCTGGAATCGTTAGGATTCACAAACGTACGTAATGTTTTAGGCGGGATTCTTGCTTACAGAGAACTGGAAGAAGAAGCCTAGTATCATAAGCATTACAAGCCGGTTTAAAGTAAAATAGCATTTACTTTAAACCGGCCTCTTTTTTAATATAGGTCAGGATCTCATCTAACTGGGTAGCCTCGAACCATTTGAAATCTCCCTGATGACGGAACCATGTCAGCTGTCTTTTGGCATACCTTCTTGAATTTTGTTTCAGGAGTCTTATCATTTCCTCCTCATCGTAACTTCCATCGAGATGCCCGTAGACTTCCTTGTAGCCAACAGTCTGGAGTGCATGGCAATCTCTTAGGGCAATAACGTCCTTTGCTTCCTTCACCAATCCTTGTTTAAGCATTAAGTCCATACGCTCATTGATGCGTTTGTACAGCTCCCCACGATCACGATCGAGGGCAATATTGATTTGATTAAAAGGTCTGCTTTGTAAATCCTTTTGCTGATATCCTGAAATCGGAATTCCGGTAGTATAAAAAACTTCCAGAGCGCGCACGACTCTTTGTGGATTGAGTATTTCTCTGGTCGCTGAAAATTCCGGATCGATTTTTTTTATTTCTTCCTGTAATGCAGATAATCCGTTTTGTGCTAGCTTTTCTGTCAGTTCCTGTCTAAGTCCTTCCGTTGGAGCCGGCAGCGCATCCAGTCCCTCTGTTACGGCCTTGATGTATAATCCGGAACCACCAGTCATTACCACAAAATCGTGAGTTTGAAACAGTGTATTGATAACGGCCAGGGCATCGCGTTCAAAATCCCCAGCGCTGTAAGCTTCCGTTATCGAATGAGAGTTGATAAAATGGTGTCTTGCTTCCTTTAATTCTTGTTCTGTTGGTTTGGCCGTCCCTATGGAAAGTTCTCGGAATATCTGCCGGGAATCAGCCGAGATTATTTCCGTTTGAAGTGCTTTCGCAAGCTGAATAGAAAGATCTGTTTTTCCTACCGCAGTAGGACCTGCGATAGTAATCAGGTATTTTGCCTGGCTGTTTGGCATTCTGGACTTTTTATGTGATTTTAGTAAACACAAAAATACACATCATGGAAATGAGCACACTACTTTTTTTTATTTTATCACTTTTACTTGGCGGCAGCCTCGGGGCAGGAGGCTATTATTTCTGGTCTGGCCGGCATTTAAAATCCTCGGAACCCCAGCGCGAAGCAACAATATTACTGGAACGGATTGAAAAGGTTTTTAAAGTGGTGATGGCAGAGGGATATTTTACGGAAATTTACAATTACCAGCACGATAAAAATATTTGGAATTTAATTAAGGATAAGAAAAAAGCGCTGGTAATTGCGAAAGCCAAAGTGCTGGTAGGATATGATTTCGGGAAACTTCGCTATCATGTAGAAGGTGCGGAAAGAAAAATGGTCATTGATTATTTCCCTGAACCCGAGGTATTATCTATGGATACTGATTATAAATTTTACGATATTGAGCAAGGGTGGTTAAACAGGTTTCAAAGTGATGATTATACCTCGATTTTGAATGAAGCCAAGCAAACCATGAATGAGAAAGCTTTACAGAGCGATCTTCCGAGAATAGCTACAAATCAGGTACAATTGATGATGTTTCAGCTGGCAGCAACAATGAACTGGAAGATTGACATGCAACTTCCTGAAGAGAACAAAGATTTACTAGGGGAGTATTCTACCTATAAACCGATAGAAGCTGGTATAGAATCTCTGAACAAAAAGGAGAATAGTTGAAAATTTCGTATTTTTTTTTAAATATCACTTTACAGTTTCATCACTTTACCAAGTTATAGCGTATTACATTTTAAATCTTACTTTACTTTATCCAATTCTCATTCTTAAACTTTTACTGTTATGTACAAAAAATTATTATTTGCAATATGCGTATGCTTTGTGGCTTTTTTAGTAGGCTGTAAAGGCGATGATGGCGAAGTAGGGCCTGCCGGGCCAAAAGGCGATACGGGAGCAACCGGCGCAACGGGCCCTGCCGGTAGTAGTGGTGAAGGTGGAGGAGGTGCATTGATTTTGACAACGGGAGCTGTAACGGGAGCTGGTACAGAGGGTGATTTATCATTTGGTATTCTTGATGAACTGACAGCAGCAGAGGAAGCAGCTTATGACAGTAGCATAGTAGTGATGGTTTATGCAAAATCATTAGGTGTATGGTGGCCTCTGCCGGGGATGGTACAATTTAGCGGAACAAACAAAGTGGGCAGTTTCACATTTGTTCATGGAGTCCAGGACGCAACATTTTTCGTTGATATTTTTGTGACAGACTGGTCAGAAACTCAGGATACGCCGCCTACAAGAAGCTTTGATGATATCCGGATCGTCTTGATACCGGGTGCAAGCGGTGGAAGATTAGCTTCGGATGTTAATTGGAAGAGTTATGATGAAACAATCAAAGCTTTGGGACTGACAGATACCAAGCTCACCAAAGCAAAGCTGTTTAAGAAGAAATTGTAAAGAAGAGATATTGTCAGAATTTTAGTCCCGGCTGCGAAAGTAGCCGGGATTTTTACTTTTAGAAATAGGAAAGAAAGTTACAACCACTATTGCTGGCTAAAATCACTAACCGGATGCCCAACAAGCGAATGTGGACAAAGCAGATCAGATGAAAATTAATGAGAAACAAACGCTGAATTCATACTCTGGTGGCGGATGCACTACTATTATAAAATAACAGGCATAAAAAAAGCGAAAGCACCATCGGCACTTTCGCTTTTTTTATATTAGTTCAGGAATTAGTATTCCCAAAGACCATGTTCAAGTTCCATAAGCTCCTGCTCATAATTTAGAGACTTGATCAGTGCTTCTTTATCTCCTTTGTAGATATCGATAAACGACTTATCAGCTGCGTTAGAGTATTTGGTGATACGTCCATAGAACAAACGTAAATCAAACGCATCAGCCAGATTTTTATTTTGAGCCGTATTATGCGAATTATACCAGATGTATTTTTTAGGATCGCTGCGGAATAAACGTTCAACATCCTTGTAACGGAACGAAGCAATTGGTAATTCAAGACCTGTCGCAGCATTCATATCCGAAGGAATCAAAAGTGTAATGGCCTGGATGTCCATGTACAAACGGGAACGTTTTTTATCAAATGTCCAGTCTTCCTTCACTTCCATTAAATTAATCTGATCCGGAAAAAATTCTTCTTCGGTTGCCATCGTAGCAGCTACCTGGAATGTGTCAACCGGCGCAGCAGCAACCACTGGAGGCTCCTCTTTAACTACTTTGCCTTTTGCTCCTTTTTTAGTTTTTGGCTTAGGTGCTCCCCAGCCATCGTCTTCAACAGCAGCTTTTTTGGCCGGTGCTCCCCATCCGTCATCAGCCGCAGCGGTTTTTTCGGTTTTCTTAGGATCTACCTTCGCTTTATCATCCCAGCCTCCGTTATCGGCAGCAGGTTTTCCAAAACCGGCAGCAATTTCCTCAGCAGACAAACCAGCTGTCTGATTTGGAATAAGCAGCTTTTTATGGATCAGATCACTGGATAGCTTGGTCGTACAAGAATCGTTCGTGTAAGCATCAATAAGTCCCGCTTTTGCTGCTTCCAACAAGTATCTTGTAATCTCATTATTTTTAGAGAACATAGAAGAGTTTTGTTTCTCTTTAAGATCCACCCTTCTCCATAATGTTCTTTTCATCATCACATCACCCTCACTGATTGGATGTGACGAAAATTGATTCGCGGTAGAGTCTTCCTTCTCCTGAGCAAATACCATGGTAGACCCCATCGTAAGGGACAATATTGACCATGCAATTGTTTTTCCGTTCATTCTTCTCATTGCTTATATTTTTATCTTATCCAATCAGCAATTGTATGTTATTAATTTAGTGTTACAGGCCTGATTATCTGACCCATTTCAACTTCGCTAACAGTCCCTTTGAAATTCTGACGTTCTACTTTTAATACTTCAATCACATAACGATCACCAGGTTCTGCTTGTTGTGCCAGTGACGAAATTGAGCCGCCGCCATTTAAGGTAACAGGATTCCCAATACGTCTTGCTCCTCTTGCCAGAGAGACCTGTATAGAAGAAACTCTGAACCTGGCATCCTCCGGAGAGAAAGTTTTAAAACTCTCATCTGGCAAAGCAACCACCTGTACACTTCTTGCAGCACTCGCAGCTATTCCACGACGTTCGTCGTAAGAACTTCCATTGATACGAATTTCAATAGTTGGTTTTGGCACAAGTCTTACACGAAATGGCTCAGTACCCAGTACATTCCCCTGATTGCTTACAGTAAGATTGAGCTGTGCTCTGTTTGGAACAATTGTAAACTTACCTTTTTGTCCGCTGTTAATAATTTCGCCCCCATCAGTAGAGAAGCTAGGAGCCCATAAAGCGCCTAACGCAGGACTTTGGATACTCAATTTATTAGCACAACCTAAATACAAAGGAGGTAAAGTTCCTGTTTCAATCTGATAGGTCGGTTTAACTACGAAATATTCTTGTTTCAAATTAACAGTTGTATCACGGCCAGAAGGAGTAGGGAAGGAGATCGATCCTGATAGCTCGCGACGTACAATACCTTCAGCATTGTACCCACCGCCCTGCGCAGTAAACTCGATTTTACCTATACCATTTTCAACCTTTACACCTGCACCGTTTAAACTCATACGTGGAGTAATACCACTTGCCGAAGCTGCGATAAACATATCACCTTTGAATTTAGTACCCGCTACAACTGTTTTTGCATCAGCACTGATCATCGCAAGAATTCTGTCAAATTTAATATCGGCTGCTCCCACTTTACTTGCCAAGTAGCTCAATACTTCACTTTCCATCCTGCGGATATCTGTTTGCTTCTGGCTCAAAACTGCTAATGCAGCAGCAACAGGAGTCTGGGCAAAATTCAATTCTGCAAAATCTTTGTTCTTTTGATCAACACTTGTTTTTGTAATTGGATCCTCTTTTCCATCCAATGCAAGTGATTGGAATTTTGTCGGTGATACCTGGCTCAACTGACCTGTAAAGGTGTCAAGACTTTGTTTTAATTTGTAAGCTTTACCATTCTTTTGTCCACCAATCATCAATTCCGCAACTTTTCCTTCTTCCTGTGGATTTTTGATTCCGCCTTGTTCATTTAATCCTCCACCAGCACTGGTAATGATCTCCTGTTTAAGACTGTTTATTTCGTTAATAATATTAGCAGAATTTTTCCGTACCTCGTCAGCTTGTTTAAGTACAGCAACGTCAGCTCCACGGTTGCCCGCTTTTTCTACTGCTGCCTTAATTTTAAGTACGGTTTCCTGGTTTATCTTATTGGCTGCTCCGGAAGAAAGTTCCAAAGAATTGTTCAGTAGCATGAATTTTTCTATAATGGCTGAACTTACCTGCAATGCAAGCATTGCTGTAAGCACCAGATACATCATTCCAATCATCTTCTGACGGGGTGTTTCTTTTCCACCTGCCATATTGTTCAGTAATCAGTTATCAGTGATTAAATAGTTTAGATAACAAACAAAAAGTACCTGTCAGGGTAGCTCCGTTTGCCTGGGTGAATTTATGCATTACCACGCATGGCAGTCAGCATATTACCATAAATACCGTTTAGCGAAGAGATATTTGTTGTCAATTTTGACATCTCATTTTTAAACACCTGTGATTCTTTGGTAGCATCAGCCATATTTTCCATAGCAGCAGTAAGGTTGCCATAAAAAGCATTCATTGCTTTTAAGTGTTTGGTCGTGTCCTGAAGTTCAAGTTCATAAACAGCGTTCAAAGCACCCATGTTTTTTGTGATTTGCTGAAACTGGTCGCGGTATGCCTGTGCATCTTTTGTAGCATCGGCCATTGATGACATTGCCGTAATAGCAACACCATATGACTTATTCATATCGTTCATAGCAAGTGATGCCGATTTCACGTTTTTCGCATAATCGTTTGTTGCAACAGTTGCGTCTGTCAGGTCAGTAATTTTACCAACTGTATCAGAAAGATTTTTAAATCCTTTTCCTAAACTATCAAAAACATCAGGAGAAATTTTTGCATTGTCCAGCATGGTATCCAATTTTGCTGTTATACCGCTTCCCGATGCAGAAGTTCCGCGTGTAATCGCAGGACCATTATAATCGTCTGCAAGCTCAGGATAAACACGTGTCCAATCCGGATCTGTATTCGATGATTGCGTAATTGTTTGTAATGCATATAATAAGAAAATACCAACTTCTGTACCCAGACCTAATGTAAGCATTTCACTTCCGCCGTCCCAGTGCTGGATTTTAAATAAAGCTCCTAAAATAACAACTGCAGCACCCGCGCTGTAAATTGTTGGTACTAGTTTGTCCCATAAAAAACTAGATCCGTTACTCTTAGCCATACGAATTGAAATCGGTTATAGTGAATAGTGATTATTGAATTTGTTGAATTTATAAAATGATAACGCAAAGAAATAACAGCACTAATTTTGCTGCAACTTCTTTGCGTAAGATCTTCTAGCGACGGGCACGTCCACCTGCACGGCCGTTAACATTATCCATCACGCAGCGGAAGCCAATAAAAGCTCTGCGCTCGGTTTCATATTCGAAGGTACGTGTACCTGTTTGAAGGAAATAGGCTACGTCTTTCCAAGATCCGCCTTTTACTACTTTACGAGGCTCGTCCGGATTATCATATCTTGGGTTCATATCCCAAACAATGGCAGTTGCATTGTCTGTGAAAGCATCCAGTGTCCATTCTGCTACGTTTCCGGCCATGTTGTATAATCCGAAATCATTCGGATTGTAAGCATTGGCAGGTGCAGTGTATGGATAACCATCCGCATCATAATTTCCACGCTGTGGTTTAAAGTTTGCAAGGAAGCATCCTTTTGTATTCATTGTGTATGGATTACCCCAAGGATATTTCGCTACGGCACGACCGCCACGTGCTGCCCATTCCCACTCAGCTTCACTAGGAAGACGGAATGCTGTGGAATTGAACATGCCTTCTTTATTCTGGTAATCGTGGTACAGATTTGTACGCCATTTTGCGAAATACTGCGCACCCAACCAGCTTACACCCACCACAGGGTATGTGTCAAAGCCAGGATGTTGGTAATAATATTCAACAAAAGGATCTCCGTTGGAATAGGCGAAATCTTTTTTCCATGCAGTTGTATCCGGGTAATATTTCGTCATGATTTCTTCTTCGCCCAATACAGAAACTGAGTCTACCAGAAGGGCATTAACGAATTGACGATATTCATTGTTCGTAATCTCGGTGTCATCCATAAAGAAGGAACTGATCGTTACGCGTCTATTCATGTTGTTCATAGACGAAGCGATATCTTCATCAGCCTGTCCCATTGTAAAGGAACCTGATGGTATCATTACCATGCCCGCAGGTGTGGTTTGTTTAAAGCCTTTACGCGCAGTCGCGGTAATTTCTCCGTTAGAAACACCGACGTCTTCTTTTCCTCCCTTGCCAAATTTATTCTTGATAAATCCGCAACTCTGCATCAGCATAAGAGCAGCTATCAAAAGCAAACTTTTGACTCCATCCCGATAGATCACTTTAACATTCATAGTGGTTTTTGATATTTGAAATAATAAATGTTAGCCTAAAAACGTCAATCGATTAATATATAGTATACTTAAAATAAAAACAAAAGTAACGAACAGCAGAAAATGGATCTAAAAAAGAATATCTGAATGCTGATAAAAATCGCAGGTTACACTATTCATTTTATTCGACTTAACGTAAGAATGCCGGTTGTTGGTATAGTACTCGAAAATTTTACAAATATAAATCAAAGTTTTGCAAACTGAACGACTTCTTACAACCCCTATTTTTAAAAATATGAGAAATTAAATGTCAGTTTTTGGGTCAAATTGCAATGTTTTGCTTTTTGATTGGATATAATTATGATTGTATTGCGTAGTTTATTTAACGGTAATTGCGTCAGAATCTAAAACGTGGTGTTCTGATAATTGTTTTCTTGCCGAATTTTGGAGACGGAAGTGCATACGATAACATTACTTCAAAAGATGACGGAGATTTCGCTTTATTTCCTCCGATGACCATGTCATATGCACCGGATAGACGCAGGGATTGATCGGGAAGAAGATAAATTCCACCCATAATAATGAAGTAAGTATCTTGTTGTCTGTACGTTGCGCCAGCCCAGTATCTTTTATTGTATGTTACGGTTGCCCCGCCTTCCACAGAAACCGTTGTGATGTCGGACTTAACCAGGACAATTGGCTGTACATCCAGCAGATACCCAAGTTCAATATTTACACCAGCATTCAGATAAACAGTTTTTGGCAATGGATTTGTAGCGTTTTCAGATCCGAGCTTATATTTCGGTTCGAGCAAATGGTTGAGTGAAGCGCCAACATAAAACGCGTCGCTGGTATATCGTACACCAACGGCAAAGTCAGGATTCATCTCGGAAATAGTACCGGTTTGTATTAAAGGATCGTCCGGGTCGCGGGCACGCAGTTTATCATAATCCAGTGACTGGCGGAAAAGCCCGGCACTGGCACCAACATGTAAATTACCTCCAGCTAGTGGAAAGTGGTAAGATGCAGATAATTTGAAATCCTGATCATTTCGCGGACCTGTTTTATCATTCAAGGCATAGAAACCTATCCCGAAATTTTTAAATGGCATACTGAACGAAACCAGTTGTGTCGAAAGTGCACCACCTTCATCACTATTGGTCGACTGGTATCCTACATACTGCGAACGGTGTGTAAGCTGAAATTTTGTTAGTCCGTCAGCACCAGCAGCAGCAGGGTTGAGATAAAGCTGATTTAACGAAAACAGACTGAATTGAGCATCTTTCTGGGCAGATGCAGTACTAGATATAAAGAATATTATACCTACTAAACAGCGCCATTGTATGTTACGGTAGATAAACGTCAAGGTCATGCGTATAGATTTTGTTTAAAGAACACTTGAGTGCTTCAGAGGTTTATTTCAATAACGCATATTCAGGAAAAAAATTGATATAATAATAAAAAAGGCCGGGAAATTTTCCCGGCCTTTTTTATTGGTACTTTTATGTCAAATGTTATTGGCTTTACGAATGTATAACTCAAGAGCTCCGGTCATGGAAGGTGCATTGGGTAGAGGTGCTTGAATATCAAGAATTAAACCTGCATCTTCCACTGCCTTAGCCGTTGTAGGGCCAAAAGCGGCTATACGTGTTACGTTTTGCTTGAAGTCCGGGAAATTGTCAAAAAGTGACTTTATTCCTGATGGACTAAAGAAAGCGATTATGTCATAATAGACATCTTCAAGATCAGAGAGGTCCGAGGATACAGTCTGATACATTGTGGCTTCTGTAAACTGGAATTCTTCTGTATCTGCAAATTCAGGAATCTCGTTTTTACGTACATCCGAGCAAGGATACAGGAATTTTTCCTTTTTATGCTTACGAATAAGCTCAATAAGCTCTACGGCAGTTTTTGTTCCTGCAAAAATTTTGCGTTTACGAATGACAATGTATTTCTGCAGATAATTGGCTGTCTGCTCTGAAATACAGAAATATTTCATCGTGGCCGGAACTTCTATACGGCCTTCAGTACAGATTCTGAAGAAATGGTCAATGGCGTTACGACTGGTGAAAATCACTGCCGTGTGATCCAGGATATTAATCTTTTGCTTACGGAACTCCTTGTAAGAGACTCCGTCTATCTGGATAAATGGCCGAAAATCCACCTTGATGCCATATTTTTTAGCTATTTCAAAATAAGGGGAGTTTTCGTCGGCCGGCCTTGATTGGCTTACCAGAATGCTGGTAACCTTTTTGAGCCTATCCTGATCAAATTTGATGGTCTCACTCATGTATAATTCTCATTAGTTTAATTCCAAAATGATCCCTGAAACTTACATAGCGAACTTTATGCCAATAATCAGCGGGATTATTTCGATGACGCAAAGGTACGAAAATAAATAGAGATTAATAAATGATGCGGGAGGCTTAGTTACAACATATAATGTAATGAACCGAATAATGTAGAAAACAAGAAAGGGAAAAAGGATGTAAGATCGCAGGGGAACCAGCCACATGGCATTGCTCACACTTAGCATAAAAACAAGAAGAAACAATGCAACATAAAAGAAGTATGAAGATTGTATTATTTTTAGGAACAAGGTGTCTACCAGTTTGTCAAGATTCAGCATCTGGCCTACCAAAACCATAAAAATGAACTTGCCATACGTTAGTAAAAAAAAGATTGCAGACAATATGAAAAAATCGATCAGAAATTGAATTACGTTGGATTCTTCTGACAAAATTGCAGAAACAGAGAATAGATTCAGCTTATTGTTTGCGAAAAAAACCAACATGAAAGCCATAAGCATTGACACAATAATGACCAGGAAGATCACATTATTGCTGTATGGTTTATTTAATTTTGAAAGCTGCTCTCTGGGGTCATTGTTGAAAAATTCGAGCGGGTTAATAACTCTTGAAAAAGCAAGCGGATTAAGATTAAAAATCCAGACATTCAGTATCAGAATCACCAGCATGGCGATGATTGAAAAATTACCAAATGGGGAAAAATTAATTGGTTTTATATTAATAAGTGTGGATGCAGTCTTGCCAATGCTGCTGTTGAAATTTTGTTGTTTCTTGTGACAGATGATTGCTTTTTTGTCATCAATACCTGCGTTTCCGTAGATAGACAGTAATAATTCTTCCTTTTTATAAATTCGGAATAAGCTGTCTACACTCAGTTCCAGCCATTCGTCTTTGATCAGTTTTTTTTGAAGAGAACCTTCGAGGAAAAGATAACTTTCATTTTCCGCCTTTACAAGAAGGTAGTACCGCCGGTTTTTAAGCAGATCTACATATAAGCTTACGGAACGCGTGCCTTCGTTAATCCCCTTTGAAAAAGGCACATAGTTCTTATACTGGTTGCTGTAAACAAGCCAGTCGTTATGATAATCGTAAATTGGGAAAAATTGCTCGGGAGGCAATGCTCTGTCGGCACCCCTGGCAACGGTGCCGGCGAAAATAGAAGCCGTGAGCACGACTAGATAAAGCAGTGAATGAATTGACTTCATTGCTACAAGAAAGGGCGGGGTTTCCCCAGCCCTTTCATAAATTATATTATGATACTGTTCTTATTTTCTTCCTAATGCCATAAGCATTGTTTCACCGATTAGCGCCGGAGATTCTGCTACAAAGATACCAGATTCTTCCATAATACGGATTTTTGCTTCGGCTGTATCATCAGCACCACCGATAATAGCACCTGCATGGCCCATACGACGTCCTTTTGGAGCCGTTTTACCAGCGATAAAACCAACAACCGGTTTCAGGTTGCCACTTGCCTTGATATAGTTTGCAGCATCTGCCTCCATACTTCCGCCAATTTCACCGATCATGACAATCGCTTCCGTTTCAGGGTCATTCATCAGCAATTCAACAGCTTCTTTTGTTGTTGTGCCAATGATCGGGTCACCACCGATACCGATAGCCGTTGTTTGGCCAAGACCTGCACGGGTTAGCTGATCTACGGCTTCATATGTTAATGTTCCGGATTTGGAAACAATACCCACAGTTCCTTTTTTGAAGATAAAGCCTGGCATAATACCTACTTTACATTCTTCGGCAGTAATGATACCCGGGCAGTTAGGTCCGATAAGACGAACGTTTTTACCCTGGATGTACTGTTTCGCCTGCATCATATCCTTTGTAGGAATACCTTCAGTTATACAAACGATTACGCCAATACCTGCGTCAGCAGCTTCCATAATAGCATCAGCGGCAAAAGCCGGCGGTACGAAAATAATCGCTACGTCGGCGCCAGTAGAACGGACAGACTGCTCAACTGTATTGAATACAGGTCTGTCAAGGTGGAAAAGTCCTCCTTTGCCCGGCGTGACACCGCCCACTACATTAGTTCCGTACTCGATCATTTGCTGGGCATGAAAAGAACCCTCAGAACCCGTAAATCCCTGAACTATAATCTTAGAATTTTTATTAACTAAAACGCTCATGTTGGTAAATCAGTTTTTTTGGTAAAAGTAGGACGAAAAGCACGAAGTAGCAAAATGAAACTATAATTTGTAAATTGCTTTATCGATAATGTTTAAAATTGCCCATGAATATACTGACGAATTCCCATATCTTTTCCAATCTGGTTTTAAGTATAACAGGTGTCCTTGTCTTTTTGAAATATTTCAAGTCGCAATCATTCCCCAATCGTTTATTATGGGGCATTTTTTTGTTCAGTATAGTAGTCAACGCGGGTGTCGGGCTGCTGATTTTTACGGGGGTGAAAATGCCTGCAGCGATTCATGATATTACACAGACAGCAGAGCTGACCTTGGGGGCTGTTTGTTTGGTTGTCGGATCGTTCAGCCTGATACTTCGTTATGAAATTAGCGTCATGGTGCTGATATCGACCATTGCTTTTGGTCTGACACTTTTTTTTAGCATTCTTTTTTATAAGGTCCCTTTTGTTGCCATCATTATTCAGCCTTTTTGCATTGTGGTGACTTTATGTATTTCATGTCTTGGGTTGGCCTATCGTCAGAAAAGTGCTTTATGGATTGTTTTTGCGATGACACTTCTAGCTTTGGCAGCCAAGTCACAGAAGATTCCGCTTCCTATGCATCCTCTGGACCTTAATCACTATATCGTCGTTTTATCCGTTATTTGTGTAGGCAAAGCAGTTCGCGACCAGCATAAAATTCTTTTCTGACATTTTATATTCAAACAATTGTTAATGGATTGCTTTTTTATTGTTCCATATACTAACTTGCATGAGTTATTATTCAACTAATAAAGTTTATCCATATCCTAATATGAAAATGATTAAGTCCAGCGTATTGCTTCTTGCCGCAGTTATGGCTTTCGGAACGGTTTCGGTTAGCCCTTTACAGGCAAAATCACTTGGTACTTCTGAAGTACGTGATGTTAAGCAGGCAAAAACTATCGTAATTAAAGGTAGCGATGCAATGCAGTTTGATGTAAAAGAAATTAAAGTTAAAGCGGGACAAAAAGTAAAATTGACGCTGACGCACTCTGGTAAACTTGCCAAAACTGCAATGGGTCATAATTTCGTATTGCTAAAAACAGGTACTGATATTGCTGCATTTGCTTCAAAGGCTGCTGCTGCAAGAGAGACTGAATACATTCCTAAGTCTGATGAAGCAAGCATTATCGCGCATACAAAATTAGTAGGTGGCGGAGAAAGCGATACTATTGAGTTTACTGCTCCTAAAAAAGGAACGTATACTTACATTTGCAGCTTCCCAGGTCACTACGCTTTGATGAAAGGTACTTTTATCGTTGAATAGTCCATACTGTTTTAAATAAAAAAACGAGTTTCGAAATTTTCGAAACTCGTTTTTTTATTTATGGTATAAACAGAATTAAATTTCTGCCAGTTGTTTTTCTATAAGATCCACAACTTCCGGTCTGTCCCATTGAGAGGCACCGGTTTCCTGAGCAATAATTTTTCCTTTATAGATAATGTATGTTCTCGGAATTGCATTACCATCCAGAGCTGGTGGATAAGGGCCGGAAAACTGATAAAAGGGAAGTTCATAACCTTTGCGCGCAATGAAAGGGTTAACGGTTTCCGCATCTTCATCTGACACAATATAGAAATCAACTTTATCGTGATTTTTGTATTGATTATATAATTTCTGAATACCAGGCATTTCCATATTACAAGGCCCGCACCAGGTTGCCCATACATTCAGAAAAATCAATTTATTTTCATTCATAGAAACAGGCTTCCCGGTCAAATCCGTAAGAGAAGTCAGGTATACCGAAGAATTTGATTCAGTAGCTGAATCAGCATTTTCAGCCTCAGCGGACGGTTCGGTTTTAGGTGCAAACAAGACGAAGTAAATGGCTACAAAAGCGAGAATTGATAATGCAAAAACAAGTATTTTTTTTGGTGTACTACCCATGATGAATTTTGTAATAGTTTAAAAGAACGCGTGTTAGAAATAATTCTTTACGTAAAAGTAAGAATTTTATGTTAGATATTAATTTTGTGCCACACCTTAAAAAAGTCGCTCAGTCGCTATTGCGCGCAGCTATAATTTGAATACTTTTATGCAATTATTGAATATTTAAACTCCTTCTTATTGAAAAACTATACATTCATGAAAATTAGACAAGTTCTGTTTCCCCTTCTGTTATGCGTATTATTTTTGTCAACACAAAGTTTTGCCCAGCGCTCAGCTGCAGAATATTTTGAAGAAGGAAATACAAAGGCCCGGGCAAGTGATTTTGCAGGTGCTCTTCAGGCTTACAGCGTCGTAATTTCTATTAATCAGGATCACGCGCCAAGTTTTTTTAACCGTGGCCTGGCTAAGGCGAATTTGAAAGATCATCGCGGGGCAATTCTGGATTATGACCGTGCCATTGAAATTAACTCAAAAGAAGCGATTTATTATCAAAGCCGTGGTGTAAGTAAAAGTATGCAGGATGATTTTCGTGCTGCCATTCAGGATTACACACGCTCGATTGAGCTTAATCCCGACGATTCAAAATCGTATTACAACCGGGGAGTAAGTTATGCGAAGCTTGATAATCACAGAAGTGCTATGACAGATCTTGATAAAGCACTTACGCTGGATCCTGGTGATGTAGCGGCTTTATATGCGCGAGGAAACTGCAAACAGCATTTAAATGAATATGCGGGAAGTCTGGCAGATTTTTCGAGGGTTATCGAGATCAGTCCGAAACGGGCGGGTGCGTACGCTGGAAGAGGTACTGCAAAAATTGAACTTAATGATTTTCAGGGTGCAACAGCTGATTTCACTAAGGCGATTGAATTAAGTCCGAACGAAAGCAGTTATTACGACAAGCGCGGTTTTGCGAAAAACAAGACGGAAGATTATCAGGGTGCTATTTCTGATTATGATAAAACACTTCAACTAAATCCTGAAAATTATGAGGCTTATTATGGACGAGGTTTTTCTAAGACGAAACTGAATGATCAGCGCGGAGCAATTCTGGATCTGACAAAAGCGATTGAGCTGAAAAATAACTACATATCAGATCCAAAGAAAATCCAGTACACAGGTCCTATCAATAAAGGTGTTTTGGATGAATTGAGAAATCAGGTTAAAGAACATGTTAAAATTGATGATCTGACCACAGAACGTTCAGAGGCTTATTTTATCCGTGGTTTGAGTAAATCAAAAAGTGGAGATAGTAAGGGTGCGTTATTGGATATCAGCACTGCCGTTGAATTAAATCCAACCTATGCAGACGCGTATTTTTCAAGGGGGTTAATCAAATCGTCTATCGGAGATCAGATGAGTGCAGTTCTGGATTTTAGCAGTTCTATAAAATTAAAATCAAACTTTCCGGAAGCATATTACATCCGGGGTATAATAAAACATAGCCTTGGCCAGGTGAATGAAGGCTGCCTGGATTTATCCAAATCAGGCGAATTAGGATATATGCCTTCTTATAAGGTGATCAGCACTTATTGTAATTAAGAATGAAAAATTAAGAATGAAGAATAGAAAATTAAGCCATACATTCTTAATTTTCTATTCTTCATTTAAATTTTACGCTTTCTTCAGATTCTCCGCCACTTTATCCCAGTTTACCACATTCCAGAATGCTGTGATATAGTCAGCACGTTTGTTTTGGTAATGTAGATAATAGGCGTGTTCCCAAACATCAAGGCCTAAAATCGGAGTGCCTTTTACCTCGGCAATATCCATGAGAGGGTTATCCTGATTGGCCGTAGAGCTGATTGACAGTTTTCCGCCTGCGGCAGTAAGCCAGGCCCATCCCGATCCGAAGCGGGTTGTTGCCGCTTTTCCAAACGCTTCTTTAAACTTGTCAAAAGATCCGAATTGTGCATTAATTGCATCTGCAACGGCACCTTTTGGAGCTCCGCCTTTTCCGGCACCCATCACTTCCCAGAAAAAAGTATGGTTCCAGTGTCCGCCCGCATTATTACGAATGGCAGCAGGTGCTTTTCCAGCCACCTTTATAATTTCTTCGAGTGATTTTTTTTCGTATTCCGTTCCTTTAACAGCGTCATTAAGGTTCTTTACATAGGCAGCATGGTGTTTGCCATAATGTATTTCCATCGTCAGTTTATCGATACTTGGTTCCAGTGCGCCAAAATCATATGGAAGCGGAGCTTGTTTGAAAGGGGCAGTTTCAAGCAATATTCCGGATGAAGTTTCTGCAAACGCGAAATCAGCCAATGCACCAACAGCCAATGTACTTCCGGCCAGGGTGCGTAAAAAATCTGTTCTATTCATAGTACTTTGATTTTTATTATAAACAATCAATCATAAGCCACCCGGCTTACAATACTGCGTCCAAGTGTTATTTCGTCTGCATATTCGAGGTCGCCGCCAATAGGGATGCCACGGGCAATGGTACTGACTTTGACTTCGTTCGGCTTTAATTTTTTCTGTAAATAAAAAGCGGTCGTGTCGCCTTCCATGGTCGGACTTAATGCCAGGATTATTTCCTGCACGCGTTCATCGGCAGGTGCCTCTTCAATTCTTTTAAGTAAAGAATCAATATTCAAATCGGATGGGCCGATGCCTTCCAGAGGAGAAATAATACCGCCCAAAACATGATACAGGCCTTTAAACTGGCTCGTTGCTTCAATAGCGAGCACATCGCGGGTATCCACAACCACACATATGATGGAAGAGTCCCGCTTGGGGTTTTTGCAAATGTTGCATAGTGCTTCATCCGAGATATTATGGCATTTTTCGCAATAACAGGTTTGAGTCCTCATTTTAAGAAGTGCCTCGGATAGTCCCCTGGTTTGCTGTTCATCGCGTTTAAGCAAATGTAATGCCAGACGCAACGCTGTTTTCTTACCGATTCCGGGAAGCCGCGAAATTTCACTGACTGCATCCTCAATAAGACGGGACGGATAATTCATGTGTAGCAATAAATATAAGTGACTGGCGGTTATAATTAATGAATTTCTGCCGAAATACCTCTCCTGCAAATTTCATTCCTCATACCTGTCAGTTCATCAAATTCTCCTTCTTTTACGGAGCATTTTCCCTTGTAGTGAATAATTAGCGTACACTGTTCTGCCTGCTCGCTGGAATGCTTGCAAACTTCTACCAAAGTGTCTATAACCCAGTCAAATGTGTTAACGTCATCGTTATAAACTACCAGTTTTTTTATATCGGTTTCCACCGTTTTTTCCAGAATTTCTGTTTCTGTATCTATAAGCACTTGCATAACAACCAAATTTCTGTTTGTTTAGCAAATCTAATCAAAAGTGGAGATTATTCGAAGCCTTTTATTACCTCTTTTCAATTTCAAGTATTCTTAAAACCCGCTGGTGAATGAATCCATATGTTTCTTTAATTATTCTGATTGTTTATTTCGCAATGCTTATTACGGTGTCGGTCTACACATCGCGGGGCGCCGATACAAACACTTTTTTTACCGCTAACCGACAGTCTCCCTGGTACTTGGTTGCTTTTGGGATGATCGGGACCTCTCTTTCCGGTGTTACTTTTATTTCAGTCCCCGGGGCGGTGGCCAACATCCAGTTTTCTTATTTTCAGGTTGTTATCGGTTACATTCTTGGGTATCTTATTATTGGTACCGTTTTGATGCCGCTTTATTACCGGCTGAATTTAATATCCATTTATTCCTACCTCGAACAGCGTTTCGGTTTTTGGTCTTATAAAACGGGGTCTGCCTTTTTTCTATTGTCAAGAACAGTCGGTTCAGCCGTGCGTCTTTATGTAGCCGCGCAGGTTTTACAATTGGCACTTTTCAAGCCATTGGGTGTCCCTTTTGAAGTGGCAGTAGCCATCACCATTCTGTTAATCTGGATTTACACGTTCAAAGGCGGGGTGAAAACGATTATCGTCACAGATACTTTACAGACTTTCTTTTTAATTACTGCGGTTATTTTGACGATTGTTCTGGTTTCGCAGGAATTGAACCTGCATGGGATTTCCGATGTCTGGAATACGGTTCAGGATAGTGGTTATTCAAAGATTTTTTATTGGGATATTAATGACTCCAAATACTTCTGGAAACAGTTTTTTGCGGGCGTTTTTATCGCCATTGTGATGACGGGGATGGATCAGGATCTGATGCAGAAGAACCTAACTTGTAAGAATATCGGCGAAGCGCAAAAAAATATGTTCTGGTTTACGGTTGTTTTGGTGATCGTGAATTTCATGTTTTTATCACTTGGGGCATTGCTTTACGTATATGCATCTGCGAAAGGTATCCCTGTTACAGCAAGAACGGATGAGTTTTATCCAATGCTGGCTTTGAATCATCTTGGTTTGGCCGTAGGAATTACGTTCTTGTTAGGGATAACCGCAGCCACCTATGCGAGTTCTGATTCTGCGCTTACAGCCCTTACGACCGCTTTCTGTATCGATTTTATGGAGATTGAAAAGAAGCCGGAAGGAAAAAGATCAAGTATTAAATTCTGGGTACACATTGGCTTTTCGGTACTGTTCTATATTGTTATTCTGATTTTTAACAGAATGAATAATAAGGAAGTAATTACGGCCATTTTTGATTTGGCAGGTTACACGTATGGGCCCTTGCTTGGATTATTCACTTTTGGATTATTCCTGAAAAGGCCTGTAATGGACCGCTGGGTGCCGCTGGTTTGTATCATAGCACCGGTTTTGACGCACGTAATCAATGAACATTCTGAGGAGTGGTTTAACGGATATAAATTCGGTTTTGAAAGATTAATCATAAACGGTCTTATTACTTTCATCGGTCTTTGGCTATTAACGGATTCCAAAGCGAAAAAATTGGCGTAATGACGTCTGAACTGCATGTGTGGATAGCTTAATGGCTATCAGCACATGCAGTTTTTTGTTTGCTGCGCAATTAAAATTAGCCATATTTAATTAAGGTAATGGAAAATAAATTACTTAATACCCGGGATATATTTGCGTACTTCCTCGTTGCTGCCACAGGTGCTTTCATTCAGCTGATTATCGGGACACTGGCTCAGGACTGGTTTCCTATTACTTATGTTCAATCACTTACCATCGGTTATTTAGCTGCTTCGGTCGCCGGTTTTTTTCTGACTAAAATATTTGCTTTTAATTCAAAAAATAAGTCGAAGAGCCATCGGGAAATGATTAAGTTTTCACTCGTCACGATACTCTCTTTTTGCATTACGGTGTATGGTTCGGATGCTTTATACCAGTTAACGCTGATAACGACAGGGCAGTTAAAAGTCAAAATTCCATTTTCGATCAAACTTGTTGATATCAACAAGCTTTTCAGCCAGTTGGCTTGTATGGGTGTGAGTTTTACCAGCAATTACATTTTACACAAAAAATTTACTTTTTACGACACTGGTTTTTATGAAAGGTTAAAAAAATTATTGGCCAAATGATTTCCGGGGTATTTATGTCCGTTCAGGATATCAGTCGGGTAACCTCATTTAGTATAGCCGGGCCAACTTGTTTTTGAGTGGATTCCGCATAAAAGAAATCACGGATTGTATGTCTTTCTCTTAGATAGTTATCATAATTTTTCGCCAATTTATCATCCAGCAACAGGAGTAAATTTTCAAATGTTGTTACCTTTTCTCCTGGTGTGAAGGCATTGTAATCAAAATACAGTTCTCTGTCATTCAATGTATAATCCGCTAAATCGAAATTATAAAAGATAATCGGGCGGTCAAGCAGCAGGTAATCAATATAACAACTGGAATAATCAGTTATAAGGAGTGCTGCATGTTTGAGCAGTTGCTGTGTGTCATAATCATTTTGGGTAATATCCCGAATATTAGAATAAGCGGAAAGATTTTCGACTTCTTTGTTGTGATAATAGTGCTTCTTGACAACGAAGAGCAGATCGTGCGCTTCACACAGCTGATTTAATGCCGGAAGGTCGAATATTTTATCGAGATCAAATTTTTTTTTGCCCGATGCCCTGTGTGTCGGCATATACAGGATTATCTTTTTATTGAAAGGGAGTGTATCTGATGCAAGGCTGTTTTCATAAAAAATGTCGTTTCTGGGCTGTCCGAGTTGTAAAACCTTATCTGCTTTTTTATGAAAGGCATGCTGATATATCCTGGTAATTTCAGCACTGGTAGAAACCACATATTCTTTTCGGAACGGAAATTGGTAAATAGATTCTTTGATCTTGAACAGAAATTTATTTAAGGCATTCTGATGCATTATTCCGGTTTTAAGATCGTCAAATGCAATTTTTTTTAATGGGACACCATGCCATAAATTGATTTGTAAAGCATTGCCCAGGAGATAGATGAATATGTCGTTGGGATGGGAGCAGGTGAAACAAACGCCGGCTCTGAGCTGATAATAGATCCCTCTAAGGCTGGAATACATTTCAACCTTGTAATTTGCCGCTTTCAGCGTTTTGTAAATATCGGAATTCCTTGTAATCCAAACTGCCGTAACGCCATCAATTCGGGAGGCTTGTAAAAAGAGATATTTAGGATTATCTGCAAATTTTTCTCCGGCCCATGCTCCGAAAACATAAACATGTTTGCTACGGATACTGAGCATAGAAATGTAGGCCAGCAATATTTTAAACGGTACGGTGAGTGCTTTTTTAATATAATATAACATCAATTAGCATGTGAGTTAGTAAGCTGTTGGAGCTAATTCCTGATCTTTTTTTATTTTTTTATAATATTGTCTGGCCCAAAAAACGCGAATGGTCAATACGATACTTTCCACGGAAAGAACGGTCATGGCAATTTGCACACCCGAATTGTGATTGGTCAGATAACAAAATCCTAAGAGTGAAATCTGCACAATACCGGCATAAATTACACTTCTGTTAGCAAGCTGGATTTGTCCAATGGCTCCTAAAAAAGGATAACCCAGCAAAACAGACGGGATAGAAATAAGATAGGCGATAAGAAATATTATTAGTATCGGATAAGCCTCAGTAAATTCGGTTCCGAAAAATAATTGTATGAAAAAATTACCGGTGAATATTCCTGCAATGGTAATGATGGCGCCGGCCAATATCGCGATGGATAAAATTTTAAAAAAAAGTTTAAAATTTTTGTTCTGTGCCATGTGTGGATAAAGCGCCTGGCTTACGGGCTCAAATAATGACCGGGCTCCTTTGTACAATTGCTCAGCAGCAGAATAATAGGCAACCTGGGCGGGGGAGGAAAATAACCCCAGAAAGAAAGCACCACCAGCGGAGTAGGTTGCCAGAGCGGCTCTGGAAAGAAAAAATTCGCTTGATTCCCGGAATAGTTGTTTAACGAATGCAACGCCGGGCCATTGAATAGAATAACCTTTGTAGAGAAGTATAGATAATCCCGTACCGGCAGCAAGCAGGCTCGCTATTCCGTTGGAAAAGGCAATCCAGTTGTAGCTGCCTGGTGAGTCTACAAGCGTCAGGACCATAACTACATAAATGATCCTCGACATCACGGTATATATGGTGATATACACCATTTGTTCAATACCCTGAAAAAACCAAATTGGCTGAAAAGTCTGCCCCAGTACGGTAAGGAGCATGAGGCCTAAAAATAATTGATGCCCCGGATATTTTGTTTGTAACATTATGTAAGTACCTAAACCGATACAAACGGCTATCAAAAGGATGAGTTTGCAAGCTATGACGCCGCCTATAATTTTGTTGACAAATACTGTATCGTTTCTCGACTGCGAAATTTTATAGGTTGCGGAGAGATTAAAGCCAAAGTCGGTAATGACGCATGCAATCTGTGCCATGGATAAGCCAAAGGCTACCACACCATAATAGGTCACACCCAAAACTTTGGTTAAAAAGGGGATCAGTATAAATGGCAATATATAATTGGCGATCTGCAATGCGAAAAGTGCAGATGAATTTACTATTAACGATTTGTTTTTAGGTCGCGTCAAGATTAGTGGTGTATGGTGTGTTTACTTTACAATCCTGAATAATAATTACATGCCGCCCAGGTGCAGGCTTTTGAGCAATGAGGAGGATATATCCGGGGTTCTTGGTAAATAAATCACATTGCAATATTCTTTAAGAGAATCAAATTTGTGCTTCCAGTCATCACCCATGACAAAAACATCAATTTTGTAGATCTGCACGTCAAACTCTTTTTGGGACCAGTTATTTTCAGGGATCACAAGGTCTACATAATTAATGGCTTCCAGATTGGCCTTTCGTACCTCATAAGAATGGTAAGATTTTTTCTTTTTTTCCCGCCAGTTGAATTCGTCAGTGGATAGTCCAACGATTAGCCGGTCACCAAGCCCCTTTGCTCTTCTAAGAATTTCCAGATGGCCATAGTGGAATAAATCGAATGACCCGTAAGTAATGATGTTGCTCATAGTGTGTATACTTTTTAAGTGAGATTCCAAATTTGTAAATGGTCACAATCCCAAACATAAATTAAGTCTTGAAAATGGTTTGATCTTGGCTGAAATTAACTTTCAAGAAATATTGAATCCTTGATAAAAAAGTGTTTTCCCGCCAGGATAACCACGTTCGTTTTTTCAAAATTTTAATTAAATCTTTCCCTCTCTATATTTAAAAAGACGAAAAATTTCTATTGATTCGATTTCTGCGAATGTGCTTTATGTGTAAAGTTAGGTGTTGATTATCAGTGTTATGTAATATCCATTTAATAAATGGTAGAATTAATTCTATGAAATTATTTCTATTGAGTACATGTAATTTTACATTACCTTAAAACTAAATTAATGAATGATTCCCATTTTTTTATTAAACGGACAAATTTTTGTCGTCTGCATATGTGATTCATCTGTCAGTTGCATGGTGATTTTCTTATAATTTTCAACTTGATACGACGCGGATAGAAGCATTTTTAAATACTTAAAATGGTTATTTTTTTTAATTAAAATAACCATTTTTTATCTTGTATTAATACTAAATTAATTGTAACTTACTTTTGTCGATCGGTTATATAACCCGATTTATTTTGTAGTAAAAAACATTGAATTTCAAATGAAGTGTATCAGGGAACCTTAGTTATTTATCATCTTAACTTTAAGACAATGAGAGCAATATCATTATTTCTGATCGGCAGTATATTCTGCCTTTCTTGTTCAACCAGCCCAAAAAAAGATGAAGCAGCTGAGCCTGCAAATCTTGACAATGAAAAAAAAGCTATCAATGCTACCATTGAAAAGGAAACCGAATCCTTTTTTGCGCGGGATTATGAAGCCTGGAAATCAAATTATGCTCATACGGATTATGCTTTTCAGGCATGGAGCAACGACGACGGTACATTTGACTCCAATGTAGGCTGGGAAGATATTAACAAGCAAATCGGCAAATATATTACCGAGAATCCTGAGCCTCTTTCAAGTCACCCGAAGGTTGAAAGAAAAAATATGATCTATAAGTTTTACGGCGATAACGTAGCATATCTTACCTGGGACCAATTTAACAGCGACAAGCCAGAGAAAAACTTTCACCACAGCAAGGAAGTCAGATTGATGGAAAAGATTAATGGTGAATGGAAAATTGTATGTGTATCTGCATTTTGGGATTATAAAAATCTAATCCCGGCCAGCAGACTTCCCATGATTCAAAAAATTGCAAATGAAAGTAGAGGAAAGAACAAAATATAAGTGACCGTATATGTTCGGAATCGCGAATTAATGTTCGGTATTGAACACGACTTTGATTCACGATTTGGAAATGTATTGTTACTAACTATTTGATATTTAGTTTTTTAAGTGGTGCGTGTTTGGTTGGTACGATTGAGTTTTGAAGTTGGCACAGGCTTTTTTAGTAAGTAAGTATCCATGAAATATGGAATGTTTCACTTATAAAATTATATAGCCATGAAAATTGCAAACGTTTCAAAATTAGTATTGTCTCTGACATTAGCCTTGTCCACTTTATCGTTTACGCATGCCGATGACAAAAAGGACGAAAAAACAAAAGCAAAAGTAGCCTCTTTCGGTGCTTCGCTTTACAGAGTTGCGAAAACCAACAAAGTAAAACTAGCTATTGATAAGATGCCGGATGCCAATGTTAACATTTTACTGAGAGATAATCACGGTCAGATTATTTACCGGGAAGTTTTGAGAAAAAATGGTGTGGATCTTTACCGTCGTGTTTTTGATCTTGAAGGTATGGAAGATGGCACTTATTATTTTGTATTAATGGGAGATAATACAAAAATCACTAAAACGCTGGAAATTTCATCTTCAAGTAATATCGTACTTTCATTGTAGAACCTGCAATAACCAGAAAAGGCCCGGATCTTATTCCAGGCCTTTTCTGTATGTAAAACGGATTAAAGTAATTCTTTTTCAGGATCCCAAAACTTGTTTTTCCAGTCCTGAATAATATCATCTTTAATTGTTATTCCTTCACTTTCCAGCCGTTCCTGCATCGTGGTTGGGGTTTCAAACTGGTGCCTGGCGCTTAGCATACCATTTCTGTTTACCACCCGATGTGCAGGAATCCCTTCCCTGGTGTAACTGCTGCCCAGTGCCCAGCCAACGAGGCGGGCTCCTCGTTTGGAGCCGAGATAAGATGCAATGGCACCATAGGATGTCGCTCTTCCCTCAGGTATCAATCGGACTACCTCATAAACGTTTTCAAAGAAATCGTTATTAGGATTTTTCTCCTGATCCTTTTCTGGCTTCCTTGCGCTCATTGATTTCCTGTGTTAGTTCTTTATACCATTTTGGCCCGTAAGCACGTACCAGCGGCTCTTTCAGGAATTGATATACCGGAACGCCCAGTTCCTGACCAAAACTGCATGCAGGACTGCATATTTCCCAGCGGTCGTAATTCAGTGCGTGGTATTGATCATATTTGGTGACACGAATCGGATAAAGATGACAGGAAATCGGCTTTTTGTAATCAATTTTCCCGTCGTTATAAGCCTGCTCGATTCCGCATTTAAGAATTTTTCTTTCGTCATAAATGGCATAGGCGCATTCCCTGCCATTGATTACAGGAGTAACATAGTCTCCGTCATCATCCCTGGTGTATTTTCCTTCGGCTGCAATTACTTTTTTGCCTTCTTCTGTTAAATAAGGTTCTACCTGAGCATAAATGCTATCCAGGATCGGCAGCTCCTCCAAATCCAGCGGTGCGCCGGAATCTCCCTCCACACAGCATGCACCCATACATTTGTCCAGATTACAGACAAAAAGCTGGTCTTCGATATCATCGCTGATGCATGTATTATCAATCAGTATCACAGTTAATTTTTATTTATTGTTGTGGTATTTTAAGCTTTTGACCAACCTTCACCGTATTGCCTGATAAATTATTAAGTTTTTGAATTTCGTCAATACCAACCTGATAATTTTGAGAAATACGGAATAGTGTTTCCCCCGGAGCTACGGTATGCGTTTTAGTTCCTGATCCTTTTGATGATTTTTCCGATGCCAGCGAAGATTTACTTTCAACAGGCGCGGTAGTTTCCTTTTTTACAATCAGTTTCTGTCCAACACTTAATGTAACAATATCATTCAATTTGTTTAAGGCAAGTAATTCCTTAACGCTTAAATTATGAAGTCTCGATATGCTGTAGAAAGTCTGCCCTGCTTCCACCGTATGGAAAACATTTGATTCTCTCGCCGAAACAACCGCTGGTTTTTCTTTAACCGGAGGCAACGGATTATCAAACGCTGCCGGTTGTGTGTTGGCAGGAATTCTGGATGCATTTTCCGAAGGCGTAGAAAACAAATCTGCGTCCGCTGAACGTCGTGGTGCCGGTTTTTGTACTGGTTTTGCAGCCGGCTTTGCAGTTTGTGCCTTAGGTTCTTCCGTAGGTTTAAAAGAACCATCGTTGTTGTCTTGTGTGATAATTACAACACGGTCGTTCGTATTAGCAGTTGATGGCTTAGCCACTGCAACAGGAATTTCAACATTAGCAGCAGGCGTGGAAACCGTTGGCGTCACACCGGGTTCAAAAGGCTGATTTTCCTTTGCAATACTGCTCTGACTTTTATCCACAAGCACTGGCGTGTATTTTTTTCGGCCAGCGGCATTGGCAGGAATATCGTTTGCTCCTGCCTTTGGCGTCTGCGCAGGAGCCGAAGCAATAACGGGATTCGTTACTTTATTGTCCTCAGGCTTCGGCGTGATGATTTCGATAGGCTGATTTCTTGGACGTTTTTTATTAAGCCAGACAACCTGTCCAACTTGTACCGGATAATTTCTGCTGATCGTGCGGTTATACTTCAACAGATTAACAAGCCGGATACCATATTGCTGTGAAATGCTGTGCCACGAATCACCTACTTTCGCTGTATGAAAAGGCGTTGCAGCTTTTTTGTTTTTTCTAGCCAGGTAATATATGTTTCCCGGTACCACAGGTATATCTACCGTCAGATCGTTATATTTTCTAAACCTGGATTTCCTAAGATTTCCGGCACTGGCGATCGACTTGTCATCATCACCGGAACGTGCCTCGATACCCGGAAGGCCGTTTATATCATACAAAACGTACCCATTTTTATCTCCCTGATTACTTGACTTCTTCAAGACAGGAAAGCCTGTTTCGTCCGGCACAAAGGTATTTGCAGCAGCAGTCGCAATTGCTGTCTGGTTTTGGCTTTGTGGCGGAAGTGATAATTTTGAACGCACAGAAGCAACCTGATTGGTTGGTACAGGTATGGTCAAAAGGTATTCTTTATCGGTCGGGACGCGGTTGTCACTTACCCAGCGGTTGTAATTTTTCAGGTCATTTTCAGAAATACCAAGTTCTCGGGATATGTCTGAAAATGATTTTCCCTTACCATATTCCGACTCAATAAGTACAAGATTTAAGCTCGTTCTGTATCTTTCCAATCCAGCTTCCAATGCAATTTTATGCGCAAAAAAACGAAGCATATAACGGTCAGTTTTTCCATTCAATACAACTTCGCGTGCATAGGCCCAATTGGCAGGAACCAGTTTTTTTACACCTCCAACACCTTGGTAGTACGAATATAATGCAGATACCCAGTTATTAAGTTGCTGGTTATTTTTCTTCAGATACCAGGCGGCGGCATGGGTGGAGGAGCTGATATTTTTCCTTTCGTCAACATTTTTGTCGACACGAAGATTTAGCTCCATGGCCGTTTCAGGCTTGAATTGCCAGAATCCAACTGCATTGGAACTTGAAACGACATCCGGTTTGAATGAACTCTCCTGAACAGCCAGATATTTAAAATCTATGGGAACCTCTTCATCCATCAAAATACTTTCAACAATCGGGAAATAGAGAATTGCCCGGTCCATTTTTTCTTCCCAGAACTTCCGGTTTGACATCAGACTTTTGATATCTTCTTCAATAAGATTTTGAGCAGTTCTGTCAAACTTCACTGTAATTCCACCGAAAAGTATACTTGCCGGAATCTCGGGACTCTGCGCTTTGCCAGGAGTTACCTGAAAGAAAACCAAAAGCAACAGTGTGGTCAGTTTTAAGTATGTGCTGGAAATTCTGTTCATAAATGATGAAAGATTGGCTTAATTGATGTTGTGAATTACAGTTTTTGGAGAATCATTAATCCATCACGGACAGGTAATAAGATATTCGAAACCCGATTATCTTCGTGTACCATTCTATTGAAATCCATTAACGCCTGTGTGTCCTTATCTATTTTCTTTAATTCTTTATCTACAACTTTTCCACTCCAGAGAACATTGTCCGCCAGAATAAATCCTCCCGGTCTGATTTTTTCCAGACACAGGTTAAAGTATGAAATGTAGTTAATTTTATCCGCATCCATAAACACAAGATCGAAAGTGTCGTCCAGAGTCGGAATAATATCCAGTGCATTTCCTATTCTGTAATCAATTTGATTGTCAAATTCAGATTGGCTGAAATAACGTCTGGTAAGATTTTCAAGCTCTTCGTTGATGTCAACTGTGATCAGTTTTCCGTTTTCCTGCAAGCCTTCACATAAACAAAGTGCCGAGTAGCCGGTGTAAGTACCAATTTCCAGAATTCTTTCCGGACGTATCATACGGGAAATCATGGACAAAAACCGCCCTTGTATATGTCCGGAGAGCATACGCGGATTAAGTACGTTTGCGTGCGTTTCCCGGTTCAGGGATTTCAGCAATCCGCTTTCAGGCTCAGTATGAGTTTCAGAATATGCTTCTATTTCCTCGGCCAGAAACTTCATGGATTTGATGCGCTTTTAGTATTTGAAATGTAAAGCAGTTGGTAATGAACCGCGCGGCGGCCGCTATTTACTCTCACAATACCAACCGCTCATTAAAACTATATGTGGGCAACGAGTCCCTCAAGATATTTACCATAACCGCTTTTAACCAACGGTTTGGCTATTTCTTTTAATTGTTCTGCGGTGATGAAGCCCATGCGATAGGCGATCTCTTCAATGCAGCCCACCTTAAGTCCCTGACGTTCTTCGATAACCTGAACGAATTGTCCGGCCTGCATCAGTGATTGGAATGTACCTGTGTCCAGCCATGCCGTTCCACGGTTTAATACGCCAACCTTTAATTTGCCTCTTTCAAGATAAACACGGTTTACATCCGTGATTTCCAGTTCTCCCCGTGGAGAAGGCGGGATATTTTTAGCTATTTCTACAACATCATTATCATAGAAATATAAACCAGGCACTGCGTAATTTGACTTGGGTTTTTCTGGTTTTTCCTCGATAGACAATGCGTTAAAGTCTTTATCAAATTCAACAACACCATAACGTTCAGGATCGTGAACCTGATAAGCGAAAATTACGCCGCCTTCCGGATTATTGTTGGATTGAAGTAATTGAGATAATCCTGATCCGTAAAAGATATTGTCGCCGAGAATCAAAGCTACTTTATCGTCTCCGATAAATTCTTCACCGATTATGAATGCCTGCGCAAGTCCGTCCGGGCTAGGCTGCACAGCGTAACTTATGGAGCAACCAAGACGCGTTCCGTCTCCCAGTAATTTTTCAAAATGCGGCAGGTCGTGAGGTGTTGAAATAATAAGGATTTCACGAATCCCGGCAAGCATTAAAATAGATAATGGGTAATAAATCATCGGTTTATCGTAAACAGGCATAAGCTGCTTGCTAACGGCCAACGTAAGCGGATGAAGTCTTGTGCCGGATCCGCCGGCTAAAATAATTCCTTTCATGTGTTAACTTTCAATGTTTGTATAGTTGTAATTTACCTGTTTGTAAAACCCAAATATCCTGACCAATCAGGATATTTGGGTTTTACGCTTCAAACATACAAACTATCTTGTGGAGTACATGCCTTCGTAATATTTCTGATATTCCCCTGAGGTAACATTATTCAACCATTCCTGGTTGTTAAGATACCAGGTTACTGTTCTTTCCAGTCCTTCTTCGAATTGAAGAGAAGGTTTCCAGCCCAGTTCTTCGGATAATTTTGTAGCATCAATTGCATAACGTAAATCATGGCCTGCCCGGTCTGTTACATAAGTAATCAGCTTTTCAGTTTCTCCTTCCGCGCGTTCCAGTTTTTTATCCATTACCCGGCATAATAAAAGGACCAGGTCAAGGTTTTTCCATTCGTTATGGCCACCGATGTTGTATGTCTCTCCGTTTTTACCTTTGTGGAAAATCGTGTCGATCGCAATCGCGTGATCTTCAACAAAAAGCCAGTCGCGAACATTTTCACCTTTTCCATAAACCGGAAGCGGTTTGCTTTGTAAAATGTTGTGGATCATCAGCGGAATAAGTTTCTCCGGGAAATGATTCGGGCCGTAATTGTTGGAGCAGTTGGATATAACAACCGGAAGATTATACGTGTTTTGATATGCTCTTACGAAATGATCAGAAGACGCTTTGGAAGCTGAATATGGAGAACGCGGATCGTAGCTTGTTGATTCGGTGAAGAAAGTCCCCGGATCGTGCAGTTCACCATATACTTCATCTGTTGAAACGTGATAAAATCTGTGGTCAGCCAAATTCTCTTTCCAGGCTTGTTTAGCTGCATTAAGCAAGTTCACCGTTCCGACAACATTGGTCATCACGAATGACATCGGATCAGAGATGGAGCGATCCACGTGGCTTTCAGCAGCCAGGTGAATGATTCCGTAAAAATCATTTTCTGAAATCAGTTTGTCAATAAACGCGGCATCTACAATATCTCCTTTTACAAAAGTGTAATTAGGAGCATTTTCGATATCACGCAGGTTTTCCAGATTACCCGCATACGTCAGAGCATCCAGGTTATAAATTTGATATTCAGGATGGTGTACAACAAATCTGCGAACGACGTGTGATCCTATGAAACCGGCACCACCGGTGATTAATATTTTTTTCATTTGTTTTTTGAAGTAAGTTTTAGTTGCCAATTCCACGCATCAAGAAGCGCGTCTGCCATGTTTTTTTCTGCATTCCATTTCATAATGGAATTTACTTTATCTGATTGAGCATAAATTTTTTCAACATCACCTTCTCTGCGTGGCCCTATTGAATAGTTTAACTTCTCTCCCGTTACTTTTTCAAATGTATTGATAAGCTCCAGAACGGTATATCCCTGGCCTGTTCCTACATTGAAAACATCGTAATAATTCTTTTCTGATTGTTCATCCAATAAAAGGAGTGCTTTTACGTGAGCCTTTGCCAGATCCACCACGTGAATGAAATCTCTTACACAAGTTCCATCCGCTGTGTCATAATCACTTCCAAATACGGTCAGCGATTTACGAAGTCCTGCGGCTGTCTGTGTTATAAACGGCACAAGATTGCTCGGAACTCCATTGGGTAATTCACCAATCAAAGATGTTTTATGCGCGCCGATCGGGTTGAAATAACGTAAAGAAATTGCTTTGATCCCTGGTGCTGCATGCACATGGTCACGGATAATGTCCTCCGCAATGGCCTTTGTATTTCCGTAGGGAGATGTGGCCGGTTTACGCGGTGTACTCTCTGTAACTGGAAGAGCATCAGGCTGTCCGTAAACAGTGCAGGAAGATGAGAAAACAAATTTGTCTACATTATATTCCTTCATTACCTTTAATAAGATGATGAGAGAAAGAATATTGTTCTCGTAATAGGCCAACGGTTTTTCAACGGATTCTCCAACGGCCTTGTAAGCGGCAAAATGAATAACACCGTCGAATTTTTCTTTTTCAAAAACCGCTCTTACTTTTTCAATATCATTACAGTCAATTTCATAAAAGGGGAAATCTTTACCTGTAATTCCTTTAATTCCGTTGAGTACTTCGCGATCCGAATTGTAAAGATTATCAAGAATAACAGGTTCGAATCCGGCTTCATGAAGTTCAACAACAGTATGTGAACCTATAAAGCCGGCTCCACCGGTAACAAGAATTTTCATAGGAATGATCTTAATAAGAATATGTGGTAAGTATGTGAACTGGACAGAAAAGACTAAATGAATATTTTTAAACTAAATTTTAAAGCTATATTTTTCGTAAAACACCTCTTCAAAATGCAATTTTTTTCCGGGCAAAAGTAGAAAATTTGACGTCCATAAAAAAAAAATGTTTTTATTTATCCGTTGGTTGTTAAATGCAGATTCGACAGAAAATGAACAAGAGAGAAATAAAAGCGCTGGTATCCTTACTTGATGACGAAGATCATGAAGTAACTCAGCACGTTGAGGGGAAGATCTTATCATTAGGTGGAAACGTGATTCCTTTTCTGGAAACAGAATGGGAAGAAAGCTTTAACCCGATCCTGCAACGTAAACTGGAAGAACTTATTCATGAGCTTCAATTAAGTATCATGAATGAAAGATTACAGGCCTGGAAAAATGGCGGTGGTCTTGATTTACTGGAAGGAATGTGGATTTTATCTACGTACCATTATCCCGAAATTTCCCTGGAAAACCTGAAAACTACGGTTGAACAGCTTTATTATGACATCTGGATACAGTTTCAGGAAGAAATGAACCCGATTGATCAGATAAAGAGGATCAACAGTATTTTCTTTGGTTCGATGAATTTTGCGGCTAATACGAAGAGTTTTCACTCGCCGTCAAACTCGATGATCAACGTGGTGCTGGAAAACCGCCGGGGAAATCCGATTACTTTATGTGTTATTTATCTGCTCGTTGCCCGAAAACTTGGCTTACCGATTTATGGTGTTAACCTGCCAAATTTGTTTGTTTTGACCTATAAAAGCCAGAATACACAGTTTTATATCAATGTATTTAACCGGGGAATCATTTTTTCAAAAACAGATATTGATCATTATATCGCCCAGCTTAATATCAAACCGAAAGATATTTTCTACAATCCCTGCACCAACCTGGAAATTATTCAGCGGGTATTGCGAAACCTGATTTTATCGTACGAAAAAACAGGTGAACAGGAGAAAATTACCGAAATCGAGAATATTCTCCGCTCTACTCTGGAGGGTTTTGATGAAGATTCTATTTAGACCGAAACAGCAAGACAGTACTCGTCAAACCAGCGGATATGGATCGGGGAATTTATTTTGAGGTCTTCTTCGTCGTCCGTTAAAACGCCTTCGATCAGTGGCTGAAACTTATTAAACGGTCTGATATAGATGGCATTTTTGAAGCTGATTTGCTTTTTTCCATACAATTTATAGATCGCTTCTTTCGCACACCAGTACATGCAGAGAACGGAAAGTTCGTTTTCTGCATGTGCAAATTCAGGCTCTGACAAATATTTCTTGGAAGTTCTCTGAAGTTTGGGGTCAGCTTTTTCCATATCAATACCAACGGGTGCAGCCGGGTTCATAACCGCCGCGACGTAATCAAAAGTATGTGTGATAGAAATATGTGAAGCGTGATTTACCAAAAATACTTTTCCGTGCTGATCCTTGTGCGTTCCTTCATAACTCAGCCCGAATTGTTCTACCAAAATTTTTATCAGCAGACGGCTGGCCAGCCATTCACGTTTTTTTTGTGGATGCGAGATTGTTTCAAAATCTTCCGAATTGTAAGAAGAGCCAAGACTTTGGTATAATTCTTCTTCGGATTCTGTCAACTTCCAGAGTAGCAGGGTACTGGTCTCTTCAATCGTTTCAGAATGAACGAGCGGCATATTGTTTATGTTTAAAATGAGCTTTTAGCTAATAGCGATTAGCTTTTAGTGCAGCCCGATATTATATAATCGATAAGGTAACTATTTTTGTTTACCTGGTTTTTGCAAATTAACATCTTAAATTTCATGTTAATTGACAAAGGCAACGTACTGTTTTTATTACTATTTAATGCTTCCGGCCGATAGCTATTCCCAGATTGCTAAACGCTAACAGCTTCTCAACAATGATAATTCGCAAAGTAGATACTTTTTCCGGTCATCGTGACAGCGTTTATACAATTATTTCTAATAATTCTTCACATGGCTTTTACTCTGCCGGCGGAGATGGCTTCGTGATCGAATGGGATTTGCAGAAGCCTGATCTGGGTAAACTCGTCGCACGCGCCGGTGTTTCTGTATATTCCCTTTGTTTTGATGAGGTAAGCAAATATCTCTGGATCGGCCAGAATTTTGAGGGAATTCAGATACTGGATACGGTTAATAACAAAATTGAATATACAGCGAAGGTAACAGCTTCGGCCATTTTTGACATTAAAATCTGGCAAAACAAAGCACTTTTAGCTTTAGGCGATGGCGTGATTGCTGTCATGGATGTACTGTCGCTCGCTATTCAAAAGCATATCAAGGTTGCGAATAACAGTGTAAGATCTATTTCTGTCAATGAAAAGACGGGAGAATTTGCCGTTGGAGACAGCGATTTTAACGTTCATATTTTTGATGTGGACGGATTTAAATTAAAAAAGACAATTTCTGCACACACAAATTCTGTTTTTTCCGTTCAATATTCACCGGATGGAAATTTTTTGTTGACAACCGGGCGCGACGCACATGTGAAAATTTGGGATGTAAATAACCGATATGAGCCTGTGACCGATATTGCAGCACACATGTATGCCGTGAATCATATTGTGTTCAGTCCTGATGGAAGGTATTTTGCAACCTGCAGCATGGATAAATCCATTAAATTATGGGAAGCGGAAACTTTTAAGCTGAAGAAGATTATCGACCGGTCGAGGTTGGCGGGGCATGCAACGTCGGTTAATAAATTACTCTGGACAAACTACGAAAACCAGTTGATATCGTGCAGCGACGACCGAATGATATCGGTGTGGGAGGTGACCATATAATATGGTTTAAAAGTGTAAATGTACCAAATACTTTGAAATGTACAGGATATGTCTTTATCTTAGACGACTGTTACGAATTAATAATTTAAGCATAGATCCATCATGAAAATTTCGGCAATAGACATACGTAAACATACGTTTGAAAAAATTTTCAGAGGCTACAACCCGGATGAGGTTGATGCGTTTCTTAACTCTTTGTCGCAGGAATGGGAGCGGTTTTCAAGCGAAAACAGCATGTTGAAGATGCAATTGGAGTATGCTGAAAAGGAACTTAGCAAATTAAAAGATATAGAGTCAACACTTTTCCGGACGCTTAAATCTGCTGAGGATGTAAGCCGGCAAATTGAAAAAGAGGCGATTGAATCTGCTGAAAAAAGGGTAGAGGAGTCTAAGGAAAAAGCAGAGAATATGATCTCGGAAGCTGAGCAAAGAACCAGCCAGATCATTCTTGAAACAGAGAACCGCCTGAAAAAATTTAAAGAAGAATTTGCAATTGAAATTAAAAATCAGGAACGGGATTTCAGAGCGATCGAAAATTTCAGGGATAATCTGAAAGTGCAGCTTTCTTCCCTGGCAAACAGTACGCTTGAAACAGTTGACCGATTTGTTGATAAGTACGATCAGGAATCTGTGTTGAGCAGAATGGAGGAAATTAAACAACATGTTTCTGAAATAGAAATCCCTAAAAAAGCAGCTGCTCCCTTTGTTCAGTCAGAAGAGCCGGAAACGTTGGAAGAGGAAACTGTTGAGGCGCCGGTTGATGAAATACCTGATGTACCTTTGGAAATAGTAGAGGAGGTTGAAATCGAAGTGGAAGAACTGGTTTTGGTAATTGAAGAGCCGGAAGCTGTTATCGTAGAAGAAGAAGTTATTGAGCCAGTTGCAGAAGTAGTGGAAGAAATACCGGCACCGGCTGTGATTGAGAAAAACGTGAGTGCGGCGGATCGCGCTTTGGAGATGGTTGAGGAAATGCGGAAATCACGGGAAACACCTCCTGCAAGAGAACCTGCCAGAGAAGGGGTAAATACATTCAGGGAAAAATCTCAGGAACCGGTTTTGCCAAAAAGTACAGGCGGATCATTCTTTGACCAAATTTAATTTACATTGGGTACAATCTCATTAGAAGGCCTGGAATTTTTTGCCTACCACGGCTATTATCCGGAGGAACAAAGAATTGGAAATAAATATGCACTGGATATCACGATTAATACTGACTTTTTCGAAGCAGCTGTTAAGGATAAATTAAGTGCAACCGTCAATTACGAAACCCTGTATCAGATCGCATCAAAAGTGATGCAGGAGCCTGCAAAATTATTGGAGCATATTGGCTTTAAAGTGATTGCGAGCGTGAGGGAGCATTACCCGGACGTACAAAAAGTGACGGTGCGGGTATCCAAATTTAATCCGCCGATCGGAGGAGTTTGCACCCGGGCGACGATTACGATGGAAGGATGAGTTTTCTAACGGTTGAGGGTTAATGATTGCTTTTGACATTTATTAAAAGATATTTGGATTAGCAGCCTGAAGAAAAAAGAGAAGTCAAGTTTTTTGAAAACTTGACTTCTCTGCCTTTAGAGCAATTGCTCCTGGTTATTACTTTTCCTTATGCAGGATATTCGTGCGGAAGGGGGATATTGATTCTTTCATTCCAAGGTAAACCCTGCGTATTCAAATGCGCCATGAAAGGATCAGGATTTAATTCTTCACAATTCCATACGCCTGGTTTCATCCATTCTTCGTTCGTCAGCATAAGCATTGCACCGATCATCGCAGGTACACCGGTTGTATAACTTACAGCCTGGGCCTTTACTTCTTTATAACAAGCAGCATGGTCACAGTTATTCCAGACGTAATAGGTTGTTTCTTCGCCGTCTTTGGTTCCTTTAATCTGGCAGCCGATCGAGGTTTGTCCGGAGTAGTTTTCTCCTAATGAGTCAGGGGCAGGAAGTACCGCTTTAAGGAACTCCAAAGGAACGATATCAATCCCATTGAATTTAATAGGTTTGATACTTGTCATTCCCACGTTTTCAAGCACGTTCAAGTGCGTGATATATGCTTGTCCGAAAGTCATCCAAAAGCGTGCTCGTTTCAAAGTCGGGAAGTTTTTTACCAAAGATTCAAGTTCTTCATGGTAAAGAACGTAACTTTCTTTTGGTCCGATTCCAGGATATTCTATCGGTTTGTGGATAGACATGGCTTCAATTTCCACCCATTCTCCATTTTCCCAATAACGGCCAGGCTGTGTAATTTCGCGGATATTGATTTCCGGATTGAAATTGGTAGCAAATGCTTTTCCATGATCACCGGCATTACAGTCGATAATGTCCAGATAATGCATTTCATCGAAATAATGTTTGTTGGCATACGAGGTAAATACCTGCGTCACACCCGGGTCAAAACCACATCCCAACAAAGCCATAAGGCCGGCTTCTTTGAAACGTTGCTGATATGCCCATTGCCAGCTGTATTCGAACTTGGCAACATCTTTTGGTTCATAATTGGCAGTATCCAAATAATGTACACCTGTGGCCAGACAAGCTTCCATGATCGTAAGATCCTGGTAAGGAAGGGCAACATTGATTAACAATTTTGGCTGGAAACGTTTGATAAGCATAACAGTTTCAGCCACGATATCAGCATCAACCTGTGCTGTTTCGATGTCAACTCCATGCATTTCCTTGATTTCACCAGCTATTTTGTCGCACTTTGATTTTGTACGGCTGGCAAGCATGATGCTCGTAAATACTTGGCTGTTCAATGCACATTTATGCGCCACCACACTTCCGACTCCGCCGGCACCAATAATAAGAACTTTGGACATGTGTTTTTTTGAATGAATAATTGGGTGAATGTTTGAATATGTAAATCAGCAATAATCAGGACACCACTTAAAAATTCAGCGCCTGATCACAGCGTTTTTACAAATTTCTAACGATAAGTTTCAGATCAGTTTATGCAAAAGCATACTATTTCAGACCAACCGCCTTTTCAACCGCAAAGATAGGACGACCAAATGTTTTTTTGTTAATTCATTATTAAATTAACATCGCTGTCATGGATATTTTACTCTTGGTTGCCGGGATCGCCTGCTTGCTCACGGGATTGGCCGGAGCTGTTTTGCCTTTGCCTGGGCCACCGCTAAGTTTCGCGGGACTGATTTTACTGCACATCAGCAAGTTTGCGGAGTTTAGTGATACTGTTCTTTATACGCTGGGTTTTGTAACCGTGGTAATTGCCGTACTGGATTATTATATTCCGATCTGGGGGACAAAAAAGTTTGGCGGAACCCGCTACGGAGCCATCGGAGCAACACTTGGTTTGCTGGCCGGGTTCTTTTTTATTCCGGCAATAGGGATGTTTATCGGGACGTTCCTGGGTGCTTTGCTGGGAGAACTATTGGGAGGAGCCAAAATAAAGAGTGCTCTGAAATCTGCGGCAGGATCGTTTGTCGGTTTTCTTACCGGCATTGTAATGAAAGTAATACTTTGCCTGGTGATGATCGGTTATGCTGTTCAGGCCGTCTGGGGTAATATTTAGAATAGTTAAAATATTTATAATGAATGTCTTAACTGTTTTAAATATAATTGTTAAATAAAAAATCCTTGCAGCAAAGCCGCAAGGATTTCTTTTTAACCTAAACTAAATCGAACTTATTACATATTTGTAACGTAACCGGTCTAGTTTTCATTTGATTTTTTTTCGTCTTTTTTAACTTCTTCTTTCTTTTTCTCCACGATGTCTCCATTATTTAGTGTTTTGGACACAACGATATAAGGGCCGGAGATAATTTCGTCACCTTCTTTCAGGCCGGATAAAATTTCAATATTTTCAAAATCACTGATGCCTGTTTTAACTTCCCGCATGGATGCTTTTCCGTTTTCACTGATAAAAACTACTTCTTTGATAATTTCCTCTTTCTGGCCTTTCGGCTTTTCCGGCTCAGGCTGATTATTGTCTTTTTTATCTTTTTCATCCACAACAGGCTTGTTGTTCCGGGTGGTTACCGAAGCAATTGGGACGGAAATAACTTTGTTTTTTCTTTCTGTAATAATTTCAACGGAGGCTGTCATACCTGGTTTAAACGGATAAGACTTTTTGTTCCGCGAAGCCATCAGATCCATGAATGATTCATTAAGGATCTTAACTTTTACTTCAAATTCTGTTACGGCGTCGGTAGATGTAGTTAAAGCTGTTGATGTCGACGAAGCAAGTCCCGCAGCAGTATTTGCGATTTCTTTTACAATACCTTTAAATTTTCTTCCCGATGAACTATAAGCATCGACATCGATTTCAGCAGTATCTCCCAGCGTGACGCGCACAATATCGTTTTCGTTTACATTGACCCGGACCTCCATATTACTCAGGTCTGCAATCCGCATCATTTCAGTTCCTGCCATTTGCGTCGTTCCCACCACACGTTCGCCTGCTTCTACATTCAGCAGGGAAATAATACCGCTTACAGGGGCAAAAATGGTGGTTTTACGCAAGTTCTCTGCCGCGTCACGAAGACTTGCTTCGGCACTTCTGATATTAAACAGGGCAGCAGAAACATTCGCTTTGGATGAAGCCAGATCTTGCTTTGCTATATCATAATTTGAGCTGAACTGTTCAAAATCCGATGCCGAAATTACTTTGTCGGTATACAATTTCTTATTGCGGTCATAAATTAATTTGGTTTGAGCCAAACGTGCTTCTGCCTGCAAAACCAACGCTTTTGTCTGCTCATGATTCGCTTTGCTAGAATTTACAGCGGCTTGGGCGCGGGCCATTAATGACTCGTAGTTATCAGGACGTATTTTTAATAAAATCTGGCCTTTCACGACCGAATCTCCTTCGGCAACATACAGGTTTGTAATTTCCCCCGAAACATCAGGACTCAGTTTTACCTCAACTTCGGGCTGTACTTTGCCAGAGGCACTTACTCTTTCAATAATATCGGTAAGTTTTACCTTTGAGAATTCCACCTGAGTTGGCTTGGGCTGGCCTATCAGTTTGGCTTCTTTCGCTGCAAATAATCCGGCGATAAGCAGCACTATTACACCTCCTGCGATCCACCATATTTTTTTTGAAGATTTACGCGCCATAATGCATTCGTTGGTTTACGGTTGTATGATTATCATGACCGCAGAAGTTCCGGGTCAGTTATTTCTTATATAATTATCTTAAAAATCAGACAAAGGTCTGTTCATGTAAAAATCCAGGATTTTTGTACGGAACACGTAGTCATATTTCGTTTGGATCAGGTTTCCGTTCGCGCGGTCCAGGTTTGCTTTTGCGATATTATATTCCACAGAGTTTATCGCTCCCACATCGAAACGGATCTGGGCGACGCGGTGGGCTTCGGTCAAAGCACGCACCTGATTTGCAGTGGCAGAATAACGTTTTGCGGAGTTGGTCATATCGATGTAAGCCTGCTCCACATTTTTACGGATCGTAAGCTGTACCTGCTGCGCCTGAAATTCGCTGTTTTGCTGTTGGATCTTTGCATTGGCCACATTATATTTTACCTGGAAATTGGTAAAAATAGGGATACGCAAACTTAAACTTATGGAAGGGTTTCTGTTAAAGTTAAGCTGATCGAAATAACCGAAATGTTGAATAGCCCCGTTTGGCGTTGTAACTTTCTGGATGATTGGTACGGTAACACCACCATAAGAGACGTAAGAGGTTGTCGAGGGGACGTCCAGCGTGGTATTGCCGGTTCCATCGGCTACAAATCTTTCTTTCGGTGCAGCACTTGAAAAAGCGGTACTGAATCCACCGTTGAGTGATAAAGTCGGCATACCTACGCCCCGTGCAAGCTCAATGGATTTTTTAGCATACTCAATTCTGAGATTTGCCGCTTTCATCTGAGGGAGATTGGAAAGTGCGGTTTCATATATTTGCTGGATCGTAGCATCATAAGCCTGAAGCGTTGGATCGGCTACGGCAATTTTTACCACATTGATCTCATTGGCTCCGGGCAGGTTCATAAACTGTTTCAGATTCAGCTTCGCCGTTTCCAGGTTATTCTGAGCATTTACCAGCGAAAGTTCATCATTTGCCTGCTGCGCTTTCAAATCAAGCAGGTTACTTTCTGCAAGTGTTCCGGCTTCCACCAGTTTGGCAGTACGCTCCACCTGAAGTTCTGAAGCATCCAACTGGCGGCGTGCTACTTCTATAAGTTCTTCATTGCTGATTACCTGAAGGTAAGAGAGGGCAACATTCAGCATCAGGTCATTTCTGGCGGCATCAAGATCCTTCTGGCTGGCTTTTAGATTAATATCATTGCGAATGATATTATTTTTTATTTGAAACCCGTTAAAAAGCACCACACTTCCTCCCAGCTGGAAACTATTCTGACTGATGCTTTGCTGCACAAACTGGTTGGTAAAAGGGTCAATGTTACGCCCAAAGCTGAATCCCTGGCCTGCACTGAAATTTAAACTCGGCCACCGTTGCCAGCGTGACTGCGCATAAATGTTATCGTTGGTCTGAACCTGCAATTCAGATTGTTTAAGCTGAGGATTTGTTTCCAGCGCAATTCGGATACAGTCTTCAAGAGAATAAGTGTTTTCTGCTTTACCAGGAACAGTTGTTTGTCCGTGAGCGGATTGAAACAAGACAAGTCCACAAACCATGAAGGCGATCAGCGCAGATTTCTGTAAAGAATTTATCATATGACCATACTGTGTTAGATATCCAATATTACACGATGCTACAAAAAACAACCATCCATTTAGTACGGACGGTTGCATAAGTAGGTAAATGGGTATTTTACAATAAATTGAATTAATGGAAAAATAAATACCCCAGCCAGATGCCTGCAATTACGCCTATCAGGTCAGCGATAAGACCTACCACAATTGCATAACGTGAGTTTTTAATCCCCACAGAACCAAAGTAAAGCGCCACGATATAAAGTGTAGTGTCTGCCGATCCCTGAAAAATGCAACCCAGACGCCCTACGAACGAATCAGGGCCGAATTTTGTCATGCCTTCGATCATCAACGCACGGGCTCCGCTGCCACTAAGAGGCTTCATTAAGGCAACGGGTAACGCGTCGGTGAAATCGCTGTTTATACCCGAACTGACGATTACGTACCGCAGCCCGTTTAGTAAATAATCCATTGCTCCGCAGGTACGAAAGGCACTTATCGCCACGAGCATTCCTACGAGATAAGGCATAATTTTAACAGATGTTTCAAAGCCCATTTTTGCACCTTCAATAAATACGTCGAAGACATTTACTTTCTTATAAAGTGCGCCGAGTAAGAAGGAAGTGATGATAAACAGCAGAAGAGAATTTCCTACAACAATGGAAATGGTTTCAATTTGTTCTTTTGGCAATCCTGTCAGGTACCAGAGCAGCAACGCAAGTACAGCCGTAACACCGCCAAGTCCGAAAATTACGGTTTTATTGAAGAGATTAATTTTTTGCCAGGCTGCCGTTATGATTAAACTGATAACGGTTGTTATGTAAGTTCCTATTACACAGGGTATGAAAACGTCGGATGGATCGGTAGCTCCAAGAATTGCACGTTGGGCAATAATACTTAAAGGGATAATCTGAAGGCCGGAAGTGTGCAAAACCAGAAACATGATCTGCGCATTGGAAGCTGTGTCTTTGCTGGGGTTAAGTTCCTGCAAGCTTTGCATGGCTTTCAGGCCAAAGGGTGTCGCAGCGTTATCAAGTCCCAGCATATTGGCACCAAAATTCATGATCATCTGACCGTTGGCCGGGTGGTTTTTCGGGATCTCAGGGAAAAGTTTGCTGAAAAAAGGACCGATGATCCGGGCCAGAATATTGATAGCACCTGCTTTTTCACCAACATTTAAGATGCCAAGAAAAAAAGTCATAACTCCGGCGAGTGGCAGGGCAATATCCATCACCGCTACTTTGGAAGAATTAAGAATTCCTTCCACCACCAGTTTTAACGTTTCTGTGTCACCAAATAGAATAAATTTTATCAGCGCAACAAAAAAAGCGATGACAAAAAATGCTATGAAAATATAATTAAGGGCCATTTGATGGAGTAGAAATTGGTCAAAATAAAAACTGAAAACGGGTTAGGATCATTATGGGGTCGAAAATAAATTAAATTCCTGAGAAAGCAGCCATTCCCCATTATACGCAGCCGCTATTCTGAAAACCATGTTTAATGTTACCGGATGTTAATTTAATTTTGAAGATAATACAATCTTAACGGTATATTGGAATGATTTTTAAGATTGATTACTTATCTTCCAGCTCCACATCCAAACTTGCATTGATTCGTTTCTTATGAAAAAGTATTACTATCTCCTGGCACTTGGTTTATTATTTTCCTGTAATAAAAAGACAGAAAAAGACGAAAAAAAAGATTCGTCGATGACTGTTTTGAATGACACCATTTCAACAACGCGGAAGGTCGTAAGCGATGTTGCTGTGGCAAGTTACAGTGAAAAAGTGAAGGATAAGGATAACCTGAACGACTGGAAATTTGCTGTGGATGTATTTGAAACCGGGGAAACTTTTAAATATCTTGTCAAAATAAAATACAAAGAGCTCGAAGCGGAAGATAATCTGACAATTCCCAATTTTGGTATACAACCAACAGTGAAACTTGAAAAAGGCGAGGAAGAACTTACCTGCGTAATCGGTTTTCTTGACAAGGAAGGCGCATTTAAAGAATTTAAAAGAGTGGAAATAGTAGGCGATCAGTTAAAGATCAGACAAACAAAAGGTTATGGACGGAGCGTGGTGAAAGTAAATTAATCAAAATCCAGCCTTTATATAACTCCATCCTTCCTGTTGCCTGATTACGAGCTCAGCCATTCCGGACGGTATAATGTTTATTCCTGCTATCAATTCGGCTGGTTCGATATGATTGGAAACCAGCATATTCCGGCATACATTAATTTGCACTTCTTTTGCGAGAAGTGCATTTATTTCTTCAAGCTGGATGTTTTCCTTTTCAACGCAAAATTGGCTGGATGCTCCATGACAAACCACTTTAACTTCTACTTGGCCGTCTAAATGTTCTAGCAGGTTCAATATTTGACGGGTCATGCTTTTATAAACTTTTGGGTCAGAAGATGTAAGCTGAATAATGGCCTTGTATTTCATGCTAATCTGTGATTTAGCTGGTGATTCAATACGGGGAATTTAAACCGGATTTATTTAATCTGCTATTCGTTTTACCAAATTTGAAAGCTATTGATATGTATTTTAATCTGTTAAAATAGATTATTTAAAATATTTTAACAGTTTTGATAGGGTAGTGCCAAATAAAAAGACTCTATACATATATAACTGCCAAATAAATCATTTGGTGTGTCTTTCTTACCTGAAAGCAATTATGAAAGTAACGAAGGAGTTGATAATGCTATATTTTCGGGGGAAATGCACAACTGCGGAGGAAGCCATGGTAGAGGTTTGGATGAGTGAAAATCCTTTTCATAGTGAACTGGCTGATCAATGGTTGATGGAACTTGACGAAGAAAATGAAGCATTACTGGTTGAATTGGCTATTTCAAAAAATGATATCTGGAATAATACATTTCAGGAAATAAACATCACAGGTGATGAAAAGTCTTTAAAAATTGAAAAACGTACCAAACACAAATCCATAGATTTCAACTGGACAAGTTTGGCAGCGGTACTGATCGGAATAACGATCGTTGCATTTTGTTTCTTCTTTTACTCAAAAAACAAATCAATAGAAATTGCGACGGAGTTCGGGCAAATTCAGCATATCACTTTGCCAGACAGCTCGAAGGTTGTATTAAATGGAAACAGTAAAATAAAGTATCACAGATCCTGGGATAAAAACCCACGTGAAATATGGCTCGAAGGTGAAGCGTTTTTTAGTGTAACACATTTGAAAAATAACGCCCGGTTTACGGTGCATTTGTCGAGCGGGAAAAAGATCGAAGTTTTAGGAACTGAATTTAATGTGATCAACCGCGAAAACCATGATTGTGTGGTGTTGAAATCGGGAAGTATCAAACTGAGCTTACCTGATAAAAAAGGTATTGAAAAGGAAATTTACCTGAAACCGGGTGATTTAATAGAAACAGACCAAACTGCCGTAGAACAGGCCGAAATTAAAAAAGCCAGCGTAAACCCGGAAACCTATTATTCCTGGACAAAAGGCAAATGGACGCTGGACGGTACTTCGCTTGGAGAAATGCTTGTACATGTGGAAGAAAATTATGGCGTGCACGTCGAGGTAGCAGACGACAAACTTTTGAAAAAACGGCTTTCGGGCTCTATCCCGTTATCCGAAAACAATCCGGCCCTCTTGATCGAAGATATAGCTCAGTTATTTGAGTTGCAGTTGGTAAAGAAAAATAATAAACTGATCCTGGCTGAATAGAATAATTCAAGCCAGACACACAAACGGGGAAAACCATCATCCTGAGCCGCAAACTGGATAGGTTTTGAGACAACCCTTTTTTTACAGAATTTTTATACTGCCAGTCAGAGGAAATCCTATGCGATTTCTGCCGCAAACCACATGGATTATCCCGCAATAATCTGTGAGGAATCGTTCGTACGTGTATGCATTATCGTTAATCATTTTTACCCAGTTATTCCTTATGAAGATCACTTCTAAAATGCTGTGTTATCCGATTTTGGGGCTAATTTGCAGTCAGTCGCCGGTAGAGGCGACAATTATGGCTTCATTTCCCAAAACCACAAATGTTCTTCTTGATGCTCACCAGAAGCGGCCAAACCACGTTCTACTTAAAGATTGTCTGAGAGAGCTGGAAACAAAATTCAATGTGTCTATCGCATACCAGACAGAGCTTTTGGAGAATGTTGAAATTGATACAAAAGTGCTTCATTCCATCGAAAAAGATGCGACGATTGAAAAGCGGCTTGACCGAATACTAAAAGATTTAAAGATCACTTACCAGAAATCCAGAGAAGGATTTTATGTGTTATATAAAGAAGGAAACTCTTCGAATAAACAGGGGCGGAGTACTATCGATCCATCAGCTTTATTAAAAGCGGACGCGACGGAATCATATCAAAACAAAGCGTTTGGCATATCAGGAAAGGTTGTTGATAAAGTTAATGGCGTTGCAATTCCGGGCGTTAATATCCTGTTAAAAGGCTCGAATATTGGAACCACAACTGATGTGGATGGAGCTTATAAACTGGATGTGCCAACAACAGACGGAGTTCTGGTTTTCTCATATATCGGTTTTGTTACTCAGGAAATTCCGATTGCCAACAAATCGGTTATCGATATTGTTTTAAACGAAAATGTTCAGGCGCTTTCCGAAGTTGTGGTTACGGCTTTGGGTTTCAAAGAGGCTGCCGATCGGCTGGGCTCCACGAGCAGCAAAGTAAGCGGAGATGCAATCACAAAATCGGGCGAAACAAGTTTAATCAACGGATTATCGGGAAAAGCAGCCGGTGTGCAAATCTCCCGCGCTGCTGCCGATCCGGGTGCTGCATCCTTCATTCAGATCCGTGGACAAAATACTTTAACCGGAAATACGCAGCCTCTGGTGGTTGTAGACGGTATTCCGATCAGCAGTACTACCGAAGGAGGAACTTCCGGTGGAGTTGTGCCGCAGTCACGTTTGAATGATATCAACCCGAATGATATTGCTTCCATGCAAATTTTGAAAGGTGCTTCCGCGGCGGCGCTCTGGGGCTCACGTGCTGCAAACGGTGTAATATTAATCACTACCAAAAGAGGGGCGGAAGGAAATAAAATGAACATTTCTTTTACTTCAACGTACTCAGCCGACCAGATTAACGGCTATCACCCATTTCAGAATAAATTCGGACAAGGTTCTGCCGGACTTTATAACCCGAATGGAGCAAACGCCTGGGGAGATAAAATCGATGCGAGAGCAGGCGGAGCGGATGATGTGAACACAACCGGTCAGTATTTTGAGGCAGAAGACGGAACAAAGTACTATCCGATCATTAAGAAAAATTCAAAAGAAACATACAATCAATCCAACTATGACAAAGTTTTCCGTACCGGAAGTTACTATGATAATGCCCTGAGTTTAAGTGGTGGGGATCAAAAGACAACGTTCTTTTTCAGTATTGGTGATGTGCGTCAAAAAGGTGTTCAGCGCGGAAACAGTACGTATAACAGGACAACTTTACGTTTCAATGCGGAAAGAAAATTCAATGATATTGTTCGTCTGGCAGTCAGCTCGGCTTATACCAAAAGTTATTCGGACAGAATTCAACGTGGTAATAACCTTGCCGGCGCCATGGTTGGACTTGCCCGTAACCCGGCCGATTTTGATATCTCCGATTACAAGGGAAGTTATTATTCCAGTCCAACGGCTTCGCCGATTCTGGGCAGACAACGCGGTTACAGAAGTTATCTGGGTGCGGTAATAAACCCTGCCAACAATAACGCGCTTTGGTCTCTATATGAACAACAAAATTCGACGGATGTAAACCGTTTCATGAACAGCGCAGAATTAGGTATAAAACCTGCAAAATGGCTGGATATTATCGCAAGGGCCGGACTTGATACTTACACGGATGAGCAGATTAACTACTTTCCTGTCAATGATATAACTGGCGCAGGAACAGGTCAGTATCAGGAACAGACTACCCGCGAAGCACAGGTGAACGGAGATTTACTGGCTCGTGCAACAAAGGATTTTGGTTCGAATTTTACGTCTACTTATGTTCTTGGTTTTAATATCAATAACCGGAAATACAATAACATGGGCGTAACGATCAACAACTTCCTGGTTGCTGACGCCCCTGCAAACTTTGCAAATGCGACTTCGTTGAACAGAACGCCTGTTAATTTGAAAACGGAAGTCAGGACGATTCGTACCTATGCAACGGCTAGTTTTGGAGCATATGACGCCTTGTTTTTAAATTTATCGGCAGCAGCAGAATCAGCGTCTTCTTTTGGAGCTCTATCTGAAAAAACATTTTATTATCCATCTGCGGACGTAGCGTGGTTGTTTACACGGTTGAAATTTATTGAAGATAACCGCGTGCTTAACTTTGGTAAGTTGCGGGCTTCATACGGCGTTGTGGGTGTTCAGCCGCTTCCATACCGTTCCAACACGATATTCTCGTCAACCATTTTCACAGCAAATCCATGGGGAGATAACCTGGTCGGGTCACAATTCGGAAATGGAGCTTACAGTCAGGGAGCTTCGTTGGGTGACCAATACCTGAAACCTGAGCGTAAAACGGAATATGAAATCGGTGCAGATCTTCGCTTTTTCAACAGCAGATTACGTACTGGTTTAACGTATTACAATAATAAAATCAGAGACGTTTTAGTACCTGTAACGTTGGCGCCAAGCACAGGCTTCGCGACAAAATATACCAATGCCGCCGAACTGCAAAACAAAGGCTTTGAAGCAGACCTTACTTACGATGTGATTAAAAAAGGAGATTTAACCTGGTCGCTTCGCGGAAACTTCACACGCAACAGAAGCAAAGTGCTTGATCTGGCAGGAACACAATCGCTATATCTGGTCGGCGGAATTGAAAACTTCCTGGATGCAAGGGCAGTAGTGGGGCAGCCAACGGGTGTGTTCTGGAGTAGTAAATATGCGCTGAATGACGATGGTACTAAAAAACTGGATGCTAACGGTTTTCCGACGGCTGATCCCGTAACTGGTGTGGTTGGTGATCCTAATCCGGATTGGATTGGTGGTTTTGGAACGAGTCTTTCCTACAAGAAATTCTCATTGGACGTTTTGTTTGAAACTTCTCAGGGCGGTGATTATTTCAGCGGAACAAGAGGGGTTATGTACAACTTTGGTACGCACGGAGATACCGGCAATGAAGTGACGCTGACTCAGGATACTAAAAATTATGCAGGAAAAACGCTGGCAGCCGGAAGCACGGTTCGTGGTAATTTGCAGGATTTTGGTGCAGGCCCTGTGTTGATGGATGAAAGCTGGTATACCACTCTGGGAAGTGGATTTGGGTCTTTGAAAGAACAATTTGTTGAAGACGGAAGCTGGACGCGTCTTCGTCAGCTTTCACTTTCTTATCGTCTGGATTCAGAAAAATTCAGAAAGGTTACGAAGCTTCAGTCAATCGAATTTTCTGCGACAGGCCGTAACCTGATCTTGTGGACGAAAGTGGTGGGGATAGATCCTGATACCAATTTGTCAGGAACGCCGGCGGGTCGTAATATGGACTATTTCAACTCACCAGGCACAAGATCATACATTTTTTCTCTGAAAATTAATTATTGATCCTGACGATTCATTGATTCAAATGACCCAAATCATTAAACAAAAAATAAAATGAAAAGAGCTAAACTAATCAGGGTGGCAGGACTTTTCCTCATGGCCGGGATGCTTTCCTGCGAGTCCATGGTGGATAATCTAAACACGGATTTGAACAATCCGACGGACGCCTCTGCGAATCTAATACTTACAGGAGCTCAGCTGGGGAATATATCGGTTCAGGAAGGTCACCTTGCTCGCGTCGCTGCAATGTGGTCTGGATATTTTACAGGAACGGATCGTCAATACAAGGATATTTACAGCTATAACGTTACCGGCGCTTCGTTCAACGATGTTTGGAAATTTACTTATCAGGGTGTTGTAGAACAAACAAAACTGGTGATCCAGAAATCGGAAGCGACGAATAATCGTTTAGTGCAGGGAATTGCGAAAGTGGTTCAGGCGAATGCCTTGGGAACGGCAGCAGCATGTTTTGGTGATATTCCTTTTTCAGAAGCGTCTGATATTACCAAGTTTCCAAATCCTGCTTTTGAACCTCAGATTCAGGTTTACGGAAAACTTCAGACTCTGCTGGATGCAGCGATTGCTGATCTGGAGTCGGGCCTGGGAACTTCACCTGGGGCCGCTGATATTCATTTTGCAGGAGACGCGACAAAATGGAAAGATGCGGCTTACACGTTGAAATCAAGGTTTTATTTAGAAACGAAGGAATATGCACTGGCTGCGACGGCTGCTGAAAAAGGTATATCCAGTGCTGCCAGATCTCTTGTAATGACGCACGGGACCACTTTGAATGTCAATGAAAATTTGATGTATGCTTTCATCGCACGTAGCCGTGTTGGTGATATTAACGCTTCTCTTGCTTTGGCTCCGACTTTGTTAAACCCGGCGAGTGCAACTTACAAAGGGAATGCTAAAACCGATGAAACCGCTCGTTTTAATCACCATTTCATTACAGTAAGTACCACCGGCGTGGTGATTCCGGTTTCGCCCAATACAAACAGCTCTGCAACTTCCCGCGGGTTATTCGGGCAATCAGCACCTTATCCGCTGGCTACTTATTCTGAAAATGTTTTGACATCGGCAGAAGCTTTGGCTCGCACGACCGGATTTGCAGCTGGTTTAGCGAAATTAAATGTATACCGCGCTTATCTGAACACCGGCGGTGACCTGGATGCTACTTATAAAACCGGAACTTTCAAGTATAAATATGAACCGTATACAGCGGAAGATTTTGCGTCCGGAGGTATTTTAAACAAAACCGGATTGACAGCAGATCAGGCTTTATTAAAGGAAATTTTGATGGAACGTTACATCACTTTCAACGGACAGATCATTGGATTTAATGATTTACGCCGCACAAGAAGCGAAGCAGTGGGCGTGAAATTAACGCCAAGCGCTGGCGCGACTTTACCGGAAAGGATGATTTACAGCGAAGCAGAAGTGAATTCCAATACAAGTGCGCCAAATCCGGTACCAGGTGTTTTTGTCAAAACAGCAGTAAATGCGAAATAAAATTTAATAGCCTGTCCGGTTGGGTAGGCTATATTTTGTTAACAACTGAACAGCGCTTATGATGAACAAATTCAATGCCTATTCCTTCAATGTGCTCCATTCCTTTTCAAAAAAATATTACAAAACTTTACTGTTGATTCTTTTTGTTTTACCGTTGAATGCTGCTTTGGCTGGTACGAATACTTTTGGCACAAAACCAGCTTTTGTTGTAGATTCTGTAAAAGTTAAACTAACGGAAGGTACCAACATTGCCCTGACATTATCGCCTGATAAAAAGACGATCGTCATGGATTTGCAGGGAACAATTTACAGCGTTCCTTTCTCCGGCGGACAAGCCAAACCATTGACCGATCCGATGGGCGATTGCCGTCAGCCGGTTTTTTCTCCCGATGGATCAAAAGTTGCTTTTCAGGCTTTCTGGGATGGGAACTTTCATATTTATACCGTTGGATTAAATGGCGGAACTCCGGTTCAAATCACTTCCGGTGTTTTTGATGACCGTGAACCATGTTATTCTCCCGACGGTAAAAAGATGGTTTTTTCTTCTGACCGAAGTGGGAATTATGATGTATGGGAACTTGATCTTGCGTCAGGTGAATTGTTGCAATTGACCAAAGATGCAGCCAATGACTTTTTTCCTTCCTATTCAGCAGACGGTTCTCAAATTGCCTACGTTTCGGAAAGAACTTCCGGGCCGGGAATTTACATTATGGATTCAAAGGGAAAAGAAAAATTATTTCTGACAAGCAAGGGCAAGCTTTCGTCGCCGGTTTGGCATCCAAAAGAGGCAAAGATCATCTTCAATAATTTCGATCAGGGAAAAAGTTTGCTGGATATTGCCAAAGTTGGCGGAGGCGACTGGGAAACTTTATCGGAAAATACAGAAGATATTTTTCCTTTTAAAGTCGCCTGGGTTTCTGAAACTGAATATTTGTATACCTCCGACGGTCTGATTAAAAAAAGAAGGCTGGGCGATAAATCAGTAAGTACAATTCCATTCGAAGTGGAAATGACTTTGTCGCACGACAAATACAAACTGAAAGTGCATGATTTCAATTCTGTTGCTACCAATAAAGTAAAGGGGATTCGCGGTCCGGTGGTTTCTCCGGATGGAAACAGCGTCGCTTTTACTGCTTTGGGAGATATGTGGCTTTTGAAAAAAGGTTCTGACAAGCCGGTGCAATTAACCAATGATTCTTTCATCGAAATTGATCCGGCCTGGTCAGCTGACGGAAAGCAGCTTGCTTACGTTTGCGACAGAAAAGGCAATATGGATTTGTATGTAAGAGACATGGCGACCGGTGCGGAAAAGCTGGTTTTGAATGCGACAGATAATATTACATTTCCAAGTTTCTCTGCTGACGGGTCCAAAATCGCGTACTATCAAAAAGATCCGGCTGCTTTTGGGCGATATTTTCTGAAAATGGTAGAACTTTCTTCCAACAAAGAAACCGTTTTGTATGCGCCATTATTTGACGGATCACAGCCAAGCTGGTCAGCAGATGGAAAGTTTGTTGTGATTTCAGCTTTGCAGCCGTTTTCTTCTCGTTACCGTGAAGGTGTCAGCAAATTTCTGGTGATATCAACGGTTGACAAAACTTTCAAATTCATTACGCCGATCAACGAAAAGACATTATCCACAAGAGGCAAAAACGGACCATACTGGTCGCCGGACGGAACAAAATTTGCGTTTTCCATGGACGGCGTCTTATGGACGGTCGCTGTGGATAAGGAAGGGAATTTGTTAAATGCGCCAAGAAGGCTGACAAACGAACTGGCGGAAAACCCAAGCTGGACGGGCGATTCGAAAAGTATCGTGTATATGGCGACGGATATAATCAAAAAAATCTCGCTCGCTGATGGTTCCGTTACTACAATGCCAATTGATTTGACTTACAAAATCAAACAGCCGACTGGCCAGATTGTCGTTCACGCAGGAAAGCTTTTCAATGGTCGTTCAAAAGAATATCTGACTAATGTCGATGTTGTTATTGTTGGCAACAGAATCCAGAAAATTGAACCACACAAAGCCGGAAGAGCGGGGAAACTGATTGATGCTTCGAAACAAACAATTATTCCCGGACTTATAGAAATGCATACCCACCAGACTGCCGCTGCCGGTGAGCAATTAGGCAGACTGTGGCTGGGGTATGGAATTACCACTATCCGTGAACCAGGCGGGGATCCCTATGATGTTATTGAAAGAAAAGAATCCTGGGCAAGCGGTCGCAGAGCTGGTCCACGAAATTTTTACACAGGCGGAATTCTGGACGGTAGCCGGATTTATTATGGTATGAATGTTGGGAACGTAGCCGGCGCGCAGCTTGATCTTGAACTTGAAAAAGCAAAGCGTCTGGGCTACGACATGATGAAGACATACGTCCGGATGCCGGATGCGATGCAGCAGCGGGTTACCGTTTTTGCACATAATCTGGGTATACCGGTTTCGTCACATGAAATTTACCCGGCTATGAAATATGGTGTGGATGCGGTGGAGCACATGGGGGCAACGAGCCGCCGGGGATATTCTCCCAAATTATCTGCATTAAATAATTCTTATCAGGATGTTGTGGAACTGCTTGTAAAATCGGGCATGAACATCACGCCGACAGCTTCACTTCAGGGCGGACTCCCAATGCTGGTACAAAAAGATCCGGACTTTTTTGCCAACAAACAATTCAAGGCTTTTTACAGCGAAGATGCAATTGGCGAGTTGAAAAATATGACATCGCTTCGTATCAAAAATAATCCTGCATTCCTTTCTTCTTTTGGTAATATCCAAAAAACAGTGAAGGCAATGATCGACCAGGGCGGACATGTGACGCCCGGTACCGATTCTCCGATTATTCAGCCCGGACTTAGTTATCACGCTGAATTACAGTCATGGGTGGATGGTGGAATTTCTCCTTTTGAAACACTTCGTTCCGCTACTTTATTTTCTGCCGAAGCACTTGGGGTAGGCAAAGATCTTGGTACGCTGGAAAATGGAAAACTTGCTGATCTTTTGATTATTGATGGTGATCCGTTGAAAAATATCAAAGATGTTTTGAACGTGAATACGGTGATCAGAAATGGCGAGATTTTCGCAATTGACGATTTGCTGAAAAAGGCTAATTGATTTTAGAAGTTGACAGAATAACAAAAATATAAAGGAGGCCCAGCCTTGATTCCGGGCCTTGGTAGCAATCAAAATTCAAAATTAAAGTACGTTTATAATGATAAGAGCAATCCGGTTACTTCGGTCTTTTTCGAGAAATATTCACGTCAACCATGTTTTTGCACTAACTGCGCTATCCGGCGCATTTGTGTTTTCCGGCAATGATGCCCAGGCTGCAATGGCTGATTCTACAAAAGTTACGCTGACGGAAGGTACGAACATGGCCACAGATTTATCACCTGATAAGAAATCGATTGCCGTTGATATTCAGGGAACGATATGGAGTATCCCAATTGCGGGCGGCGATGCAAAAGTGTTGACGGATGGAATGGGCGATGACCGTCAGCCGCGTTGGTCTCCTGATGGAAGTCGTGTTGCCTTTCAATCTTTTCGTGATGGATATTACCATATCTGGGCAGTAAATAAAGATGGTTCAGGATTAACGCAGTTAACTTTTGGTGTCTTTGATGAACGCGAACCGGAATGGTCGCCGGATGGAAAATTTCTCGTTTTCTCGTCCGATCGCGGAGGAAATTATGACATCTGGAAAATGGAACTTTCGACAAGAAAATTTACCCAGCTGACGACTGATCCGGGAAATGATTATTGTCCGGCCTATGCAAGCGATGGCAGTAAAATTACCTTCGTTTCCGAACGCACGTCTGGTCCGGGGATTTATATTTTGACGAACGATGGTTCTCAGAAATTAGTAGTTAAAAATACTGCGAAACTTTCGGCTCCTGCTTTCAATCCAGCCGGAACTCATATTTATTTCAATTCATTCACCGGTGCATTCAGCGATCTGGAAGAAGTTGACATTGCCACCGGAAATGCGAAAGCTTTGACTCAACTGTCAGAAGACGTTTTTCCATTCCGTGCGAGCTGGATTTCTCCGCAGGAATATTTGTACAGTGCTGATGGAAAAATCAAGCGCGTTAAATTAGGTGAAAAAACAGGTCAGGCTATCACTTTCAAAGCCATTGTGACAGTTACAACGCCAGTTTACACCCGAAAAACCTATGATTTCAACAGCGGAAAACCTAAGACGGTAAAAGGGATTAAAGGACTGAATGTTTCTCCTGATGGAAAACGTTTCGTTTTTTCAGCATTGGGCGATCTTTGGATTTTGGACAAAGGAGCAGCCGTTCCGAAACCTATCACAAAGGACGCAAATCTGGATGCTGATCCAACCTGGTCACCAGACGGAAACACCATAGCATTTCTGACCGACCGCTCCGGTGCTATGAATCTCTGGGTACATGATGTAAAAACCGGAAAACAATCGGAACTGGTGAAACTGGACTATGATATCAACTATCCGGCCTGGTCTCCTGATGGTTCGAAAATTGCTTTTTACCAGGCTGATCCGAGAAATTCATGGGGCCGAGGTACACTTCAAACAGTGGAAGTGAAAACCGGAAAAGTTGAGAAAATTCATGAATCACTATTTGTACCAAGTCAGCCAAGCTGGTCTCCTGATGGCAAAACCATCGCCGTTTCAGGTTTAGAAGTTTATTCGACACGCTATCGGGAAGGAATTAACAAAATCTTATTGATTTCCCTTGACAAAAGACCAGACCGTTTTGTGTTGCCAGTGGCCGAGCGTTCGCTGGGTATGCGCGCAAAAAATGGCCCGGCCTGGTCGCCGGATGGAAAAACGATGGCCTATGTTCAGGATGGTTTACTTTGGGTAATCGCTGTGGATCCTTCCGGAACTATCGTTGGCCCTCCGAGAGGGTTGACGCATGAATTGTCAGAGGTGCCGAGCTGGACAGCTGATTCAAAAACGCTGGTTTACATGGCGACGGATACGATCAAGCAGATCAATGTTTCGGACGGGAAAATTGAGTCCATTCCGATAACTTTTAAATGGGATTACAAACAGCCAAAAGAAACGGTCGTGATCCATGCCGGAAAAGTTTTTGACGGCAGAAATAAAGAATATATCAAAAATGTAGACATTATTGTTGAAGGTAATCGCATCAAAGAAATTGTTCCGCATAAAGCGGGCCGCCCGGGGAAACTAATTGATGCTTCTGACAAAACCATTATTCCAGGACTTTTTGAAATGCATACCCACCAACATGCCATGACGGGTGAAAAGCTTGGCCGCTTGTGGTTGTCTTTTGGAATTACGTCACTGAGGGAAACGGGCGCAGATCCTTATGACGCTTTGGAAAGAAAAGAATCATGGGATGCTGGTACGTTGACTGGTCCGCGGGAATTTTTCACAGGCGGATTAACAGACGGAAGCCGGATTTATTATGGCCTTGCGAATAGTATCCATTCGACGGCACAGCTTGATCTGGAACTTGAAAGGGCGTCGCGGCTGGGTTACGATATGATCAAAACTTATGTTCGTATGCCGGATATTTTGCAGCAGCGTATTACTAATTATGCACATAAAATCGGCGTCCCGGTTTCTTCTCATGAGATTTTTCCTGCTATGCGTTACGGAGTGGATGCGGTTGAACATATCGGTGGAACAAGCCGGCGCGGTTATTCTCCGAAAATTTCTGCGATGAATTATACCTATCAGGATGTGACAGCGCTTTTGGTGAAATCGAAAATGAATATCACACCGACTGCTTCGTTGCAGGGAGGTTTTTACGTAATGGCGGGAAAAGATCCTGGCTATTATGAAAACAAACAATTCAAAGCTTTTTATTCCGAGGAATTCAGAAAAGCTTTAAAAGATGGTGCTTCACAAATAGAGAAAATGTTCCCGGGTTATACGGCCAACTTCGGAACAATTCAAAAAACGGTAAAAAATCTTATTGCCAGTGGTGCACGGGTTACGGCTGGTACCGACAGCCCTTTCATTCCTTATGCGATGAGTTTACATTCTGAGTTACAATGCTGGGTGGATGGCGGAATTACACCGTTTGAAACCTTGCGTTCTGCGACTTTATGGTCGGCTGAAGCGGTTGGTGTGAGCAAAGATCTGGGGACTTTGGAAAAAGGGAAACTGGCAGATCTGGTAATCGTGGACGGTGATCCTCTGGTGAAAATTGAAGATGCCTGGAATGTAAAACAGGTAATGAAAAACGGGATTCTTTTCTCCATTGACGAGCTTTTGAAAAAGCCTTAATTACTTACTAACCTTACAATCATGGTTTTAAGATTAAATAAAAAATCAAAAACGATTGCGGCAATGCTTCTGGTATTTGCCGCAACGGCTTCTGCGCAGTTAAGTGCTCAGAAAATATCAACCGAAAAAAATGATGCATTGATTGCGAAAGCGATGTACCCTGCTTTGGAGGAGTTGAAAGATTACGTTGCCATTCCAAATGATGCGCTGATTGCAGAGGATATCGAGAAAAATCTGGTATGGTCGGAAAAGGCTTTTACTAAGCGTGGTTTTAAAACGGCGATTCTGAAAACGGGTAAAATGCCCTTATTTTCTGCTGAAAAAACGTACCCGAAAAATACAAAAACGGTTTTGTTCTATTTCCATCTTGACGGGCAGGCGGTGAGGCCAAACGAATGGTTTCAGAAGGATCCGTATATGACAGTTTTAAAAGAAAAAGGCGCCGATGGTACTTACAAGGAAATTGACTGGGAGCTTTTAAAGAAAGAAGAAATCAATGACGAATGGCGGATTTTTGCCCGTTCCACTTCGGATGACAAAGGGCCGATTGTTATGCTTTTACAAGCACTGGATATTCTTGCAGGACAAAATCAGCAACCGCCGTTTAATGTAAAAGTGGTACTGGACTGTGAAGAAGAAAAAGGTTCGCCGGGGTTGAAGGCCTCTCTTGCTCAATACAAAAAAGAGTTGATGGCTGATTATCTGATCGTGATGGACGGTCCGATGCATTCTTCCAACATCCCGACCTTAACTTTTGGGTGCCGCGGAGGAACTGGTTTTGGACTTACAACATACGGCGCAATTACACAGCAACACAGCGGACATTTTGGAAATTATTCTCCCGATCCGACTTTCAGTCTGGCCAAAATTATTTCCTCTATGAAAGATGACGATGGAAGAGTTTTGGTCGATGGGTTTTATGATGGAATAAAATTCGACGCCGAAGCGGAGAAAATCATGGCCGCGGTTCCTGATAATATGAAGGAAATCAATGACCGCTTACAGATTGCCGAAGAAGAAAAAGTAGGCAAAAATTATCAGGAATCTATGCAGTATCCCTCGTTGAATATTAGAGGTTTGAAAGCGGCGGTTGTTGGAAAAGGTGGTGGATCGATTATTCCGGAAGAAGCACTCGCAGAGTTTGGAATTCGGCTGGTACCGGAAACCGAAGGAACCAGAATGACGAATCTTGTTAAAGCACATATTGAAAAACAAGGATATAAGGTTTTTGATCATGTGCCAACAAAACAGGAACGTATGACAAATAAAAAACTGGTTTACATGAGTGGAGGAGGCGCAGGTAGTCCGGCTTTTCGTACCGAAGTCAATTCACCGATCGGTAACTGGCTGAGAAAATCAGTCACTGAAAATTTTAAACAGGATCCGATCGTGATCAGAATTATGGGTGGCTCGGTTCCGGTCGTTCCATTCATTCAGACGCTTGGCGTGCCGGCTGTTATTGTTCCATTGGTCAACATGGATAACAATCAGCATAGTCCAAATGAAAATCTTCGTTTGGGTAATTTGAGAATGGGAATAAAGACATGTTTGTCTATTTTGACAACACCGATTTGATTTGAGTGATGTTTTAGGTTTCTCTGGAACGTCCTGTTTCTAGCCGGGCATTGTTGATGTTTATTCGGCTCTGAAGGAGCCTCCTGTGCATTATCAGGAAACTCCTTCGGAGTTAGGATTTGGGCGGAATTCATTGTTTTCTATAAACAGGACACCCCTACGGGGTAATTTGGAGACGCAATAGGGAGGAATTATTGATAAATGTTTGGCTCCCTGGGAGCCCCCTGTTTCTGGCAAGCAATTGCGGTCGTTGGTTTTTGGCTCGTTAGAGCCTCCTGTGCATTATCAGGAAACTCCTTCGGAGTTGAGATCGAACCAAATTTATTATTTTCTAGAAACAGGATACCCCTACGGGGTAATTTGGAGACGCAATAGGGAGGAATTATTGATAAATGTTTGGCTCCCTGGGAGCCCCCTGTTTCTGGCAAGCAATTGCGCTCGTTTGTTTTTTTTTGCTCGTTAGAGCCTCCTGTGCATTATCAGGAAACTCCTTCGGAGTTAGGATTTGGGCGGAATTCATTGTTTTCTATAAACAGGACACCCCTACGGGGTAATTTGGAGACGCAATAGGGAGGAATTATTGATAAATGTTTGGCTCCCTGAGAGCCCCCTGTTTCTGGCAGAAATGATGGATTTTGGATTTTTGGCTCGTTAGAGCCTCCTGTGCATTATCAGGAAACTCCTTCGGAGTTGAGATCGAACCAAATTTATTATTTTCTAGAAACAGGATACCCCGCTGGGGTATTTCGGTGGTGATGAGATAGCGGTGTTTCATTGATTCGATAGGGCATGAAATTTTGATGGTGATACGGCTCCTTGGGAGCCTACTGTTTCTAGCAGAAATGATGGATTTTGGATTTTTGGCTCGTTAGAGCCTCCTGTGCATTATCAGGAAACTCCTTCGGAGTTGAGATCGAACCAAGTTTATTATTTTCTAGAAACAGGATACCCCGCTGGGGTATTTTGGATAAATGCTTTTTAAATATTTAAAGATCTGAATGTTGCAAAATCCTAAACTACAATGAATAAAAAATTCAAACTGTTAATCATTTTTATTACGTTGTTATCCTTTTCTGAATTGAAGGCAATGACATCGGATTCCATAAAGGTTATACTGACAGAAGGTACCAACATGGCAATTGCCCTTTCCCCGGATAAGAAAAACCTGGCTATGGACATCCAGGGGACGATCTGGCTGATGTCTGTTGAAGGTGGTAAGGCGAAAGCATTAACAGATGCACTGGGTGATTGCCGCCAGCCAACCTGGTCAGCAGATGGGAACCAGATCGCATTTCAATCCTACCGTGACGGAAATTTTCATATCTGGAAAGTGAATAAAGATGGTAGCGGATTAACCCAATTAACTTTTGGCGTTTACCATGATCGCGAGCCGCATTGGTCGCCAAATGGGAAAGAAATTGTCTTCTCATCAGATCGAAGCGGGAATTATGATATCTGGAAAATCAATCTTGAAAAAGGTAATCTGATACAACTAACAAAGGACGCCGGAAACGATTATTTTCCTGCTTATTCCTCCGACGGGTCAAAACTGTCTTATGTATCGGAAAGAAATACTGCTGCCGGACTTTATTTATTGGAAGGCAATAGCGAGCCGAAATTATTAGTACACAGCAAAGAGAAATTATTCTCACCCGTTTGGCATCCCAATGATAAGCAGGTAACTTTTAATACGCTGTTGCCCGGTGCAAGTCAGCTTGAATTTGTGAGTGTAGGAGGCGGCGATTGGCAAACTTTATCTGAAAAAACGGAGGATGTTTTTCCTTTCAAAGTAAGCTGGCTTTCAGAAACGGATTACCTCTATACTGCCGACGGACAGATCAAACATGGAATTTTGGGTCAAAAGAAAACAACCAGTATTCCGTTTCAGGCTGAGGTAATTTTAGACAGGAAAAAATATATTACAAAAGTCCGTGATTTTGATACAAAAAAAGAACAGGCGGTTCAAGGTATTCGCAGTCCTATCGTTTCGCCTGATGGAAAAAGCGTGATTTTTACGGCGCTCGGTGATTTGTGGATTTTTAAAAAAGGTACTGAAAAACCTATCCAGGTGACCAATGACATTTTTATTGACGTCGATCCCGTTTGGTCGCCCGACGGCAAAAAAATTGCTTATACCAGTGACAAAAAAGGAAATATGGATCTTTATGTAAAAGATGTTTTAACCGGAAAGGATACCTGCCTGCTTGATGCTCCGGATAATTTAAAATTCCCGTCCTGGTCGCCGGATGGCTCCAAAATCGCTTTTTACCAGGCAGATCCAAAAGCATATAGCCGAAACGTCCTTAATATTCTGGACTTAAAATCGAACAATATTTCAACAGCATACGGGTCTCTTTTCGAAGGCTCTCAGCCAAGCTGGACACCTGATGGAAATTTTATTGTGATCTCTTCGCTCGATTCATATTCTACAAGGTTTCGGGAAGGTTTAAGCAAGTTTCTGGTTATTCCGCTGGACAAATCGCCAGCAAAATTCATTTCGCCTGTTCCTGAACGTTCTTTGGCAACGAGAGGAAAAAATGGTCCGGTGGTCTCGCCGGATGGAAACATGATTGCCTATATTCTGGATAATACGTTATGGGTTGTTCCGGTCGATAAGGAATGCAATATCATCGGTCCGCCTAAAAGACTGACAAACGAACTGGCCGAGGATCCGAGCTGGACTGCCGATTCAAAAACGGTCGTTTTTTTGGCAACAGATGTTTTAAAAGAAGTATGTGTGACCGATGGAAAAGTTGAAACGATAAAGATGAATTTTACCTGGCAAATAAAACAGCCGACGGGACAGTTAGTCATTCATGCGGGGAAACTTTTCAATGGCCGTTCAGAGAAATATCTGGAAAATGTAGATGTTTTGATTGAAGGAAACCGGATCAAAAAAATTACACCGCATCGTGCCGGAGCTTATGGAAATGTAAAATTTATTGATGCTTCCAGACAAGCTGTCATTCCCGGACTTTTTGAAATGCACACGCATCAGAATGCCCAGCTTGGAGAAAAAGGCGGGCGACTGTGGCTGGCTTATGGAATCACTTCTATTCGTGAGCCGGGAACCGATCCATACGACGCTTTGGAAAGAAAAGAATCCTGGACGAGCGGAAAACGGTTGGGGCCAAGAACTTTTTTTACAGGCGGACATATGGAAGGTAACCGGATTTATTACAACCGCAATACGAGCAATGTTGGTGGCGCTCAGCTTGATCTTGAACTAAACCGTGCTGTAAAACTGGGTTACGATATGATCAAAACTTATGTCGGTCTTCCGGATAATCTGCAAAAGCTGGTGACTGAATTTGCGCATGCCAATGGAATTCCGGTAGCATCGCATGAGATTTATCCGGCCGTTGGTTATGGTGTGGACGGTGTGGAACACATGGGCGCTACGAGCAGGCGAGGTTATTCGCCAAAGCTGACAGCGATGAATAACACTTATCAGGACGTGGTACAGCTTATTGCAAAGTCGGGAATGTATATTACGCCAACCATCTCCCTGCATGGCGGATTTATGTCTTTGGCAAAAAATGAAGCCGACTTTTTCGATCACTGGCAGTTCAAAAGTTTTTATTCTGAAAAATTGAAAGCGGAGCTATTAGGATCAGCGACAAGAATGAGCGAATCGACTTATTCCAATGTTGAAAAAACGACATTAAATCTGATCAGATCAGGTGCCCGTGTAACGCCGGGAACAGATTCACCGATTCTGGCGTCAGGAGTAAGTTATCATGCAGAACTTCAAAGCTGGGTAAAAGCGGGAATTTCTCCTTTCGAAACTTTGAGAGCTGCCACTTTATGGTCGGCTCAGGAGGTTGGTGCTGAAAAGGATCTGGGAACAATTGAACCCGGAAAACTGGCAGATATTGTTGTCGTTGACGGTGACCCGCTATCCAATATCAAAGATGTGTTACATGTCACCGGCGTGGTGAAAAACGGGATATATCTGGATATTAAAAGTCTGAAAGGTGAGTAGTTGATGCAATCGTGGTTGATACTATAATCGTAAACAATATTAGTGTACAGTTAAGTAAAAAATGACGCTCGTGAAAGCTCGGCATGACATTAAAGACGTCAAAATAAGGATAACTTAATACTAGATAACTGTAATGTAAAAAGGAGAGGCGCCCGGTGCTTCTCCTTTTTTGTTGTTTTTGTCAATTGAATAAATTGAATATTTTATAGAAGGTATTGAAAATAAAATAAATATTGTGTAATATATAATTGCCTATCTATTATATTTATAAAGATCATTTTAGCGAAAGAATATTTTGATATTATTTTTATTTCAAGAATAAAAAATATGAATAAACCAATTTTTTCGGATATTGAGCTGTTAAGGCTTGTTGCCGAAGACAATACGGAAGCATTCAAGATATTGTTTGATCAATATTATAACACGATCGTCCGAGTACTTTCACGATTTTCTCAGGACCCGGAACAGGTGAAAGACTGGGTCCAGGAAATTTATGTGAAGTTATGGGAATGCAGGAAAAGTCTGGATATCGAATCGATTGGAAATTATAAAGCTTATCTGATAACGGTCGCAAGAAATCATGCGGTGAAGTGCCATACCAAAAAGAAAAAACTTGAACTGATATCAAATTATGAGCTGACGGAATATGAAGTTGCAGATAATAACCTTATTGAGAATCTTGACCATGCAGAATTAATGAATGCTTATGAAAATGCTTTGTCGAAATTGCCTCAGAAAGCAAAGGAGGCTTATTTTCTGAATCGTGAAAAAGGGTTGACCTATACCCGTATCGCAGAAGAACTGGGTATATCCATCAAAACCGTGGAGGCTCAGATTTCACGGGTAATGGCTTTTCTGAGACAAGAACTTGTTGTTTATCTTCGTTAAATCTGTCATTAATCTTCAATAAATCCCTTCATTCTTAAAGCAGTTTCAATAGCAAAAACAAACCAATCAGGTCGCTGGGCGTTTTCTGACCTTATTATCCTGATGTCGGTCTGTTTCCTGATTCTTCCGGGCGCCGGATTTCTGCGTTGCTGAGTAAAGCAATCCACATGATTTCCCCAAATTCGATTTTTGGGATAAGGCGTCATACCAAAACATGGCAGATTTTGATATCCTAATTCTGGCATGGTTGTTTATTATCTGGCTGTACAGTTCTGATAATCAAATGATATTAATTCTAATATTATTTACCCTGTTTCTTAAATAATTCCTGTTACTTTTTTTAAGATTTTGGTTTCAAGTTCCCGAAAGATCCTTGTACCTGAAAATGCGTATGTCAATATCTGATTGATGTTTGTGGTAATCTTTCGTGTCTGGAATTGTAGCGTGTATAACATCAACAAACTTAAATAAAACCATTAACTATTTGATTTCGTTATTTTTATGGAAAAAATTCCTGAAAATGTACTGTGTTTCTCACACCTGCGGTGGGACTTTGTATATCAGCGTCCGCAACATCTGATGACTCGTTTGTCAGAGTTTTCATCTGTATATTATTTGGAGGAGCCGATTTTCGGTACTTTCGATAAATCTTTTCTCACGTTCTCGCAACGTCTTCCAAATCTTTGGGTATGTGTTCCGCATTTGCCCGACGGTCTTAATAAAGCTGAGGTGAATAAGGAGCTCAAATCCTTATTGAACATATTTTATATCAACAAGAATGCAAAAGATTTTGTGTTCTGGTATTACACACCGATGGCTTTTGAGTTTTCTGATAACTTAATTCCAGGCCTCACCGTGTACGACTGCATGGATGAACTGTCGGCGTTCAAATTTGCACCCGAAGAATTAAAAAATCTTGAAAAATCATTGTTCAACAGAGCTGATATAGTGTTCACAGGCGGACAATCGCTTTATGAAGCAAAAAAAAATCAGCATTATAATATTCATCCGTTTCAAAGCAGCATTGATAAAAAACATTTTGGGAAAGCCAGATATGAGAAATCGGAGCCAATCGATCAGTTTAATATCAAAGGAATAAAATTGGGTTTTTATGGTGTTATCGACGAGCGGTTTGATATTGATCTGATCAGAGGAATTGCGGATGCGCGTCCGGAATGGCAAATTATATTAATTGGGCCGGTGGTTAAAATTGATCCGGCAACACTGCCTAAAAATCAAAATATCCACTATCTGGGATCAAAGAAATATGAAGAGCTGCCGTCGTATTTATCGGGATGGGATGTGGCGCTGGTTCCATTTTTGTTGAATGAGTCCACCCGATTTATCAGTCCTACCAAAACTCCTGAATACCTGTCGGGTGGTAAACCGGTGGTTTCCACGGCTATAAAAGATGTTATAAATCCGTATGCAAAAAATAAGCTGGTTTCGGTAGGCGTTGATGCTGATGATTTTGTCTCAGCCATTGATGTGTTATTGAACAGTCCGGATAAAAAATCCTGGCTGAATAAGGTTGATATTTTCCTTGCAGACAATTCATGGGACAATACATTTGGTGCCATGATGGCACTGATGATGAACACCATGGCCAGCAGAAATACGACCATATCCGTAGCAAGCGAATAAAATTGCTATGGATATTTCTGAAATGAGGAACCGTGTAATAGAAAACCCCTTCCGGTCTTTTTGGATGGCGGGATTTGAATGCACGGATCAATTAAATAATCGGGGCGATCGGGTGGATTTTTTGCATGTGACTTCTCACCTGGAGTTGATCGATCAGGATTATCTCAGTCTTGGTACTTTTAATTTTAAAACCGTCCGTGAAGGCTTACGATGGAGCCAGGTGGAGACACGGCCTTATCACTATGATTTTAGCACCATCAAAATAATGATGGAAGCCGGACGTAAACATGGAATTCAGCAGATCTGGGATCTGTGTCATTTTGGGTTTCCCGATGATCTTAGTCCCTTGCATCCGCATTTTACAAGACGTTTTGAAGCATTTTGTGAGGCATTTGCGCTATTTTACAAATCGCTGGGTTATGCCGACACACTTATTGTCACCCCGATTAATGAGGTAAGTTTTATGTCGTGGCTCGGTGGTGATGTTGCCGGGACTTCGCCTTATTGCAGAAATAATGGCTGGGAGGTAAAGTACGCCTATATGCGTGCCTACATTGCAGGTGTGCGGATTTTGAAACAGATTGATCCCGGTATCCGGATTCTTACCACAGAACCTCTGGTCAACGTTGTGGCCGGACTTGGCGCAACTGAACAGCAGATTGAAGATGCCAGATGCCACCATGAAATCCAGTATCAGGCCTTGGATATGTTATGCGGGAAGATGTGTCCCGAGTTGGGCGGCAAGATGGAATATCTGGATATTCTTGGGTTTAATTATTACTACAATAATCAGTGGATTCACAACCCTCATCAGATTTTAGGCTGGAATGATCCTGTTCCGCATGAGCAATTGAGATCGCTGTCGAGCCTGATCCGGGAAGCGCATTTGCGTTATGACCGGCCGGTGGTTTTATCAGAAACCAGTCATCCTGGAGAAGACAGGCCATTGTGGATCAAGTATATATCGGCAGAAGTAATGAAAAATATTATTGACAATGTGCCACTGTGGGGGATTTGTATTTACCCTGTTATTGACCGTCCAAATTGGGATAATCCGGACGACTGGCATAATTCGGGGCTTTGGGACATGGACCCGGCTGCCGGAATTAAGAGCCGTGTTTTACACAATCCATCCGCTGAAATACTGGCCATAAGCCAGTCCTGGATGACCATCGCACTGACGCTTGCGAAGAATCAGCGCGCTTACACGGTAAGGAATAATGATTTTTCAAATTTTTCCCTGGGAATTTAACGATGAACGAGATTTCAAACTTTCACGATCATGTGGCTCATATGGACACAATCGACGTAGCGCAATTGGGATCCAGCCTCGTTGTTGCGCCCCATCCCGACGACGAGACATTGGGTTGTGGGGGCACTGTGGCCATGATGCATAAGCAGGGAATAGCCGTTCATTTCCTGTTTATCAGCGACGGAAGTATGTCGCATCCTAATTCGAAACAATTTCCATCAGAAAAATTGCGTGATCTGAGGGAGCAGGAAGCAAGAAAAGCTGTGCAGATTTTAGTTGGCAATACGGATCATATCAACTTTTTCAGATTAAAAGATTCGCTTGTTCCGGATAAAAACAGCGCGTTATTTTCAGAAACTGTTGAACGGGTAACCCGGCTGATCAACCAGGTCAGGCCGGAAACAATCTTTGTTCCATGGCAACAAGACCCGCATCGTGATCATCGGGCAACCTGGGAAATTTTGTCGGAAGCTGTGAAAAATGCAACTGCCAAACCCCGGTTTCTGGAATATCCGATATGGTTCTGGGAGCTTGGGAAGCGGGAGGATCTTGAACTGATTGGTCAGATGAAAAAGCTGGCCGTTGCTATTGACGAAACACTTGAAATAAAAAACAAAGCGTTGGCCGCGCACGTTTCGCAGGTTACTCATTTGATCGACGATGACCCGGAAGGATTTATGTTATCAGCGGAAGTTATTGCGCATTTTAATACACCCAGAGAATTATTTTTTGAATCAGCCAGTTAAAATAAAAATGGAAAAACCGACAAAATCTCTTGACGCAGCGTTTTTTAACAGACTATATGAAAACAATCAGGATCCCTGGGATTTTGAAAATAGCCCATACGAGAGGGAAAAATATGAGGTGACATTAACTGCAATTCCAGGCCGTGACTATGAAAATGTGTTTGAGATCGGTTGCTCCAATGGTGTTTTGAGCGAAAAACTGGCTCGTATTTGTAAACGATTGTTGGCGGTCGATGCCAGTGAAATTGCTGTCCGAAATGCAAAACAAAGATTGGCACATTATCCTCACGTCAGAGTGGCTGAAATGGCTGTTCCTAATCATTTTCCGCAAGAAAAATTTGACTTGATCCTGCTATCTGAGGTGGGATATTTTTTAAGTATCGAGGACCTTATTATAGCAAGAGATGAAATGATCGGCGCACTTTTACCAAAAGGTCATTTATTGCTCGTTCACTGGACGCCGGAGGTGGAGGAATTTCCGCTTACCGGTGATCAGGTGCATGAATTATTTTTTGAATCGGCCAGAGAAGGTCGCTTTGCATTATTGAAGCATTTATGCAATATCTCTGAAAAAAAATACCGGCTGGATCTTTTTGAAAAAGTGTAAAATTAATTTTCATTTATTCAGCATTTGCACTGCCGGATCTTTTCCCGCAATTCTGCAATAACAGAGGTAACATCTGCCTTTGGCCACTTTTCTGCCCAAGGTCCGTTTTCGAGTTCCTGCTCGGTATTTTCCCAGAATAATCCGAAATAGGACGTTGCTCCGGCTTGTTCCGTTAGCCAATTGGTATCCAGCATCAGTATCTCTCCGGCTTCATGAAGAATATCAGGATCATTGTTTTTTTCATTTTCATCCAAAAGCCAGTATGCGCGCAGGAGTTTTCTTGCATGAAGTTTCTGAAACAAGGCACCGGCGGTTTCTACTAAAACGGGTTCTCTGGCTTCGTTCATTTCTCCCCATTGCTTTAATTGAATGGAGAAACCAAAATCAACGCGCCCCTGAATCCTTGTTGAGGTAACTACTTTCACCAGCGGACTTAGCCGGATTTTGGCATCAATGCATTTCAGCGCTTTGTGAAAGGCCATATCTTCGAGAAAAGGAACAACGGGAAGCCTTCCCGATAAATCATAAATAGTGCAGGTAACAGCGAAACTTGCCCCAAAACATTGATAATGCCGTGGCCAGGGATCGTTGTCTATCGGATCAATGATTGTTTCGAGTTGCGAAACCAGATGCTTGTACATGACATCCCGTAAGTAATACTGCCTCGAAACACTGGATTCCGGTCGGGTTAAAATCCTTCCGCCTACCACATCATTTCCCTTTCTTATCTCTTCTATTGTATTAAAAACCCAGTTTTTGTCGACTTCCGTATCACCATCCGTGCTGGCTATAATGCCATCCGGCTTATGTAGTTGATCAAAACGGTTATAGGCTGCGTCCATCAAAAGTCTGCGTACGGTACCGATATGCGCAACTTCCGGTGAAAGTTGAATGTTTTCGACAAACAGGTGAAATTCAGGATAACGTTGCTGATACGATTGTGCGAACTCAGCCGAATCATCCGTACAGTTATTAGCAAGTAGTAAAACTTCATATTGGTCATACGGAATTCTATGACCCGAATTATCATATTGTTGCCGGAGTGCATCCAGCGTTTGTAACAAATTTTCCCGCTCATTTCTGACCGGAAGAATTACAGAAACTTTAAGAGAAAGGCACGGAGGTATGTTATTAAAAAGAGACGAAGCCAAAATGGTCCCTATCTCTGCGGCTTCTTCCAGGGAAGTTTGTACCATATATGTGAACAATTAATTGGGATCAGGCAAAAAAATATTTTACGTATCCCATATAACTAAAACCTTGCCAGGAAGGCGTTTGTATTTGCTTTATTTTACTCGATAGGAGAAGATGTGCTTCCGGGCTTTTCAAGTTCAATAGAAGTCCGGGACGATTCAATAATTATAGTTTGAAACTGACAAAGAATTCAGGTGCAAACTATTGGAAACAAAGCCGGAATTATAGATTTAACAATTGATTAAATGAATAAATTGTGATATTTTTGATTAAGTTGGTTAGTTTAATATTTTGGTAATATTTTTTGATTAAATTATGTTTTTAACCTAATTGTTCAAATTATGCCTCTTCCCGATATTTTTTGTAAAGCCGTTTCCCGCGAAGTGATCAACCGGATCGAAAAGCTTGACAGCCGGAAACAGCCACTTTGGGGAAAAATGAATGTTGCTCAAATGCTGGCACATTGCTGTGTTTCGTACGAATACGTTTACGAAAACAACCACAAGCCTCCGGGGATAGTAATGAAGCTGATTCTTAAAACTTTTGTGAAAAATACAGTGACCAGTGAAAAACCTTACTCCAAAAACAGCCGTACCGCTCCCGATTTTTTAATTACTGACGAGCGGGATTTTCAGGAGGAGAAGGACAGGTTGATCGGTTATATCTTGAAGACGCAGGAGTTGGGGAAAATGCATTTTAAGGGGAAAGAATCACATTCATTTGGAAAACTAAGCTGCACCGAATGGAATAATATGTTTTACAAACATCTGGACCATCATTTAACACAATTCGGCGTTTAGTTTGTCGCTATGGAACATATTGTTATTCAGTTTATTAGTATTTTATTAAAAGATAAAAAACTCTTTTATTTGAGTGATTAAACTGTTAATTTTGTGCCGTAAATATAAAAACAATGGTTTTTTCAAAAACATGTGAGTATGCGATCAGGGCGGTAATTTACATTGCTCAGAAATCGGAAGACGGGACCAAGGTGGGCATTAAGGAAATATCGGCGGGCATTGACTCTCCGGTTCATTTTATTGCCAAAATTCTCCAGGAGTTAAGCAAAAGAGAAATTGTACAATCTGCAAAAGGCCCAAACGGTGGATTTTATATTGATAAGGATTCCAGAAAAAAGACGCTGGCTGATATTGTAACGGCAATTGATGGGGACAAAATATTTACAGGCTGCGGATTGGGGCTGAAAAATTGTTCGGAAACCAAACCCTGTCCGCTGCATAATGAATTTAAAGGCATTCGGGAGAAAATAAAGGTAACACTGCATACGGCAACCATCGGTGATTTCAACGAAAGCCTTAATGCCGGGCTAAGTTTTATCAAAGAACGATAAACTTTGATTTTTTGACTTTCTTTTTCTGCGACGTATAGCAGGATAAGTTTTACGAATGATAGCCTTTCGCTATAATTTTCTGATTTATTTTTGTATAAATTATAATAAATTTTAGGATATTTAGGAAATTGCAAATGTAACGAGTCTTACGTTAGCCAAGAGTCTGACGGAATAAAAGACTGACTTGAAAAAGCAATTGTAGTAGGTAAGGTGTTGATAATAAACAGATCGTATTATAACGGTTTGTTGTCGGGGAAGTTGGAAACGACTTTACGCAATTGAAAGAGATTACATTTCTGAACGTTTTTATAAACTTTAAAGATTATAGTCTGATTGTTATGGGAAAAGGCAAGGATTTATTCGGGAAATACAACGATTTAGGGAAAGAAAAAGGAGTTGGAAGTGAAGAATATAGCTATGCCTGTGTTCTGTTTCAAGCGCTTTTGATGTTGGGAGAAAGGCGGGTTTTTGAACTTTTGGAAGAAGCAGATATCACCGGCAAGAAGCTGAAACTGGAATATGGAGCGGTCTCCGCGGATGGCGAATCCATTCCAAGCGAGGTAGTCCTGGAATAGACTTTACATCTGGAAAATAACATTTTTGAACGCGCCGGGGGTTACTTTCGGTGCGTTTTTTTTGTGATTTTGGACAAGATTAAAGCCTTTTACAAGAATTATACATTTGAATAACGAATTTTAACATTGTAGCCGGCTGGCGCTGAAAGTAATTTTACGCATAGTAATCTGTTGATATTTCAACAATAATGTAATAAAATAACTAAATTTAGTAGGCATCTTATCACAAAAAAGGAGCCTGAATTACAGATGAGCCGAAATCCTGACTATACTAATATTCCGGAATCCGGAATCGAAAATTTGAGTCTTAGAAAACTGATCGCTGAAAAAGACGCCATGCTCGGCATTGCCTCAGCGAGTGTAAAAAATCGTGCTTCACTGCTTGACGTGATTAACAGTAAGATCAAACAGGTATTTTACTTCACACACAGTGTTCTGTTGCTGGCGGGTGGCGACCGGCAGTATGTTACAGCATTTCTTCTTGACCCGGATTCGAAAAGTAAAAAATATCCTGATTATAAACGGATTGTGTCAGGACGTATTCCTGCCAATGATGGTATTTTAGATGTTCTTCTGAATTCTGACGCTCCCGTTGTGATTGATATTGAGCAAAAGGCACGCGATGGCAAAGCGCCCGATTATATAAAAATGGGAGAAAAAACCGGCCTGAAGTTTTTTGCCGGAATTCCATTGCGAAACGAGGACGGGACCGTGCCTGGTATTCTTTGTTTGTATACCGATAAGTCTGAGGGGTTTAGTGAAGAAGCATTGAAGCTGATGGATGCCATGGCCAGTCACATTGCTGTTGCGGTGGAAAATATTCTGGGACATGAGGAAATAGAGCGGCGAGACAGAGAAAACGAAATTATTTTTCAAATCAGCAATAAGATGATTGCGGTAAAAGAAAAATGCGATTTTCTGGATATTGTCAACCATGAATTAAAAAAACACATTCCGTATGACGACAACAATATTTTGGTTTATAACAAGGAAAGAAAGAGCTATGTAATTTACTCGTACGATGTTCTTGAAAAGAGGCTGAACGATCCGGTGTTCCAGGCCATGATGAAAATGGAATATCCGGACACGAACATGCAGCGCGTTTCGCATTCACCCGAATTGGCAGATGTTGAAGAGCTGATGACAACCGGGAGCGAGTGGGGAAAAGTGATTTTTCAGATGGGCGTCCGGCAAATACTTTTTTTAAGGCTGATCGATGGAGATAAGGTTCTGGGACAGCTTATACTCCTTTCCGAAACCCGTGATTTTTTCACTGAAAAACATCTTTCCTTACTTCAAAAATTATCATATCAGCTTTCAAAAGGGCTTGCCAATATTATTGCCAACGAGGAAATACATGCGCGGGAAAAGGATACTCAGATATTACTTTCGCTGAGCGCTGTCATGGATAAGGTAAAGGATAGAAATGACTTGCTGTTTATGATAAAAAATAAACTGTCGGAGCTCATTTTATTTACCGATATCGCTATTTCATTGTATAAACCGGGTACACACACCTATCAGATTTTTGCGCATAAGGTCCAGGAAAAGCGGGAAAAACATCGGGAATTTCAGGCTGTGATAACTCCGGAATATCCGGTGAAAGACGGTATTCATGATGTCGCACTTTCTGCTGCCGGACCTGTGGTTATTGGTATTGAAGAAGCTATGGCAAGTCCGGACAGACATTCCGGTACGTTGTTTATTTATGAGTCGGGGATCAGAAAGATGTTGCTGATCAAATTGACTTACCATGATGAAATACTGGGGTTTTTAAATATTTTATCCGAAGATGATCACGCTTTTAACGATATCAATCATACGATTTTGAAAGGTGTGACGGATCAGTTGTCAACGGCAATTACGAATATTCTGGCGCTCGAAGAAATTCAAAAAAGAGATAAGGAAAATGATATTGTATTAGCGATCAGCGGCGCCATTTCTAATTTACAGAACAGAGGAGAGGTGATGCAGGTCATGATGAATCAGTTAAGGTCCTTTCTGCATTTCAATGATATCTGTATTTCCTATTACAATCTTAAAAAAGGCAGTTACAGATTATTCACTTACGAGGGAGATCTGGTTTGCCGGCATCCTGATTTTATATCGATTAAAAATGCAGAATTCCCCATCAATGATGGTATCCATAATGTATTGATCGCTTCGGAAAGTTTGGTTTATTTTTCTTACGAAAGATTAAAAGCGATGGATATGCCTCACATCAATTTTATGCTGAGGACGGGTATTCGCGAAGTAGCTTGTGTGCGTTTGATCAATAACAATGAAGTGATCGGCGCGTTGGTATTATCTTCGGATCGGGATCATTCGTTCGTGCCGGAATATTATAGCCTGATCGAACGTATTTCTCACCATCTGGCCACGGGCGTTTCCAATATTGTGGCCAATGAAAAGCTGGAAATCAGAGAGCGTGAAAAGGCATTGTTATTATCAGAAAAATCTTTGTTGTTGTCTTTCAGCAGTGACATTACCGCCGTAAGATCCAGAAATGAGCTTTCGCAGGTTATTCATACGCGGCTGCTGGAAATGATTCATTTCGATGAATTTGTGATTGCGCTTATTGACGATACCAACACTAAACATTATCCCTATCTGCATGTTTTTGCAGGACAAAGTATAGAGAATCCTAACTATGAGAAATTTACGAAGGGTGAATTTCTGGTTCAGGATGGTTTTTTTGATAAACTGCTAAAAGAGAATTACCCGGTGGTCATTCATTTAAAATCAGTACTGGAAGCAGGAAATGCACCTGACTATCTTCAATTTGATTATGATAATGGAATCAGGGAAATTGTAGGTGTGCCCATTCGTGAAGGATCCAAAACGCTGGGTATGTTTTTTATCCTGTTAAGACAGCCGGCCAACTGGGATCAGGCGGCGTTGCGGCTCGTACAGGGGATTTCTTATCAGCTTTCTATCGCGGTGGCTAATCTTCTTGCCAATGAAAGAATTGAACAGCAGCTGCAGGAGATCAATAATTACCGGCAGAGACTGGAAGATGAAAAACATTATTTGCAGGAAGAAGCCAGTATTGGTTATTCTTACAATGATATTATAGGTTCGGGAGAAGAAATGCAGAAAGTATTTCACCTGCTTTCCCAGGTTTCCTTTTCTAACAGTACCGTTTTGCTTTTGGGAGAAACCGGCACAGGGAAAGAGCTGATTGCAAGGACGATCCATAATTCTTCGAGCCGCAAGGAAAAACTAATGGTAAAAGTGAACTGTGCAGCTCTTCCGGCTAACCTCATAGAAAGTGAGTTGTTTGGGCATGAACGCGGAAGTTTTACCGGGGCCACGGAGCGGCGATTAGGGAAGTTTGAGCTGGCGAATCAGGGGACCTTATTTCTCGATGAAATAGGGGAAATGCCGCTTGATTTGCAGGTGAAACTTTTAAGGGCAATCCAGGAAAGGGAAATTGAACGGGTAGGTGGGAAAGGAACGATCAAAGTGGATGTCAGGATTATCGCAGCCACCAATCGTAACCTTAAAAAGGAAGTGGAAGAAGGCCGGTTTCGGAGCGATTTATATTACCGTCTTAACGTGTTTCCGATTACCTTGCCTCCGCTTCGTGAACACAAAGTGGATATTCCGGTATTGGTTAATCATTTTATTAATAAGTACGCTAAAAATAGCGGAAAGAAAATCAGTCAGATATCCAGCAACGCCATGAAAGATCTGATGGCTTACAGCTGGCCGGGAAACGTAAGAGAGCTGGAACATTTGATCGAACGAAGTATTTTAATGACCCAGGGCAATATTATAAAAGAAATGCATTTGCCAAAATTGAGGATGGATGAGGCAGGTATTTTCCCAAAGGAGACGTATTTAAAGACACACGAAGAAAATGAACGGGATTATATTATTGAAGTTTTGAACGGTTGCAACGGAAAGATTTTCGGAGTGGGCGGTGCAGCTCAGGTCTTGAATCTGAAAGTGGGGACCCTGAATTCAAAAATTAAAAAACTGGGTATCCACAAAGAGCAGGCTGTGTTCAGGAAGGGGTGAATGCTGTTATAACCTTTTGATAAAAAAACGGACCATAGGATCCGTTTTTTTATCAAGTATGATACATCCGGGAAAGACTGCCTGCACTAAGGGTTCTTGTTGCCTGCTAGCCTGACACCATTTTTTAGATTATTTTTCGGGTTTACTATCAAAGAATCACCAGCATGAAGATCTCCGAAGACTTCGGTCATATTATCAGACTGCTGACCTGGTTTTATATCAACATACTGGACCAAACCCGATTTAACAATTACGACATATTGCCTTTCTGTTGTGGTTAAGATCGCTGAGGTAGGCACAGCGAGTGCGTCGGCAGTACCGTCCGACGACAAAGTAATTTCGGCGAACATACCAGGCTTCAAGATTCGGGAGGCATTTTGGACATCAATCTCCACGGTTTCCGAGCGGAATTTCTGGTTCATGTTTCCTGAAAGACGGGCAATTTTTCCTTTAAATTCCTTGCCCGGTATCGCATTTACCTGAAAGCTTACCTGTTTGCCAGTCTTAATTCCGATACTATAAGTCTCGGGAATATCAACCACTAATCTGAGGCGATTTTGCTGCTGGAGCATTAGCATAGGGCCGGCCATCTGTACCCCGGAACCGACCAATGCCCCCGGATGGACGTTACGTTCTGTGATCACACCATCGAAAGGTGCCCGCACCACCAGATAGGATTTGATTTTTGCCAAAGCACCAAAGTTGGCCTGTTCTCCCATCGCGGATGCACTATCTGCCATCATACGCGCATGTGCACTTTCCAGATTCAGGGCTGAAACGGATCCGGCTATTTTACTTCCCGCCACGAGCCTTTTGTAATGTTCCTTACTTCCGACCAGCATGGCCTGGGCTTTCAGGTAATTGGAGCGGGCAGCTACCAGTTGCTCTTCGGTTTCGGGTGCTTCGAGTACCATCAGCACTTGTCCGGTGCGAACATTTGAACCTCTGTCTACAAGAACTTTCTGTACAAATCCGGTTGCTTTCGGATAGATACTTACTTCCTGGAAGGGTAAGAACTCACCTGGTAACTGAATGTTTTGCCCGATTTTTTGTTTGGATACCACACCAAACTGGTAGTTGGGAGCCTGGCTTTGCTTATTTTCAGTCTTGGCTTCCGAAGATTCCGAAGAAGAACAACTGCTTAAAAGCGATAGCGCTAAAACCAGCGATAGACCGCTATATTGAATGGTTTTCATAGGTTGAAGAGTGATCTGGGTGAGATGAACCGTTAGCATGGTTATTGAAATTAGAAGGATCAGCATGGTCAGGTAAAAGTGAAGGGTCCTTGAAATCGGCACCTTTTTGCAGCCATACATAAACCTGTGGAACAATGTAAAGTGCTGCCAGCGTTGATGCGATAAGCCCGCCGATGACTGCGCGGCCCAAAGGAGCCACCTGTTCGCCTGCTTCTCCGGTACCCAGTGCCATCGGAATCATTCCTGCCACCATGGCAAAGCTGGTCATCAATACCGGCCGCAAACGCAGACTTGCGCTATCCAGGGCGGCACGTTTGGTATCCCGGTACTGCCATCGGAGCCGCTCGGCATTGGTTACAATCAAAATGGCATTGGCAACCGAAATTCCGGTTGACATGATGATACCCATGTAGGATTGCAGGTTCAGCGTACTTCCTGTTAACAACAGGATTGCTATGGAGCCGACAATTACTGCCGGAACCGTTGAAAGTATGACAAGTGATAACTTGACCGACTGATAATTCGCCGCCAGCAGAAGAAATATCACAACAATAGCAATGCCCAGTCCGACCTGGAGGCTGTCCAGTGTTTCGGTGAGCAGTGAAGACATTCCTTTTATCTGCGTGACAAGTCCTTTAGGTGCTTCGCCAGCCTCAGCGATCACTTTTTCTACCGAACTTGTAGCAGTTCCCAAGTCGGTATGATGAAGATTAGCTGAAACCGTCACAAATCGCCTCGGGCCGATCCGGGCATATTCTCCCGGCAAAGTGTCGATTGAAAACGTGGCAACGTCTGCGAGCACTGGCCGTACCTGCCCGGCCACAAGCGGAATTTCCTGTAACTGGGAAAGATTACGCATCGCAAATTCGGGTATCTGCACCTGCACCTGATAGGTATAAGCTGCTTTCTGATCAAGCCACTGATTTTTTTCGGTGAACCGGCTAGAAGATGTAGAGGCTGTTATAGAGCGGGCGGTTTGCTGCAGACTTAGTCCCATCATAGCAAGTTTCTGTCGGTCCAGCCGGATGTTGATGACCGGAAATTTCAGAGGTTGAACAATGCGGACATCACGAAGATGATCCACTTTTGAGAGTCCGCTCACCAGTTTGTTTGCATAAGTTTCAATTTGTTTGATATCCCTGCCGGCTACCTGCACCTCAATCGGGGTAAAGGCGCCGCCGCTCATGAGTTTTTCAGTAAGATCAGCTGGTTCAAAAGAAATGGTCAACTGAGGCATCTGGTCGGCTGCTGCTTTCCGGATACGCTCTTTAAGATCTTGCATGTTGGTATGGTAATCGCTGTCCAATCCGACTTTAATTACCGCATCATTCGGGCCGCTGGTACTGACGTAAAGGTTTGTTGTCGCGTAGTTGGTAGGCACCACACCAACATAGGCAGAGGAGATTGCCAGGTGTCCATCCGAGGCCTGATCGACCATTGTCAGCAGCTCGCTTACTTTCTCTTCCGTCCTTTCGAGTCGTGTTCCGTCAGGCATTTTCATACGGATCACCATCTGTCCGGAGTTGAGCTGCGGCAGCATATCCTTTCCGATCAGAAAGAATCCAACCCCTGCGAGTACAAAAATTGCTATCAGGTAAATGCTTACCATCAGACGGTTATGTTCCAGCAGCCTTTTGCTTTGACCTGTAAAACTTTCACGGACACGGTCAAAGAGGGTGGTTTTAGCAATGCTATCAGCTTGTTGTGCTGCCGGTTGGTGCACATGATCTTTCAGCATCCAGTTGGCAAGAACCGGTACCAGGCTTTGCGCAAGAAAATACGAGACGGTCATGGCAAAGCCAATGGATAAAGAAAGTGGAAGAAACATAGCTCTCGGTACGCCGGTCATGATAAAAGAAGGAGCAAAAACGGCCAGGATGCATAATAGTATCAGCAGCAGCGGAAGAGCAACTTCCTGACAAGCATCGTAGATCGCCTGTTTTTTAGGCTTGCCCATTTCCAGATGCTGGTGGATATTTTCTATCGTCACCGTGGCCTGATCCACCAACACACCGATCGCCAGGGCAAGTCCGGAAAGTGTCATGATGTTGATCGTCTGACCTGCTAGATTTAAAAAGAGTACCGCTGCAATGATTGAGATCGGAATGGTGACGATCACGATGACAGAAGAGCGCCAGTCGCCCAGAAAAAGCAGAACCATCAAACCAGTAAGAATTGCACCAAGGCCACCTTCAAAAAGGAGGCTTTTAACCGAATTGATCACAAAAATAGACTGATCAAATTCATAATTTACCTCGATATCGTCGGGCAGCAGGCTACGCATTTCTGGTAGTTTTGCTTTTAAGGCTGTTACAACTGCCCAGGTTGACGCATCTGCGGTTTTAACAACAGGGATATAAGACGAGCGGCTGCCATTAACCAGTGCATAACCTGCCGTAACATCGGATCCATCCTGCACAGTAGCCAGATCTTTCAGGAAAACAGTGCGATGCCCGTCCGTTGTGACAGGAATCTGGCCAAAGTCGGCCACCTGTTCTTCGAGTGAATTCAGTGTGGTAATGTAACTGGTATTGCCAACCCGGATGTTTCCGGACGGCGTCATGGCATTGTTGGCTGCAAGCGCTTCCACGACTTCATCGGGCGATATATTCAGACTGCGGGCCTTTTGCGGATCCAGGTTAATAACAACTGTTCTCGCATTGGTACCGATCGGCGGCGGTGCCGTCAGTCCCGGAACCGTGGAGAACATAGGCCTGATCCGTGTTACGGCAAGTTCATGAATTTCTTTCAGCGACCTGGTTTTGCTGCTAAATACAAGATCGCCGATTGGTACCGATGAAGCATCGTAGCGTACCACCTGAGGCGGCAGGGCACCCGGAGGGAAAAACTTCATGGCCCTGTTTACTTGTATCGCTACTTCGGCCGAAGCCTGAGCCATATCGCTGCCTTCATAAAAAGCGAGTTTAACAACGGTAAGCCCTTGTACACTTCGGCTGGAAATTTCTTTTATACCACCGATGTACAGGAACTGATCCTGCATACGAGTTGCGAAAAAGCCTTCCATCTGCGCAGGTGACATCCCTCCGTAGGGTTCTATCACGTAAATGACCGGCGAATTAAGGCTTGGGAAAATATCAATCGGGATACGCGTGGCGGACATGACCGAAAAAACAATCAGTCCGGCCACAAAGACCAGGATCGTAATCGGACGTTTTAAGGAAGTAGATAGCATAATTTGGAATGAAAAGTTTTATAAGGGCCGGAATAGCGAGAAAAATTCATCAAAGTTGCTGGTTGCATAAGCCCGTTCCAACCGGACGTCGACCGCTCTGCGCTGTATGTTTACGGCCTGTCTCTCTATTGTTGAGAGTAGCTGCAACGCATCGGTAAGGCCGAGAATGTTTTCGATGCCATTGTTATACAGCGAAAGCCTTTGCTGGTAGGCGAGCTCTGCGGAGTTCAGCGTGGTTGGTAATTCGAGCAGGGCAAGTTGCAGGGTAGCCGTGACAGAGTCTGCGGTGGTTAGCATATTCTGCAATTGAAGTTGCTCGGCTGCCTGCTGGCTGGCTGCTTCTTTGATTCTCCACCGCTGCTGCACCGTCCGGTTTTTTGCCCTGTGAAAATCAGTCAGATTTACTGTCGCTGCCAGACCCACCAGGAAATTAGTTCTGCTATATCCAAATCCCTGGCCCAGCGGACCGAAGTTATTTTCGATATCGAGGCTGGTGCCCCTGGCCCAGGCAGAGGTAAGCACGGACACCCTGGGGAGGGCAGCTTTACGAATGAGATTAATTTCAGAGGTTTGCCGGGTTACCATATTACTTCGGAATCGTAGTAACGGGTGATTTGCCGTAAGCTGGCCCTCCGGTGCCTTGATTAAAAGTGCTCGTTCCTGAAAAGTAGTATCGATCCGCAGTTCTTTCACGGTCCTTCCTGTAAGCGTGGCCAGCTGAATGAAGGCGCGTTGAAGCTGCTCCTGCATCTGGAAGTAATTCAGTTTTGCACGTGAATATTCTACCGAGGCAAGGGAGGAATCCAGCCCGGGGCGTATTCCATTCTGTACCAGGTTGGTAATGACCTTCCGTACCGTATCAACCCGGGCGAGGTTTCGCTGCTCTATTTTGAGCGTTTGTCTAAGCCAAAGCAGGTCGAGATAAGTACTGATGACCGTCTGGCGGATCCGGAATTGTTCACGTTCCAGAGCCGATTCGCCTATGGCAATGTCGGCCCGTGCTAACTGATCCTCGGCTTTGAAACGCCCAAAATTATAAACCTCCCAGTCCGCCGTGGCAAGTGCAATATTTCCGGATGCCAGCTCTGAGCTGTTTTCCGGCCTTCTTGCACCGGCAGTCGGCACGATCAGTCCGAGTGAAAAATAAGAGCCTGACAGTCCGTTGGCCGTACCCATATTGACCTGATCATGAAGTCGCACATTAGGGAGTCTGTTGTCCTTGATAATTTGTGCATTGGTACGGGCAGCTTCCAGCGCCGACTGTTGAGCGTCCAAAGTCGGATAGTGTGCCAGGGTAGCATTGATAGCTTCTTCCATGCTCATCATTTGCGCATGCAGCCGGCAAGTAGTTAAAAGAATCAGAAGTGTACCGATAATAAAGCGTGACATGGGTCAGGATTGAGTTGATAGTTATTTCAAAATGAGCAGCACAGTCCATTCCGCGTTAAAGTGCATACGTGCCGGTGTTGAATTCCAAAGTAAATAGGCATCCAATTAGAGGGTAGTTAAGGAGTTATTAAAATTTGGTTAGAGTGAATAGTTTTTAAACGTGTTCTGATCATGATGCGTAATTTTACCATCAACATATGCCTTAAAACCCGGAAGATTTATGAATGTTTTAGTCGTTGAAGATGATGTGGAACTAACACAGTTCATTCAAAAAGGACTGCAATCAGAGGGTGTTTCTGTCTCGGTCGCTTTTGACGGTGTAATCGGACGTAGCATGGTCAATGAAAACCGCTTTGATGTGGTTGTACTCGATGTTAACCTCCCTGGGCTGAATGGCTTTGACCTGTGCCGTTTTATCAAACAAAACTGGCCGGCGGTGCCTGTAATTATGCTCACGGCTTTGGGAAGCCTGGACAACAAAGTGCTGGGTTTTGAGGCAGGAGCTGATGATTATCTGTCCAAACCGTTTGCATTTAAAGAACTTCTATTTCGTTTAAAGGCCTTGGCCAGAAGGCACCCATCCCGCGCACCCCGGCCAAAACGGCTGGAACTTCTTGATCTGCAAATTGAAACTGACTCTCACAAGGTCTGGCGTGCGGGAGAAAGAATTGAGTTAACTGCCAGGGAATATGCCTTACTCGAATATCTGATGTTGAATCAGGGAAAGGTGATAAACCGTGTCGATCTGCTTGAAAATGTTTGGGATGTTCACTTTAACACCAATACCAATGTAGTGGATGTTTACGTAAATTATCTGCGCCGGAAAATTGACCGGACCGGAACCCGGCTTTTACATACTGTTTTTGGCGTCGGCTATATGATCGGAGCTGAGCCATGAGTATAAAACGCAGAATTACCATCGGGTTCGGAGTTCTGGTGGCGGGGCTACTTTTGTTTTTTTCTATTTTTATATATCAGAACTATGAATCCTATCGGAAGAATCTGATTCGGAGCCGGCTCCAGAGAAGAGCTTTGGGGGGGCAGCTCTACTTTCAGGACCGCATGGAGTTTCATCGTTCAAGTTATTTGACACTGACTGACCAGCATGAAATAATCCTGAATTCAAAGAATCAAGTGCTCTACAATTCTTCGGGGCCGGACGATTATAAATTGACGGCCAAGCTGCTGGCAGATGCCCGGGAGCAGGAGGTTTATTTTGAGTATCATGCCAAACCCTGGTCAGCTGCCAAGGAAGGGGTAGCGCTGGCTTTTAAAGTGCAAGGGGTAACATACGTTTCTGTCGTTACAGCTTATGACCTTACTGGGCGGCAAGCCAATGAAAACCTTCTGTTTATCTTGATAACAGGCAATGTCATTTTGCTCGTTATTGTGGCATTTGCCAGTTTCTGGTTTGCCAGACGCGCACTCAGACCTTTTGACGGACTGATCCGGCAAATGGATCCTGCTGCTGTGAATGATTTTTCTTTCCGGCTCAAAAATGAATCACAGGGGGACGAGGCCGCATATCTGGCTACTTCTTTCAATGAATTGCTTGGCCGGCTGCAAACGCTGGCCATTAGTCAGGAACATTTTGTTTCTTACGCTTCTCATGAAATACGTACACCTTTGACTGTTGTAAAGGGTGTTTTGGAAACCTCACTTGCTTACGATAAACATTTGAGTGATACCAGGCAAAGTATTTCAAAAGCTTTGGTAAGACTGGAAGGAGCAATTGAGCTTGCTAATTCTCTTCTGCACCTGGCCGAAGTGGAAGGTTTGCAGGCTGAAAAATTTCAGCAGGATATCAATATTGTTGATACGATACTTGACACGATCACCTATTTTGGTGAAAAACATCCCGATCAGCATATTGAGCTGCGATTAACAGATACATTCACCGAGTATAGCTCTTCTGTAAAAATATTGGGAAATGCGACGCTGCTTCGCACAGTGCTCAATAACATCCTTGAAAACGCCAGTAAATACTCTGACAGCAAACCAATCGATCTTTTGGTTGATCTGGAAAATCGTCAGTTGTCTGTTAAAGTTACAGATCAGGGGATAGGTATTCCCGGCAGTGAAATAAATGATATATTTCTGCCGATGATGCGGGCCGCCAACGTCGGAAATCTACCAGGTTTTGGACTCGGGCTGACCATTGCTAAAAAAATTATAGACATGCACCGGGGCACGTTTATTGTTGAGTCAAAAAAAGATCAGGGTACAATGGTTTGCATTCTTTTACCTGCTTTGCCTTTTAGCTGATTTTGAAATTGTAAAACATCTTGTAAATGGATCAAAAAAACAACGGCGCTGGCCCAAAAACCAATGAGCATCTGGCAAACGAACGCACGTACCTGGCCTGGATCAGGACCGGAATAGGTATCATGGCGTTTGGCTTTGTGGTAGTCAAATTTTCTTTATTTGTCAAACAGATCGGCCTGGCGCTGGGCACAACAACCAACGTCCAGACGCGGGGCTATTCTGCCGCGATCGGTATCGTGTTGGTGATGATCGGAGTGTTATCTATTGTTTTGTCATTTTTGCAGTACCGTAAAACCTATAATCAACTTACACGCGGTACGTACCAGCCCTCTACGCTGCTAACGACAATTTTGACGGGAATCATCGTATTGATCAGCATTGTATTGGTGGTTTATCTGATTCAGAGCGTGAGTTAATATTAATTTACTGGTGAATTTTTAAACTAAATGCTCAATCGCATTCCGGTGCAGCCTGATTTTTTTGTTTTGCTCCATCTTTTTCAATAGCCTGGACACTACTTCTCTTGACGTATTCAGATCGTTGGCTATTTCCTGGTGGGTTATGGATATCAGGCTCGTTTTGCTGCTTTCGAATTGGTTGTTCAAATAAAATTCCAGTCTTTCATCCATACTCTTAAAGACAACGCTGTCGAGCACTGTCAAAAGTTCTTCGAAACGCGCACGGTAATTGGCAATGACAAAATAGTACCAGCTTTTGTATTTTTGCATCAGCTCATCCATGAGCTGTATTGGAATCATGATCGCAACTGTGTCTTCCACCGTTTTAGCCATAATCTCGCTGGCTTCCTGTCTGGTATTACAAATCATCGATAACGCGCAGGCAGTGCCCGGTTCGAGATAATAAATAAAGGCTTCTTCACCGTCTTCACCCTGGCGATATAGTTTTACCCGTCCGCTTCCAATCAGTAGTGTATGTTTGATATATTGTCCGGTCCGCATAATCACTTCCCCGGCAGGAATTTCTTTCAGGATGCAATTCTTTGTAAGCTCCTGTTTAAGCTCAGGTTCGAAATCCGGGAAAACGGTATCAAGATAATAGGAAATGCTTTTACTTGCCATGGGGAAATCGGGTAATACAAAATACAAGGATATAAATTAAAAGGAGAATAAAAGGTTCCGGTGGGTTTATTTTTCCCTATGTGACATTTATCACTTTCGGGCGGTCGCAGACTTCGGATTTTTGTATGGTAACTGATACGAAAAATGGAAATTATAGCCTACATAGCCTCTGTATTTATTGGCGTTTCGCTGGGCCTGATTGGCGGTGGCGGATCAATCCTGACCGTGCCGGTTTTGGTATACCTGTTTGGGATCAGTCCGTTGGTTTCAACCTCTTACTCACTTTTTATTGTAGGTTCCACCAGCCTTGTGGGTGCTTATGGCAATTACCGGAAAGGTGCGGTCAGGATAAAAACGGCTTTGCTGTTTGGCAGTACCTCCATCACGACGGTATATCTGACCCGTAAATTTATAATCCCGCTGATTCCTGAAAATCTGTTTCAGTTAGGCGGGTTTCAGGTGACCGAACCTTTGCTCACCATGCTTCTTTTTGCGGTGCTGATGGTGGCAGCTTCGGTGGGTATGATCCGTAGCAAGGAGAAAAAACCGGGCTGCCTGGAATGTGACCTCAAAGGAAATATCATCAGGATGTTACTGAGCGGAATCGGAATCGGTTTAACCACGGGGATTCTTGGTGCAGGCGGCGGTTTTCTTTTAATTCCCACACTGGTTCTCGTTCTGGGTATGCCCATGAAAGAAGCAGTAGGTACATCCCTGCTGATCATCGCCCTGAATTCGCTGATCGGTTTTGCCGGTGATATCGGACACTTTGTGATTGACTGGATTTTTCTTTTGAAAATAACTTCCATTGCCATGTCGGGTATTTTGATCGGTGGCATGATCGGCAAGCGGGTGGATGCGGCCTTACTGAAAAAAGGTTTTGGCTGGTTTGTGCTGGTAATGGGCATGTATATTATTTCAAAAGAGCTGTTTCGGATTTGATGGGGAGCTACACGGAATGTCAGAGCGGTATGAAACATTCAGGTCGATTTTCGGAGGTGAAAAAAGACACACTTTTTTTCACTAAGTGATAAATATCACTGACCACCAACCCGGGGTTACCGAAATTTGTATTGTTGATTTATAAGAGATTTTAACCAAAAAAAAGATTATGCAGCTGGAACAAATTTATACGGGCTGTCTTGCACAAGGCGCCTATTATATCGAAAGTAAGGGTGAGGCAGTGGTGATTGACCCGCTGCGCGAGGTAGACCCATACATCAAACGTGCCGAAAAGAATGGAGCAAAAATCAAATATGTGCTGGAAACTCACTTTCATGCAGATTTTGTATCCGGCCACATTGACCTGGCAAAAAAAACAGGGGCGGAAATCGTGTTCGGTCCCACAGCGAAACCTGGATTTGAAGCGCATGTAGCTACCGATGGCGAAGTGCTCAGAGTGGGGGATATCAGCTTCACGGTGTTGCATACACCGGGACATACCATGGAGAGCACCTGTTATCTGTTGACCAACGAGCACGGGAAACAGGTCGGTATTTTTACTGGTGATACGCTTTTTATCGGCGACGTTGGCCGTCCTGACCTTGCGCAGAAGGTATCCGCTGATCTGACTCAGCAGAAACTCGCCGAGCATCTTTTCGATTCTTTGCGAGATAAAATCATGCCTTTGGCTGACAATATCGTCGTGTATCCGGCTCATGGAGCGGGCAGTGCCTGCGGCAAAAATATGAGCAAAGAAACGACCGATACGCTGGGTAATCAGAAGCGGTTTAACTATGCATTACGGCCCGACATGAGTAAAGCTGAGTTTGTGAAAGAAGTTACCGATGGCCTGATGCCACCCCCTGCCTATTTCCCAGAAAACGTGATGATGAACATCAGAGGGTATGATAGTATTGATACCGTGCTTGAGAGGGGCAGTCATGCTCTTGACGCGCGTGCTTTTGAAGCGGCAGCGAATGAAACAGACGCTGTGATGCTTGATACCCGTGATGCCGGAATTTTTGCGAAAGGGTTTATTCCTAATTCAATCAATATCGGAATCAACGGAGGGTTTGCTCCGTGGGTTGGCACACTGATACCTGATATTAAACAGAAGATTCTACTGATCGCCGAAGAAGGGCGCGAAGAGGAAGTGGTGACCCGTCTGGCGCGGGTGGGTTATGATTATACCATCGGGTATCTGAAAGGGGGGATTGATGCCTGGATACAAGCCGGTAAGGAAATCGATCAGATCGAGTCTATCCGTGCCGATCAGATGGCTGAACGTTTGGCGCAAGATACTTCGACAGTAGTGCTGGATGTGCGCAAGGCGAGTGAGTTTTATTCCGAGCATGTGATCGGTGCGGAGAATATGCCACTGGATTACATCAACGATCATCTGGCGCAGATTGATAAAAATAAAACATATCTGGTGCATTGTGCGGGCGGGTATCGTTCAATGATCTTCAATTCAATCCTGAAAGCAAGAGGATACGATAATCTGATCGACGTGCAGGGTGGGTTCAAGGCGATTAAGGATTCGGGCGGGGTGGAAGTGAGCAATTATGTTTGTCCAAGTACGATGTTATAATCATTAATTTATGGGAATTATATCGATGCTGTTCGGCAGTAATAAAACAGACTTCAAAAAGCTGGTTGATCAGGGCGCGCTCATCGTGGATGTCCGCAGCCCCCGGGAATTTGCCTCAGGGCATATCGAAGGGAGTATTAACGTGCCTTTGGATACGATTGCTTCTAAAACAGATTTTTTGATAAAAAAGCAAAAAACTGTGATTACAGTCTGCCGCAGCGGTGGCAGAAGCAGCGTGGCGAAAGCTATATTGAAATCCTCAGGAATTGAAACATTTAATGGTGGCGCCTGGGATGTTCTTAATCAAAAAATTCAATAACAATCTTCGAATATGTTTGAAATCCTAAAACAGCCCTGGCCCTGGTATGTAGCCGGGCCGCTGATCGGGCTTACGGTGCCTGTCCTTTTAATTCTGGGTAATAAATCTTTTGGTATATCCTCATCGTTGCGACATGTTTGTGCAATGTGCGTGCCAGCCGAAATCCCGTTTTTTCAATACGATTGGAAAAAGGAACTCTGGAACATGTTTTTTGTTCTGGGCATATTTTCCGGTGGTGTGGTTGCCGTCAATTTTCTGGCTGATTCGGGTCCTGTGCAGATAAGCCAGGAGCTGGTCCGTGAACTTAAACAATATGGTGTAACAGATTTTTCGTCTCTGGTACCGGTTGATCTGGTAAGTTGGGATAAACTTCTGACATGGCCGGGATTTATCATGCTGGTTGGAGGCGGTTTTCTGGTAGGTTTTGGCTCCCGCTATGCGGGCGGTTGTACCAGCGGACATGCCATCATGGGACTTTCCACGCTGCAATGGCCGTCGCTGGTGGCAACGGCATGTTTTATGATCGGAGGATTTGTGATGGCTAACTGGATACTGCCTTTGATTTTAATGCTGTGAACTTTCCTTTATTTATTTTATCAAAACTGAAAATTAAAAGCTATGCAAAATTTGCCGGCAGATCCTATACTGCAAAATGAACACGCGATCCGGGCGACGGATGCGATTTGTATCAATGAAAGTGAAAAGCAACATCGGTGGTACTACAATCTGAAATATCTTTTGGTTGGGCTGGTTTTTGGTATTCTCTTTGTTAAAGCCGAAGTGATCAGCTGGTTCAGGATCCAGGAGATGTTCCGGCTGCAATCTTTTCATATGTTCGGAATAATCGGCAGCGCTGTTTTGGTCGGGATGGTCTCGGTTTGGCTCATAAAGCGGTTTGAAATCAAAACCGTTCACGGGGAAAGGATAACTTTTACAGATAAAAAATTCAACAAAGGTCAGATTTACGGCGGATTGATATTTGGTCTTGGCTGGGGATTGACCGGCGCCTGTCCGGGGCCATTGTTTGCTCAGATTGGTATCGGTGCTACGGTTGTACTGGTTACACTGGTAAGTGCCATAGCCGGGACCTGGCTTTACGGCAGATTCAGAGAAATGCTTCCGCATTGAATCTAAATAGTCATGCATGGCTTTGGTAAACTTGATCGGTGACGTGTCGCTAGAAAAAAATCGGTCCGTTTAAAGGACCGTTATTCATGAAAATTGAGGCTGGCGACCATATCCTGCTGAATCAATATTTGCAATTTTTCAATTGAGTCATAAATATCAGCCACCTGCCTGGGGTTAGTCACTATTGCGTCTTCAAGTGGACTTTTAATAAGATCAAGTTTTGAAAAAACATCGGAGAATTGTGCTTCAATTGCCACACTTAGTTTCCTATCTCCGGATTTTGCATCAACCTGGTCCAGTAACCAATATAATGCTTTCACGCCGATGGAAGATGTCCTATTTCCGATAAATATTTGTTGCACACTTTGCAATTCGGAACGAATAAAGGGGATTGACGATTGACCATATTTCGACTCTGCCAACTCCGGTTCGGGCGATCCATTTACCCCTAAGGGTGTCCCGATTCTGTCATCTTTGATCATTGAAATAGTAGAGATCATAATATCTGTCAAGACACCAAGGGATGAAGTTCTCTCCGGGCCGCTAGATGCCATGAAATTATTTATATAACCATTGCCGGCAATGCTCCATTGGAAAAATAACTCATCACTTTGCTGCTTTAAATTTCGACAAAGTGCCAGAAGATATGAACCCCGGCGGGAACCGTTCGCTTTAAAAGCAGATATAACAGACTCTTCATTGCCTTGATTAGTGCCATAAATAAGATATTCAATGGCTGCCAGGCCGGTAGAAGTTTCATCAAGTGTTTTTATGTAGGAAAGATCAAATCGTGGAATATTTGAAGAAATAATCTGCTCTATGGCCTCTGTATTTGCAAGGGCATAGAATTTTGAGGATTTAATATCCTGGCTAAACTTGCCCTGCAAGAATATAGATGACAATTTCCACGAAATCACGGAATTAATCCATTCTCGTCTTAACGCGAATAATTTTTGAGTATTTGTAGAATCATCGACATACGAATTTGCGAATTCAACCAATGAATTTACGGAATTTTGAAGGTCAAGAAAACTCCTGATAATGACTGCATTACCTATTCCCTGTATGGCGGTTTGACGAACCGAAATAGATAAAGGTTCTGGCTGCTTTTCTTTGGAGCAGGCCACGAGAATCAATAAAAAAAAACATAGAAAATATTTCATACCGATTTCTAAATTAACGCTTACTATTATCGCCTTAGTAACGTTGTAACATCAAGTAAATCAATGGTTATATAGAAACCGTATCGTTATGAATAAAATTGTTCACATCCTCGTGTTTTTTTGCTTACTGGGAGCTACATGGAATTGTAAAAAAAATAGTCCTAAGCCCGGTGATGACAATCCATTTGAAGAATGGAAATTTGAAGGAGAAACCAGCGACCGCCCCGGGCCCGGATTTTCATGGAGGCTTTCAACGGATAACCCAACAGATGCAAGCCAGCATCTTGATCTTGCTGGAAATCGTCTATTTTACCTCAATGGGTCTGGTGAGCATGTTAGGGAAGTAACCCTTACAGTGACCAAAAAGAGTGAATCCTCCATAGATCCAACTTTTAGAATTTACGGTCGTTTTCAGCAATGTTTGCAAATATCAACGCCAGTGATTTCATCTGGCGCTTATAAATCATCAGGTATTTTTCAGGGAGAAGGGATTGGGAGCAGCTCCCAGTATTCAGGGATTGTCTGGACCCCGGTTTTGTCAAAAAGTCCGGTTAACAGCAAAGAAACGTATAAATTTAAAGTTTACATTGACAGCAAAGATTCACTATGTACCGAAGGCTTTGTGCAGGTGGATATGATTGCCCCGGCAGCTATCAATAGCCAAGGAAGCTACTCTGATGGAGATTACTTATATTTTATTAAAAGAAAAAACTAGCATTGAGCTCTGCTTTTGATGAATGATATACCCTTAGCCAGGGTCAGTTTGATAAAGCCTATATCTATTTCATAATTTACTTAACAACCGCCTTTGCGAGGGGCACGTTTATAAATTATTTTGCTATCTCGTTCTACATAGTCGCCCGATACAATTGGATATGAATACTTAGGCGCGTGCGATACAGTATGGCTTCTAATAATTATTTTGTCGTTAACTTTCAGGCTATGCAATGGCTGAAATTCATTGTTAAAGTTTAAAAAATTCTTGTCAGACTTCTCCGGGCCAAAACTAAGAATATAATCGTCACCATTAATCCTGACCATCACTCCGAAACCTAATCGTGAGCCTGGCGGAAGAGAAAGAGAGGTTACAACAGCCTCCATATTGGTAAAAGCACTTATATGCTTCCTTATTTTCGCTTCGCCGGCATACACTTTTTTCCCTTCGGGAGACGCTTCCCATTTTTTGTACTTTAAACCATCAGGGGTAGCCTCCCATCTTTTCAATGCAGCTTTCCTTTCAGAAGCAGAGAGTGGTTTTGAGGTTGACTTTTTTGAAGCTTCACTTTTAATTTCACGATTAGCAAATACCAGTCCGCTTACCACAACCAGCGGTAAGATAAGCGCATAAATTATTTTTTTCATTTTTTTGTAGGTTTAATTAAATCAATATCCTGATCCTTTTAAGCATTCTTTTTATTTTCAAGGATTTCAACCACAGCGGTGGGCCGTCACTACGGTGGCCGTCACTGCGGTGGCTGCAAAGCTAAAAGTTTCTATCCTGTCGTCTGTTAATGACATGTAAAAGAATGTTAACGAAACGTAAAAGCAGCCACTTCGGTCGATTTTACATACTGCTATGGATTTTGACCTCTGAGTAGTTTGATATACTTTACAATATGTTGCCCATACAACTGTCTTACCAAAACGCTGATTTCTTGAAACACTAATTCTCGACCATAAGTCTCTAAAAAATCACCGTTTAATATTCACAATTTGCAGAACAAGGCAATAATATTATAAAAAGTTTACTACCTGGATCGAAGATATTCCGTGGACACCTTTCAACTGGCACAACATCTAATGCAGTATATGGACAAAATTGCTTCTGATTTAAATGACTATTTATTAGTTGTGAACAAGTACTTTTCAAACGAAAAGATAGACGAAAGTAAGGTCAACGACCCCAGAGATTTCCGTTATCTGTTCTCTACTAACTTGCAGAATACTTGGGAGAAAAAAATGACAGAAATTGAGCGCTGGAATAGTTTATTTCAACTATTCGGAGAATTTGACTGGGCATTACACACAAGAGATATGTCCTTTGATTTAAACCATGGCTTTAAGCTTGTGCTTACCTTTAAACATCCTGAGCTACCAATGAGAAACATCGGAATAATCTGTCATCTGAGTTTAATTGGAAACCTTATAGGACTTTACTACGCAGATTCAAAGACGACAAAAAACAACCAACCCATTGGTAATCCTCATAAAAGTAGTCTTACTATTAATAATGGGCAGTATGAACCTTATACTTCGTATTCCCCTTTTAATGATCTACATATCAAGTATAAAGAAGTTATTATTAAAACAGTTCATCAGATTTTCCCAGAATTTACTGAATTTGATAACTGTTTTGCTGATCACAAAATAACGTCAATTCAACTTGACGACGACTACTATGCAAGTATAGATTTGTTTCAAGTCTTTTTTGGCAATAATATTCATGGGGTGATATAATCTACATAGGCGATCCAACATCTGTTAGCTTTTATGCAGATAAACATAGGGAAAATGACCTCTGGTTAGATTAACAGAATAGCTGGCTCCAGCTCCCGGAAAAAAAGTAACTACCCCATTTACACATTTTCTGGGAGCTATAGGGTGCTCAGGACGGGTAGAGCTGGTTAAATGACCAGCCTCTAGCCGGAATAACCAATTATCTGCTACTCTTTGACAGGCCAATCAGCCAAAGCCCCACTTCATAAAATCATAGCAACAAATAGCAGAATACCACGCTGATATTAAATTCCAAAAGCAAATGCTTGAAAAAATGCGATTATACAAGTGAATGCAGTCTTCTGGAAATTCCCTTTTACGGTAAACCTGTGCGTGGACGATAAATGACGTTCATAAAAAGTAGGTTTTTCATCTGACTGCTTTTAACAGGTAGCCAATTACCATTGATTTTCCACTCGGCATAATTAATAATAAGCATTACATTTTAAACGTGTATTTTAACAACAAACACATGAACAAACAATGTTTTACCTTGATTCTGGCAGCTTCGTTAAGTATCGGAGCTGCTTGGGCACAAGTGGAAAAGTCGGCTATCAAGGACGACTTTAAGCCTTCAGAACTTAATCAGCCCGGGCAGGAATATCCTCAGGTGAATTCTCAGGGATATGCCCGGTTCCGGATCAAGGCACCCCAGGCAGATAGTGTAAGGGTAAGCCTTGGACTGGGCGGAAGGGGCGGCACCAAACTCACCAAAGATCCGGATGGTTTTTTTATCGGAACCACCGAAGGTCCTATGGACGAGGGCTTCCACTATTACCATCTTAATGTTGATGGAGGGACCTTTAATGATCCGGGTACACTGAGCTATTACGGCTCGGTTCGCTGGGAAAGTGGTATTGAAATCCCGGCTCACGATAGGGACTTTTATCAGTTGAAGAGTGTACCTCACGGCCATGTACAACAGATATTATTCCCATCTAAAAGTACAGGTACTTCCCGTCGTGCGTTTGTTTATACCCCTCCCGGATATGAAAAGGGAAATAAACGCTACCCGGTACTGTACCTGCAGCATGGATGGGGAGAAGACGAAACTGCCTGGAGCAACCAGGGGCGTGCAAACCTGATTATGGACAACCTGATTGCAGACGGCAAAATTGAGCCGTTCATCATTGTAATGACGTATGGAATGACTAACGAGGTAAAATGGGGAAAGATAAGAGAATTTAAGATCGACCCTTTTCAGACCGTACTGGTTGACGAGCTGATCCCGTATGTGGACGCTACTTTCAAAACATTAGCCAGCCGCGACAAACGCGCTATGGCAGGTCTTTCTATGGGAGGAATGGAAACCCGGACAATTACGGTGAACAAGCCAGACGTTTTCGGGTACTATGCACTACTCAGCGGAGGTGTATATTCACCTGATGATCTAAAAGACAAAACCAAGCCTAAGCTTATTTTTCTCAGTGCAGGTAGTAAAGAGAAGCCCGACGGCGTGAGAAATGCGGCTACTGCGCTTAAAACGGCCGGATATAATTCGGTTTCATACGTTTCCGAGGGCACAGCACATGAATTTCTTACCTGGCGCCGCAGCCTGTATCAGATGGCCCCGCTTTTGTTTAAATAAACAGTAACGTTGTGAATCAGGTGGTTGGCGGATAGATATCTCCAGCCACCTGAGAAACGATATTCATCCGCTTTTCTTTGTTCACCAAATAAGTAATCAGGACTTAATGTCTTCAGACCAATCACTGGCAGGGAAACAGATAGCAAAATTTCATTGATTTATTAGTAGAAAAAGTTAATCTTTGGCGGGGTCAGGGTTCATGCCAATTAATTCACCAATCACATTTTCAGAATCGAATATCTGTGATTCATAACGTCTTTGTAGGATTGTTTGTATTCATTTGAGAGAAATGAATTATCCAGCCACTTAAAAGCAACTTCTTTTTTGTTTTGAAATCGATTGTAGGTATTCTGTATTTGCCGCCCGTTTAAGCCCAGCCCCAGCCCGAACCCGGTAAAATGCTCCAATTTTAATTTTCTTTTTTTGCCATCCAGCGTTAATGCCAGCTCTTCATTATCATCCGGATTAGCGATACTCACATTTAACAGATCATATGCAGGAGCCAAAGTCCAGTCATTACCCCCATTGATCATTGAAAAGTTCTTCAGGTGCATATCGTTATTACCGGTAAGAAAGCTGAAAACCGACAGTTCAAAATAATACAATAGATCAAGTAGTGTGTTGCTGGAATAGGCGTTTATTGCCTTCCCAACACGTTCCATCGAACTTTTGTACTTATCAAAAGCTTCAAGGATCTGAAACATATCGAGCATGTGGATTTTGTCTCCATTGTCAGTCCGATCGATACGTTTGGTAATATATGCGAGTTCACCAGACTTCAATCGGATCAGACTTGAAGGAACTGTACGCATGCCAAGCCTCTTCGGCGATACGCATGGTTACATGCTCGTTCTGAGGCATTTCAGAATAATTTTCGGAAGGTGGTTTCAAAATAAAATTACCGCCAAGTGCTCCGACGATTGTCAATCTTTTTCCACGCCCGTTTTCCAATGCCTCACTAACAATCGTTAAAGGCAATTTTGGTTGCACACCTGGTACTGTAACGCTGCGCTCCACTACATCTCTGGCCAGATCTTTCATCTGAGCTAGCGAATAATCAAAAACAGGCGGCGTCTTTGTCCTGAAAAACTTCATACTGCAAGCCTCGTGAAAATCGCCTGATGCTTGCTTATCCAACGGTTTGTAACAATATAAACAGTTACTCATGACTGTCTGCAATTGGTATTACACTCACAGCGCCGATACAATTTTTGCAACAAACCAACAGAAGTCCAATACGGTCATTTAAGTTTATTTTCCAGCTTTTTGACGCAATATCTAAAAGCCATCCCTCAGGAATAAGTCCGTCAAAAAAAGGGAAAAGGCGTTTGTCTGTATAAATGGCAGAGACTACCGGTACTGAAAAACTGATAAATTGATTCGGGTAGTTCTCTACGTATTCGTCCAGATACCGAAACTGGTAAAGACCGTCGTCTGTCTCATAGCGGCTGCTCCTGGTTGGTTGAATTCAGATCTTTACTACTGACCGGAGCTAGCTCATGGCCGAACATTCGGAGTACCTGATTCACTTTTTCAAGATTGAGATTACCTTTATTCTGCTCAATTTTTCGGATTACCGTAAGTGCGACTCCAGCCCTGGATGCCAGGTCTTCCTGAGTCAATTGGGCTTGCTTTCTTTTTTGCTTAACGAATTCTGCTAATCTTTCCATTTTATACGTTTAAGCATATAATTACGATCTAATATCTATATTTTATGACCTTGTATAATGAGTAAACTGTCCCTTGAAGATAACTAATTAGGTCTGTGGGGAATCTTGTTCTTTGTTCGCAAACAGAGAACAAATCTGCTTGGACATTCTGGACCACTGAGAGCCAGCGTCTATAAAAATTTTTAGCCAGATTAGCTTTTTTGAATACTAACGCTATGTCGAACGTAAGCAGTAGTTTACTGGGATATACTTATGTTTTTAGTTATTTCTTAGAAGTTTTGGGAAGTGAAATAGGGGGTAAAGTTGCTGTTGTCTCTATAATAAACACAGTTTTTAACATTGTAGTATAAGACAAATCCGCTGTTTTAATCAGGAAGAAATTTGATAACAGCCTAAGCCAATATAAAAACGAGCACTTCACGGCTACGCCCTGATTTTTCATTCAATATTTAAATAACTAAAAAATTAGTTGTAAACTTGCAGTTATAAACGTCGGGTGAAGAGTGCCAATAAGGGATATGAAAGAATTTGGAAAAAATGCGTTCCTGATTTTCTTGCTGGTTGCAGCAAATGTTGCGCAGGCGCAAAAGAGAGAATTTCGGGGTAGAGTGGTGGACGAGCATACGGGTAGACCGCTGGAATTTGTAACCATCTTTATAACCAACACGACCCTGGGTACGCTTACCGACGAAAGAGGAAGTTTTGTAATAGCGTTAGATCCCGGAAAATATGATGTCGCCGTCACGATGGTTGGTTACGGTTCTGTCATTTACCCCTTGGAAGTTCCTGTTGAAATTACCAAAGCTATGAGTCCGGTTTTATTTAAATTGGCTCAGACAGAAAAAGAACTGAATGCGGTTTCTGTAAAAGCTAAAAGGGATGAAAGCTGGTATAATAATCTTGAAATATTTAAAGATGTTTTTTTGGGAATGAGCGCCGTATCTAAAAAATGTAGGTTGGTTAATCCAGAGACACTGATCATCGTTTACGACGAAAAAAGCAACAAACTTACGGTGAACGCAAATGACTTGCTGGTGATCGAAAACCCAGAACTTGGATATAAAGTCAGTTATTTGCTGATAGAGTTTGTTTATGACTTTCGGGAAAAATATGTCACTTACCTGGGTTATCCAAGATACGAATTATCCAAAGGAAAGAAGGTCAAAGAAAATCGTTGGGCCGAAAATCGCAGGACTTCATTTAACGGATCTGCTATGCATTTTGCAAGGGCATTAAGAGAGAAAAGGTTAGAGCAGGAAGGGTTTAATTTAAGAAGGTTAATCAGGAAACCTAATCCAAACAGACCTACAGAAGAACAACTTGAAGAAGCACGGAAACAGCTTCGCATTAGAGGCACTGCTGTCTTACTTGATGCAAATGATCCGTTGAGCATTATGCTATCCAAAACTCGTTTACCTAAAATCGTGGAAATACTGGATACAACCCGCGTTCCATATTCAGATTATCTTCAAATAGACGGAGAGGAAGTGAAAATGACTTTTGAGGGTTATTTTCAGGTGGTGTATGTTGGAGAAAAAGAAGAGTCGGCATATGTAACTACGTCATTTGGAACTCGAAAACCTACTTTTCAAACTTCTGTGATTTTCCTGAGAGACAAAGAAGTCATTCTGGAAAAGTCAGGGAGTTTTTCCGAGCCGCTGGGAATTGTTTTTGAAGGTTATTGGGGTTGGGAAAAAGTAGGAGATATGCTTCCACTCGATTATATGCCTGAGGTGGACTAGGAATAGGTTGAAGGTTGGGTACGCTAGGCTTTCTTGTTTGATGCCAAGCATTTCACGGAACCTTTTAATGTTCCGTCTTTGGTGTACGTTTTTATTCAATTCAGGAGTTGATGTCATGGCATAAATATATTGCAGATTCTAAAATATCAAAGTTCTAAAATTGTCGATTCTAGCTAAAATTACCGAATATTAGAATTTTTTAGAAAATCTAACTACCCGAACTCACAGAATGTCTTATCATAAATCAGTCTATTATGAGATTCATTTCTAAAAAAATAAGAATGGCTTTCATCCCGTATGAATGGCTCCGGAAGAAATTAATGACCCCGCAGAATTCATTAAATAATACTGCAAGTCGCATAGCCTTGTCTACCGCAGGCTCATACTTTGGCAAATGCTTAGTAATTCCGTTTCAATGGAAAACCAGCGTATATATGCTTCACCGGGGGAACAACTATATTTCTTCGAAAATCTAATGCCGCTTATAGAAGCTGTGTATCTATCGCAATTCGAGTCAACAAAGAAGGTTGAAGTCATATTGTCTGAGACAATCATTGAAACCGAATCAATTTCGACCTAACGGAGGCTAATTTGACTCATAAGTCAAATGACGGAGCGGAAAGCATAAATTTCAATAAACATACTTTTAAGAAAAGGCAGAAATATTTAAAAAAGCATTCAATCTGGTATCTTGAAAAGATCAACGACCCGATATCAGTTATGGCCCCTCAATTAGATAAAGATTCCCCAGAAAGATGTAAGAAAATATTGCCTATTAAATTCCTCCAACAAAAGGTTGCAATTCCAGATCAATCGTCTTTCAAAGTCTCAAGTAAAACCATTGTACAGTTTAGTTGGAAAACCATACGTTTTAATTATGCCGGCTTGACGCGTGTTCAGCTTGCGGATTTCCTGTTTTGCACGAGAGCTTTCCCAATTATATTAGTTAGGGTATATTGCGGCACGAAATAAAAATCCTAAGTAGAGGCATAAAACCCCAAGCATGGCAAAATCAAAAATAGATCGGATTCTTTCTCCTGTCCATAAGTTTATCCATCAGGAATTTACCTCTGGTATTATTCTTTTTGCCAGTGTATTAACTGCAATCATTTGGGTCAATTCGTCAACTCCTGAATCCTATCACCATGTCTGGGACACCATAATGTCTGTTAGCTTTGGCACTTTTGTTTTCAACCAGCCATTGCACATCTGGATCAATGATGGACTGATGGCACTCTTCTTTTTTGTAATCGGCCTTGAATTGAAACGCGAATTTATGGCAGGCGAGTTGTCCAATATGAAAAAGGCTGCCCTGCCTATGATGGCTGCTTTGGGTGGGATGCTCGTGCCTGCATTGATCTACTTTCTTTTTAATCAGGACAGTGAGTCAAGGACCGGATGGGGAATTCCTATGGCCACAGACATCGCTTTTGCATTGGCGCTGCTATCCTTGGCAGGTAATCATATTCCTGCGTCTGTGAAGGTTTTTCTTTCAGCTTTGGCTGTCGCTGATGACCTGGGGGCTGTTTTGGTAATTGCATTCTTTTACACCGCGCAAATCTACCTGGGTTATCTGATTGTCGCTGCGGTTTTTCTTGGCCTGCTGGTTTTAGGTAATGTGCTGGGAATTAGAAGCACGCTTTTCTATCTGTTAGTTGGTATCGCCGTCTGGACCTGCTTTTTGTTTTCAGGCGTGCATGCCACCATTGCCGGTGTACTCGTCGCATTTACAATTCCTGCCAGGACAAAAATACAGGAATCAGAATACATTGAACAGGTCACAAAGTACACCAATGATTTTGAGGAGGCAATTCCTTTGAATGGGCCCTTGATGACCGCTGACCAGCATGTTATCATTGAAAAAATTAAGAAGTTAAGCCAGGATGCAGAAACACCTCTGCAAAAAATCGAGTATTCACTGCATCCATGGGTAGCCTTTGTCATTATGCCACTGTTTGCATTGTCAAATTCGGGCATGATCATTGGAAGCGATTTTTTCACTGCGATCGGCAACCCCGTTAGCATTGGCGTGGCGGCTGGGCTTGTCATAGGGAAGCTGGCGGGCATTACATTTTTTACCTGGATGATGGTAAGGTTTAAACTTTCTGACCTTCCTGAAGGTGCAACATGGCACCACATATTTGGTGTTGCTTTGCTGGCAGGGGTCGGTTTTACGATGTCATTATTTATTGCCGGCCTTGCTTTTCAGAGTGAGGGCTTAATTGAAAATGCGAAGTACGGTATTCTTCTGGCATCAGTTCTTTCGGGAGCAGGGGGCATTATATATCTTCGCAGGCTGAGGGTTGTACCTGCAAATTAAAGATTAATATTCCAGGTAAAGGCTAAAATAGGACTGTTAAGCTAAGGCACGGAATAAAATACTCAAAAGCCCCAGGCATGTATAAAAAAGGACAAAAACATGAAAAGGACGAAATCCTCGTTTAGCAGCCAGGACTGTCAATTTTAAATATTGGGAGATTTGCATCGGTTAATTGTTTTTAGTACACTATTGGATGTACTACATTTGTGCCATATATCTTTAAGTTTTTTATATGGTTGATTATCAGTTGTTTGGTTTAATTTTGTTTGGTGAAATGGTCACGCTTGGTCTATCAAAATGATAGTGTTCTATCATTATAGTGGTATGGAGACATCTATATTCGTTCCAGCTTTACCTGATCGGCCCGCTCGAAAACAAGCGGATACCTTTCAAAGATGACATTACTGGCGTCCAGTTCAAAGTTCACATCTTCCCTGACACCGATCAGTTTCAGGTTATAGTAGGATTTAATCAGGAAATTTCGCCAGTAAGGCAGACTGTTGTCATAGGATAAAAATGAGTTGGTGATCACAAAACGGTAATCGCCGAAATCCTGGCTGTCATACTTTTTTTCTTCAGTGCGCTCGTATCCTAATTCCCCCTTTACCATCAGTTCGGCGGCGATCTTTCGGAAGAAAAGGTCCACTTTCGGTTCGACGCGAAAACCGATATGAAGCACGATATGGTAGACATCGTTTACTTCAAGCGCCTTCGCCTCGTACTTGAGCGTATAAGGCTCGTCAGTTACATGAACATGCAGAAACCAGTAAATGTCGGCGCGTTTGGCAGGTGTATGAAAAATTGAATCCAGAATGCGCTTTTCAACACTTTCCGGCTGACTGGATGCAGTCAGATAGATCAGGTTGGTTGCGAAGATGCGAAGTTTGTCGTTACTGCTCACATCTTTAAGTTTTTGCAAAACGAGGGGAGAAAGTGCTGTCTTTGCGATCAGTTTATCCTGTGCCGTTTTTCCATAATACCAAATCAGCATTGTACAGGTCAGCAGTCCGCCAACAACCAGCATGATCCAGCCCCCTTCGTGAAGTTTTTGCAGATTTGCAATCAAAAACGAAATTTCGACAGCAAGGAAAAGAATTGTGATCAGTGCGATAACCACAGTGGGGACTCGGCGTATCCGCAGATACAGCGAGATAAGGAATGTGGTGATCAGCATCGTCAGCGTAACAGATAAGCCAAAAGCCGCTTCCATATTTTTTGACTCCCGGAAATGCAGGACGGTCAGAATACAAGCGGCCATCAGAAACCAGTTAAAAAAGGGAATATACATCTGCCCTTTCATCGTCCCTGGGAAAATAACCCGGTTCCTTGGCCATAAACCTAGCCGGATAGCCTCGTTGACCAGGGTAAAACAGCCGCTGATCAGCGCCTGGCTGGCAATCACGGTGGCCAGGGAAGCCAGGATAACGGACGGAACATAAATGGCTTCGGGGATGATGTTAAAAAACGGGCTGAGCTCGTTAGCGACTCCGTTGTTGATCAGCCAGGCGGTCTGGCCGGCATAGGATAGTAGCAATGTTATTTTAACATAAATCCAGCTAACCCGGATATTGTTTCTTCCCACATGCCCCATATCGCTGTAAAGTGCTTCGGCGCCTGTGGTACAGAGAAATATCCCTCCAAGAAGCCAGAATCCGGCAGGGTAGTGGACCAGCAGTTCATAGGCATAGTAGGGGTTGACAGCTTTGAGTACGGAAGGGTTTGAAAAGACTGACATGAGCCCGATGACTCCGATGAAGGAAAACCAGATCAGCATGACAGGTCCGAAAAATTTCCCTATTTGCTGCGTACCAAGCTGTTGAATCACAAAAAGAAAAATGATGATGGCGATCACAATCGGTACGGTGTCAAGGCCAGGATATATTTTTTGAAGGCCTTCAATGGCAGAAGATACGGAAATAGGCGGTGTGATAATCCCGTCTGCGATCAGAAAAGCGCCGCCCATTACCGCCAGCACGACCGACCATCTGCCAAAATATCTACGGATCAGCGTATATAATGAAAATATGCCGCCTTCACCATTATTGTCTGCTGTAAGGGTGATCAGAATGTATTTGAGTGTTGTTTGCAGAGTAAGCGTCCAGATTACACAGCTTAAGATACCCATTGCCTTGGCGGGCTCAACGGTCTCACCGGAATGGAACAATGCATTCAAAGTGTAAAGTGGTGAAGTACCGATATCGCCAAATACGATTCCGGTTGCAAGCATCACACCTGCCAGTCTGACCTTTTTATGAAATTCTGTGATATGGGTATGCCCTTCCAAAATATTGAAAATTTAAGCTTTTAACGCCACAATATATAACCATTTGGCTGAACTGTCTGTATGGAAGGATTTGGCGGTTGAAGCAGCGAAACTCCAGGGCCTATCAAAATGATAATAGCTATCAAATTAAGTCGGGACTTGTTTTCTGTAATGATTATTATTATGCTCAAAATCAATTATTTAGCAATCTTAATTTCTTCGCAAATGGACTGGAATAAATTTATTGCAAATAAGTCACTGTCTGTCGTGAATTGAACTTGATCCGCCAGGTCAATAATTAGAGCTATGAAAACGAATAAAACCATGCATTTAACTACTGCCCATGCTGAAAAGGCGATACTGGTAGCAGTCAGCACCCAAAAACAAAATGCAGTTCAAACAAAGGAATATCTCAATGAACTGACCTTTTTGGCTAAGACCCTGTTGATCCAGTCGGTTGGGGAATTTATCCAAAACCTGCCGTACCCCGATGCAAAGACATATATCGGGCCGGGGAAGCTGGAAGAGATCAAAAGTTTCCTCGTTACACACCCGGTACAAATCGTGATCATTGACGACCAGTTGAGCCCAAAGCAGCTGCGTAACCTTGAAAAGGCATTTGAGGGAACCAAGGTGATGGATAGGGGGGCTTTGATCTTGCAAATATTCGAAATGCGGGCTGGAACGGCACAGTCGAAATTGCAGGTAGAACTGGCCAGGCTGCAGTACCTTCTGCCACGCCTGAGCCGGATAAGCGCAGATGCTGATAGCAAATCGAGCGACGATGGCAAAAGGACAGGCGGAGAGAATGATCTGGAAAACAGCCGCAGGACGATCAAGGATAGGATCATCCTATTAAAAGAAAAACTCGAAAAAGTAGATCGGCAAGGCATTACGCAAAGGAAGCAGCGCGACCGAATTGTGCGTGCCACTTTGGTGGGCTATACCAATGTCGGTAAATCAACATTGATGAATTACCTTTCAAATGCGGATGTGTATGCAAGAGACGAGCTTTTTGCGACCGTGGACAGCACTGTCAGAAACGTACGGCTGAATGAGATTCCCTTTTTACTGACCGATACCGTAGGATTTATCAGGAAGTTACCCCCGCTGTTGATCAATTCTTTCAAATCAACATTGGACGAAGTACGCGAAGCGGACGTACTGCTTCATGTGGTCGACATCTCACATCCCGCCTGGCGGCAGCAGGTTGAGGTGGTCAATACCATACTGGCAGAAATAGGGGCTGCCCACATCCCGGTAATGCTAATTTTTAATAAAATTGATTTGCTGACAGTTGAGCAGCTGGATAGCATAAAGACGGAGTATGCAGGTACGATCGCTGATTTTACAAACGCCAGGCATGGGTACGGGCCGGTGTACGTTTCGATAGCGAAAGATGAAAGTATGGACAACCTGATAAAAGTATTGAGTGCGGTTATCATGCAGAAAAATCACTCGTTATATACCGGATGAATGCCGTTTCTGAAGGTTGTGAAGGGTACTTATCATTTTGATAAACTGCTACCAGAATGAAAGTATCTGACATGGTGAAACGGTTTTGATTTTATTTTTAATTATATATTAATCAGTTTGTTATAAATATTCAGAAGGAATGGCACCTGAATTGATATGACTTCATATATACACAAAATATTTGTCATGTCAACTAATCATATTATGAAATACAGGCGAAGATACGGCATCCAACCGTTTACGTTTCTGGTTGTGATCCTTTCGTTGGTCACCATTGCAGCCTTTATCTGCCGCATCCTTTTTAGATAACCGATCAAAATGCGCCTTTTGTTGCTTGAAAACCATAATACCCGGCATGTCAACCCCGAGCAGCAGCAGTTGATCGAGAGCATCAAGGAAGACAGTGACCGCCTTTTAAAAATCACCGGGGAGCTTTTGAATATGTCGCAGGTAGGGACGGGAAATATTCAGCTTAATTATCCAGCAGTCAAGACCGGAGCAGATCCTGGAATATGCGATAGAAGCAGTGAAAGTGCAGGTCGAACAAAAACAGGTCGGGCTAATCGTACAGATGGAAGAAAACCTTTTGGATGTAAAAGCGGACACAAAAAAAAGAGCCTGGTTGCTCATCAATTTTCTTACAAACGCAATCCGCCATTCACAGCAGGAAGGGCATATACATATTCAAATCATGGAACATGAAAATGGGATCCAGTTTTCTGTAAAGGACGATGGGAAAGGCATTGACAGCCGCTACCGGGCAAAGATCTTTAACCGGTACTTCCAGGTCCCCGGGAAGTGCCAAAAGTGGTACGGGACTGAGCCTTGCCATCAGCAAAGAATTCATTGAGGCCAAGGGCGGGCACATTGACGTAAACAGCGAGATCGGCATGTGAAGTACTTTCTTTTTTTGAGCTGGCAAAGTCCTGATCTTGCCAGCTTCCATTATGATAACGCCTATCAATTTGATAGGCGTTTTTTGTAATAAGGCTTTCTGTAAAAGAAAATATAATGATTTAATTGTCAGATAATCAAAGTTTTGTAATTTTTGTTTTCGAGAAATGCAGGTTGGGTACAGGTTTAGAATATTCAATCTAAAAAAATATTTAAACCATGATTTCTCAGTTAGAAGCAGTTCATTTAATAGAGTCTGAATTCCCGCAATTAGCGAATTTATATAAAAGAAGCGCACTGACCAGTGATATTTACAAATGCATTCAGCGGCTTCTGGACTTTTCCAGAGAAGCTGTTTTGGACTACAACCTAAATTTGTCCCAGAAATGCTTTTCAGTAGCCAAAACACTGCTCAACCAGGGTGATAAAGCCATTAGGACAGCAATTGAAAGGAGCTTTATTTATTCATTTTCGCCTTTTGCCAAAAGGGGAGAAAGTGAAATAAAGCGGTTGAAGTTTTTTATGCCGGATGATTTCTACAACATTTTCTTGCGAAAGATTGAAAAGCCCGGGCCTTGCGACGGTATTGATAGTGCGGATATCACACTTCGCCTGGCCACAAAGGATGACTGGATTTTTGCAAAACAGATCACCGATGAAATGCACGACTCTGCAATCAATCGGGGATGCGGGATTTCTAAGCGAAGCCCGCTGTCTGTGATCCGGAAAATGATCGAGGGCAAAGCCGTTATAGCAGTTACAACGGACAATCATTGGGCAGGGTTCTCTTACATTGAAACCTATGAAAACAATGAATTTGTATCCAACTCGGGTCTGATTGTAGCACCTGCTTACCGTCAGTGCGGAGTGGCCAAAGCCATCAAACAGCAAATCTATGATCTTTCGCGGAAGCTGTACCCCAATTCAAAAATATTCAGTATCACTACCGGCGCAGCTGTGATGAAAATGAATACCAGACTGGGCTTTGAGCCGGTGACATACAGTGAAATTACGAGGGGGAAAAAATTCTGGCAAAGCTGCAAGAGCTGCGTGAACTACCAGACGCTGCTTAGCAAAGGTTATAAAAATTGTTTTTGTACCGCCATGCTTTATACGCCAGAGCAGGAAGAAGAAAACGAATGTGAAACCGAACATCAGCATTAAATTTGACTACCTATTGTTCCATATTACTGTGATTCGCCTGCTACAAGTATTGTTGAGTGACTAGCGCGTATGTATGTGGGTGGATATGGTTTTTTAAAAGACGGTGTGCTTCAACGACCGCCTGCCCGTAAATTTTGCGAAACCTTTCAATCCTAAATTCAGCAATTGACCCATAGTGCGTAACCATCTTTATAGATAACATCGCTACATGAGGACAAATAAGCTTCCCTTGATCAATCTGCTCATTAAACGCAGCCAGCATCTGCTCAAACTGCGACAGCATCGCCTCAACCGGTTGAGCTATCCCATATTTATAGAACAAAATCGCGTCACCCTCTATTTCCGAAATGTGAAAACCCAGTGTGTTATTTCTGATAATTGAACTTAACAGGCTGGATATTACCTGAGCACCTGCGGCATGATCAGCCTGTTTTACAAAATGTGTGTAGCCGCTGATGTCAACAATGAGAATGGTGCTTTTTTGCGGCGATAGCCTGTTTTATGATGACACGACTGGCTGATTTCCGCCGAAAGATACCCGATTTCACGGTTGTCGAGTCTGCCTGAAAGATTGACCGATAGGATTTGTTGTATAATCTGGACATTTGTGCTGTTTGTTCTTGATGCCACTATGGAGTCCGTGGAAATGCTGGGAGCGCTTTGTTGACCGTAATAGAAATTGGAATGGCTAATGTTAGCCATTCCTTGTTTATCCTGTAAATTTCAATGACTGTATTAAGTCATTAATGATTACTAAATGATAGGTCAATACAATCGGGCTTCCTTCAAAATTTCCTGAAGTTTCTGCCATCAAAAGGCTTTCCGTTTCTTTTTCTTCAAAGCCGACAGGCTTTATTGTCGCCTTGTATCGCTCGTTAGAATCCGCGATCCAACGCTCTATTTCTTTTTTTCCGTTGTGCGTTTTTCCTTCATCGAAAACTACGGCTGTTTCAGAAAAACAACTGGCGTATGCAACGCTATCAAAGTTGTTTTGCGTTTCGACTAAATCTGATACTACTTTCGGTAAGTTCATTTTTTTCTTTTTTTAAGGTGATTAAATAGTGGGTACAGTTCCGCCGTCAATGACATATTCTGTCCCTGTGAGATAGCTCGCTCTTGGCGAAACCAAAAAGCCGACAAATTCAGCCACTTCTTCTGGTTGGGCAGGTCTTCCGAACGGTATTCCACCTAATGCATCCATTACACTTTGTTGCGCTTCTTCCACCGTACTGTTCGCGTTTCTTGCAAGTTCGCCCAGCCAGGCTTCTGATGCTGTGGTATTAATCCAGCCTGGCGAAACAGCCAGGACCCGAACACCCTTAGGGGTAACTTCATTCGATAAGCTTTTACTATAGTTTCTCAAACCTGCTTTTGCCGCGGCGTAAGGCAAAGTTGAATCGTACAAAGGAAGTTTGCCCTGTATGGAAGCGATGTGAATGATAACACCACTTTTTCGATCGATCATTTGTGGTAAAAATCCTCTGTCCAGCCGAACCGGAGCGAGCAAATTAGCTTGCAGCGTCGATACCCAATCTTCATCACTCAATACAGAAAATCCACCTGCGGGTGTTGATGAAGATCCAAGGTTGTTTACCAAAATATCCAGCTTTCCATAAGTTGATAGCACCTCGCTTACCACCTTTTGTGATCCGTCTGTCTTACTTAAATCAGCGGAAATGAAATGCAACTTCTCGTTTTGCTCTTCCGGCGCGTTTCTTGCGGTAATAATAACCGTTGCACCAGCTTGTAAAAGCCTTTCTGCAATTGCTCTTCCGGTTCCTTTTGTACCCCCGGTTACCAGGGCAATTTTACCTGATAACTCATTGTTGAAATTAAACTGTTCCATTGTATTGTCCTTTGCTTAAAAATGAATGATAGGACAAAATTGGCGTGTAAAAGAAGTTTAGACAAGTACGGAATTACGATTCATATAGGGATAAATTAGTCCCCTATTGCACTAACTGAGACATACGTTTATATTTACAATATGTATGAAAGAAAAATAATCCCGAACTTGAATTGTGGACTTGATCTGATAGGTGAAGTTCTTTACGGCAAATGGAAAATCCGCTTACTCTGGTTTATTGACCAGGGTTATCAACGCCCGAGCGAACTGCAGCGTAAAATTCCCGATGCTTCACGCAGGGTTTTGAATATTCAGTTAAAAGAGTTGGAAGAACACGAACTGGTTACAAAGAAAATTTATCCCGTCGTACCGCCAAAGGTAGAATACAGCCTTACCGAATTTGGTAAGACAGTAATCCCCGTGATTGCCGCATTAGGGCAATGGGGCGATGAACACGAAGACCGTTTGCGGGACGTGATTTTGAAACAGGCGGTAAGTTCTGGTTTGGACATAACCCTTAATTAGAAAATCTATTTATCAACAAAATAGCTCTAATTTTTCGGCGTCAATATAACGAGGTACCTATGTGGACAGCTTTTGACAAATGCAATAACCCTCGTTGCAAAAACGAGGATATTTTAAGACTGAACGGCTAATAGGTTCATTCTTCCAATTCCTGACGACCACGAGCGATTCTCCGACAAGCCCAAATTCTTATTGCAGGGCTTGTAAGTTTCGCGCCATTATTCAGGTGTCATTTGTCCGCTTAATGTTCTCTGGGATTGATCGTCAAACTAAATAATCCAGTCCGTACCTATTGGTCTGTTTACAGTTTGCATCCATTAGAGGTCTGGTCAAGAAAATAAGGCTTTTTGCATTAGATATAGATCTTATCTATCAGCTTTCCTGTTCCATTAATCCGGTCGTTTCTGATCTCTGAAAGCAGTTTACATCAGGACACATTCAAATACTTTGAAGCAGTTTCTGAAATGGATGATGACAGAGCGGAAGCATTTGAGGTTTACTGCTCAGATATTGTATCCTGGCCAGCGAGCGGAAATGATCTGGAAGAGACGCTGGAAGGTTTTGAAGAGGCCTATCAGGGATATTATGGAGGAGCTTTTAAAGATCCGAAAACAGAGTTTACTTACCAGTATGTTGAGGATACCGGAATGCTTTCGGGAGCACCGGAATTTCTTGAAAGATATTTTGACTACGAAGCCTTCGGAAGAGATTTATTTCTTGAAAGCTATACCGAAATCAATGGATTTGTCTTTGTTGATTGATAGACATCCAAAACTTTGAGGGCACTTGCAATAAATGTGAGTGCTCTTAAAGTGACAGACTCAGCCCATTGCAAGCAATTTCGCACTTTAAAAACTATTGCAACTATTATTGCAACCAAATAAAAAAGGACTTAGTTTTTGAAGCTAAGTCCTTGATTTTCAAGTGGGCCCACCTGGGATCGAACCAGGCACCTACTGATTATGAGTCGGTAAGAATATGGTTTTTCTGTTTATCGTCTCTTTGTCTATTATTGTGCAATATGCTGATAATTAGATATTTATAAAATATTTTTGTTTTTGCTTGTTGTCTGTTTATCGTCTAATCGGTAAATTTGTATTGCACATTGTATTGCACATAAAATTGAATGAATGTTCAATCAAAATGGTAGTATCATGAAACAGGCCACAGTGAATTTGTTCTTCGACACCAGGAGGGATGACAATAAGATAAAGCTTAACGTCATCTTTGAAAGAAAGCAGAAATTGTTTTCAACAGGTATCAAAGTAAGTAAGGCGGAGTGGGAGCGGTTAAAGAAAAATGCCGAAAAGGAATCGCCGGATGGTAAAATCAAGGATGATAATTTTCTTGACGTCTGGCACAAGTTGTGGAGCCGGGAGACTGACCCAGTGGGCATTGTTCCTTTTGCACGTAACATTACCAGGCAACTAGGTCCGAATTTTACATTTGATCTGTTTCGGGAGTCATTTGAAAATTATGGAAAGGCGGAAGCTCCGCCAATACCGGTTGAATCAGACGACGTGATAAGCATGCTTGATTTAAAAGCAAAGGCGATGGAAAGTGAAGAACGACTTGGTTCAGCTGCGAGTTACAGAGATACGGGTATTTCTTTAAGACGGTTTATTTCTTCATTCAATGATGCTGATAGAAGCAGATTTTTGAACATTCCTAAACCTACAAAACGGAATGCGGAAAAAGTCACCGCAATTTTAAGATTTGAGCATGTCACTCCCGATTTTTTAAAGGCCTATGAACAATGGATGCTTCTCTATGGTCGTGCAGCAAAAAAGAAAAACTTGAAAAGGGGAGAAGCTCCTGCTATCGATACACCAGCCACGCTTACAACGGTGGGTATATATTGCCGACAACTACGGAGTGTCTTTAATGATGCGATCAAAGACAAGGTTGTAAGCTCAGACCTATATCCTTTTGGAAAGGGAGGATATGTTATCCCGGCTGGTGCAAATATCAAAAAAGCGCTGTCCAAGGCAGATGTTATGAAGATCATCAGCTATCAGAGCGAGCCCGGTTCCTATGAAGAGCGAGGCCGTGATCTTTGGGTATTTTCGTATCTGAGCAATGGAATGAATATTACGGATATCTGCAATATCAAGTGGAAGGACATTGACAGGGCAGGAAATAGCTTGTCCTTTGTTCGACAAAAAACAGCAAGAACGAGAAAAGGCAATCAAGTCAGGATAAAAATAAACCTGTTTGCTGAGAGCTGGAATATCATAAACAGGTATACCAACAGTACCGCGTCAGAATCATACGTATTTCCGTTTTTGAATTCCGGCATGACTGCAAAGCAGAAGAAAAGTACGGTCTCGCAGATTGTGACAATGACCAATCTGCATATCCGGAATATTGCTAAAAAGTTGGATATAGCGATGGATATCACAACCTACGCGGCCAGGCATTCATTTGCTACGATATTGTTGCAGTCGGAGGCTCCTATTGCGTTTATATCGCAGTCGCTAGGACATCAGAACATTTCGACTACTCAGGCCTATCTCGGGTCTTTTGACGATGAGAAAATGAAGAAGTATCTTGAGGCTTTGATTTAGTATGAATTTAAATTTTGTGAAACATGCTGTTTTAACATTTTAATAAGACTATGACTATAAACCAGTAGGTGCTTGGTTCGATTCCAACCGGGTTCATTTTGAAAACCACGCAATTCGCTTAAGAGATAAATCCTTTTTTTATTTGGTTGCAATAGTTTTTATTAAGATGGTGCTTGGACGCCTCCAGTTTAAACTAGGCTGAAATAACTAAAAGTCGCCAATTAAAATAACTTTTAACTATTTAAGACATTTCTTATCCAATAGATAACTTTGACGTTTTTTTACTTATGGACAAGTTCCTGAGAGAGAAATTTTCGTGTTTTACCTGCCTTGAGCAGGATACGAGTACTTTTAGGTATGTCAGAAATTTAAGCCTTACCGAAGGACAGACTAGGAAACAGTGACAACTAACGTCAGTTCAACTTACGGAAAGATATGTGTTAGCAATATTTTATTTTGTATATTTCGTTTTTTGGCATTTGATAAATAGACTCGTTTCCCATTACATTAACCAATACCAAGTGTGAATAGTGTACTGGATTTATCACGTCAAAATTGGAAGCATAAATTATAAGTTGGCTAGTCACGAATGAGTATATTGAGATTTGTTCGAAATATTTAAAGGAGGTGTAGGAGCTGAATTAGTATATAGTGCCAGCATTGGTTATATTGATAGACCTATCAGGTAACGCCTTTTCAGATTGGCATATTTTCTGGGAAAATATTTGGTAATCATTGGCAAGTACGGCATAGTCATAAATTTATAATAATTGCTACAAAATTCTCATAATCAATATATTACTAATATTAATATTGAAATATATAAGCTTATTTTCAGGGTGCGGAGGGTTCGATACTGGATTTGAAGATAATGGATTTAACTGCGTTGCAGCATTCGACAATGATCCACATGTTGTAAAAGTTTTCAATGAAAATCTGATTGGGCGAGCCTACATCCATGATCTAACGAAGCCTGATTTACCGGTAAAATTTGAGCCAAATGAAATTGATGTGCTAGTAACAGGATCACCATGCCAAGGATTCTCTACGGCTGGTAATAGGAAACTAGATGATCCTAGAAATAGCTTGCTTTTAGTTGCAGGTAAGTTTGCCAAAGAAATAAGTCCAAAAGTGGTTGTTTGTGAAAATGTTATGGGATCACTTTCGGGTAAGCACAAAGAATACTGGGACGAACTCACTCTCCAACTAACTAGTCTAGGTTATAATTGTAACTTTCTTAAATGTTCTGCGCCAGACTTTGGACTAGCGCAACTTCGTAAACGCGTATTTCTTATTGCGTGGAAAGGTAAAAAAGATGTTAACTTTCATTTACCGGTTGAGAAATCGAAGACACTAAGACAAGTTTTATCTGACCTAGAAGGTCTACCAAACCAAGACCTGTTCTACCCAGTAAATAATTCAAAAGTGCAATCACTTGTACAACACATAAAGCCAGGACAAAAACTATGTAATGTAAGAGGGGGAGCTAATTCGATACACACCTGGGAAATACCGGAAGTGTATGGGGCTGTAACGGATCGTGAGCGCGAAATACTCTTATTGATCATGAAACTGCGTCGCCAAATTCGGGTCAGAACATTTGGGGATGCAGACCCTGTAAGAATCTTAGCATTGCAAGAAAGATGCGAATACCCGGTAGATGAAATTATTCAGTCACTAATTGAAAAAAGATTCTTAAAGCGAGTTGAAGAAAATGTTGACCTAGTGGATGCGTTCAATGGCCTTTATAAACGGCTTGAATGGGAAAAATGCTCGATGACAGTTGACACCCGATTTGGCAATCCTAGGTATTTTCTACACCCAGAGCAACCACGGGGTTTCACAGTTCGAGAAGCAGCAAGAATACAAGGTTTTCCTGACAGTTTTGTATTTTCCGGGCCAGTAAATCAGCAATATAAAATGATTGGAAACGCGGTTCCACCTCCTATTGCCAGACGTATAGCTTCTCTAATCAAAGAAAATATTTTATCATATGAGCTCCCAGAGCTATTACTTCAACCTGATTACCAAATGGTCTGCTGAGGAAGATGGACACCAATATCTGCTACTTCAAAAAAAGATCGCATTTCTAAGTGAATATCTATATTATGATTATGAGCCTACATATGGAACGAAGCCACTTTTTGATCAGAGGTTAGTACTCTGGTTGCAAAACCTTCAAAGTGAAGATTATCAAAAAGCACTTTTAAAGTTGGTGCCGACAATTTTTTATCTTGGAAGGGAGGAACTGAATTGCTTATATAAGACAGCATTCAATACACAAATTAAAAATTGGTTGATCAAAAATGGAAATAAGAACTTTGAGAGCGATGACTATCTAGGGTATTTGGAAGGTGAGATGAAAAATACTTGGTTTTGTCCTGTTACAGATAGCTTTCGGATTAACCAATTTTATCATATAAATCAAATCACTTCCAAACATACTTTCAGACCTGACTGGAGATCTCTTAAAAAGTTTGCTGACAAAGAGAAAATAATACAATATATACTAGCACAGGGCGTAAAACACATAGTGCTCCTTGAAGACTTTGTTGGAAGTGGAACGCAGGCGAAATCCCCTGTTACCTTTGCCTGTGAGTTAATCAAAGATGAACGCTTAGCAGATGTAAATTTATTATTCGTTCCCTTAATGATTTGTCCTAAGGGCGTTGAAAAAATCGATACATTGCATGCAGATAGCGAAAAATTTTCCTATGAATCTTTGATTAAAATTAAGAACTCAGACTTGATCAATGAAGAAATTTTGGAATATTTTCCTGAAAATGAAGATGTAGTTCAGATGATTAATGAAACCTTTGACACTGTCAAAGGTGCCCTTGACAATGAAGAAGTCAAAAAGTTAGAGCCCTTTGGTTACAAAAACACTGGAGGACTTGTAGTTATGTATACTAATACTCCCAACAACTCACTTCCGCTTATTTTTTTAGAATCGGATACTTGGTCGCCACTTTTCAAACGACATTCTAGGGACTGATATGATCAATAAAATAAATCCATTTCATGAATTATATGTCACAGAATCATTCGGGTCCGAATCATTCGTGAAACTTTTTAGTGAAGTACTAATGGATCCGGTTGCCGCACTATTTAAGCCTGGAAATGTTATTCTGAAAGGTCTACCAGGCACAGGTAAGACTATGATGTTAAGTTTGCTGGAACCAGAAATAAGAGTAGCATACAAGCGTTGCAGAATCCCTTTTCCAATCCCGAAAAATGTTAATAAATTTATTGGTGCAGGAATAAATCTAATTCGAAGCAGTGTAGCAGACTTTGGTCAACGACCTGTTTCAAATGATAAGGAAGCAAATGAACTTGCAATTTATTTCGCAGACTTTGTCAATTACTGGATTATCCGGGATATACTAAATTCAATTAAGATACTTGGCCATGAACTTTCGGACGAAATTGGCATTGATTTAGACGAAAAAAAATTACACAATTTTATTAACGAACTAAAATATGATGACTGCTGGTTCGGATATCTGGATACTATCAACTCATTCGAAGAATTCGAGAGAGTTCTTAAAGATCGTATCGTAACATACAGAAGTTATTTGCATTTTAATCTCGATACAGTTCCAGAAAGAATAGCCACGACAAAAACTGCGATTGGAGAACCAATTTCTCGGACCGTCCAATTGTTAAGAAAACATAATATCATTAGCAATGATGTGCATGTATTCATAAGAATTGATCAATATGAGGAACTCTCGTGGTTGGATAAGGTCTCTGGAGGTATCGGCAAATTGTTCAAATCCGTAATCAACAAATTGTTAGCCAGCCGCGATGCAAGCGTATCTTATAGAGTAGGGACTCGTCCGTTTGCGTGGAATGAGGATACTCGAGAAATATTCGGAACCACCGCGCGACTGGAAGTTACGAGGAATTACCTGGAAATTTCGATTGACGATGTACTTAGAAGACATGAGGATAGAAAAACATATCTTTTCCCAAAATTTGCTGAGGATATTTTCAGTAAACGTCTTAAGTTTTATGGATTCTCAACGGGGACCGGTGATACAGAGAAAGGTAAAGTCAAAAGTATATTAAAAGAAGTATTTGGGAACGGGCTTACATCGGAAGAAAAAGCTCTAAAATATGTTCAAACTAACAGAGAGAAAGCCGTTTCTATCGATCCTTCTTGGCCAGAACCTTGGAAAAATTATCTTCTTAAGTTAACACAAAAGTCACCTTTGTCTGCGAGACTTGCTGAAGGATGGGCAAGACAAAAAGGAAAAGAATCTATCGTAGAGAACATTCCGTTACCTGGTGAGGAACCATGGGAAGCAAAGGCTAAGCAGTACTGGAAAAAAGAACGGATTGAACAGGCATTAATACAAATTGCCTCCAGAAATAATCAACAACTAATATGGGAGGGCAAAGATGATATTTTGGATCTTAGTGGAGGAAATATTCTTGTCTTCCTTAATTTGTGTCAGGAGATTTGGGAAGTTTGGATGAGAGATTCGGATAAAGATGAAACAGATCAGTTAAAAGTCAGAAGGATAGATACAACGATACAAACGTTAGGCATTTTACACGCGAGCACTGGCTGGTTTAACAAAATTTCCGCAGTAATTGGTGGGAAAGAGCGTCGACAATTTATTAGAAATGTGGGAGTTGAATTACAGCGTATGCTTCTGGAAGACAAGAGTATGTCCTATCCTGGAAGAAATGGATTTTCCTTATTGGAGGAGGCACAGGAACGTGACAATGTTTTGAATAATTTCCTGGGAGAAGCTTCGGACTACGGCGATTTGCAAGAAAGACCTCATACATCAAAAGATAAAAATAAAAAAAAGAGGGTAAAATGGTACTTACACCCCATTCTTACACCGTATTTCAAGATACCGGCTGTTCATACCAAAGAACCGTATTATGCAAAGGTTGAAGAGGTTAGAGCTTGGTTAGAGTTACCTCCCGTTGATGATTCGCAATTGCCTGTTAAAGCAACGCCTGCATTAAGAGCTCGTACGCCGAAATCAAATAATGGTCAAACATCACTATTTTGAATATGAGTGTTGCATATAGACCTTGGGGAGATCTTGACTGGCTACTTGGCAGCATTTCGTCTAACAAATTCACTTTAATCGGATGTTTATCAACAGAAGAGCGGTGTCTAAAGACACATGAAATACTTAAAAATCGCGGCAATTTGTTAAGCACAGCATTTTTAGAAATTATCGATCCCAACGAAACGCAGCAGCATCAAACTAATCGTTATGCATGGAGAGAAAGATTAAACAAATTAGATAAAAACGTTGCAATCTCGACGCATGATTTACTTTGCCCAATCGGTGACATTTACAAACTAATTAAAGATTTAGCTGCAAACAGTAATGGGAAAATTATTTTAGATATTAGCTCATTTCCAAAACGATTCTTTTTTCCAATCACAAAATTACTGCTAGCTCATAAAGCAATTTCTACTATACTAATAACTTATACAGTCCCAGAAAAGTACAGTGCCGAGGATCTTTCGGAAAATCCATTAACTTGGCAGCATATCCCAATGTTCGATAATGACGACCCTGATGTTACATATGACTTGGCATTAATAGGCTTAGGCTTTGTTCCTCTAGGTCTTTCCAGTTTGTTTAAGGATCGATTCAGCAACCTAAGGATAAAATTAATGTTTCCATTTCCTCCAGGAGCACCGTTCTTTCAAAGGACTTGGAAATTTATTGAAGAAATGGAGATTAGTCCAAAAATCGACTCTAAAGATATACTCAGAGTTGATACGATGAATTTATCCGAGATGTTTGATGCAATTTGCAGTATCTCAGATAAGAGAGGGATTTTGATTGCACCTTATGGGCCCAAGACAATGTCTCTTGCGATGTGCCTTTACGCTTGTCTAACAGATTCAACTGTTTACTATACTCAACCAACGACCTATAATCCAGGATATAGTCAAGGGGCAACTAAATGTACCGGATACTGTATTAAATTAAACGGACAATCCTTATATAACAATGCTGACGGATAAGTAAATAAAGGGAATTCTGTCACTATAAATAAAGATTTATTTATAGTGAAGGCATTGTAATTGGTTGAAACTTAAACTGACATTAACTTATCTCGAGGACATGGATGACGTATCAAGAGTCGATAAAAGGAAATTCAACGGAGGAGCGCGTAAAGGATCCGGGCAAAAGGCGCTTCCAAGTGGAGAGAAAAAAGTGACCATTTCGTTTCAGGTTAAACAAAAGTACGTCTCGTTAGCGAAGGAAAGAATCCAGATAATTATAAACGAAATCAATAACAAATAGATTGAAAGTTCATTTATTATTTCAATTTATTTAAGTATCTTTATAAGAGGTAAGAGGATTATAAGAGATGCATATGGATAATCAAAAATTCGACCTAGGGCTAACTTTTTATGAAGTGATGGATTTGCCCGACCATCAACTTACTGAATTTTTAAAGTATGTAGCTAGGGAGGAAATAATTAGATGGCTAAATTGGAATGACCCCAATGGAATTTATTCTGATGAGGCATCGTTGGTGGAAATTGGAGAGATCCTAAGCAAAGAGGAAGGTATAGAAATTATAAAACGTCAAATAATAAATTCTTAATAAAGAACAAAAACTTTTCATCGAACTTTAAAATCAATCGTAGTATTGTGGCAGATGTTCATTCCAGTGAGGTCAGAAGTTTCAACATGTCCCAGATAAAAGGTAAGGATACTAAGCCTGAGCAAATTGTCCGCAAATATTTACACAAATTGGGTTACAGATTTAGATTGCATGTAAAAGACCTTCCTGGCAAACCGGACATAGTTTTACCGAAGTATAAAACGATAATTTTTATAAATGGGTGTTTTTGGCACGGACACCATGGTTGCAGGTATTTTAAAGTTCCTAAAACTCGAAGTGATTGGTGGTTGAATAAAATAAATGGTAATGTTTCAAGGGATTTAAAAAATGAACAGACGTTAATTAGGGCTGGTTGGAAGGTAGTTGTTATCTGGGAATGTGGATTAAAAAGAAATAATTTACATGAAACATTTGTTTATCTTTTGAATATAATAAATACAAGTAATAAATCTAATGAGTTTTAACGATAAGATTAGTAGGCTTCAAGCTGGAAATAAGCCAAGGGTGCTTGACCTATTTGCAGGATGTGGAGGCATTTCTTTGGGGTTTCATACCGCTGGATTCGAGATAATAGGTGCTGTGGAGATCGATCCAGATGCTGCTCGAACACACGCTATAAATTTCTGTAAGGACGAAGATGAAAATGTCATTGAGGAACATGCCAAGGCACGGGATATCGTTTCACTCGAGCCGGATCAATTAATTCGTGATTTAGGCTATGGCCAGAATATTGAGAATGTAGTAGATATAATTGTGGGAGGTCCTCCTTGTCAGGCTTTTACAAGGGTGGGTCGAGCTAAACTTAGGGAGGTCGCGGCTCACCCAGAGGCTTATTTAAGTGATCCACGGAGCAACTTATATTTAAGGTATATAGAATATGTAAGGAAGTTAAAGCCCCTTGCTATTTTGATAGAAAACGTTCCTGATATCCTAAATTTCGGGGGAACAAATGTCGCAGAAGGCATTTGTGAAGTACTTGATGAAATGGGATATGATTGTCGTTATACACTACTTAATACCGTATATTTCGGAGTACCACAAATGCGAGAAAGAATGTTTTTAATCGCATATTTAAAGGAATTTGAAGTGGAAATAGAATTCCCAAGTCCAACACATTGGATAGATTTGCCACAAGGATATAAGAATTCCCGTCAAGTAGCATTAAAAACGATAAGGACGAATCTATTATTTGAGGAAAATAGTAAATATTATACAGCAATTAAAGAACCCAATAAATCGCTAAAACCGGCTGTTACAGCAACAGAGGCATTAGAGGATTTGCCGGAAATTAAAGAGCACTTAGTTGGGGAAGGTCTTAAGCGAGGAGCTAGAAGGTTTACCGAAACTATAGATTATCCCGTAGATAAATCAGTGACTGAATACGCCATCGTTATGCGTAACTGGAAAGGTTTTGAAAATTCACAAGGTATTAGGGATCATGTAATTCGTTCGTTACCAAGAGATTACAAGATATTTGCAAAAATGCTACCCGGTGACCAATACCCCCAGGCTTTTGCAGCGGCGAACAAACTCTTTTTAGAGAAAATTGCAAGCTTATCTAAAGAAGGAATTGTCGTCGATAAAAATAGCGATGATTATGAAAAATTAAAAGCTACATTCGTACCTCCGTATGATCCCAATAAATTCCCTAATAAGTGGCGAAAAATGGAGACGGATATGCCTGCAAGGACGTTAATGGCTCATTTGGGAAAGGATAGCTATTCACATATACATTACAATAGCGACCAAGCAAGAACAATATCAGTAAGAGAAGCAGCTAGATTACAGTCCTTTCCTGATGGATTTATTTTTAGTGGAACGATGAATCCAGCATTCAAGCAAATTGGAAATTCTGTTCCTCCATTGATGTCAAAAGCTATTGCGGAAAAAATGTTCGAAACTTTAACAAGTAAAATAAGTGTTAAGAAAGTTAGCCGTAAAAAGATTAACGCAGTCTGATCTTACTATATTTGCCTGGCACTTCAAGAATCAACCTGCTGGTAATCAAAAGGCTATAAATTTAAATGCCGATGTATTTAGTTCAATCTTATACCCTTTGTTATCAGAGCTGGCTATTGAAAGAAATGGGCGTTTCTCTTTAGATTTATTTATTTACGGCCCAGGCAGTAATGTGCTTCATAATTTGCAAAGAAAGATTATCAAAGGAGGAACATATAAAAACTGGAGACTTAACGGTGAATTTATCTACAACCCCATTGAGGAGCCAAAACGATACAACCTACTAAAGGCAAATGACCTAGCAGTAATGGAATTTTCTGGGAGTGCCTACCCAGAATCGGCCAAAGTTATATTCTTAGCATCCGAGATAGCTGAAGATCAAGTCGTACTGGAATATCTAAGTCAAATAATAGGGAACAAATCAATGGCTGCAATAAGTCCCATTGATCTTGATCAAATTTTACACAGAATTTCAATTGACCATCCTATGCAACATCTTTCTTCGGATGATGAGCTTGAGAAGGCTGTTTATTCTGGAGATATTGATCCGGACCTGCTTTTGTTAAGGCCTAATTTAAGAAAAATCACGAAACAAGATTTTTTTAAGGCGAAGAAGAGTGCGGAAGAGAGTGGGGAACGTGGCGAGGAAATCATAAATGAATTTTTAGATAGGTCCTTCAACGAGAGTCAGATTGAATATTTTGAATGGGTTTCAAAGGTTAATCCTATTTATCCATATGATTTTATTGTAAAATATTTAGATGGACCGGAAATATTAATCGATATAAAATCGACTGCGGGAAGTTTTCAAAATGAGATCTATATCTCGTACAATGAATTAAAACAAATGGCCGCAGCCACTAGGTATGACTTATATAGGGTCTATAGTATCAATGATGAAAATGCAAAGTTACGCATTGCACAAAACGTGAAGAGTTTTGCTATTGAAATTCTTAAAACTTTAAGTCAATTGCCTAATGGGGTTAAGTCCAATGGCGTGACGGTTCTTCCAGATAAACTAATTTTCGGCGAAGAGCAATTAATCTATATTTAATCGGAATTCCTCAAAATCCCATTTACGGAATTTGCAAATTCTAGTTATCGCTTGTAAGCAGGCTTTCCTTGGAAATTCATTTTCAAGTGAGAATTAATCAGAGTAAGATCTGAATTTAGGCAACCTAATTATTGAAACAGCAGACGCAGACTTGGAATAATACAGTTTTGTGTCTGCTGTTTTTATT